>Ga0209415_10002597_pt1 | contig 33882 bp, 25 predicted proteins | sample PeaSoiSIISIP2007_FD_187696 | JGI IMG/M metagenome (GOLD analysis project Ga0209415, IMG submission 187696) | Peat soil microbial communities from Weissenstadt, Germany - SII-SIP-2007 (SPAdes) (version 2) | ecosystem: Environmental > Terrestrial > Soil > Wetlands > Peat | place: Germany... | reverse complement strand
ACTAGCTTAGCGTCTAGGAAACGCTCCGCCGCGGCAGATAGGAAGCGGCCGGATCCCACACCCGGATCGATCACGCGCTCCGGCGCCGCATCGACACTTGCGGCCCAAGACATCATCGCTTCGATGATTGTCGGAGGGGTATATGTTGCGCCGGTTTCCCGGCGTTTTTCCGGCGATCGCAGGTTGCAAAATTCTTCACCGAGTACATCTTCGCCGGCACGAATGCGATTTCGACACTCAGTAACGATGCGTTGAAGCGGGGAGGCAGTGCGACAAATAAGCTTTCGCTCCGCAACTGTCAGAGCTTGTCCACCGTCAATCAATGCTCCGGCGAGCGCGGCGAGACCAGACTCGCTGGTCATCATGATTTGTCTTTTCGGGCGAATTGCTCGTAAAGCGCCCACATTTCCTCGAACAGTTGCTTTAGTCGTATCTGTCGGCGCCCGGCCTCCGCTTTTACTTTGCTCGCAAGGGCTGGCGACAGGCTGATTCCAATAATGCTGCGGGATTTCGGCAGCGAGGATCTTGGAGCAATTTTGCGGATCATGAACTGGATGCGTAGTCGACTCGTCGACTCCGGTCAACCGCGCGAGGCGTGAAAGCATAGATTTCCACCGTTCGGGATGCGTATCGTCCCGCTCTGATTTAAGCCGGTCGTACAACCACGTTGCGCTTGACACCATGCACCAATAAGAACAAATGTGGAACAAGATGTCAACAGGGCATGTTTGATGGTCCAAAAATAGAAGCCGCCCTGGACCTGGTCCGAAGCATCGGAGTTTTGGATCTCGAAGCAGCTCACGCCCTTACCCGATCCGCGTAGGGGCGCTTTAACCTATTGATGCTCTGCTGCTGCCCGAAAAGCCAAGCGGAGCAGCATTTTGAAGACCTTCGACGCCGTCGTCGTCGGGGCCGGCCCGGGCCGGTCTGACGACGGCTTACAGCCTTGCCAAGGCCGGCCGCAGCGTCCTCGTCCTGGAGCAGGATCCCCGCTATCTCGGCGGCATCAGCCGGACGGTGAACTACAAAGGCTTCCTGTTCGACATCGGCGGGCATCGCTTCTTCTCGAAATCGAAGGAAGTGGTCGATCTCTGGAACGAGATCCTGCCCGACGATTTCATCGAGCGGCCACGCCTTTCGCGCATCTACTACCGGGGCAAATTCTTCGCCTATCCGCTGAAAGCATTCGAGGCGTTCCGCAAGCTCGGCCTCATGCAGAGCGTCGCCTGCCTCGCCTCCTTCGCCTACGCGCGCGCCTTTCCCGTGAAGGACGCAAAGACCGTGCATCAATGGGTGCGCAATCAATTCGGCGAGCGGCTCTTCAGGGTCTTCTTCAAGACCTATACGGAAAAGGTCTGGGGCATGAGCTGCGACGAGATCTCGGCCGAATGGGCCGCGCAGCGCATCAAGGGCCTCGATCTCGGCGCCGCGATCGCCGACGCTTTGCGCCGCTCGCTGGGGCGCAAGAAGCAAGGCGCGGTCGCCAAAACCTTGATCGAATCCTTCCGCTATCCGCGCCGCGGGCCCGGCATGATGTGGGAGGCCTGCGCCGACAAGGTCAAAAAGCTCGGCGGCCATATCGTCATGGACCGCAGGCTCGCCTCACTCGCCTACGACCCGCACGGCCATACCTGGTCGGTCGCGGTCGAAAGCAGCTCAGGCGCATGCGAATCCTATTCTGCCGAACACGTGGTCTCCTCCGCCCCGGTGCGCGAATTGATCGCGGCGCTCAAGCCCACGGCCTTGAGCCTCTTGCATGCGCGCGAGCTCAAATATCGCGATTTCCTCACCGTGGTTCTCATCGGCAAAAGCAGCGTCGATCTGCCGGACAATTGGATCTACATCCATGATCCGAAGGTGAAGGTCGGCCGCGTGCAGAATTTCCGCTCCTGGTCGCCGGACATGATTCCGGACGCGACCTCGACCTGCCTCGGCCTCGAATATTTCTGCTTCGAGGGTGACGGCCTGTGGACCTCGGCGGACGAGGACCTGATCGCGCTGGCCAAGCAAGAGATCGGCCGCATCGGCCTGATGAACCCGGCCGACATTAGCGACGCCTGCGTGGTGCGGCAGAAGAAGGCCTATCCCGTTTACGACGAGACCTATGCCGATCACATGGGGATCATCCGCCAGGAACTCGCGCTGCGCTATCCAGCGCTTCACCTCGTCGGGCGCAACGGCATGCACAAATACAACAACCAGGATCATGCGATGATGACCGGCATGCTCACCGCCGCCAACATCATCGCCGGGCAGACACTCTACGACGTCTGGCAGGTCAACGAGGACGCCGAATATGGCGAAGCCGGCGCGTCGGGCGCGAAGGAGGCTTTAAAGAGCCTGCGCCTCGTTCCCAGAAAGGCGGCCTGATCTTGTCCGCGATCACTCCGATCGAGGCTTCTGCGCCCGTGCCCGGCGCTGGGCATGCTTCTCTCGGCGCGCCCTGGGCGCGCGTCTTCGCCTCGGATCTCTTCGGCTACGGGCTTTGCAGCGCCGCCGCGCTGGCGCTCGACTGGAGCCTGCTCATCCTGCTTGTCAAAGCCGGCATGAATTATCTCGTCGCGGCGGCGATCAGCTTCATGGCCGGCATGGTTTTGGCCTATGTCGGCAGCATCCTCTTCGTCTTTCGAGGTCGGCGCGCGCGGCGCGTGACGACCGAGATTGCCGGCTTCCTTTTGATCGGCTTCGCCGGCCTCGCTCTCAATCAGGTTCTGATCTTCGTCTTCGTGCATTTCGGCGGGCTTCATGTCGGCCTCGCCAAGGCGCCGACCGCCGCTTGCGTCTTCATGTTCAACTTCCTCTTGCGCCGTGCCCTGCTCTTTGCATCCGCGCCGCATGCCGCATGAAGGCGCAAGATGCCCCTTTCGATCGGCATTGAAAGGCGCGCGCCCGGCCCGGTCGCTGGCGGGTTCACCGCCCGCCTGCATGCCGTCGCCTCGGCGCTCAAGCAATCCGTCGCCGAAGGCACGATTTTCCTGCCGCTGATCGCCGTCGCGCTCTGGGCCTTGACGCATCCCTATCAAGGCCTCCTGGGCGATGCGAGCGTCTATGTCGGCCGGGCGCTCGCCGATCTCGATCCCGCCGGGATCGGCCGCGACATAATGTTCGTCAACGACGGGCAATCGCGCTTCAGCGTGTTTCCTGTGTTGCTCGATCGCCTCGTCGCGGCCTTCGGTACGGGACCAACCGGCCTGGCGCTCGCGCTTCTCGCCATGGCGGCATGGCTTGCGGCCTTGGCCGGCTTTGCCCGGCAATTCGTGCCGACGCGCTGGATCGCAGTGGTCGTGATCTTCGTCGCCGTTCTGCCGGCTTCTTATGGCGCGCCATGGCGCTTCAACTATTCGGAAGTGCTGGCGGTGCCGCGTCCCTTCGCCGAAGCGTTTGTTCTCGCCGCGCTCGCGGCGCTCGCCGGCGGCCGCATCTGGCTCGCCTTCTCCGTGCTTGTTGCCGCCAGCCTCGTCCATCCGCTGATGGCGCTCGCCGGATGGGGCGTCTTCGGCATCGTGCTTTGCCGCGACGACCGGCGCTGGGCGATCGCCGTCGCGCTCGCCGCCGTCTTGGTCCTTGCCGGCACGATTCTCGGTGTGCCGATCCTCGATCGGCTCGTGACCTTCATGGATCCCGGCCTGAAGGCCTTCGCGGAAAGCCGCAGCCCGCTGCTCTTTCCGACCGCTTGGCCGATCGACTTCCTCGGTCCGGTCGTGGTCGAGGCCACGACGCTCGCCATCGCGGCGAGCTTTTTCGAAGGGCGGCGGCGGATGGTCCTGCTTGCCGCGATCTTCGCCGGGATCGGCGGCATCGCCGTGCAAGCTCTGTTTGGCGATCGCCTGTCGCTGCTTCTCGTCATCCAGGCGCAGCCCTGGCGCATGGCCTGGCTTTTGGCCGCGATGGGCGCCATCGCGCTTGCGATCGCAACCCTCAAACTCTGGCAGCAAGGGCCGCGCGGGCACGTTGTCCTGGCGATCCTCGCGATGGCCTGGCTATCGAGCGAAGAATCGGCCTACGGCGCCCCGATCTGCGTGGCCGCGCTCTGCATGCATTTCGGCGCGCGGTGGATCAATGTTCCGATCACGCCCACGATCGCCCGCGCCGTCTGGGCCGCTGCCTTCGCCCTGGCGCTCTTTTGGAACATACACTACTTCGTGAACTACGGCCGGTTCCTCGCCGCCATACCCGCCGACGGTCCGCATTACATCAGCTATTTCTGGGCGCGCCGCTACGTCGCCTTTCCGATTTTGGCGCTCGTTCTCGGCTTCGTTTTTGCGCGCCCTTCGCGCCTCATCTGGGGCGCGCAATGCGCTGCGGCTCTTCTTCTCGTTCTCGGCGTAGTTCACTTCTGGGATCAGAGGGTGCCGTTTCAGAAAATGGCCGATGCCGACGATCATCCGCCCGAGCTCATGAACCTGATCGCGAGCCGCAGCGGCGAGGTGCTTTGGATCGACGGATTGGCCGAAGCCTGGTTCTTGACCGGCCGCCCGCAATGGGCCTCTCCCCAGCAAGGCGTCAGCACGATCTTCTCCCCCGGCGCTCGCGAACACGTGGCGCGCGCGGATGCAATTTCTCATCGGCCAAGGCTTGGCAGAGAAGAACGCGCTCTCGGCTTTGCATGTGCCGCCGGCCGCCGACCTGCCGAAGCTGTCGCATGATGGCGTGGCGCATCTTTGCGGCCGGCCCGATGCGCCGGCTTTCATCATCGCGCCGGTCGAGGAGGGCACCCAAATTCCGCCGGAGTTCAAGCCACAATATTGGCACCTGGATCTGCCAAACTTCCGCATGACGGAAGAGTCGGATTCTTATGCCTGGCGGCGGATCTCGGCCTATGCCGTCTTGCCCTGCGCGCAAAGCTGGCGCAAGTAGGGGCCGAGCCTGCCGGCCTCCCGCTTGGCGAAGCCGCGAAAAGAGCCAAATAAGCCTGAATGAGCGAACTCACTCTTTCCTTCGCGCCGCTGCTGCCCTTCGCGCTGCTGGCGCTCTTTGCAGTGCTTGCGTTGGCCATCACCGTTCTCGGCCTCCTCCGGGCCCGGCGCGGCACGTTGCTGCGCGCCCTCGGGCTCGCGCTGGTGCTGCTGGCGCTTTGCGATCCTTCTCTGGTTCGCGAAGATCGCCAGCCGCTGAAGGACGTGGTGGCGATCGTCGTCGATCATAGTGGCAGCCAGACAATCGGGGACCGTTGGCAGCAGACCGAGAAGGCCTCGGCCGAACTCAAGAAGCGCCTTGAAGCTCTGGGCAATGTCGACATCCGAATGATCGACAGCAGCCTGACGGACAGCGAGGAAAACGGGACGCGGCTGTTCGCGGCCTTGAACGAAGGCCTTGCGGACGTGCCGGCTGAGCGGATCGGCGGCGTCTTCATGATCACCGACGGCGTCGTGCATGATATTCCCGCCGATCCCGCGGCGCTCGGCTTCAAGGCGCCGCTGCATGCCTTCATCACCGGCCACGAGGGCGAGCGCGACCGCCGGATCGAGCTTCTCAATGCGCCGCGGTTCGGCATCGTCGGCAAAGACGTGACGATCGAGGCGCGGGTCATCGACACGCCCCCGACCAGCGAACCCGTGGTCATTCACGTGCGTCGCGACGGCAACCCAATCGCCGACGTGACGGCCATGCCCGGGGAGCGCGTCCAGCTTCCCATCAGCATTGAACACGGCGGTCCGAACGTGGTCGAAGTCGAGGTCGAGCCTATGCCCGGCGAGCTCACCCAGATCAACAACAAGGCGGTGCTGACGATCGACGGGGTGCGCGACAAGCTCAAAGTTCTGCTCGTGTCGGGCGAGCCGCATCAGGGCGAGCGCATGTGGCGCAACCTTCTGAAGTCCGACGCCAACGTCGATCTCGTTCACTTCACCATTCTGCGCCCGCCGGAGAAGCAGGACGGCACGCCGATCAACGAACTTTCGCTGATCGCATTTCCGACCGCCGATCTCTTCGGCCGCAAGATCAAGGATTTCGATCTCATCATCTTCGACCGCTATTCGGACCAGAGCGTCCTGCCGGAGATCTATCTCGACAATATCGTGCGCTACGTCCGCGACGGCGGCGCCCTGCTGATTGCCGTGGGGCCGGATTTCGCGCAACCGGAAGGCCTTTACTACACGCCGCTCGGCATGCTCTCGCCGGCGCGTCCGGACGGCACTTTGACCGAGCAAGCCTTTCGCCCGGAGATCACCGCGGACGGCGCAAAACATCCGGTGACCCGCGGCCTGCCCGGCTCGGACGAGACGCCGCCTGCCTGGAGCGAATGGTTCCGCCAGGTGAACGCCGAGGTGACCCGCGGCACGAGCATCCTGTCGGGGGCCGACAACAAACCGCTCCTCGTCCTCTCCCGTGAGGGCAAGGGCAGGGTGGCGCTGCTCCTGTCCGATCAGATGTGGCTCTGGGCGCGCGGCTTCGAAGGCGGCGGCCCGCATCTCGATCTGCTGCGTCGGCTCGCGCATTGGCTGATGAAGGAGCCGGAGCTTGAAGAAGAGGCGCTGCGCGCCAAGGCCGAAGGCCATGAGCTTGCGATCGAGCGCCAGAGCTTGAAAGACGAGATTCCGCCGGTGAACGTGATCGCGCCGTCCGGCAAGGAAATCACGGCGACCCTCGCGCCGGCCGAGCCCGGCCTCTCGCGGGCGGAAGTCAAAGTGTCGGAACTCGGCCTCTATCGGGTGACGGACGGCACGCTGAGCGCGCTCGTCAACGTCGGGCCGGAGAATCCGCGCGAGTTCCAGGAGGTCGTCTCGACGACCGAGAAGCTCAGGCCCTTGGCCGAGGCGACAGGCGGAACGGTGCGCCGCATCGGCACGGGCAGCGGCAGCGACATCACTCTCCCGCGCATCGTCGCGATGCGCGACAGCCCGATCTATGGCGGTTCGGATTATGCCGCGATCAAACGGACCGGCGCGGCGCAAGTGACGGGAGTCGGCATTGCGCCGCTCGCCATCGGGCTCATCGGCCTGCTGTTCCTGTTCGGCAGCGTCGTCGCGAGCTGGCTCTTCGAGGGACGCGGCGGATCGCGACGAGGCGAGCCCGCCTAGCACGATCGCCAGGCTCACGCCTCTTCTGGCGACGGCGCCGTCGCGCGCGCGACGAGCCGGTTTGCGAGAAGGCTGCACGCCAGTCCGATGGCCGCCTCATTGAACAGACCGCCGTAGCCGAGATAGTCCCAAGCGCAGGCCGTGATCATGCCCGTCAGGATTGCGGCGAGCAGGGAAGCGGCCGAATGCTTCAAACCCAGCGCCTTGATCATGACCGGTCCGCCGATCGCGGCGCCGATCTTCGAGATGGAGCCAATGGCCATCGAGAAGACATTGCCGGGAAGGATGAGCGAAAGCCCGATCGTTACAAGTCCGATGAGAAAGATCGCCGCAAACGTCGTGGTGGTCTTGCGTTCGGCGACCGACTGACGAAAGCAGATGAGATTCCGGTAAAGCGTCTGCCCGATCGCCACGAGCAGGCTGTTCGAAGTGGATGCGATCGTCGCATAGACGTCGGCGAATATGATGCCGCTGACGACGGCCCCCATGTCGCGTTGGAAGAAAAGGCTGAGGCCGGTCTCCGGGTCGCTGATGCCCGGCATGACCCCGCGAAGTACGATCCCGAACGCGGTCATGGCGATCCAGGTCGCCTGGACGAAGCCTATATAGATCCACCACGCCGACTGCGTCTCTTGCGGGCTGCTGCCTGCGAAATATCGTGTGACGATCTGCGGTTGGCCGAGGCCAAAGCCGATGGCGGCGGCCGCATAGCCGGCCATGAACCCGAATGCCGCAAACGCCGTCCCTTTTGGAAAAAGCGTGAGAAAATCGCCGCCGGCCGCCTTGATGTTTTGCGAAAATGAGTTTGGGTGCTGCGCGGCCAACCAAATGACGGCGGTGACGGCCAGCGTGGTGCCGACGATCCGAATGAGCGCCTGGAGCGTATCGGCATAGATCGAACCACGGAAACCGCCGAGCGCGGAATAGATCACGATCGTCGCCGAAAAGAAGATGAGCGCGGAGAGACCGTTCAGATCGAGCACGCCGGACAGGAATTTTCTGCCCGCCAGCCATTGCGCCGACGTGTAGGTCGCAAGGAAGCCAATAAGCAACAGCGCCACGAGAATAGAGACGAGCCTCACCAGGCGGCCGCTCAGATCGAAGGTCAGCATCTCTGAAAGAGTGACGGCCCTGGCCTGGCGGGCGAGACCGTTCAATCGCGCCGGAAAGATTCGCCAGAAGACGAGATCGCCGATGAGCCAGCCGACCGGCATCAGCAGCCAGTGGACGCCGCCGGCATAGCCGAGCCCGACCGCGCCCGTGACGATGAACCCGCTGTTTCCGGCCGCGCCGGCGCTGAGCCCGATGAGCCACCGGTTCAACCGTCTTCCGGCCAGGTCTTCTTCACCATCGGCACGCTGCGCCAGGGCGCGGCCCAACACCGCAGCCCCGAACGTCGCCGCGACCGTCGCGAAGAATATGACCCCCGCCAGGCCCAGCTTGTGCATGTCGGCCGAACGCTAGCCCTTCTTGTCGGCCTGCTCTTCATCGATCTCGAAGACCCGGCTGGCGCGCACGTCGGCCGCGTCGATCGTCATCAAATCGTCGAGCGAGACGAGGCCCGCGTGTTCGAAATGCCGGTTGGCTTGGCGCAGCCGCATGCGATCGAGCGCGTTGCGGATCGAGCGGGCGTTGGCGAAATGCGGCTGCTTGCGGCGCGCCGCGATATAGTCGCGGAACGCCGCCGCGCCGGCCGCGTCGAAACGATAGCTTTGCGCCGCGAGCATCTTTTCCGCGATCGCCATCAATTGCTCGTCGGTATAGTCGGGGAAATCGATGTGGTGCGCGATGCGCGAGCGAAAGCCGGGATTCGAGCGGAAGAAACGATCCATGCGCTCGGCATAGCCGGCGAAGATCACGACGAGATCGTCGCGCTGGTTTTCCATCACATTCAGCAGGATCTCGATCGCTTCCTGCCCGTAGTCGCGTTCGTTCTCCGGCCGATGCAGATAATAGGCTTCGTCGACGAAGAGCACGCCGCCCATCGCCTTCTTCAGGACTTCCTTCGTCTTCGGCGCGGTATGGCCGATATATTGGCCGACGAGGTCGTCGCGGGTGACGGAGATGAGATGACCCCGGCGGATATAGCCGAGCTTGTGCAGGATCTCGGCCATGCGCAGCGCGACGGTTGTCTTGCCGGTGCCGGGATTGCCGGTGAAGCTCATGTGAAGGGTCGGCGTCTCGGAGGTGAGCCCCATGCGCCGGCGCACCCGGTCGACCAAGAGGAGAGCAGCGATCTGGCGGATGCGGGTCTTGACCGGCGCGAGGCCGACCAGCTCGTTGTCGAGTTGGTCGAGCACTTCTGCGATGCGGGTGTCGGCGAGCTCCCGGCGCAGATCGATTCCCTCGGCCGAAACATCGGCGAGCGCGTCGATCATCGTGTCAGGTGCCTGCATCCTTCAAGCCTCGTTGTCGCCGCCCAAGCGCATCACTCTGCCGCAGCGGCTTCGGTCTGCACCGTATAGCGGACCGCGCGTCCGGCGCCCTCGGTGCGAATAAGGCGGAAGCCAGGTTCCTTCTTCGGCCGATTGACGAGGAAGGAGATCCGCACGCTTTCCCAACCAAGGCTCGAATCGAAGCCCGAGACGCGAATATAGGTATCGGCATGCACCTTGCGGCAGGCTTCGAGCTCGAGCATCACGGCCGCCGCGTCCCTGATGTCGAACATCGGCAGCCCCCACATCTCCCAGAAGATGTTGCGCGGATGCGCATCGTCGGTGAATTCGATGTTCACCGCCCATCCCTTGTCGATGCAATATTGCACCTGGGTGCGGATCTGCTCGTCGTCGAGGTCCGGCAGAAACGAAAAGCAGCCTTGTGTGAGTCGCACTTAATCTTCTCCTATTCGGCTGCGGTCGCGGTCGGCAGGAAGTCGGGCGTATCCGTCGAGGCATAATCGAAGGTCACGTCCTTCCAGGTCTCGAGCGCCTGCTTCAGCGGCAAGCTCTTCTTGGCCGCGGTTTCGAGGATCTCGTCGCCTTCCGCGAGGATGTCGCGGCCGGCGTTGCGGGCGAAGATGATGGCTTCCAGCGCGACCCGGTTGGCGGTGGCGCCCGCTGCGATGCCCATCGGATGGCCGATCGTGCCGCCGCCGAATTGCAGCACGCAATCCTCGCCGAGCATGTCGACGAGCTTGTGCATCTGTCCGGCGTGGATGCCGCCCGAGGCGACCGGCATGACCTTGTTCAGCGACGCCCAGTGCTGGTCGAAGAAGAGACCGTGTTCGAGCTGCATGGGATTGAAGTCCTCGCGGCAGATATCGTAATAGCCGCGCGTCATGTTCGGATCGCCCTCGAGCTTGCCGACCACCGTTCCGGCGTGAATGTGATCGGCGCCGGCGAGCCGCATCCATTTGACGATGACGCGGAACGAGACGCCGTGGCTCTTCTGCCGCGTATAGGTCGAATGGCCGGCGCGGTGCAGGTGAAGAATCATGTCGTTCTTGCGGGCCCATTTCGCCATCGACTGGATCGCCGTGTAGCCGATCACGAGGTCGATCATGACGATGACGGAGCCGAGCTCCTTGGCGAATTCGGCCCGCTCGTACATGTCCTCCATGGTCGCGGCGGTGACGTTGAGATAAGTGCCCTTCACCTCGCCGCTCGCGGCCTCGGCCTTGGCCACCGCCTCCATGCAATAGAGATAACGGTCGCGCCAGTGCATGAAGGGTTGCGAATTGATGTTCTCGTCGTCCTTGGTGAAGTCGAGGCCGCCGCGTAGCGCCTCATAGACCACGCGGCCGTAGTTGCGGCCGGAGAGGCCGAGCTTCGGCTTCACCGTCGCCCCGAGCAGAGGCCGGCCGAACTTGTCGAGCCGCTCGCGCTCGGCGACGATGCCGGTGGGCGGCCCCTGAAAGGTCTTCACATAGGCGACGGGCAGGCGCATGTCTTCCAGTCGCAGCGCCTTCAAGGGCTTGAAGCCGAAGACATTGCCGATGATCGAGGCGGAGAGGTTGGCGATCGAGCCCGGCTCGAAGAGATCGAGATCATAGGCGATGAAGGCGAACCAGGAGCCGGGGGCGTTCGGCACCGGATCGACTCGGTAGCATTTGGCGCGATATTTGTCACAGGCGGTGAGCCGATCGGTCCACACGACGGTCCATGTCGCGGTCGAGGATTCGCCGGCGACCGCCGCCGAGGCCTCGATCGGATCCACGCCGTCCTGCGGCGTCACCCGGAACACGGCGAGGATATCGGTGTCCTTGGGCTCGTAATCCGGTTCCCAATAGCCCATTTGCCGATATTCCATCACGCCGGCCGCATAGCGGCTGCGCTTTTCGCCCGATGGCTGAACCTTCTTGCCCATGATGCTCATCACTTAATCCCTATCTTTGCGGCGGCTCCGTCGCGCCCGGCGGATCGAGCGCCCGTTCGCGCAGTCTGCGCCAACATTGGGGGAGCGCAACCGCGCGACGCGCAAAGCTCGCGTATGCGATTCCTCGCCGGCTCCGAGAATTTCCGCGGATCGAATTCTTTGGTTTCGGCAACGCGCGCCGATGGCAAAGCGGCGCTCGGCATTCGCCACGTAAATGCCGTGCCCGACCAGTCCTTACGTGGGTAATCCTGCGATCATAGCCACGCCATGACGGCGTTTTTGCGTCGCGCAGTGAGGCGGGAAGACAAGCTTCGTCAGTGCCGTAGCTGCGATCTAGAGAGCCGCAACCTTGTGCGGCGGCGTGGTTGCGAAGCTGACGCAAGCCGAGATCGGCCATTTTGCTCCTCTGTCAGCGAACTACGGCCGCGCGCGCCGCGGCGACGATTGCATCGACGGTAATGCCGAATGCTTTATAAAGATCACCGGCCGGTGCGCTCGCGCCAAAGCCTGTCATGCCGATGAAGCCGTCTTGTGGATCGAGGACGGCGTCCCAGCCTTGCCGCAGAGCCGCTTCAACCCCGACACGCGGCGCTTGCCCGAGCACGGCCGCGCGGTAGCCTGCGTCCTGCTCGGCAAAGAGCTCGAAACAGGGTATCGAGACGACGACGGCGCTTATGCCCTCGGCCGCGAGGCGTTCCGCTGCGTCAAGGGCAAGTGCGACCTCGGAGCCGGTGGCAAGCAGGCTCACGTCGCGCGTGCCCTCGACGTCCTTCAATATATAGGCGCCTTTTGCGGAAAGATTCTCGGCTGCGTGGATGCGCCGCACGAGCGGAACGCCCTGACGCGACAGACAAATCGCCGAAGGCGCCTGCCTGCTTTTCAGCGCGAGTTCCCAAACCTCTGCCGTTTCGACGGCGTCGGCCGGCCTGAAGACAAGAAGAGTGGGGATCGCCCGCAATGCCGCGAGATGTTCGACCGGCTGATGGGTCGGGCCGTCCTCGCCGAGCCCGATCGAATCATGCGTCAAAACGTGGATCACCCGCTGCCCCATCAATGCCGCGAGGCGGATCGCCGGCCGCGAATAGTCGGAAAAGACGAGGAAGGTGCCGCCATAGGGAATGAAGCCGCCGTGCAGCGCGATGCCGTTCATCGCGGCCGCCATCCCATGCTCGCGGATTCCATAATGGACGTAGCGGCCGGAGAAATCCGCCGCCGTCACGGGGCGCATGTCGGCGGCCTTCGTATTGTTCGAACCGGTGAGGTCGGCCGAGCCGCCGATGAGATTTTTCTGCACCTTGCTCAATGCGTCGAGCAGCTTCTGCGAGGAAACCCGCGTCGCCTGCGCCGCGCCACTTTCGCTCGCGCCGCGCTTGAACGCGATGATCGTTTCCCCGATCGCTGGATCGAGCATGCCGGCGAGATCCGCCTCGAAGCGGGCGACCTGCGCGGCGGGCGCCGCGGCGTGGCGCGCCTTCCAGGCCGCATGCGCCTTTGCTGCCTTTTCGCCGGCTTGCCGCCATGCGGCGGCGATCGGCGCGGGGATCTCGAAGGGCGCGGCGGTCCAGCCGAGCGCTTGGCGCGCGCCGGCAATTTCGGCGTGACCGAGCGGCGCGCCGTGCGCGCCATGGGTGCCGGCCTTGGTCGGCGCGCCAAAGGCGATCGTCGTCTTGCAGGCGATGAGCACCGGCCGGTCCGAGCTTTGCGCCTTGCTTAGCGCGGCGGCGACCTCCTCAGGCTTGTGCCCATCGATGCGCCAAGCGTCCCAGCCCGCGGCCTTGAAACGAGCCAGCTGATCGACGGAATCGGCGAGGTCCACACGCCCGTCGATCGTGATGTTGTTGTCGTCCCAAAGGACGATCAGCTTGGAAAGCTTCAAGTGCCCGGCGAGCCCAATCGCCTCATGGCTTATCCCCTCCATGAGACAGCCGTCCCCGGCGATGACGTAAGTGCGGTGATCGACGAGATCGGCTCCGTAACGGGCCGCCAGCATCCGCTCGGCGAGCGCCATGCCGACCGCCGCTCCGAGTCCTTGGCCGAGCGGCCCAGTGGTCGTTTCGACGCCGGGCGTATGGCCATGTTCGGGGTGACCGGGCGTTTTCGAACCGAGCCGGCGGAAGCGCTTCAGCTCCTCGATGGTCATGCCCGGATAACCGGTGAGATAGAGGAGGGCGTAGAGCAGCATCGAGCCGTGGCCGGCGGAAAGGACGAAGCGGTCGCGATCCGGCCAGGCCGGATCGGCCGGATCGAACTTGAGGAATTGCGTGAACAGGACTGTCGCCACATCGGCCATGCCCATCGGCATGCCCGCGTGACCGGAATTGGCCATTTCCACCGCGTCCATGGCCAGCGCGCGGATGGCATTGGCCATGTCCTGATGTCTCAGGGCGGGCGCTGCTTTGGCCAGAACGTTCATCACGGATACTCCTTCAGGCCGCACGCCTGGCGCGTTCGACGAGCTGCATGATGATCGGGGTCAGGATCAGTTGCATGGCGAGATCGAGCTTGCTGCCGGCGATGACGATCGAATTCGCCCGCGACATGAAGCTGTCGTGGATCATCGACAAGAGATAGGAGAAGTCGATGCCGCGCGGATTGCGGAAGCGGATGATCACCATCGATTCATCGGCGGTCGGAATCCATCGCGCCGCGAAAGGGTTGGATGTATCGACGGTCGGCACGCGTTGAAAATTGATGTCGGTCTCGGTGAATTGCGGACAGATGTAATGGACGTAATCGGGCATGCGCCGCAGGATCGTGTCGGTGACGGCCTCGGCCGAATAGCCGCGCGCCGCCTTGTCGCGATGGATCTTCTGGATCCATTCGAGATTGATGACCGGCACCACGCCGATTTTGAGATCGGAATAGCGCGCGGTGTTCACCTGTTCAGTGACAACCGCGCCATGCAGGCCTTCATAGAACAGGAGTTCGCTCCTCTCGGGCAGCGGCCGCCAATCGGTGAAACTGCCGGGAGGTGCGCCGTAGAGTTCCGCCTCATCCTGGTCATGCACATAATGGCGCGTCTTGGCGCGCCCGGTTTCGCTATAGGTGCGAAACACCGCCTCGAGTTCCTGAAGGAGATTCGCGCTCGGGCCGAAATGGCTGAAGTGCCGGTTGCCGCGCGCTTCCTCGTCGCCCATGACTTGGCGCATCTCTTCGCGATCGAATCGGTGAAAGGCGTCGCCTTCCACATAGGCCGCCTCGATCTTCTCGCGCCGAAAGATCTGCTCGAAGGTCCGCTTCACTGAAGTCGTTCCGGCTCCCGACGAGCCGGTGACGGAGATGATCGGATGTTTGGCCGACATCGATTTCCCTTCGCTCAATAGCGCATCAATCCGCGGCGCGTGAAGAGCGGCGAATGCTCCGCCGAGAACTGCGGATCGGTGTGGTAGCGCGTGATGAGGTGGACGACGTTCGCCGAGCCGAAGACGAATGGCGTGCGGACATGGATATCCGACGGCACGATGTCGAGAATGCGGCGCACGCTGTCGTTCGCGATGCCCCCAGCCTGTTCGATGATGAATGCGATCGGATTGGCTTCGTAGATGAGCCGAAGCCGACCGGAACTGTACCCCTGCCGCAAATCGCCGGGATAGAGAAAGACGCCGCCGCGCGAGAGGATGCGGTAGGCTTCGGCAACGAGCGAGGCGATCCAGCGCATATTGTGGTCGCAGCCGAGCGGCCCTTCCGTTCCCTTCACGCAATCATCGACGAAGGTTCGCACCGAGGGCGTCCAATGCCGGTAGTTCGACGCATTGATCGCATATTCTTTGGAGTCCCTCGGAATCTGCACGGCTTCGACCGCCTCGCGAAATACGCCATTGCTGCGGTCCAAAATGAAAATGCTGGTTCTCTCGGGCAGCGCCAGAACGAGCGAGGTCTGCGGACCATAGATGATGAAGCCCGCGGCCAATTGGTTATGGCCGGGCTGCAGGAAATGCGCCCTGGCGTTGCTGGCGTCCGGCAAAGCCGGGAGGATGGAGAAGATGGTCCCGATCGACACATTGGCGTCGATATTCGACGAGCCGTCGAGCGGATCGATGGCGACCGCCAAGGGCGCCGTGGGGTCGAGCAGCAGCGGCTCTTCGAGCTCCTCGGAAAGGGCAACATTGACCGGCGCCCGCTGTAAAGCGTTCAAGAACAAGCTGTTGGCGGAAAGGTCGAGTCTCTTCTGAACGTCGCCGTCCGGGTTCAGATGGCCGACCTCCGCATGCCCCTCCTCTCCGAGCCGCCCAAGCGAGATGATGTCCGCCATGTCCATCGCCGCTTTGGCGATTTCGCGAACGACCTCGGCGACCGGCGCCAAAGCGGCGGCTCGACCGACCTGCTCTTTCAAAATATTACCCAGATCCCTGGCGGGCGCGATTTCGAGCATAACCACCCTGATATGGAGTTTTTGGCCTCGTATCACCGGACGAGGCGAAAGAACCTAGCCAATTAAATAGACTACAAACTTGAGATATGACTCAAAAAAATCCAAACACAAGCGAGGAGGCGTCCGGCGCGTGATGTTCGCGGGCCGCTCGGCTCGAACGCGCGGTAAGGTTTACGATTTGAACAGGCTCGGCTTTATTCTTCCGGCCGTGCAGGGTCCGATCCAGAACCTTGAGCCGCACGGCGAACCTCAGTCGCGGACTTCGCGGGCTTGAGGAAGCTCAGAAGGACATCGGTATAGGTATCGCCGCTGTGGCGGCGCGCAAACTTCTCCGCCCGCTCAGCGGCACGTGCTTGGCATTCGGCTAGGCGCGGCACAAGCCGCTCGATCGCCGTGGCCAGCGCTGCGGCGTCATAGGGAGAGAAGATCTCGCCTTCGGCTTCGCCTCTTTTTATGCTCGTTGCCGCGTAGATGCCTTGCGCCGCGATGATCGGCCGCCCGGCGGCGACGGCCTCGGTGAAGATCCCAGAGCCGCGCGGTCCAAATCTCTCGGGGTCATAAGGCAACAAGGTCACGTCAACCGCATTGGTCTTGTGCGCGTAATCGGCGTTGCTCATGGTCCCTTCAATCAACTCGACGTCAGGCATACGCCGCAGCTGCCGTTCCGTCGCAATCGTCTCCCTTTCCCAATTGCTATGCTGGATCTGGACGATGAATTCGACGGGCAGCTGTTTTGCTCGGCAGATGTCGATCGCCTCTGGCAGCAGATGAAATCCCTTTTCGGTTTTAGAATAACCGAAGAATCCGAGCCGAACCTTTTTTGTCTTGGTCTGCGTCGGCCAGAAGACGGGCAGAGGTATCGGAAGGATCGTGGTGTTGATCTTGAACTCCTGACGATAGACTTTCGCCAGCTCGTCATTTTCCGTCGTGAAGAACAGCGAAGTGTCGATCAGTCCGCCGGCGAGCAGAAAGGCCTCGCGGTAGTAGTCCTCGCCGAGCCGGCCGTTACGGCCCCAAGGCGTCCAGCTCGGGGTGAACATCAAGTGGCAGACGACCTTCGGCAGAGCGTATGAAGGCAGCGACAGGAGATAACGAATCAGGCCGTAGACCTGATTTTGCGAAATGGCCGGTACGACGACGAGATTTTCGCGCTTCCATATGTCGGCGGGAAGCCTGCCGAGATCGCGCTGATAGGTCTCATTGAGAAGGCGCCAGGTTCTTTCCTCAGAAAAGATCGAGCCGCCCCCCATGAATTCTCGGAAGAGGGCCCCTATTTTCGGAATGAACTTGCCCTTGTAGAGGCTGCCGTGGAAATGCGGGACAGCGCCAACATCGGCCATGATGGCGCGAGCCATGCACTTTGCGCCGAACATCCGATGGGCGATTCCGCGCCGTGATAGGGCTTTGCAGAATTCAAGGAGAAGCTGATAACTGTGCTCTCCGCGACCGCGCAGGCCATTGTCGAGCACAAGGATTTCCATCCCGCCGCCTTCGCGCATCGGCTCCCGTTTTCTGGGTCTCATATAAGTGGTAATTGAGGATCTGACAACGACTAGACCGAGGCTGCTCGCGAATCTGTGAAAAATCGATGGCATCGCGCGGGAAACTTTGGCACAGATTCTGGCAGATTCGGAAGATCCGGAGGCCTCCTCATCTTCCTGCCGCAAATTATCCACAGCACCGATAGCAACGGCTTCGTCTCGTCCGTGAAAGGGTGACCTGGCAGCTCGCTCTCCAGCTTCTGACGAGTTCAAGCGCCTTCGGCCGAGGTTACGCTGCCTCTTGCGGCAGTTCCGGCCGATTGTTAAGTATAGTCGCCAAACCGGAGGGCCGACCACAGATGGCGTCGCTCGAAGACCAAGATGCCGGCGGTTCCCGGACGCCGAGCCCCGAGTTCCTGTGCGCCTCGCCGCGGCTCTTCGAGAATCCCTTGCTCGACAAGCTGTCGCGGGTGCATTGGTCGATGCCGCTGGTCTTCTACATGCCCTTCGTGGCGTTGCTGGCGTGGCTGAGCTTCACCACGCTCCGGCCCGTAACCGTCGGTTGTATGGCCTTGCTCGGCTATATGATTTGGACGCTCATCGAATATTTCGGCCACCGCTACCTTTTCCACGCCGAATTTCCCGGCACATTGGGTGCGCGCATTCATTTGCTGATCCATGGCGTCCATCACGATCATCCAAACGATCCCCTGCGCCTCGTAATGCCGCCGCTCTTGAGCGCGCCGATCATGCTGGCGGCCCTTCTCGTCGGGCGCGTGCTCTTCGGGTTTCCCTTGGCCTATCCGGCGCTGATGGGATTCATGCTCGGCTATCTCGTCTACGACATGGTGCATTACTACGTGCATCATGCCGAGCCGCAGACACGTCTCGGCCGCAGCTTACGGCGACTTCACATGCTGCATCATTTCCGCGATCCTGAGCGCGGCTTCGGCGTCAGCGCGCCCTGGTGGGACAAAGTCTTCGGGACGGAGCATCTCCCGGCGCGGCAAGACGGACGGCGGTGAACGCCGGCGGACTCGGGACGCCGGCCGCACCATTATCTTGTTGAAAAGCGGAATTCGAAGCCGAGCCGCCGTTCGGATCAGCTTTTCTCTGGCCTCGACCGTTCCCCATGCAGGGGGAGCGCGCCGTCCGGCAAGGCCTCGCGCGCGCCGACGAACACGTCGAAGCGGCCGTTCGCCCAAACGACGTCATAGGTCGTGAAAGCCCGCAGCCAGGCGGCGAGCGTCAGGACTTCGCGGCCGACGAAGGCGAGCGGCGACAGCGCCGAGATTTCCCAGCCTTTGAGCCGCGCTACGCCGGTCTCGCACGCAAACCAGCCGAGCAAAGTTAAAAAGAAGGCCACGGCGGGCGAGGCGGCGAGCAGCGGCGCGGCAAGCGCCGCGGCGCAAGCCGCAGGCAGCGCATTGGCGATCGGCTCGAGCGGAAAAGTCAAAGGCTCGTGCGCGCGCCGGATCACGCTCCAGCGGACCTGGCGGTCATAGACCTCGCGAAAGCTGCGGCGTCCGATGAGTTGCCGGATTGTATGGTGCGCGAAGACCGTCTTGAGCCCGATCGCCGCCAAACCTCTCGAGATCGCCGTGTCTTCGGCAATCGTATGAGCCATGGCGTCAAAGCCGCCGGCTTTGGCGAAATCGCTGCGCCTGAACAGCATCACCTTGCCGACCCCGAAGCCGAAGCCCAAAGCCGAAGCCGCGAGCAGCAGCCGCGCATGGCCGTTGATGATGAGGGCTTCGACATGGCCGGCGAGGCTCAGCGGCTGCTCGGCGACCGGCACGCCGACGACGAGCCCGACGCCGGGCGTGAAATTCTGCATGAAGATCGCCATCGTGTCGGGCTCGAGCACGATGTTCGAATCCTTCGCCAGAACGAAACCATAGGCTGCCGCGGAAAGCGGCGCCGCCAGAGTGTTGAGCTTGGGACTCACTGCGAAATCCGAATGCGACTGCAGGATGCGCGATGCAATCGCCGGATGATCGCGCTTGAGCCGCTCGACCATCTCGAGAGCCGGCGACGTCGATTCGGCTGCACTGAAGAGAACCTCATATTCGGGATAGGCCTGATCCAGGATCGAAGCCTGCGCGGTTTCAAATCCGCAATGCGTCAATTTGATTGGAAGGATCGCCGAGATGGGCGGCCGCTCACGGCAGGTCGCGCGCCGCGCCTGGATGCGCGGCTGAAGCAATGTGCAAAGGCTGGTGGCAAGCAGAAAGGCGACGGCGACGATCAACCAAGCCGCGCCGAGGGAGGAAACAAGAACTATAAGATCCATGACTCTGACACTCGGGCGAGGCGGCGCCGATCATGGCGCATGCAGGCATAGCAGCGGTCACGTGCCGCAAAGCAAATCACACGCCGATCGGTCTACGTCAATCGGCTCAGGGACGAACTCCACCGGAGCGCTCCGGCGACGCTGACGCTTGCGGCCGCAGCATCCTCCTGCTTGGGCTCAGCCCTCAAGCCCTTCCAATTCCTCGATCATTGTTTCGATCATCTTGAGGCCGATCTGCCAAAAGGCGGGATCTTTGGCATCGAGGCCGAATGGCGCCAGAAGCTCTGAATAATGCTTGCTGCCGCCAGCCGACAACATCGCCAGATAGCGCTCGGCGAAGCCTTCGCGCGCGCCTTGATAGACGCCATAGAGCGAATTCACCAGGCAATCGCCGAAAGCATAGGCATAGACGTAAAAGGGCGAATGGACGAAATGCGGGATATAGGCCCAAAAAGTCTCGTATCCCGGCCCTAGCCGGATCGATGGGCCGAGGCTCTCGGCCTGCATGCTCATCCAAAGCTCGCAGATCCGCTCCGCCGTCAGCTCGCCCTCGCGCCGTTCGAGATGCAGCTTGCGCTCGAACGTATAGAAGGCGATCTGGCGCACGACAGTATTGATCATGTCCTCGACCTTGCCGGCCAGCAGAGCACGGCGGCCCGCAATGGATGTGGTCTTGGCGAGCAAGGCTCTGAACGTCAGCATCTCGCCGAAGACCGAGGCGGTCTCGGCGAGCGTCAGCGGCGTCGGCGCCATGAGCGCCCCGTTGGGAGCGGCAAGGACCTGGTGGACGCCATGCCCGAGCTCATGCGCAAGCGTCATCACGTCGCGCGGCTTGCCCTGGTAGTTCAACAGAACGTAAGGGTGGGCCGAAGGCACGGTCGGGTGGGCGAAGGCGCCCGGCGCTTTGCCGGGCCGCACCGGCGCGTCGATCCAGTTCTGATCGAAGAAGCGCTGGGCGATCGCCGCCATTCTCGGCGAGAAGGCGGCATAGGCGCCAAGCACGGTGTCGCGCGCCTCCCCCCAAGCAAAGGTCCGGGTTTCCGCATCGGGCAAAGGCGCATTGCGGTCCCAATGATCGAGCGCGTCCTTGCCGAACCATGTCGCCTTCAGCCGGTAATAGCGATGCGACAGGCGCGGATAGGCCGCATGAACCGCGGCAACGAGGGCATCGACCACCTCGCGCTCGACCCGGTTCGAGAGGTGCCGGGAATCGGCGACATCGGCAAAGCCGCGCCAGCGATCGGAGATCTCCTTGTCCTTGGCGAGCACATTGGTGATGAGGCCGAAGGTACGCAGATTCTGCCGCAAGGTTACGGCGATCGCGTCGGCCGCCTCCTTGCGGACGTGCGCGTCGCCGTCCTGCAGCAAGTTCAGGACAGGTTCGAGCCCCAACTCCTCGCCGCGGACTTTGAACCGCAAGGCCCCGATCGTCTCATCGAAGAGCCGGTTGAAGGCGCTGCTGCCGGTGACCGTTTTCTCGTGGAACAATCTCTCGACGTCGTCGCTGAGCTCGTAGGGCTTTTCCTTACGGATGTCTTCGAGCCAGGGCCGATAATGGGCAAGCGGCCCCTCCGCCGCGAGCTTTTCCACGACCTCGTCGTCGAGGCGGTTGAGCTCAAGCTGAAAGAAGAGAAGATCCGTCGAGGCCGCGGTGATCTTTTCCTGCGTATCTCCGAAGAATTTTGCCCGCACGGGATCGCTCGTATCGCCATAGTAGACGAGCCCGGCATAGGACGTGATCCGGCCGAGGAGGTCTTCGAGCGCCTCGTAGCGCGCGACCGCCTCCGCGATGCGGGCGGAATTCGGATTTGCCAAGTCGGCTTCGGCGAGCGCCGAAAGCTTGCCGCGATAGCATTGGGCGAAAGCTTTGCATTCGGCTGCGGCGCGCTCGAGATCGCGCGCGTAAATCGGCGAATCCATCGACGGGTAGAGGTCCGCAAGACTCCATTCCGGCAAGGGACCGAGCGGCGCGCCCGCGACGCTCTGCGCCGCCGCCGCGGCAGCGTGTGGAACAATCTCGAACAAGCCGAACCGATGCGAAAAAATCATTGCGGGCCACGATTTCGGGGATCGTCCGCCGGCCGCGGACGCCCCCTCATAGCGGATCGATCAGCAGATGATCAATGAGGAATTATCGCCTCGGCCTGCGGCGGATCGAAATCATTCGGACCACAAAACAGAGTCCCTGAGCCGCAACGCAAGGTGCGAACGCTGCAGCATCCCATGCCGGCACCAAGATGTCGCCAAGCGCGATAGACTCCCATTAGTAATTCGCAGGAACCGGTCGCCGCGTTACATCGCGAGCGGAAATTTCATCCTCACTTTTTCTTGATGGACGGCATCGGCGTTTCCGGTAACGCGCTGATCCCGGAATTCGAAACAGACCTGTGCGAGACCGGCGCGGCCGGTCTGCCGCGGGACGGACGACAGCAGTCTTTTCCGTCTGTCGCAATGCCCAATTCTCGAAAAAAGGGGTCATCGTTATGAATATCAACTCAAAAATCGCAAGAATTACTGCCGTGGCGATTGGACTTTTGATTACTTCGGGTGCTTATGCCGGCGTCCAGGAATACATCGACATGTTCAGTCACACGGACTTGGTGATGAATGACGGCACGAAGATGCACGCCGACATCGTCAAGATGCACGGCCACATGTATGTGATGATCCGAGTGGATGATCTCCCTGACTATCTGCATCAGCAGGTCTTGAAGGTGATGCATTAATAAAACACCGGGATGATATTCCTGGGCTACTTCTGTGGTTGTCGTACGGGCGGGCTGTTTCTTCAACTCGTCCGTACGCGCGTAAGGATGTTGCGGTTCTCCTCGGCTAATGGGCCTGCCCAAGCCACCCGCGTAGGCCGGCTCATCGCCTTCCACCTCACGCCCGGGGAAGCAGCGGACTGCAAAAGCTACGACACGCTGATTGATCTGCCCGAGCAGGCACCAAAGGCCCTTCTCGCCGACAAGGCTTATGACACCGACGCCATTCGTGACGATCTGAAAAACCGCGCGATCAAGCCTGTGATCCCGCCAAAATCAAACCGCGCGTAGGCCATCCGCTACAGCAAGCGCCTCTACCGCGAGCGCAATTGCATCGAGCGTGTGATCGGACATCGCAAGATCAATCGCGCCATCGCCACCCGATACGACCAGCTCGCCGAAAGCTTTCTCGGCATGCTATTCATCGCCTCAGCATGCTACTGGATCAAATTTGTCCACGCGGCCCAGAACGCCCAGGCGTGCTTTTTCGCGCACGCATGACGATCTGAACGAAGTCGCGCGGACGCGGGCGTCCTGGACCACCATAGCGTTCGCGCGACGAATATGTCGCGCAATTCGGATCATGGCCGCCGCGCTGCGACGCACGCGACGTCAAGCCCGCGCTCAGCCGCGGCTGAGGCCGCCGCCGCGATACCGGCCCGAGCAATATCTTCCCCATTAACACCGCATTTACTCTGATCCGCCAGCATGCGCAGAGGGTGGTTTGCCCCTCCCGCTTCGCGTGCGTGATGTCGGTTCACCCTCATAGCCGACGATGCGATTCATATGACGAGCGCAATCGCGTCCGCGTTGGACCACTGGCGGCATGCCGCCTGCCGAAGAAAGAGCCCATGTCCTGCCTCGTGCTGATCGTCGACGACGACCCGGTCCAACGCCGCCTTCTCGAGACGCTGGTGCGCCGGTTCGGGTATGAGGCGGAGACGGTGGAAAGCGGCGTGGCGGCGCTGGCCCGGCTCGACCCTTCGGCTGGGCGCGAAGTCGATCTCCTTATCCTCGATCTCGTGATGCCCGATCTCGACGGCATGACGGTCTTGGAGAGGATGCGCGAGCAGAAGCGCAGCATTCCTGTCATCGTGCAGACGGCGCATGGTTCGATCGAAACGGTGATCTCGGCGATGCGGGCCGGCGCCATCGACTTCGTCGTCAAGCCGGTCGGCGTCGAGAGATTGCAGATCTCCGTCAAGAACGCCTTGCGGGTCGATGCCCTGGAAGGCGAGGTCCGGCGCCTCAACCGGCAGGCATCGGGCACGCTTACGTTCAAGGACCTCGCCAGCACAAGCGCCGATATGGAGAGGGTCATCAGGCTCGGCGAACGCGCCGCGAGATCGACCATTCCAGTGGTGCTCGAAGGCGAATCGGGTGTCGGCAAGGAGGTCATCGCCCGCGCGATCCAAGGCGCCTCGGACCGGCGCGGCCGGCCTTTCATCACCGTCAATTGCGGCGCCTTGCCGGAAAACCTCGTCGAATCGATTCTCTTCGGGCATGAAAAAGGCGCGTTTACCGGCGCCAATGAAAAGCACCTCGGCAAATTCCTCGAGGCACATGGCGGGACGCTGTTTCTCGACGAAGTCGGCGAGTTGCCGCCGGACGCACAAGTCAAGCTGCTGCGCGCTCTTCAAGACGGCGAGATCGATCCGGTCGGCAGCAAGCGATCCGTCAAGGTCGATATCCGCCTGGTCTCGGCGACCAATCAGGACCTGATCGAGCTCGTCAAGCGCGGCGTGTTCCGCGAAGATCTTTATTATCGGCTCAACGTCTTTCCGATCACGATCCCGGCTCTGCGCGCCCGGCGCGAGGATATTGCCGATCTCGCCCGGCGTTTCACCGCGCGGTTTGCAGCAGAGGAAGGCAAGCGCTTGCGGGGCCTCAGCGCCGAGGCCCTGGCTCTGCTCGGGAGCTACGAGTGGCCGGGCAATGTCCGGCAGTTGGAGAACGCCATCTTCCGGGCCGTGGTCCTCGCCGACGGCGATGAACTCACGGTGACCGAATTCCCGCAGATCGCCGCGCAGGTGAAAGGCTTCGAGGTCCGCATTCCGGCCGCTCCCGCCGCGCTCGTTCGGCCGCAGCGCCCGGAACGCGAGGTTGTTCGCGTCGAAGTGCGCGATCCCAACGTCCTGCGGCTTCTCGACGACTCGGGCGACCTGCGCCAGCTCGACCAAGTGGAAGCCGAGACCATCCGCTTCGCGCTTGCCTACTACCGCGGTCAAATGTCCGCCGTGGCCCGCAAGCTCGGGATCGGTCGTTCGACCCTCTACCGCAAGATGAAGGAATATGGGTTCCATCAGGCCTATGACGATAGTGTGACCGGCACGCAGGCTGACGACAGCGACGCGGCGGCCTAAATCGATGTGGCGGCTCGGCCACGTCGGCCGAGATAACGTAACGTGCGGCGCAGCAGACGCGCTTTGCGATTGATTTCGAGGGGGCCGCGCGGTTTTCATCGAGGCTTGGGTCGGATCGCCCCTGCCGAATTCGATCGGGCAGTTAGCTTCGACAGGCAATTCCGGGGACGAGTATGCTGCGTAAGGCTTCACGGTTGATCTTTTCGCCTGCTCCGATGCTGCTTGCCGCTGTGGTCTGGTGTCTTGCAGCGGGTCTGGCAGCGGCTCAGGATGCCCCGACGGCGAAATCGGCGATCTCGCAAGATCACCCAGCGGCCCAAGCAGCCCAAGCGACGCCGGTCGAAGCGCCGCAATCCGCAACGCCGCAGTCCGGCAATGCTCCGGGCGACGAGCCCGCCGCCCAGGCCGCTCAGAGCGAGCCAGCGAGCGCCACAACCACGTCGGCAAACTCTGCCGCCGGCTCCGATTCACCCGGCGCATCCCCCGCAAAGGATGTCATCTGGTCCGGCGAGGCCATGCAAGCTGAGCCTCCCGCTGGGGCGGTGAAGGAAGAATCCGCGAAGCCCGCAACTGAGACGGTTGCAAAGCCCTCCGCCGCGCCTGAGTCCACACCATCGTCGGATGACGCCGCGACGCCGACTGAAAGCCCGACGCCTGGACCTCCGACCGCCACGCCGACGGACGCTGCGGCCTCGGCTCCAGACACGTCGATGACCTCAGAAGGGGCGCCCGAGACAACGGCCACTCTTCCGGACGAGAAATCAGCCGCCCCGGCTGTGCCTGCGCCTCAGAACGAAACGCCGGCAGATTCCGAACCCGATTCGAGTGCGACGACGCCGGATGACTCGAGTCCATCGCCACCTGCCGAAATTGAACCGGGGGCGCCAACCCCAGGCGACCAGAACCGTCCCGCAGCTCCCGCAGGGGCGGCGCCAACCGCAAGCCCGGAAGCTCCCGCGGCGGCGCCCGCTTCGGCGGTACCAGCCGCAAGCCCGCAGGCCCCCGCGGCCGCATCCGCCCCGGCTGCTCCCGCCTTCGCCGATCTCGTCAAGAGCGCTGTCGATGCTCTGGTCAAGACCGAGAGCAAAGGAAGTCACGCGGCGGAATTGCGCAAGGAGCGCTCCGCCATCGCCGCCTATTATGCCGCGCGCGATTATGCGCCGCTGTGGATCGAAAACGGCAAACCGACCGGCGCGGTCCATCTGGTGATAGATCGGCTCGCGCATGCCGGGGACGACGGGCTCGACCTCGAGGGCTTGCCAGTTCCGGTCTTCGAGCGCGGCGACGACAAGCTTGCGGCGGCGGAGGTCGCATTGTCGGCTGAGGTCGTCGCCTATGGCCGGCAGGCTTCGGGCAGCCGCGTCGATCCGCAGATGATCTCCGACTTGATCGGCGCCAAGCCTGACCTTCCCGATCCAGCCCTCATCCTTGCCGCTGTCGTGGCGGCGGGCGACGATGGCGGCGCGGTTTTGCAATCGTTCAACCCGCCGCAAAAGGCCTATCTCGCCTTGCGCGACAAGCTCGCCACCCTTCGCAGCGGGGCAAAGCCGGTCGCCGGCGAGCCCATTCCGATGGGACGCTCGCTTCGGGTCGGGATGAGCGATCCGCGCGTGCCTTTGATCCGCGCGCGGTTCGGGCTCGATCCGGGTCCCAGCGGATCATCGGATCTTCTCTATGACTCGGAAGTCGCGGCGGCGGTCGCCGATTTCCAGAGGGCGAATGGGCTTCCGGCTTCCGGCGTATTGACGCCGCGCACCGTTGCGAGCCTCGCCGACCAAAGCCCGGCGCGGGCCGAGGACGAGATCATCGCCAACATGGAGCGCTGGCGCTGGATGCCGCGCGACATGGGCGCGAGCCGCATCGAAGTGAACATTCCAGATTTCACGGCAACCATCGTTAAGGACGGCGAGGTCGTGTCGCGCAACAGAGTGATCGTCGGCAAGCCCGATACGCCGACGCCGGTCTTTTCCAACACGATGAAATTTGTGATCGTCAATCCATATTGGAATGTGCCGCCGTCGATCGTGCGCAAGGAAATGCTGCCGCGCGTGGCGGGCGACCCCTCTTATCTGAGCGAAATGGGGTTTGAGGTCTTCACCCGCCACGGGCAACTCGTGGTCCGCCAGCCGCCCGGCGAGCGCAATGCGCTCGGCCATATCAAGTTCATGTTCCCAAACCAATATGATGTCTATCTGCATGACACGCCGTCGCGCGGCCTGTTCGCGGCGGCGCGGCGCGCTTTCAGCCACGGCTGCGTGCGCGTCGATCAGCCGTTCGGGTTTGCGGAATCCGTGCTCGGTTCCGACTGGCCCGAGGCGAGAATAAAGCGCCTCATCGGCGGCGCAGAGCGCTACGTCTATCTGCCGAAGCCGTTGCCGATCCACATCGAATATTTCACCGCTTTTGTCGATGACGCGGGCCGTCTGCAATTGCGTGACGACCTTTACGGCTATTCGCACAAGGTGAAAATCGCACTCGGGCTTGAGAAGGATGACGGCATCGATGCGGAGCAGGTCTCGGACGACGCCGATCCAGAGCAGGCCCCGTTAAAATGGCGGCGAAAATCGCCGGCAATTTTGAAATACCAAATTAATCCTAGTGAATCGGAGCCATTGATCGCCGGTCATCCCTGATCTGCATGCCTTTTGATGACGCAGCGGCGCCCAAGCTAGAATAGATCTTCAATGCATGCAGAGCGCTTATCGGCGCACTGCCGAATTGGACCAGTAAAACAAAACAAATCAATGCCTTGTGGCGGCATCGATCTGTCGCGCGCGGGCAGGCGCTGCGCTCTGCTGTGAGAGAAGCGGAGCTATGGCGACACAGGTTCGCCACATTTACTGGATTACATCCACGTCATCTTCCCTCGCTGACGTGTCATCGAAGGGAGGTGGCCGCGAACGGGGGGACGTTGCCGGCCGTAGGGCTACGCGACGTTAACGGTTCTCGGTAACTAATCAGAGTGATTGGCGTCGATCGACGCCAGAACGAGATCGGCTCAAAGAGCCGCTGATCCGAGAACCGGGGGTTTCCTTGCCAGAACCGCGCCCAAGCACGGACCTGCGGACTTGTGTGCGTCGAGGCGGCCTCGCCTTAATCCCCGATTTACTCCGATCCAGCCTTATCCATCGCATCGCACGGCGCGTGTTATGCGCCGCGCCGCGCCTGCGCTCGCAGCGAACCGCCAGTCTGATTTCGGCAAGCAGCTTCCTCGGCGTCTGCCTTTTCCTTCTGCTCCCGTCGTCGACCGAATCGGCGATCGCCAATGGCGACACCCGGACGATCCGCCTCTATCACTCCCATACCGGCGAATCGATCGAGGCAACCTACCGCGTCGATGGCCATTACGACCCGGCGCTGCTCGCCAAGCTGAACTGGTTCTTGCGTGACTGGCGGCGCAACGAAGAGACGAATATGGATCCGCGTCTCATCGACGCCGTCTGGGAAACTTACCGAGCCGCTGGGGCAACCGAGCCGATCGTCGTACTCTGCGGCTACCGCTCGCCGCAGACCAACTCCATGTTGCGCCACCGCTCGCGCGGCGTCGCCGAACACTCCCAGCATATCCTCGGCAAGGCCATGGACACGAGCATGCCCGGCATGTCGATGGAGAAGGTCCGCGAGATCGCGATGCGTCTTCAAAGGGGCGGGGTTGGCTATTATCCGAGCTCGAATTTCGTCCATATCGACGTCGGCGGCGTCCGCGCCTGGCCGCGCATGAGCTACGATCAGCTCGTCCGTCTCTTCCCTGACGGAAAGACCGTCCATATCGCAGCCGATGGGCGCACGCTTCCGGGCTATGAGGAAGCTCGCGCCGAGATCGAAGCCGGCGGCGGCTCGGCCAGCGTCCCGCCGCCCGCCAATGGCGGAAATTTCTTTGCTTGGCTGTTTGGCATGGGAAGCGGCGGCGAAGACGAGCACGAGGATGCGGCCAGCGCGGTTGCCTCGCGCGCCGAACCGGCCGGGGACGCTTATGTGGCCGAGGCCCCAAGCGGCAAGGCGGCGGACGACGATGACGCCCGCACTGTCGTCGCCGAGCGGTCGGACAAGCCGGCCGCCGATGACGAGAAATCGGTCGATGATGATCGGCCTGTGCCGCCGCGGCGTCCGATCGATCTTGCCTCGGCTGCCGACGTTCCCGTGCCGCCGCTACGCCCGAACGATCAAATGGCCATGCTGCTCCCCGCCAATGCGCAAGGCGAGATGCCCAAAGAGGACCAGATCGGCAATCTCATCGCCGCTGCTTCCCCTGCGCGAGTTCCAGATTCTCCCGCGCGAGCTGCGGATTCTTCCGCGCGAGTTCCGGATTCTCCCGCGCGAGCTCCGGACCTCCCCGGGATCATCACCCAAGGTCCAAACGACGGCAGGAGTACGCAAAGTCTAAGCCGATCGGGCTCGCCGTCGCAGGGCGAAGCTCTCGCCTATGCGCCGATGGCGCAGATGGAAGGGCTGCGCTCGGCGGCGCATGAAAAGCGGGCAGCCGATGCGCCGAGCCGCGTTGCCGAAGACAAGCCCGGCATCGTTCCGGCTCGGCTGGATCAGTCAAACTTCCGCAGCCTGACGGAAGCCACTGAAACCGCCGAAATGGAAAGCCAGACCATTTTTGGGCCGACGCTCGCCGGCCTGCGCAAGGCAGCGCGCGTCGAGACGGCGGCCTTATCCAGCAGGCTGGAGTCCGGCTATCTTGCCCGGTTCGGCGTAGACGCGACGGATCTCGCGGCCGATCACTTTTCCGGCCCATCCGTGGCTTCGCTCGAGGCCGATACAAAGCTGATGGTTTTCGTCGACAGCTCCGCCGCGCGGGAAAACGGCGATTGAGCCAGGACTGGGTCAGCTTATCGCTGAATGGCCGCGACTGAGCTTAGCTCTGCACCAGCGCTCGTCTGCTTGGGCTCTGCTTTGGCGGCCCCGATGGACAAGATCCAGACGAGGAGAAGCGCAAAAAAAGACGCCGAGCACCACGGCCCGCGCGATTTGAGCCGGCGACGCGACGTTCCGGTCCTTCAGGCAAATCCGATCCAAGTCGCGGGATTTGAGTACGAGCAGCATGACGGTTCCGCGCAAGCCCGGCGGTCATTCCTCCGGCAGCTCCCGCAGAATTAACCATGATTGGTTACCATTCCTTTACCGTGGCCATGGGCCATGGATGCCTGCTTGACGGGTGCTTTGCCGATGCAGTCCTTGCAACGGCACTCTTCAGCTTGCATTGATTTTGCTAGAAACTGTGGCGGGGGATTTTCAGAGATCGGACTGGCGCAACATGCTGCAATGTTTCGATGAGATGACCCTGACCGATGGCGCGACCCGCGCCGTCTATGGCAAGGTCGCCCGGTGGCTCACTGAGACGCCGAGCGAGCTTCTTGCCTCCCGGCGCGCCCAGGCCGAGCTTTTGTTCCGCCGCATCGGCATCACTTTCGCGATTTATGGCGATAAAGACGCGTCGGAGCGGCTGATCCCCTTCGATATCGTCCCGCGCGTGATCGGCCGCTCCGAGTGGATGAGGCTCGACGCAGGTCTGGTCCAGCGGGTAAAGGCCCTGAACCTTTTCCTCGCCGATATTTACGGCCCCCAGGAAATCCTCAAAAGCGGCGTCATGCCGACCGATATTGTGCTCGCCAACCCCTATTACCAACCCGAAATGGCGGGGCGGCGCATCCCGCACGACATCTATGTCCATATCGCCGGCATCGACATCATTCGCATCGACGAAGGCGATTTCTACGTTCTCGAGGACAATCTGCGCACGCCTTCCGGCGTCTCCTATATGCTCGAGAACCGCGAGGTGATGATGCGGGTCGCGCCCGATCTGTTCGCCGAATATCGGGTCGCGCCGGTCGAGAATTATCCTGAGGCTCTGCTCGCCACGCTGCGTTCCGTCGTGCCGCAGGCGGCAGGCGGCGAGCCGGTGATCGTGCTGCTCACGCCGGGCCAATATAATTCGGCCTATTACGAACATTCCTTCCTCGCCGACAAGCTCGGTGTCGAACTCGTTGAAGGCCGCGACCTCCTCGTGCGCGACGATGTCGTCTATATGCGCACCACCGAAGGCCCCAAACGCGTCAATGTCATCTATCGCCGCATCGACGATGCCTTCCTCGATCCGCTCGCTTTCCTGCCGGACTCGTTGCTCGGCGTCGCAGGCCTCTTTAATGCCTATATTTCCGGCAATGTGACGCTCGCCAACGCAGTCGGCACCGGCATTGCCGACGACAAGGCGATTTACAGTTATGTCCCGGAGATCATCCAATTCTATCTCGGCGAGAAGCCGATTCTGAAGAACGTGCCGACCTGGCGCTGCCGCGAGCCCGACGCCCTTGCCCATGTGCTTGAGCATCTGCCCGAGCTCGTCGTGAAGGAAGTCAATGGGTCCGGCGGCTATGGCATGTTGATCGGTCCGCATGCGGCACGCGAGGAAATCGAGCTGTTCCGCGACAAGCTGCGCAGCAAGCCCGAGAATTTCATCGCCCAGCCGACGCTTGCTCTTTCGACCTGCCCGACGTCCTTCGATACCGGAATAGCGCCGCGCCATGTCGATCTGCGGCCTTTCGTGCTCTCGGGTTCCGACGGCATCCGCGTCGTGCCCGGCGGGCTCACGCGGGTCGCTCTCAAGGAAGGATCGCTGGTCGTCAATTCGTGCCAGGGCGGCGGAACCAAAGACACCTGGGTCGTCGAGGACGCGTGCCTTCAAAATCTGCCTTGCGGAGCATTGGCCAAGGCCGCGCGGGCGCCGCAAGCTTTGGATCAGTAATTCGGTCGCTACGGATCGATCATGCTGTCACGCACCGCCGACAATCTCTATTGGCTTGCGCGCTATATGGAACGCGCCGATTTCCTCGCCCGTACCATCGATGCGACGCGGCGGCTCGCGGCAGTGCCCACATCCAAGAGCGGACCCGGAACCGAATGGGAGAGCGCCCTCGAAGCCTCGGGCGCCGCGGAGGGATTTCGTGAGACCCGTGCCGTGGCGGAGGAGGCAAGCGTCGTCGAGTATTTGATGTTTTCCACGGACAACCCGTCTTCGATCTGCAATTGCATCGAAAAGGCGCGAACCAACGGCCGCGCCGTGCGCACCGCTTTGACGGTGGAAATGTGGGACGCGATCAACGGCGCCTGGATCGAGCTCAAACGTTTCGTGATGGGCAACGCGCGCGGCTACGACCGCGAGCAATCCGCACGCTTTCTGGAATTCGTCAAAAAGGCATCGCTCGATTACGACGGCGCCGCGCACCGCAGCATGCTGCGCAATGACGCCTACTGGTTCTCGCGGCTCGGCCTCTACATCGAGCGGGCCGACAACACCGCCCGCATTCTCGACGTCAAATACAACATCCTTCTGCCGGAGACGGAGGCGGTGGGCGGCTCGGTCGACTATTTTCAATGGGCGGCGATCTTGCGCGCCGTCTCGGCGCTCACCGCCTATCATTGGGTCTATCGCGAAAGCCTGAAGCCCTGGCTCATCGCCGACCTGCTGATCCTGCGGCCGGAAATGCCGCGCTCGCTCATCGCCTGCTATGAGAACATCGTGCGCTTTCTCGATTCGATCGGCAAGGCCTATGGCCACAAGGGCGCCGCGCAGCGCCATGCCCACCATGTGCTGGCGCGGTTGATGGCATCGACGACCAAGGAGATCTTCCAATCAGGGCTGCACGAGTTCATCACCGCCTTCGTCGAGGACAATACCCGTCTCGGCACGATGATCTGCGAGCAATACCTGTTCGCGTGAACGGCCGCGGACCATCGGCCGCGGGGACCTTCCGGTATCATTCATTTGATTGGCGCATGTCCCGGAAAAGTTGATAGCTTTTCCATTGAGGGCGTGCTTCAAATCGCGGCGGATGCCTCCATTTGGGCGAGCCCGCACGGTCTTTGCCGCGTCTTCAAAGAAGCCGTTCAAGGTGGCTTATGCAGACACATGAAACGGTCATGAGCTTCCGCAAGCTGGCGGCCGGGTCGAACCGAAAGTTCGGCATCACGCTCGGTCTCGTCCTTGGGGTCTTGGCCGTCTGGCCCCTCCTTCACCACAATTCTCCCAGATGGTGGCTTCTTGCCATCGCCGTCGCGTTTCTGGCTGCCGGGCTTATCTTCCCGAATTCATTGACGCAGCTCAATCGTGCCTGGTTCAAGCTTGGGCTCGCTTTGAACGCGATTGTCGGTCCGGTCATCATGGGAGTCTTGTTTTTCGGTGCTGTCGTCCCGGTCGGCTGGTTGCTCCGCAAAAAGGGCGAAGATCCTCTTCGCCTCAAACTCGAACCCGAAGCCGCGACCTACTGGACCCGGCGCGAACCTCCGGGTCCCCTGCCCGGAACATTGACGAAACAATTCTAGGGAGGCATCCGAATGTCGATTTTCGCAGAGCTTTTTGAATTTTTGGGCACCCGCAAGAAATTCTGGTTGGTGCCCCTGTTGGTTCTTTTCCTTATCTTCGGCGGTCTGTTCGTCCTGAGCCAAGGCTCGGTCGTCGCCCCTTTCATCTACACGCTGTTCTGATCGAAATGCTCGTGCTCGGCATTTCGGCCTTCTATCACGACAGCGCCGCCGCGCTGGTTTGCGACGGTCAGATCATCGCCGCGGCTCAGGAAGAACGCTTCACCCGCAAGAAGCACGACCCGACATTTCCGGCCAATGCCGTCACCTACTGCCTCGCCGAAGCCAAGGGCCGCGGCATCGATCGGGTCGTCTTCTACGAAAAGCCATTTTTGAAGTTCGAGCGGCTTCTTGAGACCTATGTTGCTTTCGCGCCGCGCGGCTTTGCGTCGTTTCGCAAAGCCATGCCGCTGTGGATCGGCGAGAAGCTTTTTCAGCGCGATCTCCTGCTTCGCGAACTCGCCGCGATCGATCCGGCGCTCGGCGACAAGGCCAAACTCGGTTTTTGCGAACATCACTATTCGCATGCGGCCTCGGCCTATTATCCGGCGCCGTTTCCATCGGCCTTGGTGCTCACGATCGACGGCGTCGGCGAATGGGCGACGACGACGGCCGCGGTCGGCCAAGGCGACGATTTGAACATCGTCAAGGAAATCCACTTTCCCCATTCGCTCGGATTGCTCTATTCGGCCTTCACCTATTACACGGGATTCAAGGTCAATTCCGGCGAATATAAAGTCATGGGTCTCGCCCCCTACGGCGAGCCGAAATATGCGCAGGCCATCTTCGACCGGCTCATCGACGTGAAGCCGGACGGCTCGTTCAAGCTCAACCTCGATTATTTCTCCTTCTGCACCGGCCTCACGATGACCGATGATCGCTTCGACGCGATGTTCGGCGGGCCGCCGCGG
>Ga0209415_10002596_pt1 | contig 33885 bp, 23 predicted proteins | sample PeaSoiSIISIP2007_FD_187696 | JGI IMG/M metagenome (GOLD analysis project Ga0209415, IMG submission 187696) | Peat soil microbial communities from Weissenstadt, Germany - SII-SIP-2007 (SPAdes) (version 2) | ecosystem: Environmental > Terrestrial > Soil > Wetlands > Peat | place: Germany... | reverse complement strand
CGCTCGTCAGCATCTTCGCGGTCGGCGTGAGGAAGTTGTAGTCCTTCTGGGCGTAGCCGCCGGTGCGGAAGGTGAAATTATGCTCCCAGGCGAAGACGCCGCCCGCTTTGTTCTGGTTGGCGTTGAAGGTGGCGTCCTGCTCATTGCCGGTGAGCAGCGAGGCGCTCGGGATCAGGATCATCTTGTGGTAGTCCGACGCCTGCTCGAAGAAATAGAAGATGCCGTACTCCTCCATCAGGCGCGAGACGAAATTGAAGGTGGTCTCGTTGTACTGCACGCAATACTCGAGCTTCTCGTAGTGGACCTTCTTCAGCCTCGAGGTATCGAGGAAGTTGCCCTCGATGGCGAGCTTTTTGAGACCCTCCGTCAGCACCTCCTCGATGACGTCGGCCACGGTCTTCTGCTGGAAGATGCGCGAGGTCGAGATGTGCTTGAGAAGGGCGAACCAGGGCACCATCTCGGCCCGGTAGCAGCGCAGCTCGTGCCGCTTGGCGTGCTTGGCCCCCGCCACGAAGTTGGTGATGAAGCCGCTGTAGAAGCGGTAGGCGTCTTTCGTGCGCTCGATCATCAGCGTGGCGAGCTTGCCGACCACGTCCTCGGCCTTGACGGCGAAGTCGGTCGACAGCATTTGCAGCTGATAGGAGAACGGTTGCGAGATGGCTTCCTGGCCGACGACGCCGTTGAGCAGGAGCTTGTCGGTCTCGAGGCCCGAAACCTGGATGCGGATGAACTTGCCATCCTGCGTATATTCAGAAGCGGCCATCGCCGTGCCCCCAGACCCATTTCCCCGCTCGATGCGACGCGCCGCCGCGACCCAAGAGGCCCGACGCTTTCATCGCCCGTTCGCGCCCGGCGCAGCAAGCATATAGCAACCGTGGATCGGGCGGACTAAGCGACCGGGGTCACACCGGTCGCTCGGCACCTCGTGAGCGGACGGAACGAGCACAGGCCGCCTCGCGAGCGAGCCGTAACCGCGCGCAAAGAGAGCCCCCGCGCCGGCCTCTTTCGCCACGCCCCCCTCCCGCAACTCGCCGCAAGCTTACACCCGGGTGGCGCCGCCACGCTACCGTCGCGGTCAGGGTGCGCCGGCCCAAGGGTCCGCAGCCCGGCCCGCCAACACCTCTCACACGGCCGCGAGCGCCCGCCACAGCGGCAGCTTCTCCGCGAGCGCTCGACCGGCGTGCTCGCGGAAAAAAGCCAGGCATTCGCTCTCCTCCGTTAACGCCTTGCCCTCGCTTACCAGGGTATCCCCGCTGGCGGCGAGGAGGGACCACAGCCCGCGCGCGAGCTCGTCAGCGTCCAGGCGCGAGGACGCTCCGAGTGCGCGGTAGACGTGGCAGTCCACACCCGTCACCGGCACGCCGGTCCCCAGCAGCCCCGAGGCCAAGGCCTGCGCCTTGCCGAGTTGGTCGTGCACGGCGCGGCGCGCGATGACGGCGTTGAAGCGCCGGCCGGGCTCGGTGTCCGGCGCATGCTCTGACGCCGGCACCGGCAGCGCCTGTCGGGAGCCCACGAGCATCCCTGCGATCTCCGTGGCTTGCAGTGCCGTCGCGTCCGAGAGGGCCGGCAAGGCGAGAAGCTCGCCGGCCGTGCGGGGTGCTTCCGCCAGCGCATCGAAGATGGGCTCGTAATGACGCGCCTCGACGGAGGCACGCCCGACCGCAACCTCGATCTCGAGCCGGGTGCGCTGCCGCGGAACGGCGAGCGCCAGGCGCGTGCCGCGCATGAGCTCCTCGCGCCGCCCCTCGCTGAGCCGCCGCGCGCCGCGCACGAAGACGTCCCGGCGCAATAAATGGGGCACGAAGAAATCCTTGAGCGTCTCGCGCAGCTCGGGGAGCTCGACGCGGGCCAAGAGGGCCTGTTGCTCGGTCGACAGCGTCATGGCTGGAAAGTTCTCGAAGACGGTCGAGGAGCCGACGAAACTCAGCTTGGCCTCGGCGAGCTCGCGGGCAACGTCGGCGTGATAGAGCGGCTGCCAGTTGCCGTTCAGATACTCGTGGACGAAATAGGGCGCGCGCCCGGCGTCCCATTCCTTGAGGATCGACTTCAAGATGTGGTTTTCCTCGAGGTCGTGCGCCTGTGCCTTGACCATCTCCTCGACGAACGACAGGGCCTGCCTGAAGCGCTGGTCGCTGCGACCGGGGGCGAGGGAGGCGAGCTCGTAAAGCAGGCGTTGCACCGGCAGCCCGGCCAGCCAGCGCGGCATGCAATTGTAGCTGAGATAGACCATGCCGCCCGGCTTGAGGTGCCGGCCCATGAACTCGACGATGGCCCGCCGGTTGGGCGGGCTCACCCAGCTGTAGACGCCGTGGAGCGTCACGAAGTCGAAATCCGGGAGCGCGCGGCCGGCGGCACCGTCGAGCTCCGCGAAGCTGCTTTCGATCAGGTGGAGATTGGCGAGGCCGGCCTCCTTCGCGAGCTCCTCGCCCGCGGCAATGTGAGCGGGGTTGAAATCGACCGCATGGACACTGGCCTGCGGATTGGCCGCGGCAAGCAGAGCGGCGGTCACGCCCTGACCGCAGCCGAGCTCGCAGTAGGTGAAGCTGCGGCCCGCGCGATTTGGCTCTAAGCCGTTGAGAAGACAAACAAAATTGAGATGAGCCGGGGCCTGGTCCGGGTAGAAGCCCGCGAGGTATGGGATATCCGCGACGTAACCATCGCTCCATGCGCTCGCCGCCATGGCCGCCTCCCTGCCGCACGCGGTGGGTATTCGCCCACCGGCCGGGAGGTTAGCACACTGCCGGGCCGGCCAGGGCGGCGCGAGCCCCGCCGCCACGCGGCACGAGCGGCAGCCGCGGCACCCCTAGAGGGCGCTCGCAGGGCGGCACCGCGGAGGGTTGCGACCGCACGGAATTGCCAATGCGCAAGGCACCAAGCGGCGGCCGCGCTTCAGCGGAGACCGACTCGGCGGCTGCGCTGGCCTGTCGGCTACGCTGACCCATCGGCTACGCTGAACTTGACCGAGTCTGCGATCATGCTTTATATTCCAAACAATTAGGTGCAATTTGCTGGGGGTGGTGTGAGGATCGTCACACCCGCGGAGGCGAGGTGATGCAGGCGCCGTTGGATATCGAGGCGCTGCTGGGGTCGATTCCTGGAGACAACCCGGCGGGGATAGATTTGCGCAAGGACGCCTCGCCGGCCTCGGTCTATTACAAGATCAAGGACGCGCGCACGGCGGCCCGCGCTGCCGAGAGGACGTTCGAGGCCGACGACGAGCCGGCCGGGCCTCCCAAGGAGTGGCAGACCATCCTCGATTTGGCACCGAAGGTGCTGGCGGAACAAAGCAAGGACGTGGAGATCGCGGCTTGGCTGATCGAGGCCCTGGTGCGCGTCGACGGCTTTGCCGGATTGCGCGGCGGCTTTCGTCTCGTCCACGGCATGGTCGAGGGCTATTGGGACGGCCTCTACCCAGCCCTCGACGATGAGGGCGTGGTCACCCGCGTGGCACCGCTCGCCGGCCTCAATGGCGAGGGCGGCGACGGCACCCTGATCCAGCCCATGCGGAAAATACCGATTACCGAGAACGGGGAATTCGGCGTCTTCTCCATCTGGCACTACGATCAGGCGAGTGCCTTAGCTAAGCTCGCCGACCCCGAGAAGCGGCAGAAGCGCATCGCGGAGGGTGCCGTAACCCTCGAGCTCATCGCGCAGAGCGTCGCGGCCACGCCGGCGGAGTTCTATCGCGGCCTGATCGCCGAGCTGGAGGGCTGCCACGAGGAGTTCGAGAAGCTGACGGCCGCCCTCGAGGCCAAGTGCGGCAAGGAGGCGCCGCCGTCTTCCAACATACGCAATGCGCTGAGCGAGGCCCTGAGCACGGTCCGCGCCATCAGCAAGGACAAGTTTCCCGCCGATGCCGGGACCGCAGCGGATCGGCCTGGCGGGGCGCCGCGGGGCGCCATGCGGTTCGAGGGATCGGTCAACTCGCGCGATGACGCCTTCAAGCTCCTGCTGGCGGTCGCCGACTACTTCAGGCGCGCCGAGCCGCATTCGTTCATCTCCTATACGCTCGAGGACATCGTCCGGCGCGGCCAGCTGCCGTTCTCCGCCCTCCTGAGCGAGCTCATTCCGGACGAGAGCGCGCGCAATGGCTTCCTCATGAGGGCGGGCATCAATCCGCCGACCAATGCGGCCGGCTAGGACAATGTCGATGGGCGTGGCGTATCGTCGTTCGGTAAACGCTGGCGGCGGCTCGGCGCGGGATGGCGCGCCGAAGCGTAAGCCCCGGAGCTGATGTGAAGGAGGTACATCGTGGCTGAAAGTATTCATCAGAAGCTGAGCCGCGTCCGCAAGCCGAGAGTCCACATCACCTACGAGGTCGAGACCGAAGGTGCGATGGTCCTCAAGGAGCTGCCCTTCGTCGTCGGCATCATGGGCGATTTCTCGGGCGATCCGACCCAGCCGCTCAAGTCGCTCAAGGACCGCAAGTTCGTCCAGATCGACCGCGACAACATCAACGGCGTCATGGCCTCGATGACGCCGGGGCTCAATCTCAAGGTCGACAACAAGCTGGCGGACGACGGAAGCCAGATGGCCGTCAGCCTGAAATTCAATTCGATGGACGATTTCGAGCCGGCGCGGGTGGTCGATCAGGTCGAGCCGTTGCGCAAGCTCCTCGAGACGCGCAACAAGCTCCGCGACCTGATGAGCAAGGTGGACCGCTCGGAAAATCTCGAGGTGCTGCTCGAGCGCATCCTGCAGAACGAGAAGCAGCTCAAGACGCTGTCGGGCGAGCTCGGGATTCAAGGCCAGGATGGTGGCGCAGGCGGCAAGGAGGGCGAGTAATGGCTGCAACCAAAGGCGAAGGTCAAGCAAAGACCGCCGAGACGGTCGCGGAAGTCAGTTTGCTCGACCAGGTCGTCTCTGCCACCAAGCAGACCGAGCCCGAGCGCGCGCAGGAGCTGGTGCGCACGCTGACCGAGGAGGTGCTGAAGGGCACCGTCGTCTACAACAAGAATCTGACGGTCACCTTCAAGAAGGCGATCACGGAGATCGACAAGAAGATCTCCTCGCAGCTTGCGGCCATCATGCATCACCCCGGCTTCACCAAGCTGGAAGGGAGCTGGCGTGGGCTGCATTACCTCGTGATGAACTCGGAGACGAGCACCAACCTCAAGCTGCGCGTGCTGAACATCTCCAAGCGCGAGCTTTACAGGGACATCAGCAAGGCGGTCGAGTTCGACCAGAGCCAGGTCTTCAAGAAGATCTACGAGAGCGAATTCGGCTCGCCGGGCGGTGAGCCCTATGGCGCGCTGATCGGCGATTACGAGTTCTCGCCGCATCCCGAGGATCTTGAGCTCTTGACGGGCGTCTCCAACGTGGCCGCCGCGGCATTCGCACCCTTCGTCGCGGCCGCGGGCCCGAAGATGTTCGGTTTCGAGAATTTCACCGAGCTCTCGAAGCCTCGCGACCTCGAGAAGATCTTCGATTCGATCGAATACACCAAATGGCGCAGCTTCCGGGACAGCGAGGATTCGCGCTTCGTGACCCTCGCCATGCCGCGCGTGCTGGCGCGCCTGCCTTACGGCGAGGCGACCAAGACGATCGAGGAGTTCGACTACGAGGAGGCGCCGTTCGATGCACGGGGCCGGCCGCTTCCGATGGGTCACGAGGACTATTGCTGGATGAACGCCGCCTATGCGCTCGGCGCCAAGATGACCGATGCCTTCGCCAAATACAGCTGGTGCACGGCCATCCGCGGTGCCGAGGGGGGCGGCAAGGTGGAGAACCTGCCGAGCCACGTTTTCACCAGCGACGACGGCGATCCCGACCAGAAGTGCCCGACGGAGATCGGCATCACCGATCGCCGGGAGGCCGAGCTCAGCAAGCTCGGCTTCCTGCCGCTCTGCCACTACAAGAAGACCGATTACGCGGTCTTCTTCGGGGCCCAGACGACGCAGAAGCCGAAGAAGTACGACCGCCCCGAGGCCACCGGCAACGCCGCCATCTCGGCGCGGCTCCCCTACATCATGGCGACCTCGCGCTTCGCGCATTACCTCAAGATCATGGCGCGCGACAAGATCGGCTCATTCATGGAGGTGAGCGACTGCGAGGCGTGGCTCAACCGCTGGATCTCGAACTATGTGAACGGCAATCCCGAGGTGGGTCCCGACATGAAGGCGCGCTACCCGCTCGCCGACGCCAAGGTCGTCGTCAAGGAGATCCCGGGGAGCCCGGGCTCCTACAACGCCATCGCCTACATGCGGCCGTGGCTCCAGTTCGAGGAATTGACGACCTCGATGCGCATGGTGGCGCGAATCCCGCAATTGACCTGACCATACGATGGCGGTCGACGCAGTCAATGCTGAGGACGAGTCTCTCGTCGTTCGGGGCCTAGCCGGAAGGGGCGACGCGGGGGCTTGGCTCCCGCAGAGACCGCTGCGCACCTACGTCGTCGACCTGGCGCTCGGCCGGACCGAGGGCATGCCTGCGGAGCAGCGGCCGGCCCTCGAGGAATTCCTCGCGGAAGGCGAGCCTCTGCGCGCCCTCTCCAGCTGGTACGGCGACCGCCTCCTGGCGCTGCCGGCGGCGGAGCGGCGGCGCATCGTCGACGCCCTCAATCGCGACATCGCGGCCCTCGACGCGCTCTTGACGGCGCAGGTCAACGCGGTGCTGCATCATCCGCGCTTCCAGCGCCTCGAGGCCTCCTGGCGGGGCATCCAATATCTGACGGAGCAGGCGGGTAGTTCGGAAAACGTCAAGCTGCGCTTCCTGCAGCTGGCCTGGGGCGAGCTCTGCCGCGATCTCGAGCGGGCGATCGAGTTCGACCAGAGCCAGCTCTTCAACAAGATCTACAGCGAGGAATTCGGCATGCCCGGCGGCGAGCCGTTCGGCGTGCTGATCGGCGACTACGAAGTGCACCATCGGCGCTCGGCGGAGCATCCGACCGACGACGTGGCCGCCCTTCGTGGCATCTCCCAGGTTGCCGCCGCCGCCTTTGCCCCCTTCATCGTGGGTGCGGCACCCGCACTCTTCGGCGTCGACCGCTTCCGCGATCTCGGCATCCACGTGGACATCCGGGCCAACCTCGGCCATATCGATTACATCCGCTGGAAGAGCTTCCAGTCGACGGAGGATGCCCGCTTCATCGGCCTCACCTTGCCGCACGTCCTCATGCGCGAGCCCTACAAGGACGATGGCTCGCGCATCGACGGCTTCCGCTTCATCGAGACGGCAGCCGGTGCCGATCACGACGGCTATCTCTGGGGCAACGCCGGCTATGCCTTCGCGAGCGTGCTCATGCGCGCCTTCGTCACCTACGGCTGGTTCGCCGACATCCGGGGAGCACCTCGCGACATCCTGGCCGGGGGCATCGTCACCGAGCTACCGACCTGCTGTTTCGAGACCGATGCCGCCGGCATCGCCATCCGCTATTCGACCGACGTGGCTCTTTCGGAAGGCCAGGACAGCGAGCTCAGCGAGCTCGGCTTTATGGCGCTTTGCAAATGCAAGGACACGGACTACTCGGCTTTCTTCAGCACGCAGTCGGCGCGCACGCCCGAAAAATACGACCGGCTGGCCGCGACGATGAACGCGCGGCTCTCCTCCATGCTGCAATACATGTTCTGCGTCGCGCGCTTCAGCCACTTCATCAAGGTGATCTGCCGCGATCGGGTCGGCTCCTTTACCACCGCCAGCGAATGCCAGACGCGCTTGACGGATTGGCTCAGGGACTACACGCTCGGCAACGACGACGCCTCGTACGAGGCCAAGGCCAAATACCCGTTGCGCGAGGCGATGGTGCAGGTGCGCGACGTTCCGGGCAAGCCCGGCTCCTATGCGGCGACCATACATCTGCGGCCGCATTTCCAGCTCGACCAGGTGGTCACCAGCTTCCGGCTGGTCACGGAGCTGTCGACGGTCGCGGCCGGCTGAGCCCGGCGGGGGATAGGCGATGACGGTGAGCGCTACTGAGCACTACAAGGCCGGCCGCCTGCGGGAGGCCATCGAGGCGCAGTCCGACGAGGTCAAGCGCCACCCGGCGGACTCGAACCTCCGCGCCTTCCTCGCCGAGCTCTTGCTGGTCGCCGGCGAGATCGACCGCGCCGACACGCATCTCGACGCGATCGGCAAGCAGGACATGAAGGCGGCACTCGGCATCGCCCTCATCCGCCAGCTGGTGCGCGGCGAGCAGGCGCGCCGGCAATTCTACGCCGAGGGCCGCGTTCCCGCGTTCCTCGACCAGCCCTCGCCCCAGCTCCAGCTCCACCTGGAGGCCTCGATCCGGCTGCGCGAGAAGGACGCGCTCGGGGCGCAGCGCCTCCTCGAGGACGCCGAGGCCGGGCGCGGCGAGCTGCCCGGCAAGTGCAACGGCAAGGCCTTCGAGGACATGCGCGACATCGACGATTTGACCTCCAGCTTCTTCGAGGTCCTCACCAGCACGGGAAAATATTACTGGATCCCGATGGCGCGCGTGGAGCTCGTCGAGTTCTCCGCCCCCGAGCGACCGCGCGATCTCCTCTGGCGCCGCGCCCACATGGTGGTGTCGGGCGGCCCCGACGGCGAGGTCTTCCTGCCCGCGATCTACAGTGCCGGAGACGGTGCGCTCGAGGACAGCTTCAGGCTCGGACGGGCCACCGAATGGGTGGGCGGCGAGGCGGCACCGGTGCGCGGCATCGGGCAGCGCAGCTTTCTCATCGGCGAGGACAGCGTGCCGATCATGGACATCAAGACGCTGGAGTTTGCGGGGAGTGTCGGCTAGTGCCAGGATTCATCAATGCGTAGCAGGCCCCCCTCCCTACCCTCCCCCTCAAGGGGGGAGGGGAAAACAGCGGCGCTGCCACCGAGAGCCCCCTCCCCCCTTGAGGGGGAGGGTTGGGGTGGGGGGTACATCGAATTTTCGAAAGCCGGCACCATAGTCCTTCGCCGGCCTTCCCGCGCGTGAGGCGGATAGCGATGACGGGGCGGGTTGCGGCGCATGGCTAGGATCGATCCCGACCAGCCCCTTTTGCAGTCGGTGCTCGACCGGCTGCTCGATGCCAATCCGGAGCGCACGCACGACGATCCGCGCCAGCGCGGACAGTATGTGCAGGAGCTGCGCCGGGCCGTCCGGCGCGATCTCGAGGCACTCCTCAACACGCGGCAGCGCTGCATCTCGCCGCCCGCGGACCTCACGGAGCTCGAGACATCGCTGCTGACGTACGGCATCCCCGATTTCTCCGGGCTCGATCTCAGCAGCGAGGAGCATCGCGAGACCTTCCGGGCGACCATCGAGGAGGTCATCAAGCGTTTCGAGCCGCGCTTCCAGCGGGTGAGCGTCATCCTCCTGGACAATGTCGAGCCGCTCGACCGCACGCTCAGACTGCGCATCGACGCGCTCATGTATGCCCAGCCGGCCCCGGAAGCGATCGTGCTCGACAGCTATCTCGATCCGGTGACCCACAGCTTTGCCATGACCACGAAGCCCAATGTCTGACGAGCTGCTGCCCTACTACAATCGCGAGCTCACCTATATCCGGCGCCTCGCCGCCGAGTTCGCCAATGCGCACCCGAAGATCGCCGGCCGGCTGCGCCTTACGCCTGAGACGATCGAGGACCCGCACGTCTCGCGCCTCATCGAGGCCTTTGCCTATCTCAATGCACGCTTGCGCCACAAGCTCGACGACGATTTTCCCGAGCTCAGCGATGCGCTGCTCGGCATCCTCTACCCGCATTACACCGCACCCATCCCGTCGATGGCCATCGTGCAGTTCACCGGGCAGCCCGACCAGACCACGCACTATACGGTACCCGCGGGAACCGAGCTCGAGAGCGAGCCCGTCGGCGGAGAGACCTGCCGCTTCCGCACCTGCTATCCGGCGACGCTGTGGCCGATTGTGATCGAGTCCGCCTCGCTCGCCGGGCGGCCCTTCGTCGCTCCCGCCAATCCCCAGGCGGCGCGCGCGGGTGCCGTCGCCTGCCTTCGCCTGACGCTGCGCTGCATCGCCGCCGACATGACCTTCACGCAGCTCGCGCTCGACAAGCTGCGCGTCTTCCTGCGCGGCCAGCCCCAGGAGGCGTTTCCCCTCTACGAGCTCATCTTCAACAACACGGTCTCGATGGCACTTGCCGATTCGTCGTCGGACGCCAGTCCGGTCCTGCTCGGCCCGGAGGCGATCCGTCCCGTGGGCTTCGCGAAGGACGAGGGCATCATCCCCTATCCGGCGCGCTCCTTCGCGGGATACCGCACGCTGACCGAGTATTTCGCCTTTCCCGACAAGTTCCTCTTCCTCGACCTGACGCAGCTCTCGAACAAGGTCCTCCTGGGTGCCGGCAACCGGCTCGAGGTCTTCATCTACCTCAATCGCACCATGATCGAGCTGGAGCGCACGGTCTCGCGGGAATCCTTTGCGCTCGGCTGCGCGCCGATCGTCAATCTGTTCGCGCTGTGGGCCGAGCCGATCCAGCTCACGCGAAACGTCTCGGAATACCGCGTGGTCGCCGAGGCGCGGCGGCCGGGCACCACGGAAGTCTATTCGCTGGACGAGGTGAAGGCGACGGCGCACGACGGCCATGAGCTGCATTTCGAGCCCTTCTACTCGACCAAGCATGCGAGCGAGCGGGAGGGTAGGCGCGCCTTCTGGCTCGCCTCGCGGCGCGCAGCCGGCGGGGCCGACCCCGGCACCGAGGTATACCTCTCGCTGCTCGACCTCGATTTCAACCCCTCCCAGCCCGCGGATACCGTCGTCTCGACCTACGTCACGGCGCTCAACCGCGAGCTGCCGAGCACGCTTCCCGTCGGCGGCGGGCATCCCTACCTCTTCCTCGTCGAGGGTGCCGCACCCGTCTCGTCCGTTGCCTGCATCGTGCCGCCCTCGGCGACCTTGCGGCCCCCGCTCAGGCAGCGCGGCCGCTGGCGGCTGATCTCGCACCTGGCCCTGAACCATCTCTCGTTGAGCGACGACAGCGAGGGCGCCGACGCCTTGCGCGACATCCTGAAGCTCTATGATTTCCGGGACTCGGAGGAGACGCGCCGGGTGATTGACAGCATCGTCAGCGTGAAAAGCCGTCCTACGGTCGGGCGGGCACCCTCGCGTAACGCGAATGCCGTCTGCCGCGGCACGGAGGTGAGAATCGAGTTCGACGCCGAGCGATTCTCGGGCAGCGGTCTCTTCCTCCTCGCCGCCGTGCTCGAGCGCTTCCTCGCGCGCTACGCCACGATCAACACATTCACCAGGCTTGTCGCCGCGATCAAGGGGCGGCCCGGGGAGCTCAGACGATGGCCACCGAGAGCCGGCGAGCGCGAACTCCTCTGATCGAGCGCCTGTTGCAGGAGCCGTACGCCTTCGAGTTCTTCCAGGCCGTGCGGATCCTGGAAGAGGGTGCCCGGCGTGCTGCCGTCGACGCGGCGGCCCCCGCACCGGCGCGCATCGGCGAGGATGGCGATCCGCTGCAGGAGTCCGCGCGCTTCCGGGCGACGGTGGGGCTTAGCTTCCCGGCTGCCGCGGTCAACGAAGTGCAGCGCGCGAGCGGCGACGAGGGCGACGGCATGTGGCCGCGCCGGCCCTCGATGGCGGTGAGCTTCCTCGGGCTCACCGGCCAGAGCGGCGTGCTGCCGCAGCGCTACACCGAACTCATGATCCGCAGCGTGCGGGCCAAGGACAACGCCCTGCGCGATTTCTTCGACCTCTTCAACCACCGCGCGATCTCGTTCTTCTACCGCGCGTGGCAGAAATACCGCCTGCCGCCCGCCTACGAGCGCGCCGGCCCGGGCGGCAACGATCCCATCAGCTTGAGCCTCTTTGCCATCATCGGTTTCGCCACCGGCCATCTCAGGGGCCGCCTCAAGGTCGAGGACGAGACGCTGCTGTACTATTGCGGCCATCTCGCCCATTGGCCGCGCTCCGCGATGGCGCTCGAGGCCATGCTCTCGGACTATGCGGGCCGCCCGGTGCGCGTCGAGCAGTTCCGCGGCCGCTGGCTTGCGCTTGCCCTCGATCAACGCTCCGCCCTGCCGAGCCCGGCAGCGCCGCAAGGCCAGTTCATGGGGCTCGGCGTCGACGCCGTCGTTGGCGAGCGGGTGTGGGACGTGCAAGGCAACTTCCGGCTCCGCATCGGGCCGCTCAGCTACGAGCAATTCGCCCGCCTCATGCCCGGGAGCGAGGAGCTCGCACGCCTCGCGCAATTGACCCAGCTCTATGCCGGGCCCGAGCTGGAGTTCGACGTCCAGCTCACCTTGGCCAAGGAGGAAGTGCCGCGCCTCCGCGTCGGAGCGGAGGGGATTTACCAGCCTCGCCTTGGCTGGAATTCGTGGCTCAAGCACGTGCCGTTCCGCGAGGACAGCTCGGACGCCGTGTTCGCCGTCTAAGGCGGTCTGGCGCCAAACCAGCGGTGCCGGCGGCAGCCGCCGAGACAGCCCGCCATTGCACGACGCGGGGGAGCAGGCTATAACTTACAAAGGCCAGTTTCCCACGAAATCGCAGGAAAAACGGGCGTTTAATGTGCGTTGGCCGGGAACCGGGGGCTTAGTTGGCGCTCGTCGATCTCAAGGCGCTCATTGGCAAGCTCAACGATACCTGCCGCGGCGCGCTCGAGGGGGCGGCGGGCCTCGCTCTGTCGCGCACTCATTACAACGTCGAGATCGAGCATTGGCTCCTCAAGCTCACAGAGGCGCCGAATACCGATCTGACGGCGATCCTGCGCAATTATGAGATCGATGCCTCGCGGCTGGCCGCGGAGCTCACGCGCACGCTCGACCGCGTCAAGACCGGGAATTCGCGGGCGCCCGGCCTTTCGCCCCATCTGGTGACGCTCGTGCGCGAGGCCTGGGTGGTGGCCTCCCTCGGCTTCGGCGAGCCGCTCATCCGGTCGGGCCACCTTCTCTGTGCCTTGCTCACGGAGAATTCGCTGGCCGCGCTCATGCGCGAGTCCTCGCCCCAGCTCGCCAAGATCCAGGGCGAGGCGCTGACGCGCGATCTGGCGAAACTGACGGCAGCCAGCAGCGAGAGGGAAAGCGTTGGCAAGCCCGGCGGCGAGGCGGGAGCGCCAGTGGCGCGGCGCGCCGGAACGGCAGCGCTCGATCAGTTCACCATCGATCTCACGGCGCGCGCGCGGGACGGCCTTATCGACCCCGTGCTTGGCCGCGACGCGGAGATCCGGCAGATCACCGACATCCTGACGCGGCGGCGGCAAAACAATCCGATCCTCACGGGCGAGGCGGGCGTGGGCAAGACGGCCGTGGTGGAGGGCTTTGCCCTCAAGGTCACCACCGGCGACGTGCCGCCGGCGCTCGAGAACGTGATCGTGCGCACCCTCGACTTGGGCCTGCTGCAGGCCGGCGCCGGCATCAAGGGCGAGTTCGAGAACCGGCTCAAATCCGTGATCGACGAGGTGAAGGCGAGCCCCACGCCGATCATCCTTTTCATCGACGAGGCGCACACCATGATCGGCGCCGGCGGCCAGGCCGGCCAGAGCGACGCGGCGAACCTCCTGAAGCCGGCGCTTGCGCGCGGCGAATTGCGCACGATCGCCGCCACGACCTGGGCGGAGTACAAGAAATACTTCGAGAAGGACGCGGCCTTGGCACGGCGCTTTCAGGTGGTCAAGATCGAGGAGCCGAGCGACGCGAGTGCGATCGAGATGATCCGCGGCCTGGTCGGCACGCTCGAGAGCCATCACGGCGTACGCATCCTCCATGAGGCGGTGACCGAGGCCGTGCGCCTCTCCCGCCGCTACGTCACCGGCCGTCAGTTGCCCGACAAGGCGGTGGCGCTGCTCGATACCGCCTGCGCGCGCGTCGCCATGAGCCTGAGCGCCGTTCCTCCCGACCTCGACGATTGCCGCCGGCGCATCGAGCAGCTCGACGTCGAGATCGGCATCCTCGAGCGCGAGGCGGCGACCGGGGCCCGCCATGAGGAGCGCATCGCGACGCTGCGCGCGAGCAAGGCCGAGGCGGAGAGCGAGCTTGCGGCCCTCGACGAGCGCTGGAAGGCCGAGAAGGAGCTGGTGACCCAGATTCGCGACGTGCGGGACAGGCTCGAGGAGGCTTACCTGCCCGCGACGGCCGCGGGCGCCAAGGCGGCTGCTCCGGCGGGCGCCGCCGTGGCCCCGGTCCAGCCCCCCTCGGAGAGCGAGGTCGCGGCGTGGCGCGCCCAGCTCGCGGAGCTCAACGCCAAGCTTCATGAGATCCAGGGCGAGACGCCGCTCCTCGAGAGCGTGGTCGACGGCCAGGCCGTGGCGCAGGTCGTCGCCGCGTGGACGGGCATCCCCGTGGGCCGCATGGTCGCCGACGAGATCCACGCGGTGCTGACCTTGCGCGAGCATCTCGAGAAACGCATCATCGGCCAGCCGCACGCCTTGCAGGCGATCGCCCAGGCGATCACCACCTCGCGCGCCAATTTGACCGACCCGCGCAAGCCGATCGGCGTATTCCTCATGGTCGGCATGAGCGGCGTGGGCAAGACGGAGACGGCGCTGGCGCTCGCCGAGCTCCTTTACGGCAATGAGCAGACGCTTACCGTCATCAACATGTCGGAGTTCAAGGAGGAGCACAAAGTCGCCCTGCTGATGGGCTCCCCGCCCGGCTACGTCGGTTACGGAGAGGGCGGCCTGCTCACGGAAGCGGTGCGCCGGCGGCCCTACAGCGTGGTGCTGCTCGACGAGATGGAGAAGGCGCATCCCGGCGTGCAGGACATCTTCTATCAGGTCTTCGACAAGGGCATGCTGCGCGACGGCGAGGGCCGCGACATCGATTTCAAGAACACCATCGTGATCATGACCTCGAACGCTGGGTCGGACACCATCGCGTCCCTCTGCGCCGACCCGGCGACGGTGCCCGACGAGAGCGGCTTGCTCGAGGCGCTGCGGCCGGCGCTCCTCAAGGTCTTCAAGCCGGCGTTCCTCGGCCGCGTCACGGTCGTGCCCTACTTCCCGTTGAGCGACACCATGCTGCGCCAGATCGTCAAGCTCAATCTCGAGCGCGTGCGCCGGCGGGTGGAAGAGAACTACAAGAGCCAGTTCAGCTATGCGCCCGAGCTCATCGAGGCCATCGCAGCGCGCTGCCAGGAGTCGGAGAGCGGCGCACGCAACATCGAGCATATCCTGACGCGCACCCTGCTGCCCGAGCTGGCACGACGCTTCCTGGCGCTCATGGCCGAGGGCACCGCCATTGCCAAAGTGCACGTCGCGGTCGACGACAAGGGAGAGTTCGAATACACTATCAACTGACGGTTTCGTCGACGAGGTGTGAGGCCTGTCACTGTCGGCAGAGGTGCTGCGGGCTATAAAACAGGGGGGAGCGCGCAAGAACGAGGGGCACGATGGATCGATCCAAGGATCCGCAATGCCCGGGCGAGCGATAGGATACATCAGTCACCGCATGCGGGAGAACGCACATGCCTATCTACCTGAAGTACGACGGCATCGACGGCGACGCCACCGAGGAATCTCACAAGGATTGGATTCCCCTCGACAGCGCGAACTACTCGACGTCGAGGAATATCGCGACGCCGACGGGCCAGGCCGCCCGGCGGGAATCGGGCGCCCCCACGCTCAGCGAAGTCGTTATCACCAAGCCCTCGGACAAGGCCTCGCAAAAATTGTTCGCGGCCTCGTTGAGCGGCGAGTCCAAAACGGTCAAGATCGATTTCGTAAGGACGGGCGATCCGGGCGAGATCTATATGACCTTGACGCTCAGCAACGTCCTGATCAGCAGCTACAGTTTTGCCGCACACAGCGGGGGCATGGGCGGAACGGAAACCTTCCCCGTCGAATCGCTTTCCCTCAATTTCACGAAGATCGAGGAAAGCTACACGCCCTACAGCGCCGACCACAAGCCCGGGACGCCGCAGCGGTACACCTATGACGTGGCGACGGCAAAGAAATCCTGAGCGTCGGGCCGCGCACCGCTCGCGGCAAGGCCCTGCGGTGACCGTCTGATCATAGCGCGGCGCGGGGCCGGGATCGCGCCGTGGCACCCGCGGCGGGGGCCTTCCAAGCTCGCTGCGGCTGCCGTATGCCGCTAGGGGAAGCGGCGCTCGCAAGGGCGCCGTTTTGCTCATTACAATCGCGTATAAAGCGATTATATTAAACGAGTTAGCGTAGTTTCCGCCGCCTTGCGGCGCGGCGCCAAGCGCGAGGTGCGACGAGCGCGGTCGCGCGTCAGTCAGCCCGGCCCGAGCTTGGCGTTCGCTGCGGCGATGCCGGCGATAACGGAGGACGCGAAGGACATGCGCCGCCCGGGAGTGCGCAACACCGAGATCGGCGTCGCCTGGCCGCCGCTTGGCAGAGCGCTGCCCGCGCCATGCCCGACGGACGCCCGCCGGCCAGGCCAGGGTACGGCAGCACGGGCCGGAGGTCCTCTCGCGCGGCGCGCGACGCCGAGGCGCCCATGGCGCTGACCTTGGCACTCGTCAGCAAGGAGCCTCTGCCGCCGGGACAGAGTGCCGCCAAGCGCGTCGATCGCTCGGCTTTGACCGTCGGGCGCGGCAAGGAGAATGACTGGGTCCTGCACGATCCCCAGCGCTTCCTCTCGAGCCGGCATTGCGCGATCGAGTTCAAGTCGGGGCAATACTACGTCGCCGACATGAGCACCAATGGCGTCTTCTTCAACGATGCGACCGAGCCGCTTGGACGCGGCAATTCGGCTCTGCTGCACGACGGCGACCGCTTGCGGCTCGGCCAGTACGTCGTCCAGGTCCGCATCACCCAGGACGACGTGGTGGACGAGGATCCGCTTGAGCGGCCGGCCGAGGACTCCCTCGCGCGCATGCTGCGCGGCGCGCCGGATTATCCGGGAGAGGCGTCCGCCCGCGACGCCGCATCCGGCGAAGCCGCGTCCAGCTGGGAGGAGGATGGCGCCGGCGAGGCGAACCCGTTCGCCGCGGAACCTTCCGGCCATGCCGGAATTCCCGCAAGGCCGCACGCCGAGCATGGTGCTGCGCTCATTCCGGGCGACGCGGACCTCTTCGGCTCGGATGCGGGCAAGGACGAATGGCACGGACGCTCCGAGTCGGACCATGTGCCCTCGGAGCAGGTGTTCTTCGCGCCGCCCAGGGCCCGCAGGGACGTCATTCCCGACGATTGGAACAAGGAGCTGGTCAAGGCCTCTCCGGCGACGCCTGCCGCCCGGCAAGCGCCCGCCGCCGATGCCGGTGTTACCAGGGAATCGCGCGCCGCCGCCTCGCTGGACGCCGCACCGGCGCCCGAGCCGACGAGTGCTGACGCCCTCGCCGGCGACGCCGCACACGCCGGGACGACGCCGGCCGGCGCACCCGAGGCGCTCGCGTTGCGGCTTTTCCTCGAGGCGGCGGGAATGGCCGAGCTCAAGATACCGGACACCGCCGCCGCGGATACGCTGCGCATGCTCGGCAGGCTGTTCCACACGGCGGTGAGGGGCATGCGCGCCGCCTTGCTGGCGCGCGCCGCCTTCAAGAGCGAGTTTCGCGTCGAGCAGACCCTGATCAAGCCGACCGAGAACAATCCGCTCAAGTTCTCGGTCACCGACGAGGAGGCCATGGCAGCGCTCCTGCGTCCCGCGGTGCGCGGCTATCTCCCCGGCGAGCGCGCCTTCGAGGAGGCGCTCGGCGACATCGAGGCGCACCAGCTCGCCCTCCTCGCCGGGCTGCAGGCGGCCCTCGCCGCCTTGCTCAAGAAATTCGACCCGAAGAACCTGGAGCTTCAGCTCAAGCAGTCCTCGCTCCTGGCCAATGTCCTGCCGGGCGCGCGCAAGGCGATGTACTGGGACGTCTTCATCAATCTCTACGGGGAGATCGCCCGCGCGGCGGAGGACGACTTCCACGGCTTCCTAGGTCGCGATTTCGCGCGGGCCTACAAGGAGCAGACGAAGAAAGGCTAGCGGCCCCAAGGGGCAGCGCGACCGTGAAGGGGGGTTTGGCTGCGGTGGACGCCAGAGGAACGCCATGACGGGGAGGCGGCTTGCTGCGGCGACGCTCCTCTTTGCGCTGCTCGGCGCAGGCGCGGGTCTTTTTGCGCTGCTCGCTGCAAGCGCGGGCTACGGCCAATCGGCGGCGCTGCCGACGGTGGCGGTGCTCTCCATTGCCGCAGCGCCCGACATCAATCCCGGTCCCGACGGCGTTGCCGCCCCGGTCAGCGTTCGCATCTATCAGCTCGCCGCGACGGACGGCTTTCAGAATGCCGACTTCTTCCAGCTCTATCGCGACGACGCGGGGCTGCTCGGTGCCGCACTGCGCGGCCGCGAGGAAATCGTCATGACACCCGGACAGACGCTGCGCATGACCGAGGAGATGAAGCCGGACGCGCGCTACATCGGCATCCTCGTCGCCTTCCGCGCGATCGATCAGGCGAGATGGCGAGCCATGGCGGCGGTGGCGCCGAACAAGACGACGGCGCTTCAGGCGAGCGTGAGCAAGCTGAGCGTCGTCTTGAGCGGATCGCAGTGAGATCACGGATGGCGGGAGCCGCCGTGCGGGCGGCCAAGGAAAGCGGCCAAAGGGGCAATCTCGGCGGGAGAGCGCATGTCGTGGAATAACAAGGTCATCTGGTCCGAGGGCATGTTCCTTCGGACGCAGCATTTCCAGCAGAACGACCGCTATGTCGAGAGCCTTGTCCGCAGCCGGGTCGCGGACCTCCGCCCCCACCCGTGGGGGCTTTCCGAGCTCGAGATCAACCGCTCGCTGCTCTCTACCGGCAAATTCGCGGTGAGCACCTGCCGCGGCGTGCTGGCCGACGGCACGCCCTTCAATATCCCCGAGGATGTGCCGCATCCCGAGCCGCTCGACCTGCCCGAGAACCTCCACGACTGCGTGGTCTACTTGACGCTGCCGGTACGCCAGCCGGGCGGCGTGGAAGTCGACGGGAGCGGAGGCGACCAGGCGGCGGCGCGCTACCATGTCGAGGAATACGAGGCCGTCGACAGCAACAGCGGCTCCGACACGGTCGCCCAGCTGCGCATCGGCAAGCTGCGCCTCAAATACATGCTGGCGACCGACGAGCGCGGCGGCTATCTGAGTCTCGGCCTCGCGCGCGTGGTGGAGGTGAAGGCCGACCGCACGGTGGTGCTCGACGAGAGCTACATCCCCTCCTGCCTCGACTGCATGGTGTCCGGCGTGCTCGCGAACTTCCTCACGGAGCTGGTCGGCCTCTTTCACCACCGCGGCGAGGCGCTCGCCGCGCGCGTCGTCGGCTCCGGCACCAAGGGCGTTGCCGAGGTCGCCGACTTCCTCCTCCTCCAGGTGGTGAACCGCCTTGAGCCGCTCCTCGCCCATATGGCGACGGGTGCGGCGATCCATCCCGAGCGGTTCTTCTGCTTGGGCCTCGAAATCGCCGGCGAGCTCGCCACCTTCACCTCGCCCACCAAGCGCCCGCCCCAGTTCCCGATCTACAAGCACGACGATCTCGAGTCCTGCTTCGCTCCCCTCATCGCCGAGCTCAGGCAGTCGCTGAGTGCCGTGCTCGAGCAGACCGCCATCGCCATCGAGCTGCAGGAGCGCCGCTACGGCATCCACGTGGCCACGATACCCGATCGCGCCCTCCTCACGCGGGCGAGCTTCGTGTTGGCGGTGAAGGCCGATATCCCGATGGAGACGCTGCGCCGGAATTTCCCCAACCAGGCGAAGATCGGACCGGTCGAGCAGATCCGCGAGCTGGTCAACGTCGCCTTGCCCGGCGTGCCGGTGCGCGCCCTGCCCGTGGCGCCGCGCCAAATCCCCTATCACGCGGGCGTCAGCTACTTCGAGCTCGACCGCAGCAGCCAATATTGGAAGCAGATGGGCAAGTCGGGCGGGCTGGCGCTTCACGTGGCCGGCGATTTCCCCGGCCTGCAGCTCGAGCTCTGGGCCATCAAAGAGTAAGGGCAGATGTCGACGGACGACCCATTCGCCGAACCGGAGGAATCCGAGCATACGGTCATCAGGCCGACGCCCGGCGGGCGCCGCGGCGCGGCACCGGAGGCAGGTGCACCCGCGGGTGCCCCGCAAGCGCCGCCGCCGCTTGGCGACGGTGAGCCGCTCCCGGTCCCGCTCATCGGCGTCAATGCGCTCGTCAGCGCCGCCTCCCCTATCCTCCACCTCGCCGTGCGGCTCAAGAGCAGCGTCACCCACAATGACGTGGAGGGGCTGCGCACGCGCGTGGTCGCGGAAGTCAAGGCGTTCGAGCGCCGTGCCGCCCAGGCCGGCGTCTCGGCCGAGGTAGTGCGCGCGGCGCGCTACGCGCTCTCTGCCACCATCGACGATCTCGTCCTCAATACGCCGTGGGGCAGCGCCAGCCTGTGGACCAAGCAGAGCATGGTCAGCACCTTCCACAAGGAGACCTTCGGCGGCGAGCGCTTCTTCGATCTCCTCGAGATGATGAACCGGGATCCGGCGCGCAATCTGGAGATGCTGGAGCTGCTCTACCTCTGCATCACCCTCGGCTTCGAGGGGCGCTTCCGCGTCGCCCCGCGCGGGGCGACGCAGCTCAGCGAGGTGCGCGACAGCCTCTATCGCACCATCCGGCTGCGCCGCGGCGACTTCGAGCGCGACCTCTCGCCCCATTGGAAGGGCATCGCGGTCAAGCATGTGCCTTTCGGGGCCAACGTGCCGCTCTGGGTGCTCGCCATCACGGTCGCGGTAGCGCTCACGCTGATGTATGCGGCGTTCAGCCTGGCGCTCAACCGCAAATCCGACGAGGCCTTCGCCCGGCTCGGGGCCCTCCAGCCGACCGAGCCCCTCGTCTTCTCGCGGCCCGAGCCGCCGAAGCCGCCGCCGAGCACGCAGCTGAGCCGCATCAAGGGCTTTCTCGAGGACGAGATAAGGGCCGGTCTGGTGAGCGTCTTCGAGGACAATTCGTCCATCACGGTGCGCATCACCGGGAGCGGCATGTTCCCCTCCGGCAGCGACCAGGTCGAGCCGCGCTTCCTGCCCATCATCACGCGGATCGGCGATGCCCTCAACGACGAGGCGGGCAAGGTCCTCATCGCCGGCTACACCGACAATGTGCCGATCCGCACGCTGCGCTTCCCCTCGAACTGGCAGCTCTCGCTCGCCCGCGCGCAATCGGTTCAGCGCCTGCTCGCGGATCATCTCAAGGACGCAGCACGGCTCTCCTCCCAGGGTTTCGGCGAGACCCACCCGATCGCCGCCAACGCCACGACCGAGGGCCGCAACGCGAACCGGCGCATCGAGGTCGTGCTGATGACCGAGAACCCGCAGGCCGTTCTCGCCCCCCAGCCGGCGATCAAGCCATGACCGTCCAGTAGGAAGCGCCGCGCGATGCTCAAGAAGGCCGTCGCCATCCTGAAATCCCGCGAGCTGATCGCGCTTGTCGGCGTGGTGCTCCTCTCGCTTCTCGTCTGGCTCCTGGGGCCGCTCATTGCCATCGCGGACTATCATTTCCTCGAGAACGCCCTCGTCCGCTTCGCCGTCATCCTCGTCCTCTTCGTGCTGTGGGCCCTTCTCCTCCTGCGCACGCGCGCGCGCGACCGGCGGAAGAACGAGGAGCTCGTGACGAGCCTCGTGGCGGCCCCGCCGCCGGGCCAAGCCGGAGCGAGCGACGAGGTGCCGGCGCTCAAGGAGCGCTTCCAGGAAGCCCTCGCCCTCCTGCGCAAGAGCAAGCTCGGCGGCGAATCGCGCCGGCAATATCTCTATCAGCTGCCGTGGTACATCATCATCGGACCTCCGGGTGCGGGGAAGACCACGGCTCTCGTCAATTCGGGGCTCAACTTCCCGCTTGCCGACCAGCTCGGCAAGAACGCCGTGCGCGGCGTCGGCGGCACGCGCAATTGCGACTGGTGGTTCACCGACGAGGCGATCCTCATCGACACGGCCGGCCGCTACACCACCCAGGACAGCAACCAGCTTGCCGACAGTGCCGCGTGGAGCGGCTTCCTCGACCTCCTGCGGAGCAATCGCCCGCGCCAGCCGATCAACGGCGTCCTCCTGGCGATCAGCCTCCTCGACCTCGCGACACTTTCCGAGAAGGAGCGCTACGCGCATGCCCGCGCCATCAAGCAGCGCATCGGCGAAATCCGCGACCGCCTCGGAGTCCGCTTCCCGGTCTATGTTCTCTTCACCAAGGCCGACCTCTTCGCCGGCTTCGTCGAGTTCTTCGACGATCTCGGCCGCGAGGACCGCCAGCAGATCTGGGGAGTGACCTTCCCGTTCGACGAAAAGAGCGAGGGCGGCGGTACGGCGGCACTCTTCGGCGAGGAATTCGACGCCCTGATGACGCGGCTCGAGGATCGCCTGCTGGCGCGGCTCCAGCAGGAAACCGACATCGTGCGGCGCAAGCTGATCTTCGGCTTTCCGCAGCAGGTGGCCTCGCTCAAGCATGCCGCCGAGGATTTCCTCAACGAGATCTTTCGGCCGAGCCGTCTCGAAGAGACCCCGATGCTGCGCGGCGTGTATTTGACCAGCGGCACGCAGTTCGGCACCCCGATCGACCGCCTGATGGGGATCATCGCCTCGACCTTCGGCTTGGCACGCCAGACGCTGAGCGGCTTCTCCGGCGCCGGGCGGAGCTACTTCATCACCCGCCTTCTCAAGGACGTGGTCTTCGCCGAGGCGGGCATCGTCAGCACCAACCGGCGCGTCGAGCGCCGCAACCTGTGGATACGCCGCGCCGCCTACGCCTTATCGGCGGCGATCGTTTTCGGCATGGGTGCCCTGTGGCTGAGCAGCTTCTACGGCAACATGGCGCTCATCGAGAGCGTCGAGGCCTCCGTCGCCAAGTACAGTGAGGAAATCAGGGGCGTCACCCTCACCAGCTTCGACGACAGCGATCTCAAGACGGTTCTGCCGCCCTTGGGCACGCTGCGCGGCATGCCGACGGGCTATGCCGAGCGCGATACGCCGGCCCCCTTGCGCCTGAACTTCGGTCTCTATCAGGGCGACAAGCTCGGCTTCCAGGCGCTCGACGCCTACCGGCGGGCACTCAACGGGCTGCTCCTGCCGCGCATCCTCGGCGGGCTGGAGCGTGATCTGCGCGCCAACTTGGCACGGCCGGACTATCTCTACGAGGCGCTCAAGATCTATCTCATGCTCGGCCGTAAGGGCCCGCTCGACATCGCCTTCGTCAAGCAATGGATGGTGCTGCAATGGGCGAACGCCTACCCGGCGCCAGGCGAGCAGCCGATGCGCGAGGCGCTCGAGCAGCATCTCACGGCGCTCCTTGCAACACCGCTCAGCGAGGTGCCGCTCGACACCGGATTGATCCAGCGGACCCGACAGATCCTGCTGCAAACGCCCCTCGCGGCGCGCGCCTACAGCCTGATCGTGCACGGGCCGGACGCCGGCAAGCTGCAGGAATGGAACGCGCTCAATGCCGGCGGAGCGGAGACCGACCGGGTGTTCGTGCGACGCTCGGGCCGGCCGCTCACGGAAGGTATTCCCGGCATCTACACCGTCGAGGGATTCCACCGCGTCGTCCTCCTCGACCTCAAGGGCATCGCGCGCGAGGTCGCCAAGGAGAGCTGGGTGCTGGGGGCGGCGAATGAGCACAAGCCGACCCTCGAGGAGACCGCCAAGCTCGAGAAGGACGTGCTCAGCCTCTATATGACCGACTACGCTGGCAAGTGGGACGCCTTGCTCGGCGATCTTGCGATCGTACCGCTCGGCAGCCTGGGCCAGACGGTCGAGGTGCTCAACATCCTATCCGGCCCGGCCTCGCCGCTGCGCCGCCTTTTGGTCGAGATTTCGCGCCAGACGACGCTCTCCAAGACGCCGGGCGTGTTGCCGACCACCGCCGCGGATACCGCCAAGGTAGCGGCCAAGGAGGGGATCACCGAGGCGCAATCCGCCGCCAAGACCCTCGAGGCCCAATCGGCCACGGCAGCGCGCCTTGCCAACATCGTGGGTGCCAATCCCCAGGCGACCCCCCTGCCCGGCAAGGAGATCGACGACCGCTACAAGGCGCTCCACGACCTGGTCGCCGGGACGCCTTCCGGCCTCGACCGCGTGATCACCATGCTCTCCGCACTTTACACCGCCATGGCGACCGACGGGGCCCAGGCCGTGATGCCTCTTGTGCCTACCGGACCGGCAGCGCAGCTCGCCGCCGAGGCCGGCCGCCTTCCGGCCCCCTTGCGCTCCTGGACCGAGGCCGTCGTCCAAGGCAACTCCTCGGTCACCGTCAAGGGTGCCCGCGAGCGCATCAATGCCGCGTGGAAGTCCAATGTGCTGCCGTTTTGCCAAAAGGCGCTCGACAACCGCTACCCGATGGTCCGCGGCAGCTCCGCCGACGTGACGATCGACGATTTCTCGCGCCTCTTTTCCCCCGGCGGCCTGATCGACGCCTTCTTCGACAGCGAGCTCAAGTCGTTCGTCAACACGACCGAGCGGAGCTGGCGCTGGCAGCGTGTCGAGAACGTCGGCGTCGGCTCCTCGAACGAGGCGCTGCTGCAATTCCAGCGCGCCGCCGCGATTCGCGACAGCCTGTTCGCCGGCGCCAAGGCGCCGCACATCAGGTTCACCGTGACGCCGCTCTCGCTGGACCCGGGAGCGACGCAGGTCCTGCTCAGCATCGATGGGCAAGCGCTCAGCTATAAGCACGGGCCGCCCATCGCGACCCAGCTGCAATGGCCCGGCACGACCGGCGTCGCCGAGGCGCGGGTGGCATTCTCGGCAACTGCTGCGGATGCCGCCTCGCCGTCCCTGCCTTTGAGCATCACGCTCTCGGGCCCCTGGTCGTTGTTCCGCCTCCTCGACAAGGCGACGGTCACGCGCTCGACGCTCTCCGAAAAGATGACCGTCGCCTTCGCGCTCGGCGGCCACAGCGCGAGCTTCGAGCTCGACGCCAACAGCGTGGTCAATCCCTTCATGCTCGATGCATTGGAGCGTTTCCGGTGTCCGCCATCCCTCTAAGCGCCGAAAAATCGCCGGCACTCCTCGGCTATTACGGCAAGGTGCCGGTCAAGGGCGATTTCGTCGGGCAGGGCTTGCCGCGGGCCTTTCTCGATCCGTGGGACGGCTGGTTGCAGGAAGCGCTGGGCCGCAGCCGGGAGCAGCTCGGCGACGGTTGGCTGGCGAGCTATCTCGTGAGTCCGATCTGGCATTTCGCCTTGCCGGCGGGGCTCTGCGGCGAATGGGCCGTGGCCGGCGTGCTGATGCCGAGTGTCGACCGCGTCGGGCGCTACTACCCGCTCATGGTGGCAGCACTCCTCCCGGAGCCCGTCCCTCCCGCACGCCTCGCGGCGGGCGCCGAGGTCTGGTACGCGCAGGCCGAGACACTGGCGCGCTCGTCGCTCGAGGAAAGCTTCGATCTCGCCGATTTCGACGCCCTCGTCGCGCGCATGGACCCGCCCGGTGCGGCGCCGGCTGAGGCCGGCGATGCCGCCATGGCCGGTCCTGCTGCTGCCGACGGCGGCTGGCGCATGGCACTCTCCTCGACGGGTGGGCTCGCCGCGGCCTATGCCGGCATCGTCGATCGCCAGCTTGCGTCGAGCTATCCGCGCTACAGTCTGTGGTGGTCGTCCGGCTCCGACCAGGTCCAGCCGTCCTTCCTCGTCGTCGGCGGCATGCCCCGCGCCGACGGTTTTTCCGCCCTCCTCGACGGGCGCTGGGAGAAATGGAATTGGGCGAGCGACGGTGACGGCGGCGGCACCGCCGCCGCGCCGCTGCCCTGGGCGTGATGGGCGCGCGCACGCCTGCCTTCCGCTTCGCTTCGGCGTCGCGCACGCACGTGGGCCGCGTGCGCAAGCGCAACGAGGATGCCGTGCTGGAGCGGCCGGATCTCGGGCTCTGGGCGGTCGCCGACGGGATGGGCGGCCACGAGCGCGGCGACTATGCCAGCCGGCAGATCGTGGGCTCGCTCAACGAGACGGCCGCACCCACGAGCGGTGCGGCGTTCCTCCGCGACGTGAAGACCCGGCTGAGTGCCGTCAACCAGACGCTGCGCTCAGCAGCACTCGCCGCCGGGCACGATGCCATGATCGGCAGCACGGTCGTAGCCCTCCTCGCCTTCGAGGGCAGCTATTGCTGCGTGTGGGCCGGCGACAGCCGGTTCTATCTGCTGCGCAACGGCGAGCTGCGGCAGATCACGCGCGACCATAGCTACGTGCAGGAGCTGATCGACAAGGGCGAGCCGGCACCCGAGGCGCTCGACTCTCACCGCTTCGACAACGTGGTCACGAATGCCGTCGGTGCCGGCGAGGAGCTCGTGCTCGACGAGGTGCGCGATCGCCTCCGGCCGGACGATGTATTGCTGCTCTGCTCGGACGGCCTCACCCGCATGGTCTCCGACTGGGAGATCGCGAGGGCCTTGGAGGAAAACCCCGTCGATGCGGCCGCCGACCGCCTGATCGAGGAGACGTTGGCGCGCGGGGCCAAGGACAACGTGACGGTCGTCATCGTGCGTTGCATCCCCATCGACATGGGCTAGGGCTGCCGCGATGGCGCGTCAGCGCGGTGGGTCGACGCGCAGGAAGAGGTAGCTCGCGAGCGGCCGGTCGCTGCCCGCAGCGGCCGCCTCCGCCAAGGCGGTCTTGAGCGCCGGCAGGAAATCGGTCGCGGATTCCGTCTGCGGACGGGCCGTCGCGAAAAGGGGCTGCCTCGAGGATATGGCGATCACCATGTTGTCGCCGTAGGGCGGTGCCGCCACGAGCTCGCCGCGCGTGCCGAGCTTCTTCTCCTCCCCCGCCGTGACCGTGCTCCCCATCGCCGTTGCACTCCACAGCAGGTGGCTGACGTCACCACTGCCGTCGAGAAACGCGAGATAGAGATACCCGCCGTAACGCGGCGTCGCCTTCAGGGTGATGACGAGCTTGTCACCGTCCCGGTAGGCGCGGCTGGGGTTGTCGAGCTCGATACTCGGTGCCGCCGTATCGAACTTGCCGACCGGTGCCGCCTCGGCCACCGCCAATTCCGCTTGGCAGAACGGCCATTTGAGAACCGTGACGGCGGTGTCGACGCGCGCGACGCCCGGCAGCTTGGAGAGCGCCGGTGCGAGCGACGTCTTGTCGTCCTCCGTGGCGACGAAGCCCGACAGCGAGACGACCCCATCTTGCGCGAGCGACGGCGTCAGATTGGCGCAGCTGTAGTTCGAGATCGTTTGCTCCACCAGGCCTTGCGTCCGCGGACGGTCGAATGGCGGCTTGGCGGCGACCTGCGGCACGGCGGTGGCGACCGGCTCCGCCTTTTCCGGCGGGGAAGGTGGCGCGCTCCCGGCAGGGGTGGAGGCTTGCGTTGCACCACCGCTCGCCTCTTTCACCTCGACCGGAGGAGGCGGCGGCTCGCTGGCCTTGGGCGTGGGCTGTGGGGATTTGTCGGGCGAAGGTGCTCCCTCCACTTTTGACGACGAAACGTCGACCGGGTGCTCGCCTTCCCGCGAGGCGAGGAAGAGCGCGGCACCGCCGCCCAACAGGCCGACGAGAACCACGGCCACGACGGCAGCTCTCCTGCCGAAGCGGCCTTTGCCGGCACCCTTTGCCTTCGCTGCCGCCTGCCGCGCGGTGCGGAGGCCGGGCTCGAAGACGGTCGCTGCCGAGGAGTCGTCCTCGCCCGCGGCCAGCAACTCGCGGATCGAGCGCGGCCGCCGGTCCGGATCGGGCTCGAGCATATGGGCAAGCTCGGCACGCAATTCCTCAGGCACGCTCGACAGATCGGGGACGGCGGCGCGGCGCTCGATCACCGTGCTTGGCGAGTGTCCCATGTCGAGCGGCTTGCCGATCGCGGCGGCACAAAGCACGAGGGCGAGACTGTAGATATCGGAGCGCGCGTCGACATGGCTGCCGAACATGCCGAGCTGCTCGGGCGAGGAGAAAAGATAGCGCCCGGCAAACTCGCCGCCGATGATCGTCGCGGTCTGCGGGTCGGCCAGCTTGGCGATGCCGAAATCGATGATCTTGGCATGCTCGACCTGCCGCCCCGGGATGATGATGTTCTCGGGCGAGATGTCGCGGTGGACGATGCCCTTGTCATGGGCCGCCGCGAGCCCGGAGGCCACGCGGTCGCGCAAGCGGCGGACCTCGGCGGGCTCGAGCGGTCTCTCCTTGAGCACGTGCGACAAGGACGGACCGCCGACAAACTCCATGACGAGATAGAGCCGCCCGGCTTCATCGCGGAACACGCCGTCGTAAGCGACGATGGCGTCGTTCCTCAGGGTCCGCAGCGTCGCCGCCTCGCGCCGGAAGAGCTCGACGATCTTGGGATCGTTGGCGAACTCGGGACGGATGAGCTTGATGGCGTGCTGGGTCTGGAGCTCGAGATGGACGGCGCGATAGACCTCGCCCATGCCGCCGCGGGCGAGGAGCTCCTCCACCCGGTAGGTGTAGCCGAGCACGGTGCCAAGCGGCACGTTGCTCGTCCCGCCTTGCGGGGCTGCGGCCTCGGCAGGCGGGGGGCGGAACGCCTGCGTACGCTCAGACTCGGCACCCGCCTCCTGATCCTCGGAGCCTTCCTCGTCTAATCCCACGATCCACAATCCTCCGAATTTGTCTCGAGGTAAAGCGCCAACAAGCCGCGCGCCGCTCAGTGCGGGGTCAGTCCGGCAATCTCCAGCAAAAGGGGAATGGTCGGCGCCCTCTGGGCAAAGCGCTCCCGCAAGGAGCGCAGCTCGGCGTCGCTCACGCGCAAGAGCTTTGCGCTGAAGGCGCGCGGATCCGGGGTGTGCATGAGGAACGCCTGCATCTCGTTCATGTCGATCTCCTCATTGTCGGTGTCGTAGCCGAGGCCGCCGAGGAAGGCGCGGAATGACGCACGCTCGGCCTCCGTCAGGCCGTGGTGCCAGAATTCGATGCAGTAGCCGCTGTAGATCGAATTCGTGAAGTAGATTCCGTGGCTCAGCTCGTGCTGGATGATCGTGTATCGCAAGCTGGCATAATCGGGATCGGAGGCGTCGGTCGCATCCGGCCGCTGCCGCTGGGCAAACGAGATCAGCGCCTTGGCGGGTGCGACCTCCTCATAGCCGAGGTTGGAGAGGCGAATGGCCCCTTCCTCGATCAGGATGCGGCGCACGGCCTCCTCGTCCGCATTGAGCGCGAGGCTGTCGTGGGCCGCCGAGGCGAAGAAGCGCACGAGCTCCGCTGCTGAATAGTCGTGACCCATGTAGAAGCTCTCCGGCGTGGCGCCGTGGGCTTTGACATAGTCGGCGAGCTCGGGCTCGCTGAGAATGCGCTGCTTCGGCGCCCCCTTTTCCTCGATGAACGTCGCCACGCGGTTGAGCGCGCGCGCCTGGTCGCCGAGTGTTGCGAACTTGAAGACGAGGATGTTCTCGTTGCCCGCCGGGCGGAAGACGCGAAGCTCGCGCGCGTCGCTCGCCAGGATCTCCGGCAGGGCGGCGATCGGTGCCTTGCCGGAGGCGGCGGCAGGCGGCGTGACGACCGTATCCGGCGTCGTGCTCGTTGCCACCGTCGCCGGAGCGATACTCGGCGCCTGCGCCGTTGCGGGAGAGGATGCCGTGGCGGCCGCTGCCAGGGGTGGTGCGACCGGGGCCGCCGCAACGGCCGCTGCCGGCGGCGGTACCGGATGCGGGCTGTCGACGCTCGGCCGATCGGGCTGCGCGCGGTAGAGTCCGGCCAGGACGACGATGGCGGCCAAGGCGAGCACGAGTGCGTGCGGCCAGAACCGGAGGAACCCACGCGCGCGTAATCCGGGCATCTCTGCTGCTCCCAAGGCGGTTGCGCGCAGCATCGGAACGTCGCCGGCCGCATTCTGACACGAGACACCTCCCGTGTTAACCTCCCCGCGGCCGCGGCCGCCTGCCGGGCCAGGAAAGGCCGTGCGCGACCGGCGGAAGGCGGCTATAATTTGGCGCTCTTCGCGGTCAAGGAGGTGTGGGATGCGACGGTACTGGCTGAGGGCCTCGTGCTTGGCGGTTCCGGTGGCACTCTTGCTCGCGAGCGCGGCCACGGCCCAGAACGTCAAGAATTTCACCGGCGGGAATCCGAGCAAGGACGACCTGATCCATGCCTTGACGCCGCCCGCGGGCAACCCGGAAGTGAAGTACCGCGGCCTCAAGATCATGAATGAGGCGCCGGCGGAGCAGAAGTCAGCCATGCCGGCCGTGGCACTGCGCGTGAATTTCGAGCTCAACTCGGCCGAGCTGACGCCCGACGCGCGGGATGTCCTGAAGCAGGTCGCGGCGGCGATGCAATCGTCATCGCTTCAGCGCTTCCACTTCCTGCTCGAAGGCCATACCGACAACACCGGCAGCGCCGACTACAATCTGTCGCTCTCGCGCCGGCGCGCCAAGGCCGTGTTCGAATTCCTCACCGTCTCGGAAAAGGTTCCCGCGGACCGGCTGGTGATCGAAGGCAAGGGTGCCTCAGCGCCGCTCGATCCCGCCCACCCGGAAGACGCCGCCAACCGGCGGGTGCAGATCGTCAACGTCGGCAGCTGAGGGCGCCTGCTCGGAAGGTGTAGCGGGCATTGAGGCCGAGCTCCCCTCGCTCGGGCATGGCGCATTCACCTATGTCCTGCTCGAGGGGCTCGCCGGGCGCGCCGAGCGCGATCCGACCGACGGCCGCATCACGGCGAGCAAGATCCTGAAATACCCGCTGCAAATGCTGGCGACCATGGCCGACCGTATCGGCGGCGCCCGCAGGTTCCCGTGGCCTGCCGTGGCGGCGTGGACTTCGCCGTGAAATCGGAGACGCCGGGCTGATGGCACTCCGGCGGTGCCGGCGCCAAGCCCGACGTGGACCGGGAGGGCGCTGCTATGCTAAGAATTTCGTACGGCTCCATCAATTTCCAGTGGGGATGCCATGCCGCCGGTAGCGAGGATCACCGATCTGGGAAGCCATGGCGGCGCCATCACGACCGGCTCGCCCAACGTGCTGGCCGGCGGCCTGCTGGTCGCGCGCCTGACCGACGTGTACACCTGCACGGTGCACCCGCCGAACCCGATCGTCAGCTGCTCGACCACGGTCTTCGCGAACTATCTGGGGGTGGTGCGGATCGGCGACCTGACGACCTGTACCGCCGCCATTTCGACCGGCGATATCACCGTGATCGTGGGCGGCTGAGCGCCGCCAGCGCCCGCATCACCGTGTCCCAACCAATTTGCTGAACTTGACGCACGCAACTCCACTTCAGCGCGCGGCCGCGATATGAAAAAGCCGCCGATCTGTGTGAGATCAGCGGCTTGATTTGGTTGCGGGGGCCTGCAACCACCGACGGCACACGGTATGCGTCGAGGTGTAGGTCCAAATCGGGGTTAGGATTTGAACCTACGACCTTCAGGTTATGAGCCTGACCAGATCGGACGCGACGTCATCGGAGCGTCCGATGGGCTGTTGGCGCGGAGCGCCAACCGGTTCATCGGGATTTGAGGGAGGGCGGGCCCACGTTTCGCGCGCTACGCTGACCTCATCCAGGAAGGGGGCCACCCGAATAACCAATGACATGCATTCAACCTCGAAGCGCTGACTATTGGATCCGGCCGCACAGAAAGGGGAAGCTTTGGCGCTTGCAGACGCTAATCTCGGCCATGCGCATGCGCGCTGGACGGCGCTTTACTCTCATGTGCAAAATGACCCCTCCAGGCACGCCGCGGACCGTATTTCGAAGAAGATTACCGTCGCGTTTGCCGGCCGACATCCCTCCCAACGCACGCCCTAGCCGCACCGCAACCTGCCGGCGAACGCCAAGACGGCAGGAGAGCGGGGGATAAAGCATAGCCGACCATGACGTGCAGCCGGCTACCCTAGCGAAGACCCGTTTGGAGTGTTCCCAGGGTCGGGGTTGAAGGTTCAAATTCCGTCGCCCGCTACAGTTGGTCTCTAGTCAAACCGGCGCGGCAGAGGGGAGCGCCCCTCGCGCCGGATTTTTGGTAGAACCGGCTTACGCTCGCAACGCTCACCGACGATCTGGTAGCGGCACAGCAGAAAGGCCCGCCACACCTCGCCGGCCTCTTTCGGGAAGCGGAGCCTGAGCTCGGCGCGGGACCCGGCTCGGCCCAAGGGACCCATGCCGAGCTCGATCACCCCGTGGTAGAGGCTCGGCCAGTCGTCGCTCCTGACGCAGCATATGGCAGTCCCGTCGTGCCGGTCGCCGTGCGCGACCGCGACCCGCCAGCAGGCGCGCTCCTTACCCTCGGGGCATGGGCACTCGCCCGGACAGCACCTATCGGGTTCTTCGGCGGTTTCGAACAGCAGGGCCAATTTTTCGATGCGCAGATCCCGGCCGCCGGGAACGTAGGGGAACAGGTTACGGCCTAATCTGAGAAAGAGCTGATCCTCGCGCCGGTCGTCGCGCCGCTCCATACGGAATTGCTCCCACGCATCGGGGAAGTCATGACGCAGATCGAAGAAACACCACCCGTCGCCCGGCAAGTCTCCCTGCGCGGCCTCGCGGGCCGCGTCACGCAACCGCTCGCCGCCTTCCCGCGCGGTGTAGTTGAGGTGCAACACGACGTCGCTCAGCGTCTCCATGTCGAAGTAGTTATTTTCCAGCGGTAGTTCGATTCGCCAGCGGCTCACGGCCCCGCGAAATTCAAACGGCAGATAACGTTCGTCGTGGAAGCTAAGCTCGAACAGGCCCGAATCGTTCTGCCCGCTGGAGGTTGCGATCGCCTCCATCGCACCGTACTGCCTGACAATGCGCGGGTCATGCCCGCAGGCCCGATATCCGGAGCCTGAGTTGCACTCACGGCAGCAGCAGGAGGGCGGAAGAGCGAGCAGCGGGTCCACCCGCGTGGCGCTTTGCAGCAGCGTCAGGCGACAGTGGACCCCGTTGTAAGGCCCCGCGACGCAGGGGATCGTCAGCGAGACGCTCTTGATCCGGCGCATGTACTGGCCGGGATAATCGAGGTCGAACATCCATTCCGGGATGTCGATGTGGCAGCGGCCGGTGGTTTGCAAGAGCAGGAATGCAAACGGAAACTGCAGTCGCAGCGAAATGTGCTTGGTCAGTTCATATTCGCGCCGGTTGTGGTCCTCATACTCCTTCTCCATATGCGACAGTGACAATTCGAGTCGCTCACCCGCGAGCAAGCCCTCGTGCAGGCTGTCCCAGGTGTCGCAGACGATGAACTTTTGCGCGGTATGCCCGCGCTCGAAGTTGAACGCATGCTCGGCCTGTCGCGCAGCGTACAGCGCGAGCTCGTAGGTCTTGTAATAAAGCTCGGATGTCTCCCGCTGCAGCCACAGATAGACCGCGTGGTTGGTGAATTTGTCGCGCAGGAAATCGAGAACTTCGGTGCTGTTCTCGATCTGCCGCTCTTGGTTGCTCAATTCCCGCAGGGCCTGATTCCGTCTCCGCTCGGCGCCGAGAATCTGCAACTCGGTCTGCTCGATCTCGATGTCGAGGATTTCCACCTGGTGCACCCAGTCCTGCTCGCGCCGATCCCATCCTGCTTCGGTGAGATCGAGCGAGGCCGTCGTGCCCGCTATATCGCCCAGGGTGGTGGCAATTCGCGCGATGGTCTTGAACATGCCGGCCAGCTTGGTCCCGACCGGCAGTTGTGTTTCCTCGCAAGGGAAACCGACCCAGATATCGGGAATGATGGCCATCAGCTCGGCAATAGCTTCGGAAATGTTGCTGGCGGTGCGCATTGCCACGGAGACGTCGGTGAGGGTGACGTATTGCGTTTCATCGCTGATCAACCCGGTGTTGATCAAATTCTGGTAGTAGCGGCGACTGGTCTGGTTCATTTCCTTCGTCCTGCCGAGCGCCTGAACCTGCCAGTCGGCGTCGCGCCACAGATCCTCGCGGACTCTACGACCGAGGACAGCGAGCTCGCGTTCATGGCGGGCGCGCACCGAGGCAAGATACTCCGCATCGCCCTTCTCGAAGGCGGCGAGCAGGGCCGAGCCGAGCTCGCGCACGCGGGAGGCCATCTCCTTCGCCTTGCCGATCAGAAACAGAAACCGGTACGGGCTCGGCAAGCGGCACCAGTCGCCTTCGTCGCAGCACAGCTCCATCGTGGTGCGCCATCCGTCGCGCAGCCGCTCGTCGCCCCAGTACTGTTCGTCATGCCGCTCCGGCGCCTCGCGCAGCCGCCGCGCGCTGAGACAGTCGTGGATGAGCGCCATGCGATCGTCGAGCCGGTCGTAAAGCATCATCAGGCGCGGATTGA
>Ga0209415_10002595_pt1 | contig 33897 bp, 29 predicted proteins | sample PeaSoiSIISIP2007_FD_187696 | JGI IMG/M metagenome (GOLD analysis project Ga0209415, IMG submission 187696) | Peat soil microbial communities from Weissenstadt, Germany - SII-SIP-2007 (SPAdes) (version 2) | ecosystem: Environmental > Terrestrial > Soil > Wetlands > Peat | place: Germany... | reverse complement strand
GCGACCGCCTTTTGCCGGTGCAAATCGCCCCCTGTTCCGAGCGCCGGGAGCGCCGAAACGGCGCGCACCTTAGGTGTCGGGTAACCCCACTGTCAAGGTTCGCAAGGTCGCGGCTTGCGGCTTGGTAGCTGGCTCTATACGCCTGAGCCATGGGAAAGATCCCCCTCACCGACCCCCGGGCTGCGACCCGGGGGTCGCTTTCGCTCGCTAAGGCCGCGCAACCCTCTCCCCGAGGGGAGAGGGCAGGGTGAGGGGGAACTGCTTGGCTTAAACCAAAAAAGATCCTCAGGCGGTCTGCCGCAGCTGCTCCGCCGCCTGCAGGTCGACCGAGACGAGCTGCGAGATGCCGCGCTCGGCCATGGTGACCCCGAACAGCCGATCCATGCGTGCCATGGTGATGCGGTGGTGCGTGATGATCAGGAAGCGCGTGAGCGCGCTCTGGGCGATCTCCTCGACCAGCCGGCAGAAGCGGTCGACGTTGGCGTCGTCGAGCGGCGCGTCCACCTCGTCGAGCACGCAGATCGGCGCGGGGTTGGTGAGGAACACCGCGAAAAGCAGCGCCAAGGCCGTGAGCGCCTGCTCGCCGCCGGAGAGCAGGGACAGGCTCTGCAGGCGCTTGCCGGGCGGGCTCGCCATGATCTCGAGGCCGGATTCCAGCGGATCCTTGCTCTCGGCGCCCTCCTCGGGCTCGCGTAGCTCGAGATGCGCGCGTCCGCCGCCGAACAGCCGCACGAACAGCTCCTGGAAGTGCTCGTTCACCTTGGCGAAAGCCGCGATCAGCCGCTCGCGGCCCTCGCGGTTGAGCGCGCCGATGCCCTGGCGCAGCTTGGCGATCGCCTGAAGCAGGTCCTCGCGCTCGGCCTTGAGGCTGTTGACGCGCTGCTCGAGCTCGTTCGCCTCGGCCTCGGCGACCAGGTTCACCGGCCCCATGTTGTCGCGCTCGCGCACCAAGCGCTCGAGCCGGGTCTCGGCGTGGGCGAGCTCCGGCAAGGCCTCGTCGGGCTCGATCTCCGCCACCTCCGGAACGCGGTCGGGCGTGGTGCCCAGGCGCTCGGCGACCCGGGCCGCCACTTCGTCGCAGCCATGCGTGGCCTGGTCGCGCACGCCCTCGGCGCGAACCCGCTCCTCGCGCGCGCCCGCCAGCTCTGCCTCCGCTGCCTTGGCGGCTTTCTCGACCTCGGCCAGCCGGGTCTCGGCGGCGGCGAGCCCGTCGCCCGCAAGGCGTCGCTTCTCGCCCGCTCGGGCGATCGACTCCGAGAGCGCCTCGCGCTGACGGCCCAGTTCCTCGGGCTTGCGCACGAGCGCCTCGATTTCACCCGTGAGCGCCAGCCGACGCTCCTCCAGGGCGGCCTGCTGGCGGGCCGCGGCTTCGGCACGCTCGCCCCATGAGTGCTCCTCGACGGCGATCGCCTCGAGGCGCGTACGGCGGGCCGTTGCCGCGTGCAGCAGGCGGTCGACCTCGCTCTGCTGCATCGCCTGCCGGCCGCGCTTTTCCGCGAGTGTCACCCGCAAGGCGCCGACGCGATCACGGGCAATGGCGGGATCCTGCAGCGTCGCGAGGGTCTCTCGAGCGATGGTCTGCCGGGTCTCGGCCTCGGTGAGGTCCGCCGCTACCTGGCTTGCGGTCTCGTTAAGCGAGGCGAGGCGCGAGTCGGTTTCGGCCTGGCGCTGGGCGTAGACGGCGTGGCGCTCGCGCATGACCGCGAGCATGCGCACGGTGTCCTGCACCGCGGACCGGGCTTCCCGAGCGGCGATCGACGCGGTCACGACCTCCGCGCGTGCGGCCTGGAGCACGCGGCTCGTCTGCTCCACCTCGAGCGCGGCGCCGGCGAGCTGCTCCGATATCTCGGCTAGGCGGTTGCGCTGGCGCAGCCGCTGGCCGGCGGAGGTCGGCGTGCCCGCGGCGCGTGTCAGGCCGTCCCAGCGCCACAGCGCGCCGTCGCGGCTCACCAGGCGCTGACCGGGACGCAAACGCTCGCGCAGGCGCTCGGCGGTCGCGGCGTCCGGCACCAGCCCGATCTGGCCGAGGCGGCGGCGCAGCGCCGGCGGCGCGGTCACATGCGACGCCAGGCTCTCCACGCCCTCCGGCAGCACCGGCGGCGCCTCGTAGGGCGGCAAGGTCATCCAGTGGATCGGCGCCGCGGGATCGAGGGGTGCGGCGAGGTCATCGCCCAAGGCCGCGCCCAGCGCCGCCTCGTAGCCCGCCTCGACCCCGAGCGTGTCGATGAGCGGCGCGGCATGCGGGCTCGCGGTCGCCGCCAGCAATTCCGAGAGCGCCTGGGCCTCGGTATCGAGCTTCTGGCGCCGGCTGTGCGCGGCGTCGAACGGCGCGCGCGCCAGCTGCTCGTTCGCTTCCGCAGTCCGCAGGGCTTGCTCGGCGGCATCGGCGGCGGCGCTGGCACGCGCCATTTCGGCCTCGGCGGCAACCACGAGCGCCGTGGCGGACTCCAGGATGCCGCTCGGCAGCGCCTCCGCCGCGAGCGTCACACGCTGGCGATCGAGCTCGGCGCCGCGCTCCACCAGCCGCGTGCGCCGCGCCGACATCTCCTGCTCCTCGCGCGCGAGCGCCTCGCGGCGCGCCTCGAGCGCAGCTGCTTGCTGGGTCAGGACTTCGATTTCGGCCTCGAGCGCGGCGACCTCGCTATTGGTGAGACGCAGGGACTCCGCAGCGGCGGCCTCCTCGGTCGCTTCGTCCGCCTTTGCCGAGGTAAGGTCCCGGCGCTCCGATCCCAACGTGTCGAGGGCCGCCTGGGCGTCGGCGGCAAGCGTCGCCTCGCGCGCGCGGTCCTGCGTCACCTGATCGAGGCGCTCCTCGGCGGCCGCGCGCGCCTCGGCGACGCGGCGCTCCTCGTCCTCCAGGGTCTGGCGCGCGAGGGTGAGGCGCTGCAGCTCGGCTGACGCCGCGGCCTCGCTCTGCCGCAAGCCCGGCAGCACGCTGGCCGCCTCCTCGCGGCCGCGCTCGGCGGCGAGTGCCGCCATGGTGAGCTCGCCGACCTGCCCCTCGACGGCATGCAGGCGCTCGACCGCCGCCTCGAGCTCGGCGTTTGCCCTGAGCCAGCGCAGGTGCAGGACCATCGCCTCGGCGCGGCGGATGTGATCGGAAAGCCGGCGATAGCGTCCGGCCTGGCGCGCCTGTTTCTTCAGCGCCTCGAGCTGCTCTTCTTGGGTGCGCACGATGTCGTCGAGGCGCGTCAAGTTGGCTTCGGCGGCCTTGAGGCGCAGCTCGGCCTCGTGCCGGCGGGCGTGCAGGCCCGAGATGCCCGCGGCCTCCTCGAGGAGAGCGCGGCGCTCGATCGGCTTCGCGCCGATGATCCAGCCGATCCGGCCCTGGCTGACCATCGCGGTCGAGTGCGCGCCGGTCGCGAGGTCGGCGAACAGGAGCTGCACGTCCCGCGCGCGCACCTCCCTGCCGTTGATCCGGTAAGCCGAGCCGGTGCCGCGCTCGATCCGGCGCACGATCTCGATCTCGCTGTGCTCGTTATAGAGCGCGGGCGCGGTGCGGCTGGCGTTGTCCAGATGCAACCCGACCTCCGCCACATTGCGCGCGGGACGCGAGCCGGTGCCGCCGAAGATGACGTCGTCCATCTCGCCGCCGCGCAGGCGCTTGGCCGAGGTCTCGCCCATCGCCCAGCGCAGGGCTTCGACCAGGTTGGATTTGCCGCAGCCGTTCGGTCCGACAATGCCGGTGAGACCCGGCTCGATCACGAGGTCGGTCGGGTCGACGAACGACTTGAACCCGGTCAACCGCAACTTGGAGAACTGCACGGTGTCCCTATGAAATCCCGCTGTGGTTTCTTCTCTGCCGCCGCGTCCGCGCTCAGGACTTGGGCGCGGCCTTGTTCAGCACTTTCTCGAACTCGGCATAAGGCTGCGCGCCCTCGACCCGGACGCCGTTGATGAAGAAGGTGGGTGTCGACTCCACTTTGTACTGTTGCTCGGCCTCGAGCCTGGAGTTCAGCACTTGCTTCTGCGCGGCCTCGTCTTTCATGCAGGCGGCGAACTGATCGTCGCTCATGCCCGCGACCTTCGCGAGCTTGCCCAGCGCCGCGTCGATCTTGCCGCCTGCGGCCCAGGTCGCCTGGGTGTGAAACAGCGCATCCACGAAGGCATAGAACTGCTCCGGCGGCGCGCAACGCGCGAGGGTCGCCGCGCGCACCGCCGCCGGGTCGAGCGGAAAATCGCGGAAGATGAGGCGCGCCTTCCCGGTGTCGATCCAGTCGGCTTTGAGCTTCGGCAGCGTATGCTCGTCGAAGTCCGCGCAATGCGGGCAGGTGAGCGAGGCGAACTCGAAGATCGTGATGGGGGCATCGGCCTGGCCGAGGATCCGGTCGTCGCTTGTCGGCTGCGGGGCCGACTGGGCGAAGCCGGGCGCGGTAGAAAACCCCAGAGCCACGACGATCGTGGCCAAAACTGTCCAAATCTTCGGCATTTAATGCTCCAAACCACTAGATGTTGATGCTAGGTCCAGCGCACCGGCAAAGCAAGCTGGGCGGGCCGGTTCAGCGTTGCCGCTGGCTCAAGATCGCGGCGCCCAAGCGCTCGAGCGCGGATTTGAGGCCAGGATCAGACACTTGCGAGACGCGGCTGGCGAGTGCCGCGGATTCGGTGGGGGTCAGGGGCCGGAGCGCCGGCGGCCCGGTCGGGACCTGCTCCGGCAGGGGCCCCTGCACCAGGGCGAGTCGCGCGACCGCGCCATAGCCGAAGAAGCCGTTGATGCGTTCCAGGATCTGCGGCTCGCGGTGCTGCACCGTGAGCGCCGCCGCGGAGGTGACCCGGAGCTTGAGCACGCCATTCTTCCGGCCCCCCGCGGGGAAGCTCAGTTTTATGGGCAGGGTCTCGGCGGCGAGCTCGTCTCCGACCACGGCGTTCCACTCCGCCAGCAGCTGCGCCTCGCCGAGGCCTCGCTTGCCCAGCACGCGGCCCGCGACGCGCGGCAGCTCCCGCCCCACCGGGCGCATCCAGCCGCGCCGCCGCTCGCTGTCCCCGCTTACTGCCATCTGGCCACGCTCCAGGCTCCATGCGATGGTAGCGGCGGGTCACGCCGCCGTCGAAGGAATCCGACCTGGTGTGATGATTCCTAGATTCGCGCGCGAAACCTAGGAATCCGAATCACACCAGAATCAATAAACAAGTGGCCCGCGCTCGACCCCGATGATGAGCCCGACCGCCGCCGAGGCCGTCCTGGACACCGCGCCCATCGCGCCGCAGCTGCTCCGCTGGTACGACCGCCATCGCCGCACGCTCCCGTGGCGCGCCAAACCTGGCGAGGCGCCCGATCCCTATCGCGTCTGGCTCAGCGAGATCATGCTGCAGCAGACCACCGTTGCGACGGTAGGGGCTTATTTTGACCGCTTTGTGGCGCGGTTTCCGAGCGTCGGGGCGCTCGCCAACGCCACGCTCGAAGACGTGCTCCACGCCTGGCAGGGGCTCGGCTACTACGCCCGCGCGCGCAATCTGCACGCCTGCGCGCGGGCCGTGATGACGGTGCACGGCGGCGCCTTTCCGGATACGGTCGAAGGCCTGCGCGAATTGCCGGGGATCGGGGCCTACACCGCCGCCGCGATCGCCGCCATCGCCTTCGATCGCAAGGCCGCCGCCGTCGACGGCAATGTCGAGCGCGTGGTGGCGCGGCTCTTCGCAGTAGAGACGCCGCTGCCGGGCGCCAAGGCCGAGCTGCGGCGGCTTGCGGAAACGCTGGTGCCCGATCGGCGCGCGGGCGATTTCGCGCAGGCGCTGATGGATCTCGGCGCGACCGTCTGCACGCCGCGCGCGCCCAAATGCATTCTCTGTCCGCTGCAGGCACTCTGCCGCGGCCGCGCGCTCGGCCTTGCGGAGGTGTTGCCGCGTCGGCGCGCACGGGCGGCGCGGCCCACCCGGCGCGGCATAGCCTTTTGGGCCGTGCGACCCGACGGCTCGGTCCTGCTGCGCCGTCGTCCGGAGCAGGGCCTGCTCGGCGGCATGATCGAGGTGCCCTCGACGGAGTGGCGGGAGAGCGCGATCTCCGAGGCCGAAGCCCAAAAAGAAGCGCCGGTGCGCGCGAGCTGGGTGCGCCTCCCCGGCACCGTCCGCCACACCTTCACGCATTTCCATCTCGAGCTCGCCGTGCTCGCCGGCGAGACCGACGCGAAGGCGAAGACGTCCGCGGGCTATTGGGTCCCGCTCGACCGACTTTCCGAGCAGGCGCTGCCGACCGTGATGAAGAAGGTCGTCAATCACGCCCTCGGCGTCGCGCGGCGGAGCCGCCGCAGCCGCTAGGCGCGCGAGAACCAGCTATGCAGCGCTGCCGCCCATCTCCGCGCGCATGCGCTGGCGCAACGCATCGATGGGCACTATGGCGCCCTTGCGCTCGACGTGCCAGAAGGCCCAGCCGTTGCAGGCGGGCGCGCCTTGGACGTGGGCGCCGACCCGGTGGATCGAGCCGCGGGCGTCGGCCGAGATCACCGTCCCGTCGGCGCGCACCTTGGCGGTCCAGCGCCGGCGGGCGTCGAATAGCACCTCGCCGGGCTTCAGGAGCCCCCGCTCGACGAGGGCGCCGAAGGGAATGCGCGGCTCCTCCCGTTTCTGCGGCGCCACCACGTCCTCGAGATCGGCCGGCGTCACCGCGCGGATGCGCTCGCGCGCGAGCGCGGCGTAGCCGGGATCGCGCTCGATGCCGATGAAGCGGCGGCCGAGGCGCTTGGCGACCGCGCCCGTGGTGCCGGTGCCGAAGAAGGGATCGACCACGAGGTCGCCCGGCCGGGTCGAGGCCATGAGCACGCGATGGAGCAGCGCCTCGGGCTTCTGGGTCGGATGCGCCTTGCGGCCGTCGTCGCCCTTGAGCCGCTCGCCGCCGCCGCAGAGCGGCATCAGCCAGTCGCTGCGCATCTGCAGCTCCTCGTTGAGCGCCTTCATGCTCTCGTAATTGAACGTGTAGCGCGAGTCCTGCGAGCGTGCGCACCAGAGAAGCGTCTCGTGGGCGTTGGTGAAGCGCCGGCCGCGAAAATTCGGCATCGGGTTGGTCTTGCGCCAGACGATGTCGTTGAGGATCCAGTAGCCGAGGTCCTGCAGGATCGCGCCGACGCGGTAGATGTTGTGATAGCTGCCGATGACCCAGAGCGCGCCGTCGGGCTTCAGCAGCCGCCGCGCCGCCGCGAGCCAGTCGCGGGTGAACCGATCGTACTCGGCGAAGCCCGTGAACTTGTCCCAGGCGTCGTCGACGCCGTCGACCCGCGTGTTGTTTGGCCGCAAGAGCTCGCCGCCGAGTTGGAGGTTGTAGGGCGGATCGGCGAAGACCAGATCCACCGAGGCCTCCGGCAGCCGCGCCATCTCCTCGACGCAGTCGCCGATCAGCACGCAATTGTCGCGGAGCGCCAGCACGTGTCCCCCTCCCCAATCGGAAGGGGCGCACTGTGGAGTCCGCGACTCGACTCGTCAATAGCTCTGGAGAGTCAATGCGCTATCGGGATTCTCTGGACTCGAATCCAAAGAGATCGCGGGAGGGCTGAAACGACAACCGGTGGTGGGGCGTGAGGCCGAGACGCACAATAGCTGCCTGATGCTCGGGCGTGCCGTAACCCATATTGGTGGCCCAGCCATAGCCCTCATACCGCCGTGCCAGGGATCGCATCAGCCGGTCGCGGGCGACCTTGGCCACGATCGAGGCGGCAGCGATGGAGAGCGAGAGCCCGTCGCCACCGACCACGGTGTGGACGGGGCAGGGCAGGCTCGGCGCCTGATTGCCGTCCACCAGTGCGGCGGTCGGCCGCTCCGGGAGCGCCGCCACGGCGCGGCGCATCGCCAGCAGGCTGGCGCGGAGGATGTTGATCCGATCGATCTCGGTGACGGCTGCGGCACCGAGTGCGATCACCGCGCAGGAGCGCAGCGCCGCCGCGTACTCCTCGCGCTCTTCCGGTGTGAGCTTCTTCGAATCGTCGATGCCGGTGCGCAGCGACTTCGGCATCTTCGCGCGGTCGAGGATCACCGCGGCCGCGAACACCGGGCCCGCGAGCGGGCCGCGTCCCACCTCGTCGATGCCGCACACCAGACCGCCGAGCGCCGCCTCGCGCGCGAAATTCGGCATGGCCGAGACTTACCCCTCATAGGACAGCACGACGAATTCGCGGTCATTGTGGCGGAAGGTCCCACGCGGCACCACGCCCATCTTCTCGTGGGCGCGCAAAGACGCGGAATTGTCGGCGCGAATGAACAGAATGCCCTCGCGCCCGGGCAGGCGAGTCCGCAGCGACTCGAAAAGCCGTTGCGCCAGGCCGCGGCCGCGCTCGCTCTCCGCGACCACGATGGGCCCATAGACGTAGGCGTCGGGCTTGCCCGCATAGGCCACGAGCATGGCGCGGACCACCGGCACGGCCGCGACCGTCGCCGTCGAGGCCGCGAGCAGATACCCCACGATAGCGTCGCCTCGCCGCGCCACGATCGTCGGAAGATCGGCCAGCATCGCCAGTAGCTGGGCGCGGCCGAGGCGCGCCGAGAGCGTGCCGCCGCGGTCCGGCTGGTTCGCCTCCTGGAGCGCGAGGATGCCCTCGAGGTCGCGCTCGCTTGCGGTGCCGATCTCGATGCCGTCGCTGCCGGTCATCTCCAGATCAGGACACGGGGCGCTCTGTGCGATCAAGCAAGTTCCTTGCAACCGCCTTCATTCCGTCATCATTCTGCGGCACAAGACGCTCGGACGTAGTTGGGCGCGCTGATTGCTGTCGAGGTGCCGAGACCATGATGAGCCTGCCGTTTCTCGATACCGAGGGTCGGGTCGTCGTGCCGCCGCCCAAGCGGCGCTTGTTCCGGGAGTTCCGCTCCGTCCTGACGCCGCGGCCGCGGCTGTTCCGGCATCCGCTGCTCAGACATGCACCGCGCGGTGACGGGCATCCGGTCTTCGTGCTGCCGGGCTTCCTCACCAACGACGGCCGCACGCGGCATCTGCGGCGGTTTCTGGCCTCGCTCGGCTACGAGGTCTGTGGCTGGGGCGAGGGCGTCAATTGGGGACCGACCGATTACGCCATCGCCGCGATCGAGCGCCGGCTCCACGAGCTCCGCCGGCGGCACGGGCGCAGGGTCACGCTGATCGGTCACAGCCTCGGCGGCTTGCTCGCCCGCGAGATCGCGAAGAAATTCCCCGACGACGTGCGTGCCGTGGTGCTGCTGGGGAGCCCGGTGCGCCTGCCCACCGCGACCAGCCTGGCGGTGTTCTTCCGGCTGCTCGCGCGTTTCCATCGCACGGCTCACGGCTTGGAGATATCCGAGCTCAATCTCCCGCCGCCCGATCGGATCCCGGTGACGGCGATCTACACCCGGGAGGACGGCATCGTCGCGTGGGAGAGCTGTCTCGAGCAGAGCGGCGAGCGGCGCGAGAACATCGAGGTGCGCGGCACGCACAGCACCTTGCCCAGCAATCCTCTGGCGCTTGCGATCGTGGCGGACCGGCTGGCGCAGCCCGAGGACTCCTGGTGCGCTTACGTCCAGCCGGCGCCGATCATGCCGGATAAAAGGGCGAAACCGCGCGGTCGAATTCCCCGCCGACGTATGAGCGCGTAAGGAATTAAGTAAGAACCCTTAGGTATTCTCCCGAATTACCTGGATCTGGAGAACCGCTACATCCTGTCGGGTGACGGCCCCTTCGGCAGTCCGACGCGGCAGGGAGAGCGGGCGATGATGAGGATGGCGCAGCTTCGTTCCATAACCGACGAGACCAGCCTTCGACGCGCCGCGGCGCATCCGAGGGCCTGGGTGGCTCGCGACCTCGCGGCGGATTGGAGGCGCTGGAGCCTGCCCGAGCACATCATCGCCGTGGCGCTCGTGGCGACGGTGGTGCTGATCGAGCTCGCGTTGTCCACGGCAATGGCCGGAGGGCACTGACGGCGAGCGCCGGTCACCTAGCGCGACAGACGGGATATCGGCCATGGCGCCCTCCGTCACCCGCGCCCTCGACGCGATCAAGCGGTACGGCGCGACCGCTGACGAAATCGACCATGCCGTGCTCGCCGCCATCAATGTGACGCTTTATCTGTCCTCCGGCGGCGACGACCGGGTCTCCGACGGTTTCAACAGGGATATCGCCGGGAACGGCCGAGACTTCGGCCGGCGAGTGGCCGAGCTTGTGGCGGCCTGACCGGCCCCGGATTCTCCTCAGAGCAAGCTGAGCTGATCGCCCGGCCGCGGCGGCGGCCGGAACAGCGAGGTATCGAGACGCCAGAGGCCGCGGCGCTCGTTGAGCTTCAGCCGATGGCAAGCGCGCTCGAAACGGACGCGCAGCATCTCGGCGTAGGGGCCCATGCCGCGCATCCGCGTGCCCCATTGGGAGACGTAGGGCTCGCCGCCATGCGTCTCGCGAAGCAGGGACATGACGTGCTTGGCCTTGTTGGGAGCATGCGTCGCGAGCCAATCCTCGAAGAGATCCTTGATCTCCAGCGGCACGCGCAAGAGCGTGTAGCCCGCGCCCTTGGCGCCGCGCTCCGCCGCGGCCTCGAGCAGGCGCTCGAGCTCCATGTCGTTGAGCGCCGGGATCATCGGCGACGTCAGCACGCTCACGGGAATGCCCGCCGAGCTCAGCGCCGCGATGGTTTCCAACCGCCGCTCGGGCGTCGCGGCGCGCGGCTCCATCTTGCGCGCCAAAGCCCGGTCCAGGGTGGTGATGGATACCGAGACCAGGGCGAGGCGGTCGCGGGCCATCTCCGCGAGGATGTCGATGTCGCGCGCCACCAGCGCCGACTTCGTCACGATCCCCACGGGATGCCGGAACTCGCGGAGCAGCTCGAGGACGCGCCGGGTGATCTCGAGCTTGCGCTCGATCGGTTGATAGGGGTCGGTGTTGGCACCGAGCGCGATCGTCTCGCAGCTGTAGCCGGGCTTCGAAAGCTCGGCGCGCAGCAGGGCGGCGGCGTCCTCCTTGACGAAAATCCGGCTCTCGAAGTCGAGCCCCGGCGACAGCCCGAGATAGGCGTGGGTCGGCCGCGCGAAGCAATAGACGCAGCCGTGCTCGCAGCCGCGGTAAGGGTTGATCGAGCGATCGAAGGGAATGTCGGGGGAGTCGTTGCGCGCGATGATGCTGCGCGCGGTATCGCGCGTGTAAGTCGTGTCGAGCGGCAATGGCTCCTCGTCGAGGCTGCCCCAGCCGTCGTCGAAGGCGACCCGAACCTCGCTCTCGAATCGCCCGGTCGCATTGCCGACGGCGCCCCGGCCCTTGCGAGGGCGCAGCGGCGGGATCGGTGGCGGGCCCGGTGGCGAGACCGTGCTCATGGGGCCAGCCTAGCGCGGGGTCTGGAACAGATCAAGAACAGCCACCTCGCCGCCCGCATCCTCCATTGGGGCCTCTATGGCAAAGCCGACGGCTGGCGTAGCGTAACCCCGTCGAGTCATCCGGCGTCCGCCGGCTGAACCCGGCAAACCAAAATGGGGGTCACCATGGCGTATCACCTCGAGGGACGTCTGCTCGAAGTCTGCAACTGCAATGTCCTTTGCCCCTGCTGGATCGGCGAGGATCCGGATCGCGGTACGTGCGACACCATCGTCGCGTGGCATTTCGATCAAGGAAGCGTAGAGGGCGTCGATGTGAAGGGCACGACCATTGCGGTCGTGGCCCATGTGCCCGGCAACATCCTCAAAGGCAACTGGCGCGCGGCCGTCTATGTCAGCGACAACGCGACCCCGAAGCAGGAGGAGGCGCTGCTCAAGGTCTACACCGGCAAGCTCGGCGGCCCGGTGGCGGATCTCGTCAAGCTGATCGGCGAAGTCGTCTCGGTCGAGCGTGTGCCCATCACCTTCGACGTTCACGGCGGCAAAGGCACGATCAAGATCGGCGACAACGCTTATGCCGAGCTGGAGCCTTACCAAGGAGCCACCGGCGCCCAGACGACGCTGAGCGATACGATCTTCTCCACCGTTCCCGGCGCACCGGTGTTCGTCGGCAAATCGCCGAGGTATCGGTCGAAGAACAAGGCGCTCGGCATAGACCTCGACATCAAAGGCTACAACGCGCTGCAGAGCGTGTTCCACTTCCAGCACTGACGGTTCTTACGGGGCGCTGGTCCTCCGGCGGCACGCGCCGGAGGGCGGCGCCTTCAGCGCCATGATCGCTCAGGCACGCCGGACGTACTTCCTGCCGCTGATGGGCGGCTTGCTGGCGCTCGCCTGGTTCACGCTCTGGATCTGGGAACAGAGTCCCTACGGCCGATATCTCGAGCACGACCAATGGACGCAGACCGGGCTCGCCGCCAGTCTCTGCCGCTTCTTGCCGGCGGGGCCGGTGGTGCTGCCCGCGCTCCTCTATGTGCTGGGTTGGCTCTTGATGTCCGCGGCCATGATGCTGCCGACGACGTTCCCGCTGCTCGGCATCTTCGCGCGTCTCACCGCCGGGCGCAGCGACCGGGGCTCTCTCATGACCTTGGTGATCCTCGCGTATCTCCTGGTCTGGGCGTTGTTCGGTCTCGTGGTACACGGCCTCGATCTGGCGCTCCACACGGCGGTCGCGGCTATTCCGTGGCTCACATTCAACGGTTGGATCGTCGGCGTGGCCGTGCTGGGGATCGCCGGCGTCTTCCAGTTCAGCGCGCTCAAGTACCACTGCCTCGACAAATGCCGAACACCGCTGAGCTTCGTGATCGAGCACTGGCGCGGGCGTGGCACGCGGAGGCAGGCGTTGCTCTTGGGAATCCACCACGGCATCTTCTGCGTCGGCTGCTGCTGGGCGATCATGCTGCTCATGTTCGTGGTCGGCACTGGCAGCGTCGGCTGGATGCTGGCGCTCGGCGCAGTAATGGCAGCGGAGAAGAACGCGCCTTGGGGCCGCCGGCTGAGCGCGCCGCTGGGCGTGGGGCTGCTGCTGTGGTCGGGCGCGATTCTGGCAGCAAACCTCTGGAGCGCTTAAAGCGCGAAAGGCGCCGGCAACAGCCATTCCGAGCGGACGCGCGCGACCGTCGCCGGATCGAAGAAATCGTCAAGGCGAGCTTCGATGTGGCGGGCGAGGCGCGGGTCCAGCGTGAGGCGCCCGCTCGACATCAGAACGCGCAAGCGCACGGCCCACATCATCGTACGCAGCCAAACGAGCCGGCGTGCGGGCAACAGCGACGGCCCGAGCGGGGCCGCACGCGTTGGCCCGACCTCGGCGAGATAACCTCGATAGAACGAGGCGGCCTCGCCGCGCGTCAGCACCGCCTGCACCTCGAGATCCCAGGTGGTGGAGGTGTAGAGCGTCGCGTGGGCGAGATCGATCGCGGGCGAGCCGTAGCAGACCCGCTCGAGATCGACCAACACTGCCTCGGTCTCATTGCGGATGATGAAATTTCCGGGATGCGTGTCCGTGCCCACGAGCGCGAGGGGCTGCTCCGCCGGTCCAACGCGAGCGGCACAGCGCTCGGCCTCCACGTATTCGTCCTCGAGCGCCGCGCGGGTCGCCGGCGCAAGCTCGACGCGCGCCAGAAATTCCCTCTGCCGCGCGATCACCGCCAAGGTCGCGGCGATCGGCCCCTCGACGCCATGGTCGGGCAGCGGCGCACGCGCTGGCGGGGGCGGCAGCGGCAGCGAATGCAGCCGCGCCAGCGTCTCCGCGATCGCGGGCAGATCCTGCGGCAGCCGCGGCTGCCGGCCCACGATCTCCTCCACGACCAGCGCGCCGCGCGGCATTGCGGGCGTGGGCGGGAACGCCGCGATGAACCGTGGGGTGACGCCCGCCGGCTCGGCGCGCTCGAAGGCCGCGGCCTCGCTCGCAAGCTGCGCTTGCGCGTCGCCCGCCCAGGGCGTCGCCCGCGGCACGCGCAGCACCAAGCCCGTTCCCGCCAGGCGATAGTGGTCGTGGTTGACACCCTTCGCGGTCATCGGCACGACATCCGCCGCGCGTAGGCTTCGTGTCGCGGCCAGATGGCTCAGGGCATCGATGAGGGCGCTATCGACCAAGGCTGAACGGGTCCATCGCTGGGCCGGCGGTTTGGCGGTTCGCCGACGCGGCGGTAAATTTGCGGGCAAAGCAGCCGCCGTGCAATGAGCCCCTCCGCCGCCCCACTCTCCGTGATCATTCCTACGCTCGAGGCCGCGGCGACCCTGCCCGCCACCTTGGCGGCGCTCGCGGAAGCGCGTCCGCTGATGCGCGAGGTCATCGTGGCCGACGGCGGCTCCCGCGATGCCACGCTGGCGATTGCCGAAGCAGCGGGGACGCGGGTCGTGACGGCGCCGCGCGGGCGGGGCGCGCAGCTCGCGGCCGGAGCGGCGGCTGCTAGCGGCGAGTGGCTCTTTTTCCTCCATGCGGACACGCGGCCGCAGCCGGGCTGGGCATCGGAGGTCGCCCGCTTCATCGCCGATCCCGGCAACCGCGAGCGCGCGGGCTATCTCGCCTATCGCTTGGACGATGCCTCGGCGCCGGCCCGGCGGCTGGAGCGCATCGTCGCCTGGCGCTCGCGCACGCTGGGCCTGCCTTATGGCGATCAGGGCTTGATCCTGGCGCGCGACTATTACCGGGCGCTCGGCGGCTTTCCCCCGCTGATGCTCATGGAGGATGTCGCGTTCGTGCGCCGCATCGGCCGGAGGCGCCTGGTCGCGTTGCAGGCGAGCGCACTGACCTCCGCAGCCCGATATCGCCGAGAGGGCTACCTTTTGCGACCCCTGCGCAATCTCTGCTGTCTCTCGCTCTATTTTCTGGGTGCGCCGCCTCGCCTGATTGGCCGGATCTACGGATGAGCGGAGGCCCGACGCGGCACATCGTCGTCTTCGTCAAGGCACCGCGTCTCGGCCAAGTGAAGTCGCGGCTCGCCGCGGGCATCGGCGCGCTGCCGTCCCTGCGGTTCTACCGCGAGATAACGGCGCGCACGCTGCGAGCCCTCGGCCGCGAGGCGCGCTGGCGCACTCTCGTTGCCGCCACGCCCCTCCGCGCGCTCCACGGCCCGTTCTGGGATCCGAGACTCTCGCGCCTCGATCAGGGCCCGGGCGACCTCGGGCAGCGTATGGCGCGCGCCTTCCGCGCTCTGCCGCCGGGCCCCGCGATCATCGTGGGCTCCGATATTCCGGAGCTTGCGGCGCGCCACGTCGCGGCTGCGTTCCGTGTGCTCGGCGGGCATGACGCCGTCTTCGGCCCCGCGCGCGACGGCGGATATTGGCTCGTCGGGCTCAAGCGGACGCGGCCGCTTCCCGCGGGACTTTTCGAGGGCGTGCGCTGGTCGAGTCCGCAGGCTCTCGCGGACACGCGGGCGGGTCTGCCGCGCCGATTCTCGGTGGCGCTGCTTGAGACGCTCGAGGATGTGGATGACCCGGAAAGTTACCGTCGCTGGCGCGCGCGGGAGGCACTCAGGAGGCGACCGCGGGCCTCTTCAAATGCTCCTGCAGGCGCGGCATGAGCTCCACCAGGTTGCAGGGGCGGTGCCGGTTGTCGAGCTGCGGCTCGAGGATCTCCCAGCCGTCGCGGCACGCGCCGGGCGAGCCCGGCAGCGCGAAGAGATAGGTGCCGCCCGCGACGCCGCCGGTGGCGCGGCTCTGGATCGTGGAGGTCCCGACCTTCTGGTAGCTGAGCCAGCGAAAGAGCTCGCCGAAGCCCGCGATCTCCTTTTCGTAGACCTGCTGGAACGCCTCGGGCGTCACGTCGCGGCCCGTCACGCCGGTGCCGCCGGTGGAGATCACGACATCGACGCTGGAGTCGCCGATCCAGGCTTTGAGCTGCTGGATGATGGCGGCTTGCTCGTCCTTGACGATGCGGCGCGCCACCACGCGGTGGCCGGCCTTGGTCGCGAGCTCCGCGAGCGTCGCGCCGGACTTGTCGTCGGCCTCGCTCCGCGTGTCGGAGACGGTCAGGATCGCGATGTTGACGGGAAGGAAGGGTCGGGTTTCGTCAATTCGCGGCATAGGAGCCACCTGGTCCGCCCGGAGGATCGAAAGCGGTGTAGGTGGGCCAGTTGCCGGCCGCAAGCGCGTCGAGGTCTGGGGTCGGCTGCCCCAGGCGCATGCGGTAAATCCAGTAATTCGCCAGCACCCGCTGGACGTATCCATGAGTCTCCCGATTGGGGATGCTCTCGAGGAACAGCAGCGGATCATCGCGCAGGTCGTCGCCCGCGAGCCATTTCGGGATTGGACCCGGTCCCGCGTTATAGGCGGCCGTGATCAGCATCAGGTTGTTGCCGATCCGATCCGTCGCCAACAGGTTGTTGATGTACTCCTGCGCCAGCGTAAGGCTGAGCTCGGGATCGCTGAGATTGCCGCGATCGGGCGCCGGTAAGCCGGCGCGCGCGGCCATGGAGCGGGCAGTCGCGGGCATCAGCTGCATCACGCCCAGCGCTCCCGCGGAGCTGCGCACTTCCACGGCGAACTGGGATTCCTGCCGCATCATCGCGAAGAGCAGCGCCCGGTCTACCGTGAACCCGCCCTTGGGTTGCCAGCGCGGGACGGGGTAGAGCGCGCGGTCGTGGTTGCGTCCGTCGGTGTGGGACAGGAACGCAGCCAGCTGGAAGCTGAGCGCCGGCATGTTGGCCCGATCCGCGAGCGCCTCGACCGCCGGCATGATCGTGCCGTCGCTCGCCGCCGCGACGGCGCGCAGCTCCGCCTCTGCCCGTTGGCTCTCTCCAAGCTGGATCAGGGCCAAGACGCGCCGGCCGGAGGTCGTGGCCATGAGCGTGCGCACATCGGCGCTGCTGAAGGTGCCGGTATCGAAATCGAAGTAGCTGTCGACGCCCAGGGTGCGGCGGGCCAGCAGGCCGTAGAAGGTGTAGGGCTCCTGCGCCGCGATCCCGAGCCAATAATTAACGATCTCGGGCCGGTGGTTGCGCAGCTCGGCGCGAGCCGTCCAGAACGCTGCGGCCGCGACCAGCCCGGGCGTCCCGTCGGGAGACTTGGCGGCGGCCTCGAAGTGCTGCCGCGCCTCCGGATAGCGCTTGGCGCGCCAATCGGCGAGCCCGGCCGTCCAATCGGCGAGCGGCTTCGCCGCCACCTTTCGGGTCGCGTTGATAGCCAAGGCCCGCTTTGCCTCGCCGACGGACATGTAGGCGTCGGCGATGGCGGCGCGGACCTCGTCCAGGTCGGCGTCGTCCAGCAAGTGCTTGGCGTCCATGGCATTGAGCAACGCCTCGGCCTTGGCCGGGTTGGTCTTGGCGATGCGCCGGAGCTCGTCCTTGGGCTGGTACGTGTTGTCGAGATCGGTGGAAGCGCGGCCGCCATCGGCGGCAAGCAAGGCGTCAAGGTCTCCCTCGCCGCCATAGCGAAGCGCGGGCGCCCAGGCTCCCGGCTTGCTCGGGGCGGGCGCGCCGGCCGATTTGCGTTGCACCGCAAGCGTATGGATTGCCGCGGCGTCGGCCTCGTCGCCGTAGTTCTGGAGCCAGTCAGCAAGCTCCCGGTAGGTCGCCTTGTAGCTCTTGCTGAGATAGCGCTGCGCCAATACTTGGCCGACCAACAACCGGTCCTTGAGCAGCTTCATTTCGTAGTCCGCTGCCGACCAATTGCCGGCTTGCTGGACCTGGAAGACCCAGTGGTAACGCTGAACGTCCTCGATCGTGAGCACGCTCGGGAGGTCCGCCTCGCGCGCCCCGGTGGGAGGCGGGAGGACGGCGGTGCGCTGGCTCTCCGTCGCCGAGCCGCCGAGCGGCGCCAGCAACGACGCGCTCACGAGCGCGTATAGATGAAATTTCCGCCAAGTCGCCGAGGACCCGGCCCCCAATTCCCAATGGCGCATAAGACCCCATTAGACGATGGGACCCAGGAGGGCAAGGCAAAATTCCATAAAGGAATGTGACGATTTAAGGCCAGCGTGTGGATTTCTTGCGGAGGCCCCTGATTTACAACGAATCTCTCGGGATCACTGGCCGGTGGAGGCCGTTGGGCTCTGCGGCGATTTGCGCTTGTGACGTGGGTCACAGCTTGCTCCGAGCGTATTTGAGCGCAGAGGCCCTCCGATCAGCCCTTAGCCTCCAGTCGGGCCTGCAGGCTCAGCAAGTCGGCCCAGGCCTCGCCCTTGCGCGCGGGCGCCCGCAACAGGAAGGAGGGATGATACGTCGCCAGCGCGGGCACCGGGGCGGCGAGCCCAGGCACGGGCAAGTCGAACCAGCGGCCCCGCAGTCTCGTGATGCCGTCGCTGCGGCCGAGCAGCGCGCTGGCGGACGTGCCGCCCGCCATGACCACCACCTTTGGATGCACCAATGCGATATGCCGCCACAAGAACGGCAGGCAGGCGGCGACCTCGTCGGGCGTCGGCTTGCGGTTCCCGGGCGGTCGCCAGAACAGCACGTTGGTGATGTAGGCGCCGGTGCGGTCGATGCCGATCGCCGCCAGCATGCGATCGAGGAGCTGCCCCGCCCGCCCGACGAACGGTCGGCCAATCCGGTCCTCGTCGGCGCCGGGTGCCTCGCCCACGATCATGAGCGGTGCTGCGGGATTGCCGTCGGCGAAAACCGTGTGGGTGGCGGTGCGCTTGAGGAGGCAACCCTCGAAGGCGCGGACCGCGGCCTCCAGCTCGGCCAGGGTCTGGGCCCGTTCGGCGAGCTCGCGCGCGCTCGCCGCCGCAGCGCCGGGTGTCACCAGAGGCACTGTCGGGGGTGGCGTCGCAGGGGTGGGCGCTCGGGTGACGATCGGAAGCATTGGCCGCGGGGGAGTCGGCTGAGACGCCGTCCAATCATGCGGCTCCGGCCCGATCGCCTCGTCCGCGCCCATGGCGACGTACCAATCGAGCAGAGCCGCGAGCGGGGAGCCGGTCATGGCGCGATCTTAGCGAGGTCGGCGCCGTTCGTGGCACCCGAATTGCTTGAGCCGCCACGCGTCCAGTGTGCGATACTCGCGCCTGAGGGTCGAGGTGGAGGGGGTGCCGCCTTGCGCAAGCCTTTCTCGCTGGTCTTGATCAAGCCGTCGCATTACGACGACGACGGCTACGTCATCCAGTGGTTCCGGTCCGCAATTCCCTCCAACACTTTGGCTGTGCTTTACGGACTGGCGCTCGACTGCATCAAGCGGCGGGTGCTCGGTCCCGACGTCGAGATCGCACTGACGGCGTTCGACGAGACCAACACGCGAATCCGTCCCGAGCGTATCGCGCGGCAGATCGGCGCGGACGGGGGGCTCGTGTGCCTGGTCGGCGTGCAGTCCAACCAGTTTCCGCGCGCGATGGATGTCGCGCGGCGGTTGCGCGCCAAGGGCGTGCAGGTCTGCATCGGCGGCTTTCACGTCTCGGGCTGCCTGTCGATGCTCCCGGAGCTGCCGCCCGAGCTCAAGGAAGCGATGGACCTCGGGATCTCGCTGTTCGCCGGCGAGGCCGAAGGGCGGCTCGACGAAGTGCTGCGCGACGCCTGGGTCGGCAAGCTGAAGCCGCTCTACAACTACATGGCGGAGCTGCCGAGCCTGGTGGGCGTGCCGGCGCCGGTGCTGCCGGCGACGCGGATCAAGCGCACCAGCGGCCACCACACCAGCTTCGATGCCGGGCGCGGCTGCCCGTTCCAGTGCTCCTTCTGCACCATCATCAACGTGCAGGGCCGGCAATCGCGGCGCCGCTCGGCGGACGACGTCGAGCAGATCATCCGGCGCAATCTCGCGCAAGGCATCGACCGGTTCTTCATCACGGACGACAATTTCGCCCGCAACCGCGACTGGGAGAGCATCTTCGACCGCCTGATCGCGCTCCGCGAGGGCGAGAAGCTCAACATCAAATTCATCATCCAGGTGGACACCATGTGCCACCGGATTCCGAATTTCATCGGGAAGGCGGGCCGCGCCGGCGTGACGCGCGTCTTCATCGGCCTCGAGAGCATCAATCCCGACAGCCTCCTGGGCGCCAAGAAGCGGCAGAACAAGATCACCGAGTACCGCAAGATGCTGCTCGCCTGGAAAGCCGTCGGCGCCACCACCTACGCGGGCTACATCCTCGGTTTTCCGACCGACACGCCGGACTCGATCCTGCGCGACATCCGCATCATCCAGCGCGAGCTGCCGATCGACCTCCTGGAGTTCTTCTGCCTGACGCCGCTCCCGGGATCGGAGGATCACCAGAGCCTGCATCTAGCCGGCGCCTATCTGGATCCCGACCTCAACAAGTACGATCTCGAGCACGTCACCGCCGCGCATCCGCGCATGAGCAAGGCGGAGTGGGAGCGGATCTATCGCGAGGCCTGGGAGACCTACTACTCGCCGGAGCACATGGAGACCGTGATGCGCCGCGCGGCCGCGACTGGCATCGGCGCGGGCAAGATGCTGTTCCTGCTGCTGTGGTTCTATGGCTGCATCAGCCTCGAGAAGATCCATCCGCTTGAGGGCGGCTTTCTCCGGCGCAAATACCGCCGCGACCGGCGGCCGATTTTCCCTCGGGAGAATCCGCTCGCGTTCTATCCGCGCTATGCGGCCGAGCTGGTCTCCAAGCATGCGCGGCTCGTGCGGCTCGTCTGGCACTACGGCCGAATCCGCAAGCGCTTGAAGCGCGATCCCCATGCGCGCTCCTACCGCGATCAGGCGCTCACCCCCGTGAGCGAGACCGAGCTCGATGCGTTCGAGATGTTCAGCGCCACCGACGCCGCCAAGACCGCCGCGGAGAAAGTGCGTCGGGACAATCGGGCGCGCGCCGACGCCGTCGGTTGACCGGAGACCATTCGCTCTGGCCCTTTAAGCGCCATCCACTATAGTGCCGGCCGGCCCCGAGACTGCGGGGTTTTCCGATCCAAGGCTGAGCGACGCCATGACACGCGACACCATGGAATACGACGTCGTGATCGTGGGCGCGGGACCCGCCGGGCTCGCGGCAGCGATCCGGCTGAAGCAGCTTGCGGCAGAGCACCAGAAAGAGCTCTCGGTGTGCGTCCTCGAGAAGGGCTCGGAGGTGGGGGCGCATATCCTCTCCGGCGCGGTGGTCGAGCCGCGCGCGCTCAACGAGCTGCTGCCGGACTGGCGCGAGCGCGGCGCGCCCCTCAATACGCCCGCCCAGAACGACCGCTTCCTGTTCCTCATGGAGCGGCGCGCCTTTCGCTTGCCGACACCGCCGCAGATGCACAATCACGGCAATTACGTCGTGAGTCTCGGCAATGTCTGCCGCTGGCTCGGGCGGGAAGCCGAGGCGCTGGGCATCGAGATCTATCCTGGATTTGCCGCGGCGGAGGTGCTGTTCGACGATGCCGGCGCCGTCGCCGGCGTGGCGACCGGCAACATGGGCGTCGGCCGCGACGGCAAGCCCACGGAGAATTTCCAGCCGGGCGTCGAGCTGCGCGGGAAGCGCACCCTCTTTGCCGAGGGTTGCCGCGGCTCGCTCACCAAGGGGCTCGTGGAGCGCTTCGGCCTCAGGGCCGAATCGGATCCTCAGACTTACGGGATCGGAATCAAGGAACTCTGGGAAGTGAAGCCGGAGCAGCATCGCCCTGGCGAGGTCCTGCATACCATCGGCTGGCCCCTGGACCGCAAGACCTACGGCGGCTCGTTTCTTTATCATCTCGAGAACAATCAAGTGGCTGTCGGGTTCGTAATCGGTCTCGACTACGAGAATCCGTATCTGAGCCCGTTTGAGGAGTTCCAGCGCTTCAAGACGCATCCGGCGATCCGGCCCACCTTCGAGGGGGGGCGCCGGATTGCATACGGCGCTCGCGCCCTCAACGAGGGCGGCTTCCAGGCGATACCGCGGCCGTCGTTTCCCGGCGGGCTGGTGATCGGTTGCGCCGCGGGCTTCCTCAACGTGCCCAAGATCAAGGGCAGCCACACCGCGATGAAGTCCGGCATGGTCGCGGCGGAAACGACGTTCTCGCAGCTCAACGGAAATCCGGAGGCCGATTATCGCGCCGCCTTGGAAGCAAGCTGGATCTGGGACGAGCTCTACCGGGTGCGCAATATCCGGCCGGGTTTCCGCTGGGGCTTGCTGCCCGGCCTCGCCTATGCCGCGCTCGACACTTATCTGCTGCGCGGCCGCGCGCCCTGGACTTTCCACCACACGCCCGACCACCTGCACCTCAAGAAGGCGGCGGAGTGCCGGCCGATCGCCTATCCCAAGCCCGATGGCAAGGTGACTTTCGACCGGCTCTCCTCGGTATTTATCTCAAACACCAACCACGAAGAGAACCAGCCGATCCATCTGCAGCTGAGAAATCCCGCGGTGGCGGTCGATGTCAATTACGCGCTCTATGACGGGCCGGAGCAGCGGTATTGCCCTGCCGGCGTCTACGAATTCGTCAAGGCCGAGAGCGCCGAGCCGCGTCTGCAGATCAACGCCCAGAACTGCGTGCACTGCAAGACCTGCGACATCAAGGATCCCACGCAAAATATCAACTGGGTGGTGCCGGAGGGCGGAGGGGGCCCCAACTATCCGAACATGTGATCACCCGCTTGCGAGCCTATAATATACGTTCTTTGTGGTAGGGTGGGGATGGGATGCGCATAGCAATGGCGAGCAGGTTCACGATGGCTGGACGAGCAGCGATCCTCGGGGTCGCCGCGGTGGTGGCGGCGTGCGCGCAGGCACCTTCTCAAGGCGCTACCACGGCCCGCCCAGCGCCGCCCGTCACCGATGACCCGATCGCGACGGAGAGCCCGCTCGGCAGCTACCTCGCCGGCAGCCTCGCGCAGCAGGAGCACGCCTACGGCGCCGCCGCCGAATATCTCGAGCGCGCGCTCCAGCATGATCCGGACAATGAGGACATCCTGCGCCGCGCGTTCCTGTTGCGGCTCAGCATGGGCGAGGGTGCGCGTGCCGCCGCGCTGGCGAGCCGCTTGGTCGCCGCCGACCCGCGCGCGGGCCTCGCCTCGCTGGTTCTGGTGGTCGAGCAGGTGAAGGCCGGAGACGACGCGGCGGCGGCAAGCGCGGCCGATCGGCTTCCCCCCGACGGTCTCTTGCGCTTCTCCGCGCCCTTGATCACCGCTTGGACGAAGGCCGGGCAGCACGACCAGAAGTCGGCGCTGGCAGCGCTCGACCAATATGACCGGATGCGCGGCTTCGAGCAGCTGAAAGCGTTCCACCTCGCGCTCATCGACGACTATCTCGCCGACGTCGGTGGCGCGAGCCAGGCCTACAAGAAGATCCTCGAGGGTAGCGAGCGGCTGAATTGGCGGACAACGGACGTGGCGGGCCGGTTCTTGGAGCGTCATGGCCGGGCCGCGGAAGCGAAGGCGCTCTACGAGCGCTTCCTCAAGGAGAACCACGACAACGGCGATCTGGTGCAGCCGAGCCTCGCGCGCATCGCGGCCGGACAGATTCCGCCCGCCACGGTCGGCAGCGTGAAGGACGGTCTGGCCGAGGCCTTGTTCGACCTCGCGAGCGTGCTCAATCAGCGCGACACTCAAGACTTGGCGCTGATCTACGCCCGGCTGGCGCTCGAGCTCGCGCCGAAGTACGTGCTGGCGCAACTGCTGATCGCGGAGATCGCGGAATCCGAGCAGCGGCTGCCCGAGGCGCTCGCGGTCTATCGCTCGATCGATCGCTCCTCGCCGTTCGGCTGGAGCGCGCAGCTGCGCGTCGCCGAGGTATTGGACGAGCTCGATCGCACCGATGAGGCGGTGGCCGAGCTCACGCGGATGGCGGCGGAGCGTCCGGGAGCGGCGCAGTCCCTGATCGAGCTCGGTGACATCCTGCGCGGCCGCAACCGGTTCCCCGACGCGGTCGCCGCTTACGACGGTGCCGTGGCGCGACTCGAGCCGGTCGAGGGCCGCTACTGGAGCCTGTTCTACAGCCGCGGTATCGCGCTCGAGCGGTCCGGGCAATGGCCGCGCGCCGAAGCCGATTTCCTGCGGGCGCTCGAGCTGCAGAAGGACCAGCCGCTCGTCCTCAATTATCTCGGTTATTCCTGGGTCGAGAAGCGAGAGCACCTGGACCAGGCCCTCAAGATGATCGAGCGCGCGGTCGAGCTCCGGCCGAACGACGGCTATATCGTCGACAGCCTCGGCTGGGCCCATTTCCAGCTCGGGGATTATCCGCAAGCGACGCAGTACCTCGAGCGGGCGATCGAGCTGCTGCCGGAAGATCCGACCATCAACGATCACCTCGGCGACGCCTATTGGCGCAGCGGCCGGCTCGCGGAAGCGCGCTACCAGTGGCAGCGCGCGCTCCAGTTCCAGCCGGAGGCCGACGAGATCAAGACGATCGACGCCAAGCTCGACAAGGGTTTGACTACGCCGCCTGCGGCCAGCTCGCGCGGCGGCTGAGCCCTGGAGCATTTTCCGCCGAAGTGGATGCCGGTTCGGCGCAGAAAATGCGATCAAACCAAGAATCGGTGACGTTGATCCGGCGCGCGGCTCTGGCGAAGCTCAATCTCTACCTGCATGTCCTGGGGCGCCGCGAGGACGGCTACCATCTGCTCGACAGCCTCGTGGCTTTCGCCGACATTGCCGACGTCGTCACCGCGCGGCCGGGACCGGCGCTCTCGCTCGAGGTCACCGGGCCGTTCGCGAGCGGGCTGCAGGAAAGTGTATCGGAAAATCTGATCTGGCGTGCGGCGACCGCATTGGCGCGGCGCGCCGGTATCGAGCCCCGCGCCGCGCTCGCGCTCGAGAAGAATCTTCCGGTTGCCTCGGGCATCGGCGGCGGCTCGAGCGACGCCGCGGCCGCTCTGAAAGCGCTGGGCGAGCTTTGGCGCCTCGATCTCGGCGAGCGGCAGTTTCGGGGCTTAGCCGAGAGCCTGGGCGCGGACGTGCCCGTGTGCCTGTTCGGGGAGCCGGCCTGGATCGGCGGGATCGGCGAGGCCGTGGCGCCGGCGCCGCCGCTGCCGCCGTGCTCGGTGGTGCTGGTCAATCCGGGGCTGAGCCTCGCCACGCCCGCGGTCTTCAAGATGCGAGCTGGCGCATTTTCCGACCCGGCAAGGTTCGAGGCGGCGCCCGCCGACGCGGCGGCGCTCGCTTCTCTGCTCGAGACCAGGCGCAACGATCTGACGCCCGCGGCGCTCGCGCTCGCGCCGGAGATCTCGGAGGTGCTGCGGGCGCTCGAGGCCGAGGCCGGCGCGCTCCTAGCGCGGATGAGCGGCAGCGGCGCCACCTGTTTCGCGCTCTTTGCCGACGAGGGCGCCTCTCGCGGGTCCGCACGGCGCCTCAAGGCAGCGCATCCGGGCTGGTGGGTCGCGGTCGGAAAGCTGCTCTGAGCCGCCTCCGGCATGTCTGGCCGTTCGCCGGTCCTGATGATTAAATGCCGGACATGACCACGACGTCGGAGTCCCGTCCGCAAGAAGCCCCGCTTTGGGACTCCACCTCGGATTACATCCGCGTCGTGCTGCGCGACGTCCAGGTGGAGGCGCATGTGGGGCTGCATCCCTGGGAGCGGCATCCCGAGCGGCCGAGCCGCCTGCTGGTGACCGTGGAGATGTTCGCGCATTTGGCTCGCGGCCAGCGCACTGGCTACCTCAAGCCCTTCATCGACTACGACCGCGTTCGAAGCGGCTTAATAGGCTGGTCCTCGCGTCCTCATACGCCGCTCTTGGAAACGCTCGCCGAGGAGGCCATCGGTCTTTGCTTCGGCGACCCCGCCGTCGAGGCGTGCCGCGTCTCGATCGTGAAGCCGGATATCTTCAACGAGGCCGCCGGCGCCGGCGTCGAAATCTATCGGGTGCGGCAGCGGAGCGGCTGACGATCGATGGCAAGCCAGCGCACCGCCCTCGTAACCGGTGCCGCGCGCCGGATCGGCGCCGCGATCGCATGGGACCTCGCGGCGAGCGGCTGGCGCGTCGTGGCGCACTACAGCCGATCGAAGTCGGAGGCCGAGGCGCTCGCCGATGAGATCGCTCGCGCCGGCGGCGCCTGCGAGCTCGTCCGTGCCGATCTCGCCTCGAGAGCGGACGTCGAGGCCGTGTTTCCGCGCGCGCTCGAGAAGGTCGACCGGATCGACTGCCTCGTCAACAACGCCGCCGCTTTCCGGTACGACACCATCGAGACGCTGAGCTGGTCCTCCTGGGACGCGCACATGGCCGCCAACCTCGCCGCACCGGCATTCCTGTGCCGGGATTTCGCGCGGCAGATTCCCGAAGGCGGCGAGGGCGTGATCATCAACCTGCTCGACCAGAAAGTCGCCAATCTCAATCCGGATTTTCTGTCCTACACGGTCAGCAAGGTGGGGCTGCGCGGGTTGACGGAGACGCTGGCGCTGGCGTTGGCGCCGCGGATACGGGTGTGCGGCATCGCGCCGGGCGTCACGCTCATCAGCGGCAAGCAGACGCCGCAATCCTTCGAGAAGGCCTTCAAGGCGACGCCGCTTGGGCGCAGCAGCACTGTCGAGGATATCGTGGCGGCGGTGCGGTTCATCCTGTCGACTCGGTCTCTCACCGGGCAGGTGCTGACGCTCGACGGCGGCGAGAGCCTCGCCGGACGGCCGCGCGACGTGGCCTTCCAGACGAAATAGCGCCGCGGCGCCGTCTACGGCTTCACCAGCCGCTCGACCTCCGCCTTCAGACGGAACAGCAAGGCGCGGCTCGCCTCGCCGTCGACCTTCAGCTTGCGGTCGGCCTGATACTTGCGGATCGCCTCGGCGGTCTTGTCGCTGAGCACGCCGTTCGAGGGGCCGGGATCGAATTGCAGGCGCGCGAGGTAGCGCTGGATCTCCGCGATTTGCGCCTTGTCGACGGGCTGAGCGAGCGCGCTCGAAGCGGCGCTCGACGCCGGCACAGGGTTCGCCGTCGTTTCGGCGCTCGCCGCGGGTGCCGTGCTTGCCGTCTGCGGATTGGCCGACTGCGCCGCGGTGCTGGGGGCGGGACGCTTCACGCCTTCGGCCAATTTCATCGCGAGCGCGCGCGCCGTCTTCAATTGCTGCGGCGACATGGTCTCGGCGGCGCGCCGCATTTGGTCGCGCGCCTCGAGATCGCCCGACGCGGCCGCGATGTTGAACCACGCATAGGCGTCGACATGGGATTGCTCGACGCCGCGGCCGTTGGCGTAGAGCGCCGCCAGATTGTACTGCGCGGTGACCACGCCCTGGTCGGCCGCGCGCCGGAACCAGCGCGCGGCTTCCGCGTAATCCTGTGCCACGCCGGTGCCGTTGGCGTAGGCCAAGCCGAGATTGAGCTCGGCCGAGGGATGGTTCTGCTCGGCGGCGCTGTGATACCAGATCACCGCGCGCACGGGGTCCTTGGGCACGCCGAGGCCGTTGTCGTAAAGCGCGCCCAGATTGTATTGGGCGTCGGGCAACCCCTGCATCGCCGCCTTCAGGAACAACTCCGCAGCCTTCTTGTAGTCCTGCTTGACGCCCGTGCCGAAGGCGTAGCGCACGCCGAGGTTATAGTCCTGGATCACGACCTCGGGGGGTGCCGCTGGCGGTTGCACCCGCGGACCGACCCCGGGAGGCAGGGCCGCCGCCGTCGTCGCCGCGGGCGGCGGAGGCTGCGCGGGCGCCGATGCGGCGTTCTGAGCATCCGACGGCGTCGATGCCGCGGGCGGACTCGGCGGCGGTGCGGGAGTGGGAGCTGGGACTGCCGCGGGCTCCGGCGCGGGAGACGCAGCCGCCGCCGGCTGTGGTGGCGGCGATGGACTCTGGGCGGGCACGGGCGGAATCAGCGCCACCGAGGACGCCTCCGGCGCCGGTGCCGGAGTTGGCGCGGGAGCTGGCGGGGCGGGGGCTGGGACCGGCGTCGGTGCCGGCGCGCTCGCAGACGGGGGCGGAGCGGGCACGGCGGCGACCGGGGTCGCTACGGGCACCGCGGCAGCGTCGGGCTTCGGGGCGGGAGCGGGCCCGCTCGCCGGAGGCAGCGCAGCCGTGAGTACCGGCTGAGCAATGGGCGGCGCGCCGCCATAGCGGACGTAGAACGCGCCGGCGCCAAACGCCACGCCGACGGTGCCGATGAGCAGCACCAGCGCCAGAATGTGCCGCCCAGGCTGCGGCGGCGCGTAGTAGAGCGTCGGCAGCTGCTTGGCGGGCTCCTCGTCGGGGCGCTCCGCCGTCAGCCTGATCGTGGGCGCGGCCTCTTCCCTGGGTGGCGCCTCCGCCGGCGCGGGCTCCACCAGCGTCAGCGCGGAGGCGTCGGCCTGCCGTTCGCGCGATCGGGCGCGTGCCGCCGAGAGCAGCATCGCGAGCGAGCGGGCCACCTCGGCGGTGGGTTTTGCCGGTGTGGGCGGCTCGGCTTCGCGCGGTGCCGCCTCAGCCGCGGCCGCCAGCACCGTGCGGGTCAGCCAAGCCTCGGGCTCGATCCCCGCCGCCTTTGCGGCGGCTTCCACGCCCCGGCGCAGTTCGGGCGGAAGATCGGCTGCTTGCCAAGCGCGCGCGGCCGCGAGTGCCGAGCGTCGTGGCCGGACCTCGGTCTCGGCCGTCATGGAAGAGCTTGATCCCGCATAGTCTCAGCTACGATCCGATCCGCCTCGCGCGATAATCCCTCACCCGCCCCTTCCGAGGGCGCGTGGGTCGACCCCTTATAGGGCGATGGGACCAACTTGCCAACCAAAGGGCCCTTCAGGCTGGTTCCCGGGCCGCGTCCGGCGCGTTGCCTTGGAGCATCTGCGCCGCCATCGCCTCTGGATCGGATGCGCTCAGCAGGGCATAGGCCTGGGCCGAGGCCAATCGGCTGCTGTCGATGGCGTGCCGCACTTTCTCGGGCAGGCCGAGGAGACGCAGCGCCAGCACGATGTGGGACCGCTCGCGCGCCAGCCGTTGGGCGAGCACGCCGGGGCTGACGCGGAATTCCGTCAACATCCGCAGGTAGGCGCGACCCTCGTCGACGGGCGAGAAATCTCCGCGGCCCAGGTTCTCCGCCAGCGACAGCATCAGGGTCTCGGCGTCGTCGGCCTCAACGACCACCGCCGGCAGGTCCGCGCGGCCGACACGCTCCGCGGCCAAGCGGCGCCGCTCGCCTGCGACAACTTCGTAGCGGCCGGCGTCCTCGGCCAGGCGCCGCACCAGAATCGGCTCGCTCACGCCTTGGGCGGCGACCGACGCGGCCAGGGCGGGGATCGCGGTGTCGATGCCGTCCGATCGCCGCGACCGGATACGCGCGGGACACAGCGCCGCCGCCGGCAGGATCACCACCGGTCCCGCCGGCAGGGAGAGCGGCAGAGCCGTCCCTGGTGATGCCTTGAGCGGCGCTGCCTCGGCCGGCGACGATGGCGCCGGAGCCGGGGCGGGCGGCGGCATTGCTGAAATGGGGCTCGGTACGGGACGCGGCGGTTCCGGCGGCGGCGCAGGCTTGGGCGCCGGCGCCGAGAATAGATCCAGCTGGGGTTTCAATTGAGCGGCCGGGCTCGCGATCGGGGAGGGTTTGGCCGCGCTCGGCACCACCGGTGCCGCTCCGGCCGGAAGACCCTCGATCCGGGTCGCAAGCCAACCCGCCAAGCCGCGATCAGCCAGGCGTTGCGCTTCCAGGAATGCGCGGCCATGGCGATAGCCGCTGACGACGGGAGCTTCCTTGGCGGGGCCAGGCGGCGCGGGCTCTGCTTTCGGCTCCGGCACGGCCGTCGGCTCGGGCACGGCCTTCACCTCCGACACGGCCTTTGGCTCCGGCATGGCCTCCGGCTCCGGCGCGACCGTCTGCTCCGGCAACGGCGGCGGCAGGTGATCGGACGGGGCGCTCGCGAAGGGGATTGCGGACGCTGCCGGCTCCGGGTCTGGTTCCGGCTTCAGCTCCTCCGGTGCCGGCTCCTGCCTCAGCTCGAGCAACTCGGTCGCCGGCTCAGGCAGTTCCGCCACGGCATCCCCGCTCGGAAGGCTCCCCAGCTCCCGGATGACGGCCGCGCGCACGGTTTCCGCGAACCAGTCCTTGAGCGGCAGGCCGGCAGCCTCCGCCGTGGCCTCGGCGGCGCGCCGCGCGTCCGGCGAGAGATCCCTTGGCTGCCAACTCACGGGCCGTACCCGACTCGCCCAATCATTCTCGAAGTATACCAGCGATCCGCGACCGGCCGTCAGCTCTCCGAACCTAACACGGTACTTCCGGTGTCCCTCGTGTGCCCGGTTCGTGTCTTGCCTGGGCGGCGTTGACCCCTATCATGCTCCGACGTAGCGTGCAGCAAGGGCATTTGATGACGATTCAGCGCAATACCGTCAGGCCTGAGGCGTTCAACAGGGCAATCAAGCTACCCTTTGAGCTTCGGCTGAAGGACTTCGAAATTGCCATGCAGGATGTTTACGATTTTTTCTATGACGTGAATAAGCACCTCGTATCGAAGGGGCTAAAGCGGCTCGACGACATGCTCCGTCCCGCAAACATGTCGGGCACGATCTCGGATATGTTGTCTGCCAGCCTTGGAAAGCACTCTAGAACTCTCGTACAGAATCTGTTCCCCAATGGACATCCGGATTTGATTGTCGACGGGATCTATCCAGGCAACTCCATGAAGAGCGGTGTCGAAGGAGTCGAGATCAAGACCACGAGAAAGGCGGGTGGCGCCGTCGATACACATGGCGCTCGCGATCAATGGATGTGCGTCTTCGTTTACGGGGTGGACACCGATCCTCGGAAAGCCGCAGTTAGTCGGGCTCCAATGACTTTCATGGAAGTTTATCTCGGCGAAGTGAAGCTTGCTGACTTTCGAAAGAATCCGAGAGGAGAACTCGGCACCCGTACCGCTACGCTCGACAAGCTCGGCATCGCAAGATTGCGGCAGAGCTGGGTCTACAACGCCAGGCCGAGAGATTCCTGAGGCGCGCGCGTGGACGCCCCGAGGCGCGAAAGTGGGACGATCGCTCGGCGCGCCATCTCGGCATAATGAGGATCGTACTCGATCCCGATACTGCGGTATCCGACCGCGATTGCGGCCGCCAGAGTCGATCCAGCACCGGCAAACGGGTCTAGCACGGTGCCCTCTCCCAACGGCAGCACCGCGCGCACGAGTTGTCTGAGGAATGTTTGCGGTTTGAGACTCGGATGCGGGGCGATGTCTCGCTCGGTGGCCCGCGTCGGATGGGATCCGATTACGTCGCCAAATGGCTTGTCTCGAGAGATCCTTCTGAAACCGCCTGTCTTCCATTTCCTCAGATTGTCTTGGACACGGCCCTCGATGGGCTTGCGAAAGCAGAGCCAAGGCTCCCACATCGACCGAGGCATCACGCTAACGTCGCTAAATTCGTCATGCGCGTTCTTGGGCCGATCCCCGCCTCGCATGGTCATCACGAGGCGCACGATTTCGCCGCGGCGCTCCAGGCCCGCTTCGCCAAGAGCCCTTGACACCCGGTGCGACAAGAGCGGATTTGAGGCGACGATTACATTCGCTCCGGGGACGAGGACGGGAAGAATCGCCCGACCCCAAACGAGAAAGAAATGCTCGAGACTCGTCAGATCCGCCTCGGTTAGCGTGGTGAAGCGCGGGAGCGGAGAGCGCTTATGGCCATCGAACGATGGTGGGATGCGCCACACGCCGCCCTTGCCGTCGCGCAGCTTCCGCTGTTGTGCCGCTGAATACTCAACGAGGCCGTACGGGGGATCGGTCACCACCGCTTCGATGCTCTTCGGGGCTCGCCGCGCGAGCCAGGACATGCAGTCATCGCAGACGAGGGTGGCAGTTCCGTATCGAGCGACGTCGGGTGGGCTTTCAGGGTCGTATGACGGGGCTTCGGCGCCTTCGTCCAACTGCAGCGCATAGGTGCCTCTCTCAACGCGATCGAAGGCCTGATCGACGTTGAGTCGCAGATAAGACCGGATCGACGAAGCCGAGACCGATGGCCCCAGTCTTCGCCGCACGCCCTCGTAGATCTCTTGGACGGTGCAAGCTTCGCTCCGATTCCGTAGATATTCCGTGATGGCGTCGCGGATGCGTCCAGGTGCTTGCCGTGCCATCGCCGCCCTCCTCAGTTTCGGGCACAGGATAGACGTCTAGACGTCTTACTGCAATGGCAACCCAAGCTGAGCTACTTGCGGCGCCCGTGCGGGGTCCGATCGATCGGTTGCCATTCGTTGCCAGGTTTACTCGTCGGCGGAAGGCGGCGGTTCTCCGCTACAGTGGCAAAGTTGTCTTGAGGGCCTCCGCGTGGTCCCACTTCCTGAAAGATGCCGGCACTCCGGCCAACATTGGTTCCGGGCGGTACACTTCTTCGTGACATATGCTTCCCTCTCACCACGTTCCAATAGTGCGTCGTAGATCCAGACCTCACCCGCACTTCGAGTAGCCGCAGCTCGTGCACTGGTCGCAGTTCTCGATGCGGATGAGGCCGGCCTCGCCGCATTTCGGGCATTGGGCCATGCGCCGGCCTTCGCCCGGCAGGTTGGCGACCGCGCGCTTCTCGAGGAGTGCGGGGTTCTGCTCGCGCGGCGGCATGAAGCCGATATCCACCATGTGCTGCTCGATCACGTCGCCGATCGCCGCCAGGAGCGAGGGCACGTAGCGCCCGCCCATCCAGGCGCCGCCGCGCGGATCGAACACCGCCTTCATCTCCTCCACCACGAAGGAGACGTCGCCGCCGCGCCGGAACACCGCGGAGATCATGCGGGTCAGGCCAACGGTCCAGGCGTAGTGCTCCATGCTCTTCGAGTTGATGAAGATCTCGAAGGGCCGGCGCCGGCCGTCCTGCACGATGTCGTTGATGGTGATGTAGATCGCGTGGTCGGCGGCGGGCCAGCGGATCTTGTAGGTGCGGCCCGGCAGCGCCTCCGGCCGGTTGAGCGGCTGCGTCATGTAGACGACGCCGCCGGCCTCGTAGACGTCGGCCGGCTTGGGCTGCGGGCGCGGCAGGGGCAGCTCCCCTTGGTCGGCGGGCTCGCGCACGCTCTCCGGCTTCGCCTCGAGCACGGCGCCGGTGATCTCGTTCGGGCGATAGGTGGTGCAGCCCTTGCAGCCGAGCTCGTAGGCCTGGAGGTAGACGTCCTTGAACGAGTCGAACGCGAAGTCGGCGGGCACGTTGATCGTCTTGGAGATCGAGCTGTCGATGTATTTCTGCACCGCCGCTTGCATGACCACGTGATCGCTCGGCGAGAGCGCCTGCACGTCGACGAAGGCATCGGTGAGCGGCGCGTTCTCCCCCTTCAGGCGATGGAAGAGCCGCAAGGCGTAGTCGGTGACTTCCTCCTCGCGCCGCGTGCCGTCGGGCATCAGCACATTGCGGGTGTAGCGGAAGCTGAACACCGGCTCGAGCCCCGAGGAGACATTGTCGGCGAGGATCGAGATCGTGCCCGTGGGCGCGACCGAGGTGAGGAGCGAATTGCGGATGCCGTGGCGCTCGATGGCGGCGCGCACATCCTCGTCGAGGCCGCGGATGGTCTCGCCAGCGAGATACTTCTCCTTGTCGAAGAGCGGGAAGGCGCCCTTCTCGGCGGCGAGCTCGGTGGAGGCGAGATAGGCCTCGCGCTCGATCGCCTTGAGCCAACTTTCGGTGAGCTCGACCGCGCGGGCGGAGCCGTAGCGGACGTTGCAGAGGATGAGCGCGTCCGCGAGCCCGGTGACGCCGAGCCCGATCCGCCGCTTGACGCGCGCCTCGTGGGTCTGCTGGTCCAGCGGGAAGCGCGAGACGTCGACGACGTTGTCCATCATCCGGACCGCCACCGGCACCACCTGCCGGAGCCGCTCCATGTCGAGCCGGGCCCCGGCCGTGAAGGGCTCGAGCACCAGGCTCGCGAGATTGATCGAGCCGAGCAGACATGCGCCGTAGGGGGGCAGCGGCTGCTCTCCGCACGGGTTCGTCGCGCTGATCGTCTCGCAGTAGTAGAGGTTGTTCTTCTGGTTGATGCGGTCGATGAAGATCACGCCGGGCTCGGCGTAGCTGTATGTCGCCCGCATGATCTTGTCCCAGAGCTCGCGCGCCGGCAGCACCTTGAAGGTCGTGCCGCCGAATTTGAGCTCCCAGGGCCCGTCCTCCTTGACCGTCTGCATGAAGGCGTCGGTGACGAGGACCGAGAGGTTGAACATGCGCAGGCGGCCGGGCTCGCGCTTCGCCTCGATGAAGGCCTCGATGTCGGGGTGGTCGCAGCGCAAGGTCGCCATCATCGCGCCCCGGCGATAGCCGGCGCTCATGATGGTGCGGCACATGGCGTCCCACACGTCCATGAAGGAGAGCGGGCCCGAGGCATCCGCACCCACGCCCTTGACCGGCGCGCCCTTGGGCCGCAGCGTCGAGAAGTCATAGCCGATGCCGCCGCCCTGCTGCATGGTGAGCGCGGCCTCGCGCAG
>Ga0209415_10002593_pt1 | contig 33902 bp, 34 predicted proteins | sample PeaSoiSIISIP2007_FD_187696 | JGI IMG/M metagenome (GOLD analysis project Ga0209415, IMG submission 187696) | Peat soil microbial communities from Weissenstadt, Germany - SII-SIP-2007 (SPAdes) (version 2) | ecosystem: Environmental > Terrestrial > Soil > Wetlands > Peat | place: Germany... | reverse complement strand
GCCAGCGGGTCCAGTTGAGGCCAGCTTGGGAGCAAAAAACTCTTGACAGGATCGGCCTTCTCATGGAAGCCGCGACCGAAGGAAGCGGTTTTTTTTCGCGATCTACAATTCCAGCGCGCCCCGATACAGCATGTCCCCGAGCGCGAATTTGCACTTCAAGTCCAGCGGCCCGATCTTGGTGCTGAACATGGCTTCCTTGTCTTTGAGCATGAGCGCCAGCATGCGCGAAAAGTAGAACAGGGTCCCGGCCGGAGACAGGGCGCTTTCCGGAGCCAGTTCCACGCGGCTGAGACGAACCTGGTCTCCTTTATGCTCCAGCTTGGTGATTTCCCGGAGATATTGCATGGAGGCGCTGTCCGGCGAATTGTCCGTGCTCGAAACCGCGCTCGGCAGGTTCCCGATCACGTTCAGCACGTAAAATTCCTTAATGTCCTTGTCCTTAATGAGTGGACCGTCTTTGGGAGCAGCGCCCTTCAACGCCTCTTGAACCGGCAGCGCCGATTCCCAGCGGACAATCGCTTTCCACTGGATCTTCGCCGCCGGTGTGCTCTCCGTCCCGCCAGCTTGCCCAGTACCGCTTCTGGTTCGGCGGGTCGCTGCGCCCCGGGCATTCCCCATACCACCCACCTGTCCGTTGTCGGTAATGGAAGCATCCCTGGCCCAGGGCGACTTGGTCAGCAGCTCCTTGATCTCAGCGCTGCTCCAATCCTCCGGCTTGCGGTCGTTCCAGAAATCCTTCGCAAACGCGGCGGGGGGAAGTGCGAGGATGCCCAGCGGATATCCCAATCCTCGTAGCAGCGCGCTTCGTCTAGTCATCACGTTATGGACGGACCGGAACTGTCCGATGTTACCACCGGTATCTAGAACCCAGGTTCCAGTCCGACCATGGGACTCTCCGGTACCAAAGGGGTACCTCCGACGTATTGGGGAACACGCCCGAGGTGCGCATACTTGCCGCTAGATCTATTTATGAGCGCTCTTTACTTGCTTGCGTTGGTTCTGGCCATTCCAGTGATCGTCCCGATGGTTTGGATGTTCGTTGTCATGATCACGGCGCTGGTGCGCGGTCCCGTCTCCCATTGCCCCAAGTGCCTGTCGAAAAGGACCCGCCGGTCCATGTCACGCCTCTCCGACAAGGTCTTCCTCGCTTTTGTCCTGCCTCGCCGCTGCGAGAGCTGCAAGCATCGCTTCTATTCGCGGCCTTCCGCCGCGCACATTCGCCGCGCCAGAACCTCGCGAGCGCTGGTTCCGGCAGCCGCTCAAGGCAACTCCCGGCGCTAATCGTCCCCGAATCTGAGATCCTGAGGATCGCGAGGGTTCATGATCCTTCCGGGTCTCGATGCGCTTCAAGCGGCTACAGAACTGGTGCACCGCGCCATGCCGGCGACCCCGCAGATCCGTTGGCCGCTGCTGTGCGCCCGCGTGGGCGCCGATGTGTGGGTGAAGCACGAAAATCACTTGCCCGTCGGCGCATTCAAGATCCGCGGCGGCCTGGTGTACTTCGAGGAGCTGGCACGGCGCGAACCCCCCGTTACGGGCGTCATCGCGGCGACGCGCGGGAACCACGGCCAGAGCGTCGCCTTTAACGCCGCCCGCGTGGGCATGCGCGCGGTGATCGTCGTTCCGTATGGAAACAGTCCCGAAAAGAACGCGGCGATGCGCGCGTTGGGCGCGGAGCTGATCGAGCACGGCCGCGATTTTCAGGACGCCTTCGAACACGCCGCCGCTCTGGCCGAGCGGGAGCGTCTGCATTTCGTGCCGTCCTTCAACGAGGCGCTGGTGCGAGGCGTGGCCAGCTACGCAATGGAGCTCTTTGACGCCGTCCCGAAGCTCGATAGCGTATACGTGCCCATCGGTATGGGTTCCGGCATTTGCGGAGTGATCGCCGCGCGCGACGCCCTGGGACTCAGCACCGAAATTGTCGGAGTCGCCGCCGCCAGCGCGCCCGCGTGTGCGCTGTCCTACGCCGCCGGCCGGCCGATATCCGCCGAAACGACTCCTTCCGTCGCCGACGGCATGGCTTGCCGAGTGCCTGACCCCAGGGCTCTGGCGGCGATCCGTGCAGGTATCGCTCGCATGATCACGGTGGATGAGGCGGAGATCCAATCCGCCATGCGGCATCTTTTCACCGATACGCATAACGCCGCGGAAGGCGCGGGAGCAGCCTCGTTCGCGGCATTGCTCCAGGATGCGCTCCAGGGGCCCAGCCGCATCCGCGGCCGCCGCGTGGCCGTGATCCTATCCGGAGGCAACGTCGACGCCGAGGTATTTGCAAAGGTGCTGGCAGCGCCGTAGCGCTCTCGCCTTGGCAACTACTGCGAAATCGAAATCGCGAGCCCATTCTGGCTGCTGACGCCGTCAATCTGCATGACGACGCCGACCAAAGGCGGGAATTTGAAGTTCGCCAGATCCGGATTGTTCGCCGCCAAAGTCGCCGGATTCGGAACATACACTGTGATTTGATACACGCTGCCCGGGAACCCTTCCACCGGCCCCATCACCGCCGCGACGCCATTCGCATAAAACTCGTCGATGAAGACGTTCACCGGAAACTGGGTCACTGCATAGCCTTGCGTGAAAGACACCGGGCCGACTCCCGTCGCGAAGATCGTAATCGGATCGCCAGGCGCCGCGGGGTTCGACGGCGTATTCAGCGTGCCATCCTTGTTCAGAATGTAGCCTTGGCCATAGCCGAGGCCGTTCTGCGAAAAGATGCCGGGCGACGTCGCGCTCACCGGAATCAGAACCTGATTGGAGCTCGCTCCGCCCGATTGCACCTGAAACTCGACCGCGCCAGCGGAAACATTTGCAGGAACGACCGCGGTAATCGCCGTTGCGGTGATGGAAATAGCCGGAACCGCCGCGACGCCGATTAGCAACTGTGCGTTGCTGCCGCATCCGGCTCCCTGCACGAGGATGGTTTCGCCGGCCGAGATGGGACCATCCAGCAGGCTCGCGGCATTCTCCACCGCATCGATTCGGAGCGCCGGCGGCGGCGCCAGCGCCAGGCTGTTCACGTAAATGTTTCCGCCGGCGGAGTAAGCACCCACATTCGTTACCCCTCCGATACGGATGGTTCCGTCAGGATCGGCCCCCATACCCTGCACAGCGAAGGATTGTGTATCGCCGAAATAGCTGGAAAAGAGCAGCGTCGAAAGATCGCGCGAGAGCTCGCTCACAAAGCCGGTGGGCGTCGCAAACCCGCCTTGAAGCGGCGTGCGCGTCGGAAGTCCTTGGGGAGCTGTATCGCCGCCCATATAGAGGTTGCCCGCCGAGTCGAAGGTCATGACGTTGACCTGATCGTAAGGACCTCCGAAATACGTTGCGGCCAGCACGCCCTCGAGCTGCGCGTCCACCTTTTCCACGGCTGTCGCGGGAAGCGGGCCGGCTTGATACGACAGAGACGGCGTCCCTGAGGGATTGGGTTCAAACGCCCCGGCCGTGGTCTGGAACTGGGACGCGATGGGTCCGCCCGCGATGTACAGACTCCCATCCCGAGCAACCCCCATGGCTTGAGCGTTGATCGTCGGCGGCAAGGAAGCCAGCACCGCCGATCCCGCGGCGTTGAGGCGATAAATCCCGATTGCGCCGCCAATGTAGACGCTGCCGTCCGATGCCAATGCGATGGTATTGACAGGATTCGCTAACTCCGCGGTTTGAAAGTAGGTCGAGTAAGTCAGACTGGATCCGGTGGGATCGAACTTGGTGACGAACCCGCCCTCCACGATGACGCCGAAAAACCCATTGCTCACGATGCCGCAGTTGCAGGCCGTCTGATACGCCCCCGGAGTGACGGGCAACCCGCCTTGTGTCGATCCCGCCAGATACGCCGACCCCGACGCATCCACGCCGACCGCAACTGGATTGGCTCCCGTGAAATATGTCGAATATCCCACCGAGCCATCCGGATTCAATTTGAACAAGAAGCTTGTACCCGTCGATGCGTAGGCTCCTTTCGTGACCGGGAAATCGAGCGAGGCCGTACTGCCGGTGACGTAGACATTTCCCGCCGCGTCCACCGCGATTGCGCTCGCGGCGTCTTCCGCGCTGCCCCCGAAGTAAGTGGAGTAAACCACCTTGCCGGAGGGATCGAGCTTGGTGACGTAAACATCGTGCGTGGCAAAAACGGCGACATACGCGTGACCGTTCGCGACCGCGATTCCAGTTACGTTTCCGACCGCCGGCGGACCCACGGGCGTGACGGTCTGAAGGTTGCTGGTGATCCGCACGATGCTGGATGGCGCCGCCACGGCGTAAAGGAAACCGTTGGCCCAATCCGCGGCGAACAAGGTGTTGCTCCAAAGCCCCACGTTTACTTTCGGCGTCCACGTTGAGCCGCCATCGTCGCTCTCATAAATTTCAGCGTAGCCGGACCCAAGCAGCCGATTGGGTTGGTTGGGATCGGCCAGAATCGCTCCGAACGGGGTCGGCGTCATCAAGGTGGTGAAGGTCTGGCCATGGTCGGTGCTCCCGAAGTTGGCGTTGTCATCGGGGGTCGTCACATACAGCGTTCCTGGAATGGCGGAGTCGAAGGAAACGTTCACGACATAGGTGGAAGAATAGATAAGCTGCCAGCTCGCTCCGCCATCGGCGCTGCGCACAAAATTGCCGGCCGTATTCGCGAACAACACGTTGGGCATGGTGGGATCGATCCAGATCCCCCCGGTCGTAAATTGGTTCGCTGAGCCGGTGAGGCTGCCATTGGCGGCGCTCCATGTGACGCCGCCGTCCGTGCTCTTCAATGTGCCCTGATCGAAGGTTCCCGCGTAGAGAATCAGATCGTTTGTAGGATTGATCGCGAGCACCAGCACCTGGGAGCTCGGCAGCGTCAGGGCGGAGAACGTCGTGCCGCCATCCGTGCTTCTAAGAAGCGCGCCCGACGAGGTAGCGTACAGCGTGTTCGCGTTGAGTGGATCGACGGCAATCGACGACGCGGATGTCAGCCCCAACGCCACATACGCGGAGGCGGTACCGTCGATGCGATACAGCCCGTCCGACGCCAGATGATTCTGCACCGCGGCCTTCACCGGAAAGTTCGCGGAAAGAGTGCTGCCGGCGATATACGTATTTCCCTGTGCGTCCACGCCCAGACAGGCGAATGAGTCCTCACCTGACGCATCCACTTCGGTAACCCAGCGAAAAGCGGGGAGATTCTGCGAGAAGACAATCTGTGAAAATGCCAGGAAAAACAGCGCGAACGCCGTCAACTTTAGACGGAGCATACTTTCCTTTAGACAGTGTCCGCGCGCGAGAGGGAACCTGGATCGAGCGCCTGTCTGTGTGGAGGGACGCGGCGACTTCAGTATATCGCCATCGCATTAACGGCGTATAATGAACACAGCCGCGTCCACCGAGGAGTCCCGATGTTTTCACCTTTCGCGATTCGTGTGGTCACGGTTGTGTCCGCGCTTTTGCCGGCGGCGCTTCTACCAATGGTGCTTCTGCCGCCTGCTTCGGCGGCCGAGTCCGACGCGCTCTCCATCGACGCCGTCATTCAGGCCCGCCATCTGCCCTACGGCACCATCCTTGACCCGGTCCTATCGCTGCCCGATTTGTCTTCCGTGGTGGATTACTCGCGCTGCGGCGATTCCGCGCTATGGACCGGCCACTATCTCGCCGCCGAGGCGTATCGCTACGCGGTCACCGGTTCAGCCGATGCGCTCACCAACGTCAACGATGCAATCCAGGGCATCAAGATGCTGCTGGACGTCACCGGTAACGACGCTCTGGCGCGCTGCGCTCTGCCCGCGAATTCGCCTTACGCGCCATCGATCGCCAGCCAGGAATCCTCGAACGGCATCTACCAGGGCACCGCCTGGGGCGCGCCTTATATGTGGGTGGGCAACACCTCGCGCGACGAATATATCGGGGTATTCTTCGGCATCGAAGCGACTTACGATCTTATCAAGGATCAGGATGTCCGCAACTGGTGCTCCTATCTGGCAACGCGGATGTTGAATTATCTGGAGCGCAACTTATGGTCCGTGGTGCTGCCGGATGGAACCATCACCACCACGTTCTTGATCCGCCCGGACCAACAATTGGCGTTGCTGCTGGTGGGCAAGCACATGAACGGCGCGGGATTCGCATCCAAGTATTCCACCGAATCGAACATCATTTCGCCGGGTGCGCCCGTGGCGGTGGGCGTCGATTGCGCGGATCACTATGATTCGTACTACAAGTTCAATTTGGATTACCTCGATTTCTTCACGCTGATGCGGGTGGGCAGCGGTTATTCGAAACTCTGGTACGACGCGGCTTATGACGAGCTGTGGGCCACCACAAGCGGAGATCAGAACGCCCACTTCAACATGATCGACCGCACGATCCGTGGCCCGAACTCGCAGCGTGACTCGCAGACGGTGGCGCTGCTCGATGCGTGGCTGCTGCGCCCGCGGGTGGATGTCTATCGCGACTTCTCCTCGCAATTTCCGTCGTGCGGAGGCGGCAATGCTTGCAGTCCGCTGCCGGTCCAGGACCGCGCGACCACCGATTTCCTGTGGCAGCGCAGCCCGGTGCAGCTTGCCGGAGGCGGCAATGGCGACATCGAAACCGCCGGCATCGACTACATTCTTCCGTATTGGATGGGCCGATTTTACGGCGTGATTACGCAGTAATTCATCGCGCTGCGGTTGGCGCGGCTCGGAGGATCGGGTACGGATTAATGGCCGTTCCCTTCCACCATTGTTTCTCCGGGCCAAGCACGAAGATCGCGAAATGCAAGTGCGGCGCGTTCGGAGAAGCATCCCCGGTGCTTCCCACGATTCCAATCTCCTCGCCGCGCTTGACCGGCATTCCCTCTTTCAACCCCTTCGCGTACGAATCCAAGTGCGCATAATAATAGGAATATCTACGCGTGGGATCGAACTCGTAAATCGTTATTCCTCCCGGCTTGCTGAGGAAAAGTTTTTCGATGGTACCGTCGTCCGCGGCCAGAACCGGCGTGCCGCGAGGCGCCATAATATCGGTGGCCTCATGAGGCTTACCGTTCGCCCGACCCTGATTAAACGTGTCCCGAATGTCGCTCAACTTGGCGCCCGCCACTGGCACCAAAAGAGGCCGGTCGAACGGCGCTTCAGCCCTCAACGCGAGCGCAAGGAAAACCAGGCAGCACTTCATTCCGTCAACACAGCGGGCGTGCCCTTCTTCACCATCCCGGCGAGCTCCATGGCATCCCAGTTCGTCAGCCGGATGCATCCGTGAGACTGCGTGTGACCGATGGTGGAGGGATCGGGCGCGCCGTGAATTCCGTAGTGCTGTTTCGATAGATCGATCCAAACCGTTCCGACCGGATTTCTGGGTCCCGGTGCGATTCTCGCCTTGGCTTGGGTATCGTCGGCATCCCAAAACAGATTGGGATCGTAGTTGAAATGAGGATTGCGATACACGCCCCGGATCTCCCAATATCCGATGGGAAGCGGGTCATGTTCGCTGCCGGTAGTGCAGGGGTATTGTGCGATAACTTTGCCGCTATCGTCGTACGCCGTCACGGTTGCGTGAGATTTCGAAACCACGACGCGGGCCGCCTGCGCTTCGAGTGGCGGATCCACGTTCGGAACCATGATCGCTTCGCCAGCGCTTTGAAACATGGCGCGAGGATTCAGCGCCTGCAGGAGATTGGGGTTCACATGGAACTTCTCGCCCAGCTCATCGAGCGGCGAGGCATATCCGAGATACATCAGCTTCGCCTTCGCCATCATGTCCTCCGGGACATCGACGAATGGTCCCTTCAGATCCTCCGCATCGACGGTGTAGGAAATCAGCGCGGGGCCCTGATCGACGTTCAATGCTTGCCAGACTGCCTCGGTAAAGGCCTGCGTCACGGGGAGCCCGTGCGCTTGCTCGAATCCAGCCAGCGCCTCCACTGTGTTGGTCCCCATGAAGCCATCGATTTGTCCCACCGAAAAATGCGCGCGAGAAAGAAAAATTTGGGCCCGGAGTGTCACCGGGCCCTTATCGCCACGCTTGAGCGGAGCTTTGGCCGCTGGATTATTGACTGTTTGAAGATCGTAGCGGACCAGCGGCCTTCGCTTCGTCCCAACCGTAGGCGGATTCGCGAGGGCGAGAAATCCAGCAACCGCAGCGACGGCCGGCAGAAGAATCGCCCTTCGTATCACGAGTTCTCCTTCCGCTTATCGCACGCCTTCGTGATGCTCACGGAAGTCGCGCAGACGCCGCACATCCTCTTGGAGGAGGGTACGATCGCGCGGCGCGAGACTATTGTCGTTCGCTACCCGCTCAACCGCGGCGATTGTACGGTCCAGCGCCGGCTCATCGTAGCGGCCGGAGTCGAACTTGCCTTGCATGTCGTTCAAGTCCCTCTTGGTCTCTACCAGGCGGTACTCGTCGATACTGATCTTTGGCGTGACTTGCTGAATGTGATCGAGATCCTCCCGAACCCGTTGAAACAAGTGCCCACGCCAATAACCTTCGTCCCGATTCTGATAGAACCGGTCGTCATCGCGATTTTGGGCGAAGACGGTTGTACCAAACAGGGCCAGCCCGGTGAGGACTGACGCCTTTATGAGAACGTTTTTCACTGCTGAAAACCTCCTGCCTGGGGGATGGCTTTCAGGGTTCCGGTGTTACGCCGACACGCTTACAGCCTGCGGCGATGATATTCGCCGCCGCCTAGGCCGCCCACGTCGATGACGACGGCGACCAAGAGAATCAGGAGATTAACTCCCTGGATGATCTGATGCGTGTTCACCATCCAGGCATAGGCCAGCGTGGTGAGGGGCAAAAATATGAAACCGATGATGGGAAGCAGCAACCCCTGATAGGCGCGCTCCAGGTATGTGGAGAAGAAGAACAAGAGCGCCAACGCAATTCGAGGGAATGCCGCGATCAGGATCACGAGAAGGCAGGGCATATGGCTGCTATATGGATACCTGAGTCCTGCTAGCGTTTCAAACGGCGCGGCCGGAGGCGATTCAAACGGCGGATCCGGAGGCGTTTCAAACGGATGTGTCGGGAGGCTCAGGCGTGGGCGGATCGCTCGGGTGCGGTTTTCCTTCGGCGTCCACTTTGACTTTTTCAACGACAAGCGTGAAATGGGCGATCAAGGCCGCGATCGTCCCCAACGCGGCCAGTACCGGCGCGGCGACGACCCCAACTGTTGCCACCGTCAGAGGAATCTCGACAAACGTGTTCCCCTTTTCATCCTTGACGATGATCCGGCGTACGTTGCCTTCGCGAATGAGCTCGCCGACTTTATCCACCAGCTCCTTGCCGCGGACCTTGATCTCTTCGTAGACGACTTTAAAATCGGGCATGTTGTGCCTCAGCATACCAGACGCATTATTCCCGGCAGTTGTTCCGCTGGCCGCCTTGACTTCGCTTCCCACTCGGGCATATCGTAACGAAGTGACCAAGCTGTATACAGGCATCCCTTCGACTTTGCTGCTGCTCGCGATGGCTGCCGTCCCCGCCGCCGTCCCCGCCTTCGCGCAGCAGGATTTTTCGGGCGAATGGGCTCCGCTTTATCACGAAGACGGCCCCGAGCGCCTTCCCGGTCCGGAGCTGGCCGATTACACCGAGCTCCCCATCAACGACGCCGCCCGATTGCGCGCCGACAGTTGGGACGCCGACCGCATCTCCGTGGTCGAGCAATACCAATGCCGGCCGCATGGCGCGGATTACTCCATGCGTGGTCTGGGAAACCTCCGCGTGTGGCGCGAGATCGATCCGGTCACGCAGCGGACCATCGCCATCCACACCCACCTGCTCGCCTGGGATAGCGAGCGCACCATCTATATGGATGGCCGCGCCCATCCGCCCGACTATGCGCAGCATACGTGGCAGGGATTCTCCACCGGCGTATGGGAAGGCAACATGCTAACCATCACCACCACTCACCTCAAGGAAAACTACATCCGCCGCAACGGCGTGCCTCGCAGCGACAAGGCGATTTTCACCGAGCACTGGACGCGCCATGGCGATTACCTCACCGTCACCACAGTGATTGAAGATCCCGTCTTTCTGACCGAGCCTTTGGTGCGCAGCGACAACTGGTATCTCGATCCCGGCCAGCATATCGGCATCTTCGGGTGCGAGTACGCGGCGGAGTTGCCCAAGCCCGAAGGCGAAGTGCCGCACCACCTGCCGGGAACCAATCCTTATCTGCACGAATTTGCCGATTACTACGGCTTGCCTTACGAGGCCACCCGCGGCGGCGCCGAGACGCTTTATCCCGAGTACAAATCCAAGCTCAACGGCTATCATCCTCCCGATCACTGCGAACGCTTCTGCGTGTGTACGACGCTGTTCAATTGCAACCTCCGATGAAAAAGCTAGCCACGCTTGTTGCCGCCCTCCTGGGACCGCTTTGTGCCCAGCCAGCCCGTCCGCCGCAGCCGGATTTCGCGAACGTCGAGATCCAGACGCTGCACGTGCAAGGCAACGTCTACATGCTGGTGGGTGGAGGCGGCAACGTGACCGTCCAGACCGGCAACGACGGCGTCCTCCTGGTGGACACGAATTTCGCCCAGCTCGCACCCAAGATCATGGCGGCCATCCGCAAGCTCTCGAGCGGTCCGGTTCGCTATGTTGTGCTGACGCACGTGCACGCGGATCACACCAGTGGAACCGAGGCTCTGGTCAAGCTCGGCGCAACGCCTGCCGCGCCCGCTCCGGCGCTGATAGTCGCGCAGGTCAACGTGCTGAACCGCATGGTCACGCCTCTTCCCGGCGATCCGCCCGTGCCTCAGTCGCTCTGGCCCCTGGATACGTACAGCACTCCATTCAAGGATTTCTACTTCAATGGTGAAGCCGTAATGGTGACGCATCTCCCCAACGCGCACACCGACGGCGATAGCGTTGTGTTCTTCCGCAAATCCGACGTGCTCAGCGTGGGCGACGTCTTCGAGCCCGATCTTTACCCGTTCATCGACATCGCAAGAGGCGGCAGCGTCCAGGGGCTGATTGACGGACTCAATAAGATCCTGGACATCGCCGTGCCCGCCAAGTATCAGGAAGGCGGCACGCTGGTAATTCCCGGCCACGGCCGTCTGTGCGACGAAGCCGACGTGGTGGAATTCCGCGACATGGTGACGATTATTCGAGATCGTGTTCAAGACTTGATCAAGCAGGGAAAGACGCTGGAGCAAGTGAAAGCCGCCAAGCCGAGCCGCGATTACGATACGCAGTACGCGGCTGAAGGAGCGTTCGTCACTCCGGATGCGTTCGTCGAATCGATTTACCGGAGTCTCAAGAAATGAGACACGCGATTCTCATCATTGCGATATCAGCGGCGCTTCACGCCCAGGGCCCGCCGCGCGGAGCTCAGGGTGGCCGCGGGGGTCCTCCCCCGACGCCCAAGGCCGCCGCTCCGGTCGATTTCACCGGCTACTGGGTTTCCGTCGTCACGGAGGACTGGCGCTGGCGCATGGTCACTCCCATCAAGGGCGACTTCGCGAGTATTCCCCTCAACGCCGAAGGCCGCAAGCTCGGCGACGCGTGGAATCCCGCCGCCGATGAAGCCGCGGGGAATCAGTGCAAAGCCTACGGCGCTCCCGCGATTATGCGAGTGCCTGGGCGCCTCCACATCACCTGGGCCGACGACAACACGCTGCGCATCGACACCGACGCCGGAACCCAAACCCGCCTCCTGCATTTCAATGGCAAGCCCGCCGGCGAGCCGAGTTGGCAAGGCTACACCGTCGCCAATTGGGAGCGGCCCCTGCGGGGGTCGGGCTCGCCGCAAGCCGGCCTGGGAGCCACGCGGGAGGGCACGCAAGGCCGTTCGCTCGAAGCCGTCACGACGCTGCTGCGCCCCGGCTATCTGCGCAAAAACGGACCTCCGTACAGCGCCAACACGGTTCTCAAGGAGTACTTCGACCTCTCCAAGGAACGCAACGGCGACACCTGGCTCGTAGTGACCACCGTGGTGGAGGACCCACAGTATCTCAGCGAACCCTTCGTCACCAGCACCAATTGGAAAAAGGAAGCCGACGGTTCCAAGTGGAACCCGTCCGCATGCTCGGCACGGTGAATGTCGGCGGCAGGTCGTGTTTGCTAAGTTTGCGTCCCTGGTTCTACAAGACAAGGTTTTCCGCGGGAGAGCTGCACCCCGGTAGCTTGGTACGCGATGGTCTGGGCCAGCACTTCCGCCGGGTTTTTCACGCCGAATGTGTGCGTCCGCCCGCCATGTCCTTCGGCAGCCTTGCTGCCTTCGTACTTCCACTGCTCTTCTTCAAGGAACGGAATATCAACCCGCCAGATCAGGACGGAGCGCCCGCGCTTCATCCGCTTCGTTGGATCGATAGGGTAGCGCCATATAATGTACCAGCCGGGATGATTGTAGTGTGACTGAATCGCCCAAGGACGCGTGCTGCCTTTCGATTCCAAGGCTTCCCTTGGCGGCGGATTAAGCCTTCCCTTTAGGGAGAGGTCCGGGAAACGCTGCTGCGCAACATCTGGATGCTTGTGCCGCTTGTAAGGGCTGAGAGAATCAAGAGCCCGAACACCCATAATGCCGACAACTCCGCTGAAGATGTTGGCTTGTTCAAAGTACAAATCGATCAGTTCTTCGGCTTTCTCCTCAACGAAGTCGATGGCGTTCCTCAGATGGGCGACGGTCAAGCCGGGAGGAAGCGGTACCGCCTTGTCGAAGCCGTCACTAGAAAAAGCCAAGCTGGGATCTGCCTCCAGCGTTCAGGGATACAACAGCATTCGTCTTAACGCCGCGAGTTGTTCCATTCACGGAGAGCGCGGACAGCTTGGGGATTCCCTCCATGGCAAGATCAAAAAACGACGAGTCGGTTTCGATTCCGACACTTCGATAACCCACCGCGACTGCCGCCGCTATGGTTGAGCCAGCCCCCATAAATGGGTCCAACACGAGCCCTTCTCCGAGCGGCAAAGAAGCCCGTACAATCTGACGCATGAATGCTTGGGGCTTCAAGGACGGATGTGGAGCAATTTTGCGTTGCTCCGCTCTTGTCGGAGAGGATGCGATCACGTCTGTGAACGGTATGTCCGCCGACACCCTCCTTAGGCCGCCCGTTTTCCATTTGCGGAGGTTGTCTTGGACGCGACCCTCGCACGGTTTGCGGAACACGCCCCATGGTTCCCAACCTGAGCGCGGCATTACGGTTACATCGGGGAATTCGTTGTGCGCGTTTTTAGGTCTGTCACCGCCCCGAAGCGTTTGAACGAGTCGCATGATTTCCCCACGCTTCTCGAATCCAGCATTCATCAAGGGCAAATAGACGAGATGCGAGAGCAGCGGACTGCTCGCAATGAACAAGTGCCCGCCCCTTGAGTGCCCTGGCGGCGAACGCTACAAAAAAGGCCTTGAGACCGGAGAGATCCGATTCCGTGAGAACCGTAAATCGAGGAACCGGGCTGCGCTTGCACCCGTCGTACGACGGCGGGATTCTCCAGACGCCGCCACGCCCGTTGCGAAGTTTTCGCTTTTCATCCGGCGAATACTCCTTCAGGCCATAAGGAGGATCGGTAACGATCGCATGCACCCGGATCCCGGTATGGCGATCCATCCACTCCAGACAATCCGCCTGATAGAGAGAATACCCGACTACGCCGATCTTTCGATGGATGGAACGACTCTCCATCTGTGGTGTCACGGCTGCTCCATTCATCTCTTTCATAGGCTACAACACTAAGGAAGAGAAATGTTTAAAACACCTCGATGGACAGATGTGACTCACGTCTCCAAGCCGCTGGAGTAAGTGACACGGTGGGTGCCCCGTCATACACGACCCGCGCGTCATACACTAAGAACATGCCGGGCTTCGATAAAGACCTCTCCGAGATCGTCGCCGAGCTGAATCGCGCCGCCCCCGGCGGCCGGCAGTCTCCTCAACTCAAGGAGCCATCTCATGCCACTCCCGAAAATCTTGCTTCGCTCGATGCCCTGCTGGTCCACGCCATTCGCCGCGGAGCCTCCGATCTCCTGCTGATCGCCGGAGCTCCTGTGACGCTGCGCATCGGAGGCGTGCTCTCGCCCGCCGGGGGTGCGCCGCTGAGCGCCGAGGAAACGCGGCATCTGCTGCTGCCGCTGATGACTCCGGCCCAGACCCAGGATCTGCAAAAGAACAAATCCGCGGATCTCTGTTTCAGCCGCGAAGGCATCGGCCGCTTCCGCTCCAACATTCATTACCAGCGCGGGACCGTCGCGGGCAGCCTCCGGCTGCTTCCTGAAAAAATACCCAGTCTGGAGTCGCTGCATCTGCCCCCGATCCTGCGCAAGCTGGCCGAGGCGCGGCAGGGCCTGGTGCTGATCACCGGCCCCACGGGATGCGGTAAAAGCTCCACGCTCGCCGCGATGGTGGACCTGATCAACACCCATCGCCGCGATCACGTCGTCACCATCGAAGACCCGATCGAGTACGTGCACACCAACCGCAGCTCCATCATCGAGCAGATCGAGGTCGGCAGCGACGCGCCCAACTTCGCCGGCTCGCTGCGCGGCATTCTGCGCCAGAACCCGGATGTCATCCTGGTCGGCGAGATGCGCGATTGCGAAACCATCGCCATGGTCCTGACGGCCGCCGAAACCGGGCACCTGGTGCTTTCCACGCTGCACACCAACGATACTTCGCAGGCTGTTTCCCGAATTCTGGACTCGTTTCCTCTAGGAAACCAGCCGCAAATCCGCCAACAGGTTTCGCTCGCGCTGCTGGCCGTGGTGGCGCAGCAATTGGTTCCGACTATCTCGGGCGATGCCCGCTATCCCGCGGTCGAGATCCTGATGGCTTCCAGCGGCGTGCGCGGCCTGATCCGCAAAGGCGACGATCACCAGATTTATTCGGCGCTCTCCACCGGCCGAAGCGAGGGAATGATCACCATGGAACAGTCGCTGGCGGACCTGGTGCGCTCAGCCCGCATCAGCCGCGAAACCGCCATCGCGCACTGCTTCCGCCCGGAGGATCTCACGCGCTATCTGCAAGCGTGATTTAGCGGGTCTTCGGCATTACATATCCCTTGCGGCCAAGGATCCTTGCGTCCGGATGCAGCGCTTGAGCGCGTGGGCTTAACTCGATGTGGATTTGCCGGCGCTGCCCGGGTTTCCCCGGGGGCATATCGTAGTAAAGCCGGTATCGCCGCCGCATCTGCTGCATCACTTGCCGGAGGGAAGCATTGGGGTCTGCGGAATACGGGTTGTCGTCTTTGCGGACCGCGCCGACGCTGGCCGAATACACCACTTCCCCTCCAGTTTGCTCCACCACGTCGTCAATGAAATCGAACATGTTAAAGCCGAAACTATATCCGAGACCACCCAGAGCAGCGAAATGCGCAGGGTTGTTGTCGTGGGTGATTCGCGTCAGGACATTCGGAATCACCATTGCGCTCAGCGAAGCATCCGCCTCCCAGAGGTCTCGCGCTACGCCGATGTGATTCTGATCTTTGAAGCCGGAACCTGCATCGCCGGTAAACATCAGTACGACCCGGCGTCCATGCGGCTCCGGCAGCGTCGACAAATACTTCGCGGCAGCTGCAGCGGCAGGCAATATATATGCGCTCCCCCCGAATGCCGCATCCGCCAGCCCATTTCGGATGCGGAGTTTTGCGGCTTTGAGATCGCTGGTCAGCGGCAGTTCGACTCGCGCATCTTCGTTGAACGACATTACCGCGACCCGGTCTCCCTCCCGAAGCTCCGCCATCGCCATCTCCGCCGCGATCCTAACCTGCAGGACCTTCGAGGCCATGAGCTTGCTGAGCTCGAATAGAAAGACGACCTCGAGAAGGGATTCATCTTGCGAACCGTAGCGAAGTGTAACGGGTTGCCGATTGTCCTGCACCGCGAAATCGCCCAGTTGGAGTCCGTCGATGGGGCCTGCCCTGCCCACGACTGCGGCATCAACCTCGACGATCGAAACACCGGACTTAAACGGGGGTTCTTGAGCCGCGCTGAAGACTGCGAACCCCGCCGACAGAGACAAAACTAACAAAGCCACGCCTTGGCGCATCGAGTGCAGAGGCGGATCTTGTCTCTCCACGGTTACCAAAAGCCAGTTTGTGTCCCTTATCTATTGTCCCCGCCGCTCGATCAACTCCAGAAATAAATTATTGAGGTCGCGCACCAGCACGATGCGCGCACCGCCAAGCTCCACCGGCTCGCCTCCAGTCGATACTGGAGTGAACAAGGCCGCTCTGAGCTTGGGCAGCAGAGTCCCCAGGTCCCGAACGTTCAACTGAAGAATCGCCGTGCCGGGGTCCTGGACGCGCGTATGAAGCGGCTTGCGATCGATATCTTTGAATTCAATGAAGGTGATCGATGCCGCCGTCGCTCCAGGAGGGAGAGGAATCGCCGCGCGGCTCTGCCGGAATTGAGCGCCCGGAGTTCCAGCGGTATCGGTCATCAGCTTGTCGTTATTGAACGCCGCGGGAGAAGTTGGATCAAGTCCCAGTGCCCGATACGCCGCCGCGGTCTTCTCGGCGTCATTCACCGCGACTTCAAACCCTCCGCCTGGAGTATCGCCCTGACTCAGCTCCACCACGAACCCGTCGTCGTCTTGCAAAAAAATGTACATGCTGCCGCGAATCGCCGCCGGGACTCCGCCCGCCGTCAGCACATGCACGCCCGCCTTCTTCGCCCGAGCCACCACCGCGCCGAGATCGCGAACTCGCAGCGATAAATTCGCCGCGCCGGGATCTTGAAAGCGCGGATGCGCGGGCCTGCGGTCGATATCTTTGTACTCGATAATCTCCACGCCGATCGCCGATCCGGGAACGCGCAACTGCACGAACCGCGACTGCGCACCCGGCGTATCGCCCAGCTTCATGATCGCGGGATTGCCGTCGAAAGGCCGTGCCGGGGCCGCGAGTTCTAATCCCAGCACGTCGCGATAAAACTCCAGCGACTTGTCCAGGTTCGTCACAATGTGGCTGAAATTGCCGACGCCCGTGACATCTTGCCCCCACAGTGTCGCAGCTGCCACGAATCCGATCATAGTGAAATTCCGCATGTTCCCCCTCTACTGCACGCTTTACTGCGCAGCCAATCTTTGCAGCGCCGCGCCGATCACCGGATCGCGCCGCACTTCCACTTCGTCGCCCTTCTGGACTCCGAATTTCAGATTGTCGATTTCCTGCTGGAGCCGGCTTTGAATCCAGCGCTGGTTCGAGAGCCACTCGCTCACGCCGGGTTGAATCGAATGCGCGGCGCAATATGCGTTCAGCTCATCCAGCATCGCGGGGCCTACCTCGAAACCCTCCGCGATTTCGTGCGCCCGCAGATATTCGCTCGCAAACGAGGTGATGACGCCGGAAGCGTCCATCACAATGCGCAAGCGCGATTGCGCCTCGGGTAGAACCACTTGGTCGGGCCGGATTCCGCCGCCGCCCAGAACCTCGCGGCCGGAGTCGGTTTTGTACGGACCCTGATCCACCACGGTTGCCGCGTCAAGCTGGCCGCCGCTCAAAGGCTTCTGGATGGAGCGGCCGCTGGGAGTGTAATAGAACGCCGTTGTCAGCGCCATCCCCGCGTTGCCGGAAAGCGGATACACCTGCTGCACCAGACCTTTGCCATACGTGGGAACGCCCAGGATCGTGGCGCGATCGTGATCCTGCAGCGCTCCGGACACGATCTCCGACGCGCTGGCCGACTTCTCGTTCACCAGCACAACCATGGGAAATGCGTAGGGCCGGTTGTACTTGGTCACGCGGACTTCCTCTGGCTTCGCGCTCCGTCCCTTCACCGAAAAAATGAGCTGTTCGGATTTTAGGAACAGCGATGCCGTGGCCACCGCGGCCGTCACCGCTCCTCCGGGATTGTCGCGAAGATCCAGAATCAGGCCCTGGAGCTCAGGGCCACCCAGGTCCTCGATCTTCTCGCGAACCAGCGCACCGGTAGGCTCGTCAAACTCGGTAATGCGTAAATATCCAATGCCGGGAGCCACCATAAAGGAACGATCGACGGTGGGGGTTTTCACCAGCTCCGGCGACATGACGATCCGCGAGAGACCGGCATCGCCGGGCCGGTGAATATCGAGCGTCGCCTGGTGCTGCCGCGATTGGCTGAGCACCTGGACCAACTGCTCAGGATCCAGCCGCGCCAGGGGGATGCCGTTCACCGCCACGATCTCGTCGCCGGCCGAGAGGTCCGCTTTGGCGGCGGGCGTCCCAGGCAAGGTCTGCAAGACAATGACGCGCCCCGGCAACACGCTGACGATGCTGCCGAAGCCTTTCTGCTCGCTTCGCTCCATCTCCTGAAGCTGCTGGAATTGGCCGGGATCGAAAAAGCTGGAATGCGGATCGAGCGTGCGCAGCATGGAGGGAATCGCGCCCTCGTAGATGGCCGCATCGGGACTGACCGGATCGGCGGCTTCCTGCTCCACAGCCGTGAAGACGTCGATCATGGTCTTCAACGGCTGCGCGATATTCTCGACTGGATCCTCTTTGATTTGGGCAGGCAGCGTTCCCGCGGAAAATAAAATCAGGATGACGAGCAGGAGCGGCATGATCAATTTCATTATCGGCTGAAGCGGGTCGCCTGACGATCCCGATGCCGCTCCAGCGCGAGATCGATCAAACGGTCGATCAGTTGGGGAAAAGCGATTCCGCTCTTTTCCCACATCTTGGGGAACATGCTGATGGCGGTGAATCCGGGCACCGTATTTATTTCGTTGACGTAGATCGTACCCGTTTTGGTTTCCATCAGGAAGTCCACCCTTGCCATTCCCTCGCAGCCGACGGCCTGGTAAGACTGCACCGCGAGCTTCTGCATCCCGGCGGTCTGTTCCAGCGTCAAATCGGCCGGGAGCACGGTGCGGGCCTGGTTGAGCAGGTACTTGTCTTCGTAGTCGTAGAAGTCGCGCGAAGGTAGAATCTCGCAAGGGACGGCGGCGATGGGCTGGTCATTGCCCAGCACCGCGCATTCGAACTCACGCCCCTCAATGCCGCGCTCGATAACGATCTTGCGGTCGTATTGTCCGGCTAGTTCGAGCGCCGCCGTCAGCTCCTCGCAATTGCGCGCTTTGGAAATCCCAACCGACGATCCGAGGTTGGCGGGTTTCACGAAAATCGGAAAACTAAAACGCCCGCAGATCTCCTCCGGCTGGATGTTTCCCCGCGTGACCACCATATGCTCCACCACCGGAATCCCGCTCTCCCTGCACAGCCGCTTCATCACGTCCTTGTCCATCGCGACCGAAGACGCGAGCACGCCCGGGCCCACGTAGGGCAAGCCGGCGAGTTCCAGCAGACCCTGCACGCTTCCGTCCTCACCGAAGGTTCCATGCAGCGCGGGAAACACCACGTCGATGCCGGGATTGCCGCCCGGCTCCGGCGAAATCGCTCGCGGCTGCCAGCGCCCCTCCTTAGTAATAAAGATGCGCTGGACTTCGTAGCGGGCCGGGTCCATGGCCGCGATGATGGAGCCGGCGGAGTTGAGCGAAACCTCGTGCTCCCCGCTTCTGCCGCCGCATAAAACCGCAACACGCAATCGTTCCATACGCCTCTGCTACAGGATCCGCTTGCCCAGCGCGGACATCACCAGCTCGACCGCCAGCAGCGCTGTCCGGTTGGCTTCGTCGATCACGGGATTCACTTCCACCACTTCCATCGACGCCATGAGTCCACTGTCGCACACCAGCTCCATCGCCAAGTGCGCCTCGCGATAGGTGATGCCGCCGCGAACCGGCGTGCCGACGCCGGGCGCATCCGACGGATCGACTGCGTCCATGTCGAAGGAGAGATGAAACCCTCCCGTTTCGCGGCTCGCCCCATGCGTGGCGAACTGGATCGCCTCCTGGATCACGGCGCGCATGCCCCGCTCATCGATATCGCGCATGGTGAACGGATGGACGCCGGTTCCGCGCACGTTCAGACGCTCGATCTCGTCCACGCTGCGCAGGCCGATGATCGCGACCGAGCCAGGCTCGACCGCGGGCGAAGTTCCAGCAACGCCTGTCAGCTCCGCCGGGCCCAGCCCGACGCAGCAAGCCAAGGGCATGCCGTGGATGTTGCCGCTGGGGCTCGATTCGGGCGTGTTCATGTCGGCATGCGCGTCGATCCAGATCAGACCCAGCTTGCGGCCGCGCTTGCGGAAATACCGGGACATGCCGGCCACGGTTCCGATGGCGATGGAATGATCCCCTCCCAGCACCAGCGGGACCTTCGATTCATTGGCGGCCTTCTCCACCATGTCGGCCAGACGCGCGCAGGTGTGCGCGATCTGCGGCAGATAGCGCGCGTGCGAAGGACCCGCGGGCAACGACTCCGGCTGATCGACGACGACATTTCCTAAGTCCTCGACCTGATACCCCAGCGCCGCGAGTTTCTCGTTCAACCCCGCCAGCCGCACCGCCGAAGGACCCATATCCACGCCGCGCCGTCCCGCCCCCAGATCCATGGGGGCGCCGATGATGGCGATGTGCGATTGGCGCATGGCGTTCCGCTAGGACTCTGGTCCAGCCGGGAAGAGCGTCCGCTCCACCACATCGCACAAAATGTGTCCGATCATGATGTGCGATTCCTGAACGAACTGCGTGACCGGTGAAGGCACGCAGATGGCGATTTCAGCGGCGGCGGCCAGTTTGCAGTCGGCATTTCCCGTAAGCCCGACGGTCCGCATGTCATGCGTACGCGCGTACTCGATGGCGCGCAGCACATTTTCCGAATTGCCGGAAGTCGAGATCCCGATCAGCACGTCTCCCGGCCGGCCCAGCGCCTGTGCCTGCCGCTCAAACACGCCGGCGAATCCGAAGTCGTTGGCGCTGGCGGTCAGGATGCTGGAGTCGGTGGTGAACGCTACCGCCGCAAGACCTGGCCGCGGGAAGCTCTGATTCAGCACGCTGACAAACTCGGCGGCGATGTGCTGCGCATCGGCTGCGCTTCCGCCGTTGCCGCAGAGCATGATCTTGTGGCCGCCCTTCAGGCTCTCCGCCATTGCGCGAGCGGCCTCCAGAATGGATTCGGCGCCGCTCTCTAGCAGCTTGCGCTTGGTCTCAATGCTGCCTTCGATGTGGCGGCGAAGTCGTTGAAGCATCGCCCCTATCTTCGCACATGGGATACTCAAAATAAGGAATCGCTTTTGACCAAGCCGGACTCTTCCACCGCCGCCGCCCGCGCGTTCGCGCTGGACGAAAACGACGCCCGATTCTCGGCCTACACGCGGGAGCGCATCGAGCATTGGAGCGCCTACGCCCGCAATTACCAGCGCTGGCAGCGCGCTCGCGCGGCCTATCAACGGCGCCTGCGGGAGATTTACACGTTTCTGATTCCGCCCGGCATGCGCGTGCTGGAGGTCGGCTGCGCCCACGGAGACATGTTGGCCGCTCTCAAGCCGGCTTACGGCGTGGGCATCGACTTCTGCCCGGAAATGATCGACGCCGCCCGCAAGAATCATCCCGAGCTCAATTTTGTCCAGGCCGACGCGCACGGTTTCGATCTTAAGGAAACCTTCGATTACATCGTTTGCCTGGACCTGGTGAACGATGTCTGGGACGTGCAGCGCGTGTTCGAAAAGATCGCACTGCATTGCCATCCCGGGACCAGAGTGATCCTGAACGCCTATAGCCGTCTGTGGGAAATCCCGCGCCGGATGGCGGAGGCCGCCGGACTCGCGCCACCGCAGTTGACGCAGAATTGGCTGGCTCCCGGCGATATCGCCAATCTCCTGAACCTCGCCGGTTTCGATTTAATCCGCACTTCGCAGGAAATCCTGTGGCCTTTCGGAATGCCGGTTCTCAACCCGCTGGCGAACAAGTATCTGGTGAAGCTGGTGCCGGGGCGTTGGTTCGCGCTGGCGAACGTCTTCGTCGCGCGCCCGAAGCCAACTCCCATCCGCCACACGCCGGTAGTCAGCGTCGTGGTGGCGGCGCGTAATGAGGAAGGCAACATTCCGGCTATCTTCGATCGCGTTCCGCAAATGGGCGCTGGAACGGAGTTGATCTTTGTGGAGGGCAACTCCAAGGACGACACTTGGGGAGCGATCGAACGCGAGATCGCGCGCCGGCCCGCCGTGAATGCCCGCCTGTTCAAGCAGCCCGGAAAGGGCAAAGGCGACGCGGTGCGCGTCGGCTTTCGCGAAGCCACCGGCGAAGTTTTGATGATTCTGGACGCCGACATGACCGTGGCGCCGGAGGATCTGCCGCGTTTCTACGAGGCTTGGCGGTCGGGCCGCGCCGAGTTCGTCAACGGAGTCCGGCTGGTGTATCCGATGGAGGACCACGCCATGCGCTTTTTCAATCAAATCGGCAACAAATTTTTCAGCCTCGCGTTCACCTGGCTGCTCAGCCAAAGCGTCAAGGACACGCTCTGCGGCACCAAGGTCTTGAGCAAGGCGAACTACGAAATGATCGCCGCCAACCGTGGATACTTCGGCGAAATCGATCCTTTCGGCGACTTCGATCTCATTTTCGGCGCGGCCAAATACAATCTGGCGATCGTGGATCTGCCCATCCGTTACCGCGAGCGCACCTACGGCGAAACCAACATCCAGCGCTGGAGCCACGGGATGCTGCTGCTGCGCATGGTGGTGAAAGCCATGCGCAAGATCAAGTTTGTGTGAGGGCAAAAGCAATGGAAGTACACTTCACGCCGGAACTGCAAGCGAAGCTCGACCGCGCGGCGGGCGAGAACCGGCTTGGTGCAGATGAGTACGTTCAGCAGCTGGTGGAAATCTATGTCGATCACGATGCTTGGTTCCGGCAGAGGGTCAACGCCAGCTTGGGCGAGCTCGACCGCGGAGAGTTTCTTACACATGAGGAAGTCGGGGATCGCCTTCTAAAGATGTTCCAGCCGTAAGCGCGGATTCGCTGGTCACCCGACGCAGCGTCCGACCTCGAAAGCATCGTTGACTACATTCGCAAGGACAATCCGGCCGAGGCGCAACGCGTCGGCCGGACGATTTACGACCGTCTGAGCACACTTGAAACTTTCCCGCATGGCGGCAAAGTTGGCCGGGTGGAGGGTACGCGCGAATTGCCGTTGCCTCCGCTGCCTTTCATGTGAAATCAAGCGGTCGTTTACGGTCTAGTCTTGAGATACGTGGTTCGAGTTTCACAAAGGGCACGTTAGGTTCAGCGCAGCATCGGAAATCCTCGATCTGGCCTGCACGCGGGTCGCTTAATACCGTGCCCAGCCCGGATCGTTCGTGTCGATCTGCTGCCGAATGTCGGGGCGGTCGTTCAGCATAGCCCGGTACTTCGCTGCGACCACCTTCTTACGCGCATCCGCTTCCTGTATCGTTTTGCGTGCGACATCCAACCAATACCCGTCCGGAAACGGCGTCTTCTTAAGTTGATCCGTTAGATCTTCCAGCCATGAGATCCGATCTAGCCTGCCGCTACGAATCTCCTTCAGTAGCTTGTCGAATTGCGCCTGGTATTCCGCATTCCGCCTCTGTTCGGCGATAATCGCATGGGGACCGCTGGTGTCCATGGCTTTGCGCAGCACGCCCGAGTGGGCAGGACCAGCTAGTGTGATGAGAACCATGCCTACTATCTGATCTGAGATCTTGCCGATGGTGATGACGATCTGCTTGACTGTCGCAAGGGAGTTCCCGTAGATCGGTATGTACTGGACAGCCGGGATTAGTGAGATCACCGGCAAGAGTTCCGGAGCCGTCATAACCACCTTGGCAAGCCCACCGGTATCATAGGCGGTAGGATGGGTATCAAAGGCGAGTTTTCTAAGCTCGGGCTCAGTTATAGAGCCCAATGTTCCCTGCTTAAACCTGTCAAGGATGGCGTCCCGCAACAATTCCTGAAGCTTGACCATCGTTTTTGCGACCCAGTCCTTCGTCTCTTGGTTGTTCTGCAGGCTTTCGTTGGTGGTGAATAGCACGCAATAATACTTGCCGTATCCGATAGGGTAGCCGTCGGAACCCCACGGACCGAGGAATTGCTCGATTTCTTCATAAAACGTCCATGGATCAGTCGATGCGACGTGCCCGGAGATGAGGGATGTCAGTTCAATCTGCAGTTTATCGATGTTCGCCTTCGTCGGCGGCGCGTCTTTCTTCACCGTTATTGTCATTTTTTCCACTCCATCGAATACCTGCTAAAGTATCGGCACTGTTAACGCTCCACACCCTTTTGGCTTTAATGGCGTATCTAGATATCCCATTTTGGCTTTTGGCCGGCCGCCTAGGCCGGAATTCCATTTCCAAATCCAGCCTGTGGACAGCTAGTATACACCTCGCCGCTATCCCACAGCGCCGTGTGTCGCCTGCGCGGAGCAGGCCGGGATTTCCATTTTGGACTCTGACGGTATACTCCCAGCCGCCATCCTTTGATCCTGTGAGTTGCATTTTTTCCTCAGGGAGCCGTCCGCCGCGAGGCGTAGTTGTTGCCCTGCCGGAAAAATCCAAAGTTCATAGCGATCTACCGGGTACTGGCGCGCGCCGATACTGTGGAGAGTGTGAATGTGATACATGGGGCGCAGCGCTGGCCACCCGAGGGGTGAACAGCGCCACCGTTTGCTTTCCTCGCCCCACCGGAGGGAACATAGATCATGGCAGCGGAGCCCACCGCCTCAACTCGCCCTCAAACCCGCGAGGAGAATTCGCCACATGAATCGGCCGCTGCGCCGCTGCCTTATGAGCCTTTGCCGCTGTTCCAGGCCAGTCCCTTGCACGACGATCGCGAAGCCGCGCAGCGCCACGGTAAGCGCATCGGCATTCTGATCGTTACGTACAACGCGGTCACCACTCTAACGAAGGTCCTCAAGCGCATCACCCCCAACGTCTGGAACAACGTCGAGGAAATTGCCGTCTTCGACGATGCCAGCCAGGACGCCACCTACGAATTGGCCATGGGCATCAAGGCTCTGCGCCAATTGCCCAAGCTCACCGTGCTGAAGCACGAACGCAACCTCGGGTACGGAGGCAATCAGAAGGCCGGCTACCGTTACTTCATCGAACGCGGATTCGACGTCGTGGTCCTGCTCCACGGCGACGGGCAGTACGCTCCGGAGATTTTGGCTCATCTTTATCAGCCCATCGTGACTGGAAAAGCGGACGCGGTTTTCGGTTCGCGGATGATGAAGACCTATGGAGGGCCGCTGAAGGGCGGCATGCCATTGTACAAGTACCTCGGCAACCGCGTTCTCTCGGTATTTGAGAACGCTGCCCTGGGCCTCAATCTCACCGAGTTCCACAGCGGCTATCGCGCCTACAGCCTGGCGGCGCTGCGCAATATCGACTTCACGCATATGACCGACGATTTCCACTTCGATACGGAAATCATTATCAAGCTGCATCACCAGGGATTCACAATTTCCGAAGTGCCTATTCCGACCTACTACGGCAGCGAGATTTGTTACGTCAATGGATTCAAGTACGCCCGCGACGTTTTCCGCGCTGTGCGCCGCTATAAGCGCACCTGCCGCTCCGTTGCCCGCTGCCCCGAGTTCGCGGAATACTTCGTCCACTACCCCATCAAGCACAGCAAATATTCGAGCCACGACCATGTGCGAAGGCTGGTGGGAAGCAACCGGGAAGTCCTGGACATCGGCTGCGGCGAAGGCGATTTCGCGGCTGAGTTGAAGAAGGGCGGCAACCGCGTCACCGGTGTGGATCTGTTGCCCCAGCCCGCCAACACCGCCGCCTTCGAGCAGTACTTCAGCGCCGACCTCGACGACGGCATCTCAGCGGTGGTCAAGGCTCTGGGCGGCAAACGCTTCGACCGCGTACTGTTGCTGGATATTCTGGAGCACCTCCGCTCGCCGGACCGCATTCTGACCGAGTGCCGCGCGCTGCTCAACGCCCAGGGCCAATTGATCGTGTCGCTGCCCAATATCGCCAACATCACTATCCGGCTGATGCTGCTGTTCGGCCGCTTCGACTACACCGAGCGCGGCATTCTGGACCGCACCCATGTGCGCTTCTTCACGCGCCACACAGCGCGGCGATTTCTGCGGGAGAACGGATACGAGATCGTTCAGGAACGTTTGACCGTCATGCCGATTGAGCTGGTGCTGGGCCTATCGCCGGAGAATCTGCCGATGAGGACGCTCAACCGGTTGCTGGCCGCGATGACCAAGCTGATGCCCGGACTCCTCGGCTACCAGATTATCTTGGTCGCTCGGAACTCCTGATGCCGCGGCGGTGGCTTGTCGCCGCACTTGCTCTGGTGTGGATTCCTGCTTGGGGCGCGGACTGGACCATGTACGCCGGAACCTACACCAGCGGAGCAAGCAAGGGCATTTACGCATTCCACTTCGACGATTCGACCGGCAAGCTGACTATACTGGGCCTCGCTGTGGAGATGCCCAACCCGTCGTTTCTGGCGATGAATCCAAATGGGCGATTTTTGTATGCTGCAAATGAAGAGACCGCAGGGAGCGTCAGCGCGTTTTCAATCGACGCCGCAAAAGGGACGCTGAAGCTTCTGAATCGAGTGTCCTCGCGAGGTGCAGGGCCATGCCATGTCGCGCTCGATAAAACCGGCAGGTGGCTGTTCGTTGCGAATTACAACAGCGGCAGCGTGGCCGCGTTTCCGGTTCATGAGGGCGGGACGCTTGGCGAGGCCTCGGCGTTCGTTCAGCATTCCGGGTCGAGCGTGAACCCGCAACGGCAGCAGGGTCAGCACGCGCATTCGGTGAATGTCTCGCCCGATAATCGCTTTGTATTGGTGGCCGATTTAGGGCTCGATGAAATCTTGACATATCGGATCGACGCCGCGAAAGGACTGGATTCGGCGAAGCCGCTATTGACCAAAATGGCCCCGGGATCGGGACCAAGACATATGGCGTTCGGCCCCGATGGCCGCTTCGCATACGCGATCAACGAAATGCTTGCGACGGTGACGGTATTCCAATACGACACGGCATCCGGAAGCCTCAGAGAGGCCCAGACGATTTCGACGTTGCCCGCCGGATTCAAGGGAGCGAACAGCTCCGCTGAGATCGCGGTGCACCCCAGCGGGAAGTTTGTGTACGCCTCGAATCGCGGTCACGACAGCATCACCATTTTTCGCGTTGACGCGGCGAAGGGCGTTCTGATAGCGGCCGGTTACGCCAGTACAGGTGGCAAAACGCCGCGCAACTTCGCTATCGATCCCAGCGGCAAGTTCTTGCTGGCCGCAAATCAGGATTCCGGGAACATCGTGGTGTTCCGCATCGACCAAAGTACGGGCGGACTTACGCTGGCGGGACTCGACGTTAACGTCCCATCGCCGGTTTCGATTGTGTTTGCTTCAGCGCGGTAAGATCACGATGATGAGACGCATCTTTCTCTTGGCGATGCTGGCGGAATCCTGCGGCTGGACGCAAACGCCTCGACAAGAGGTCACCATCAACTATCCGGCGCGTGCTCCGTCGAATTGGCCTCTGTTCATCGCCAAGGAGGGCGGGTACTTCGAAAAGTACGGACTGAGCGCGAAGCTGGTGTTCGGAGTGCATCCGGCCGGCATCGCCATGATCGTCAGCGGCGAAGCGGCGATGACCAACTACACGCTGGAACAGGCCATGCAGGCGGCTTCGAAGGACGCCTCGCTGGTGGCTGTTGGCAGCGGCTACAAGAAGGGCCTATGGGATCTCATGAGCGCCAAGGACATCGGCAACGCCCGCGATCTCAAGGGCAAGCGAGTGGGCGTCAGCCAGATTGGCGACGCTCCTTATAACTACACCGTCGCGATGCTGGCGAAATTCGGCGTCACGCAGCGCGACGTGCAATGGGTGCCGCTCGGAACCGACGTCAACGGCCGCGCTGCGGCGCTCACCAGCGGCCGGGTGGACGCCACGCTGCTGACATCGCCCGCTTACTACAAGCTCGAAGAAATGGGGTTCCGCAGTCTCGGCAATCTGGTGGATTTCGACGACATCTACGCACCCACCGTGTATCTGTTCAAGAAGTCCGCGCTGGCCGCGAATCCCAGGCTCGCCGAGGCGCTGATCAAAGTTCAAGCCGAAGCTATCAAGCGTTTCTACGACGATGAGGCGTTCGCGGTGAAGGCATATCTGCCGTACGATTCGCAGAGCGCCAGCGACATCCAGCGCCAGTACGAGCACTACAAGAAGACCAACAGCTTCGAGCGCGTGCCGTATATTCCCGCCGCGGCCGTGCAATTCGTCGTCAATCAGCAGGCCGACCCGCAGATGGCCGCGCAGATGAAAGGCTTCGATTTCCGTAAGGTCATCGACAATACAATAATGGACCGGCTGGTGAAGGAAGGCTTCTTCGAACAATTGTTCGGGGCATCGGTGAAGGCCGAAGAAGAGAGCAAGGCAAAGCTGGCATTTCGGTGATAGGATACTACGACCGATGGTTTGCCCGAAGTGCAATTTATCCTATCCGGAGACGGTATCGCACTGCGGTTGCGGATATGACTTTAGCCTGGGCCGAGTTCCCAAACCGGAGGACTCTTCCCGCGGCAAATCCCGTCCCGTCTCGCTCGCTCTATGGATCCTCGGCGTGGGAGGCGCGGGCTTCCTAGCGGGATTTGTAGGACCCGTAGAGTTCCTTCCCGAATCGAATCAAGGGCCGCTGGTTGGAATCTTTTTTTCGGGCCCGTTAGGTGCGGTTGTCGGTCTGGTCTTATGGGCCGTATCCGGCGGTCTCCAAATCCCAGCCCGTGCCCAATGGTGGACGTTGTTGGCCGCCTGCGCAGTCGTAAGCTTAGCTACCCTTTATATGATCATGCCAGGACCGGCTCCGAAGGGCGACGCGATTGACGCCCAAGTCCAAAGCTGCGAGCCGGCGGAGCAGGCGGTCGACGCGGCAATTCAAACTTGGGAGGAACAAATGAGCCGCTCCAACTGGCATGGCATCGACCCCAATTGGCGGAACCTAGCACGCCGACGGTTGCAGAAGGACCAAGCCGTCCTTCTCCACTTGCTGGTTCTTCGCAAAAACACAATTGCGGAAGGAAGGGCTCCGTGGAACCGCGGGCGAATGGTCGCGTTGGGTTGGAAGGCGTCGAGCGAGCGGGCGGCTTTTTACGCGCGATTCACCGGCGGCTCGTGTTCAGACTATCCGGCTGGAAGCAGATCCGTGTTCTTCACCTCTGACAACCTCGACGATCCCGCGTCGCGCTCCGGCGTCCCAGGCTCGCCATGGCATTCGCTGCCGGGATTTTTCCACCTGCAGCTACTGGAGCTCCTCCCGGACGAATATCGCACGCTCGGAATCGCTCCTTAAGTGAAGTTGAATCACTTCCAATACGCGAAGCCCATGCCGCTTCCGGTGCCGGCCTCGGAGCGGTAGCAAGGTACGTAGTCGATCAGCGTCATCTTCAACCCGGCTTCGGCCATCGCGCCCGCCACGACGATCCAATTCTTGATTTCGGAGGTTCCGGACTCGAACATGCTCTCGGGAAAGTTCTCCATCGCGGCGGCGTTCGAGCCGAGCAGCGCGTCGAGCACTGCATGATCGAAAGATTCATCGACCACGAAATGGCTCAAGCCCCCGGAGGCGATGAAGGCGACTTGGTTGTCCGAGTCCCAGGACGAGACGGCTCGCGCCAGCATCCGCCCGAGATTGTAGCAACGAGAAACGGTGGGCTGATTGGGCGGATAGAACGTGTTCACGAAGACGGGGACTTGCGGAGGCACGCGGTCGCGCAGCACGCGGCGATAGACGAAGCCGAAGGCGTGCGGCACGGCGTTGGAGCCGATCGCGCCGGTAGGCAAGCGAGTCATCTGCGCGAGGTCAAAACCCTCCGCCATGGCGCTGTGGATCAAGTGGCGGCCGAGGTCGGGGACGCAAGCATAGCGAGTGTATTCGGAAGGGGTCCGGTCCAGCTCCGCGCGGGCGATGCCGGGCGGGAGCTTCGCGAGAAACTCCGGAGTTCGCGGAATGCCTTCGACGTAATCGCCCCAGAAGATGGCGAAGGCGGGGATGTGCTCCGCGGTGAAGACTTCCATTTGATCGTTGCCGACGATGACCGCGATGTCGGGCATGTTTTCGAAGTAGACGTCGCCAAGCTGGGCGATGGCTCGCTGGCAGCGGGCGTAGCGTTCGGCGCGAATTTCGGCCGACGCCTGCGCGCCCAGGTTTTCGTCGCGACGCAGCGCGGCCATCTCCTCAAACGTGTAGATTTTGCCCTGATAGAAGTGCCGCGGATTGGCGCGATCCGCGAGAACGCGGTCCAGCCAGAACTCGGGAGCGATGGAAAGCATGGGGCCGTGAGAGGACCCCAATCCCAGAACGATGCGAGCCACGCGCCCAAGTTTAGCAGACACGTGATATCTTCCAATCATGCTAGGCTTGCGCAAGATAATCCTGTTGACCCCGATGTTCGCGGCAGCATGCGCGTTCGCGCAAACGCCGGCGCTCCAGAAGATCACGGTCAACTACGCCGCCAAAACCGGCACGACGTGGCCTCTGTATCTTGCGAAGGAGGGCGGCTACTACGCGAAGTATGGGCTGGACGTGAACCTGGCATTCGCGATTCATCCGGCCGGAATCGCGATGGTGGTCAGCGGCGAGGCGGCGATGACCAACTATCCGCTGGAACAGGCCATGGCGGCGTGCTCGCGGGACGGGTCTTTGGTGATGGTGGGCAGCCAGTACAAGAAGAGCCTGTTCGCCCTAATGGCTCCCAAAACATTTTCGAGCGTTCGCGAACTGAAGGGCAAACGCATCGGAGTGAGCCAGATCGGTGACGCGCCCTACAACTACACGGTGGGGTTGCTGGCGAAGTTCGGGCTGACGCCGAAGGACGTCGAATGGGTCCCGATCGGCACCGATGTAAACGGGCGCGCCGCCGCGCTTACGGCCGGACGCGTGGACGCGACCATGCTCACGGCGCCGGTGTACTTCAAATTCGAGCAGCAAGGTTACAAGGTCCTGGCCAATACCAGCGACTACGACGATATCTACGCGCCCACGGTCTACGTATTCAAGAAGACCACGCTCGCGGCCAATCCCAAGCTGGCGGAATCGCTGATGAAGGCTCACGCTGAGGCGATCAAGCGGCTCTACGAGGATAAAGCTTTCGCCGTGAAGACGTATCTTAAATACAATCCTTCCGACGATCAGGCGGACGTGGAGCGGGTGTACGACCGCTATACCAAAGTCAACACCTATGAGCGCGTGCCGTACGTGCTGGCCGCGGCGGTTCAGTACATGATCCAGCACCCCGCGGATGAGCAGCTGGGCGCGCAGTTGCGGGCTTTCGATTTCCGTAAAGTCATCGACAACGGCATGGTGGACCGCCTGGTGAAGGAAGGTTTCTTCGAACAGTTGTTCGGTCCGGGAATCAAAGCGGAAGAGGAGAGCAAGGCGAAGCTTGCATTCCGGTAACCACGCCACGCACCTTGACCGCGACGAATTCCGCCGCGCCTGCGCCCGCTTCGCCACCGGCGTCTGCGTGCTCACCACGTGCACGGCGGACGGCCGCCCTCACGGGCTGACAGTGAATTCGTTCACCTCCCTTTCGCTGGACCCGCCGCTGGTGATGGCCGCGATCGCGCGCGCCAGCGCATACCTTGCGGCGTTTGAAAGCTCGGGCTTTTTTGCGGTCAACATTCTTACGGAGGAGCAGCGGCCTCTCTCTATTCGCTTCGCTCGGCGCGAGGAAGGCCGATTCAACGGCGCACCGTGGAACGCGGGCGTGACCGGCTCGCCGGTGTTCGAGGGGACGCTGGGCGTGATCGAGTGCCGCACGGTGCAGTGGCTCGACGCCGGCGATCATCGCGTGCTGGTGGGACAAGCGGTCGCAGCGGTGGTGCGGCACGGCAGGCCGCTGTTGTACTTCGAGAGCGGCTACGCGAATCTCGGTCTGGAACCGCCCGACCGCGGAGGTTGGTAGTTCGTAAGCGTCGGAGGAACCCGTCTTGATTGAGTGGTCAATGCTGCGCGAGTAGCGATAGCCGTCGGGATTCGCCTGCCGGTGTTCCTCCCAGAGCAGTTGCACGGTGACCTTGTCTTGGGCCCAGCCTCAGCGTCTGCGGTAGGCAAAGCCGTCTATTGTCACTGCCTCTTCCCATCCGTAGAGCTCCCGGTCGGCTTCCGGAAGCGCCTGGTAGCGTCCGAGCCATTTTACGTTTGTAGCGTCCAGCTCATCTGCTTGCTTGAATGGTGGATTCGGGTCAACTCCGAGCTTTTGGGCCGGGTGACGGAGCATCGACATGGTGGGTCGGGCATCCCTCAGATCCAGTTTCCCGGCGGAAGCAGAAATCGCGAGCCGCCCATATAAGAGCGGCTCAGGATCGTTCTTTCTTACTGCATCAACTGCGAGGAATCGTGCGAAAGAGTTGAGGCGTCGGCACCATCGAGGGTCAAATTAGAATTCATTTGCCGACGTTCCTCAAATGAGGCCTCGCCAAAACAGCGAGTAGCTCGGATTAGATCCTCCGTGCGGCGTGTCGTAGCGCCGGGATACAGGAGAAGTCCGTCACCTGTGTAAGCCCAGAGGTCGTGTCCCCCGCCGATCTCGTTAACGATATGTATGGCTTCGTCGATCGTCATTGTGAAACCGCTTGGCGGAATGTAAAATATCCGACAGTTGGTGCTTGGTCGGCTTGTTGAAATGCGTGCTGACCGCTCCGTAACCGTCGCGGCTCGGAGACGACGTTAGCAAGGGGTCAATCGCCGAATCTCTCCGCCGCGCGAACTCTCGCCTTGGCCGCCTCTTCCTCGCGGTTCTTCGGCGGCGCGGTGGTTTCGAGAGCACGGAGAAGACGAGTCGAAACTGCGGCAACGTCGTCGACCGCGGCCTGGAACACGGCTTCGTTGGCCTTCGACGGCTTGTGAAACCCGCTGATTTTTCTCACGAACTGGAGCGAAGCGGCTCGAATCTCTTCGGGCGTGACCGGCGGATCGAAGTTGAACAGAAGTTTGATATTGCGGCACATCGTAGTTTTGCAAATCTCCGTATGCCCTCAAGCTATCAAACTTGCATGCGGGCTGTAACCATTCGTTCATTTGATGTTCGTATATTAGTAGGGATGAAAGCATCGATTCTATTCGCGTTTCTGTTCGCGGCCGTTATGGGCGCCCTGTTGGCGCAAGGTCCCGTGCTGAGTGAAGCCGGACCCACGTTCCGTGTCGCCGATAACCAATTGCCCAACCCGCTGATGCTGATTGCCTATGGGGATCAGCGGTTCACCGATCCCACGAATACCGAGAAAACCAACCCGCGCCTTCGCCAATGGCTGGTGAAGCAGATTGCGGTGGAGCATCCCGCCGCCGTGATCATGAACGGCGACGTGCCGCTGGCCGGTGAGGTCGCCAACGATTATGCGGTCTTTCAGACCGAAACCAAAGTTTGGCGCGACTTGCGCCTGCGAGTGTTTCCGGCGTTGGGCAATCACGAGTTTAAGGGTGATGAGAAGAAGGATTTGGAGAACTGGTGGAACGCTTTTCCGGAGCTGCGAAACCGGCGGTGGTATTCGGCGCAGCTTGGATCGCGAGTGTATCTGCTCCTGCTGGACAGCGATACTTCGCTGTTGCCGGGCAGCGACCAGGCCAATTGGATCGAGAAGCAGGTGGATTCGCTTCCCTCCTCGATCGATTTCGTGATCGTGTCGCTGCACCATCCTCCGGTGGCCGACATTCAGCAACACATCGAAGTGGATCACAATCCAAGGCCGAATGAGATCGCGCTGCGGGACTATTTGTCGAAGGCCGCGCAGACGTCTCACGCCAGTTTTCTGGTGAGCGCGGGGCACACCCACAACTACGAACGCAACGTGGTGGATGGGGTGACTTATCTGGTTTCCGGCGGCGGCGGAGCGCCACCGTATTTCGTCGAGCGCACTCCGCAGGACCTCTACAAGAGCATCCTGTTTCCCAATTATCACTATGTAAAGCTGACTGTAGAGAAGGATCGGCTGCATGGAGCGATGTACAGGGTTGCGGACCCGGAGTCGGAGACACTAACGGTGCAGCTAAAAGACACGTTTGACATCGCGATGAAGGCGCGGTGACTGCTTTCGGCTCTATTTCTCTCTCAAACCCCTTTGTTTTAACGGCTCTCCGCAGGAATTCGTAAGAGTGGCCATTCTACGCGGCTTTCATGATTCTGTGGACGACGACGAATTCGAGG
>Ga0209415_10002592_pt1 | contig 33904 bp, 41 predicted proteins | sample PeaSoiSIISIP2007_FD_187696 | JGI IMG/M metagenome (GOLD analysis project Ga0209415, IMG submission 187696) | Peat soil microbial communities from Weissenstadt, Germany - SII-SIP-2007 (SPAdes) (version 2) | ecosystem: Environmental > Terrestrial > Soil > Wetlands > Peat | place: Germany... | reverse complement strand
CGCCGCGGTAACTCAGTTTGGGAGAGTGCAAGACTGAAGATCTTGAAGCCGCCGGTTCAAGCCCGGCCCGCGGCATCGGCCCCCAGGACCCTTCGCCCCGGAACCTCCGCCCGGCGCTCCCCGGGCGGCCCGCCCGTCGGTAGCTGATCTCGCGGCCCCGACCCGTCGGTCCCTCCGGCCCCACCGGCACCGGATTGCGTCGGCCCTACGTCCGTTACGGAACAAGGACGGCGGCCCCTTCGAGACTCCCGTCGCGGAGCTCCGTCAGAGCCGCGTTCGCCTCCTCGAGGGGAAAACGCTTCGTCCGCGTCCGCACCCCCGCCGCCCCGGCGAGGGCGAGGAACTCCTCGCCGTCCTGGCGTGTCAGGTTGGCCACGGAGCGGAGGACCCGCTCGCCCCAGAGGATCCGGTATGGGAAGGCCGGAACGTCGCTCATGTGGATCCCGGCGCAGACCACGGTGCCGCCTTTCGCCGTAGCCGCGAGGGCGAGCGGCACGAGCGGGCCGACCGGGGCGAAGATCAGTGCGGCGTCGAGCGGCTCGGGAGGTCGCTCGTCGGAGCCGCCCGCCCAAACAGCTCCCAGGCTGCGGGCGTAGGCCTGGCCGTCGGAGTCGCCCGGGCGCGTGAAGGCGTACACGTCCTGACGGCGGTACCGGGCGACCTGGATCGCGATATGCGCCGCAGCGCCGAATCCGTAGAATCCCACGCGGGGCGCGTCCCCGGCGAGTCGCAGCGCGCGAAAGCCGATCATCCCGGCGCAGAGGAGAGGGGCCGCCGCGACGTCCTCGAGGCCGGGGGAGATAGGGAACGCGTACCGTTCGTCGACGACGGCCATCTCCGCGTATCCGCCGTCCCGCTGATAGCCGGTGAACTCGGCGCGGTCGCATAGGTTCTCCCGGCCGGAACGGCAGTAGGCGCACTCACCGCAGGTCCACCCGAGCCAGGGCACCCCCACCCGCTCCCCTTCCCGGAACCGGCGGGTCTCGGGGCCTGTGGCCTCGACGATCCCGACGATCTCGTGGCCGGGGATCACCGGCAATTTCGGGAGCGGAAGGTCCCCGTCGACGAGGTGGAGGTCCGTCCGGCAGACGCCGCAGGCCCGCACCCGGATGCGAAGCTCGTGGGGACCGGGTCGCGGGAGCTCGCGCCGATCGTCGAGGCGCAGGGGGACACCGGCCCCATCGAGAACCATCGCACGCACGGAAATCGCCCCGGACCAGATCGTCGACGCTCCCGAGGACCGGCCGGGGCATAAGCGGAGGGCCTTCGCGGCCGAGGCCGCGCGGCCTACGTCCGGGACAGGTCGGCGCGCAGCCGCGCGATCGCGTCCCGGATCTCGTCGACCGAGGCGCCGTCCTCGAGGGTCGTGACGTCCCCGATGTCGGCGTGGCCGTCGGCGACCGCCTTCACGACCCTTCGCATGATCTTGCCGCTCCTCGTCTTCGGCAGCATGCGGACGATGTGGACCTCCTCGGGCCGCGCGATCTTGCCGATCCGCTCGACCACCCGCTCCGCCACGGCGAGCGCGAACGCGGCGTCGGCGTGCTGGCCCCGTTTCACGACGACGAACGCGACCGGGACCTCCCCCTTCACGGCGTCCTCGCGCCCGCAGACGGCGGCCTCCGCGACGCCCGGGTAGCTCAGGATCGCGTCCTCGATCTCGATCGTCCCGAGCCGGTGGCCCGCGACCTTGAGGACCTCGTCGGCGCGGCCGAGGAACCAGAAGTACCCTTCCGGGTCGCGCACGGCATAGTCGCCCGCGTAGTACGCCCCCGGGAACCGGGTCCAGTACGCCGCGCGGTAGCGTTCCTCCTCCCCGTACAGCGTGAGGAGCATCCCGGGCCAGGGTCGATAGATGACGGCGAACCCCTTCTCGCCGGGAGCGGCCGGCTCGCCGCGCTCGTTCACGACGTCGGCGTCGATCCCCGGGAGAGGGTAGGTCGCCGAGCCGGGCTTCATCGGGACGAGCCCTAGGCCGGGCGCCCCGGAGATGAGGATCCCGCCCGTCTCGGTCTGCCACCACGTGTCGACGATCGGGCACCGGCCGCGACCGACGACCCGGTAGTACCACTCCCAGACCGTCGGGTTGATCGCCTCGCCGACGGTGCCGAGCAGCCGGAGCGACGAAAGGTCGTGCGACGTCACCGACTCGTCGCCGTGGCGGCGAAGGCCGCGCAGGGCGGTCGGCGAGGTATAGAGGACGTTCACCCGGTACCGTTGGATCATCTCCCAGATCCGGTCGGGCTTCGGGTAGTCGAAGACGCCCTCGTAGAGGAGGCTCGTCATCCCGTTCGCGAGCGGTCCAAAGACGATGTAGCTGTGACCGGTGACCCATCCGATGTCGGCGGCGCACCAGTACACCTCGCCCGGGTGCGGGTCGAAGACCCACCGGGTCGTCGCCGTGACGTGGACCAGATAGCCACCGGTCCCGTGGGCGATCGCCTTCGGATGGCCCGTCGTGCCGGAGGAGTACAGGAGGAAGAGCAGGTGGTCCGATGGGAGCGCCACCGGTTCTGCCGAACCGGGCCCCGTCGCAACGAACTCCGACCAGTGCACGTCGCGGCCCGGCACCATCGGAACCGGCTCCCGGGTACGTTCGACAACGATCACCTTCTCGACGGAGGGAGCGTCCCGGACGGCCTCGTCGGAGATCGCCTTCAGCGGGACCACGGCCCCTCGGCGGTACCCGCAGTCCGCGGTGATCAGGAGCCGCGTCCCGAGGCGGCGCATTCGTTCCGAGAGCGCCGTCGCGCTGAACCCGCTGAAGACGACCGTGAACGGGATCCCCAGGCGCGCGAGCGCCAGCATCGCGATCGGCAGCTCGGGGATCATCGGGAGATACACCGCGGCGAAGTCCTTCTTCGAGAAGCCGGCGTGCGCGAGCGCCCCGGCGAGGCGGTTGACCTCGTGGTGGAGCTCCTGGTACGAGAGCGAGCGCTTCGCGCCGTCCTCCCCCTCCCAGTAGAACGCGACCTGGTTGCGGGTCGGCGTCCCGAGGTGACGGTCGAGGCAGTTCTCGGAGACGTTCAGGCGGCCGTCCGGGAACCACCTGGCGTGGGGAGGATCCCAGTCCAAGACCCGGGTGAACGGCCGGCGCCACGTGACGCGGTCGCGGGCGATCGGCTCCCAGAACCGCTCGAGGTCGCGCATCGACTCCCGATGCAGCGACCGGAACCGGTCGGTCGCCCAATGCCGCTCGGAGAACGGCAGGTGCTCCGCCCCGCCCTCCGAGCGACGCGAAGGATCGGGGGGAGGATCCTCCGCCACCGGTCCGACCTCCTCCGGACTATCGCGGCTTCTTCGCCGGCGCCGCGGGCTTCGAGGGTACGAACCAGACGTCGGTGATCGAGTACTTCGGCTTCGGGTCGAAGCGGGCCTCGACCGGCATGCCGACGTAGAGGTCCGACTCGACCGCCTCTTTCAGGCGCACGAGGAGGAGGCTGCCGGCCCCGTCGAACTCGATCAGGGCCAGGTTGTACGGCGTCTCCTTCAGGAACGCCTCGCTCCCGAACCGGCACGTTGTCCAGGAGTGGATCCGGCCCTTTGTCGGGAGGTCGGTCCATCCGGTCGGGGCGCCGCAGACCATGCAATGGCCCCGCGGCGTCGCGAAGACGAAGCCGCAGGACGGGCTCGAGCACTTCGAGCCGCGGAGCTTCCCCTCGGAGAGCCCGAGGAAGAACGGCGTGTCCTCGGCGTAGCTGTGGATGTAGTTGATCGCGTACGGACTGCGGATCACGAGGCTTTCCACGCCCTCCGCGTCGCGGAAGAGCGCGGATCCGGACCGCTCGAGCTCCGCCTGGACGTCGCGGAACTTCGTGTAGGTCTTCGGCTTCGCCATCGTTAGAACCCCCGCTTGAGGATCGAGACCGTCACCGACGACCCCGTGCCGGCGTGGCTGTGGATGGCCCCGCGCCGGGCGTTCGGGATCTGGAGCGTAGGGTCCCGGAAGTGACGACCGATCGTCCCCTGCAGCTGCCAGTACGCGAAGACGGCCTGCATGAGTCCCGTGGCCCCGACCGGGTGCCCGCACGCGATGAGCCCGCCGGACGGGTTCACCGGGATCTCCCCGGCGCGCTTGGTCGGGAAGCCGTAGTCGATCTTGGGAAGGAACGGCGCGCCGGATTCGACGAAGGAGTATCCGTCGCCGTACCGGCAGAGCGCCAGGTCCTCGTACGTCTGGATCTCGCTCGACGCATAGGCGTCATGGAGCTCGACGAACGAGAGCTCCTTCTTCGGATCGGTGATGCCGGCCATCGAGTACGCCTCGAGCCCGGCCGTCCGCCCGGCGCGGAACGAGTGGACCCCGGGGTAGGGAAGCTCGGGGTAGTCGGCCTCGTTCGGGGCGAGCGGGACCTTGCCGAACGGGCGGTCGGCGAGCCGCATCGTATCGGTCCCGGTGCCGACGCCGGTCACCTCGACCGGCCGGTCGGTGAACTCCTTCGCGCGCTCCTCCGAGCAGAGGATGGCGACGGCCGCGCCGTCGCTCATCGTGCAGATCTGCTCGCGGGTCAGCGGATAGGAGATCATCTCCGAGTTCAGCACGTCGGCGACCGTGAGCCGCTTCGGGTACTGCGCGTACGGGTTGTGGAGCGCGTTGAGATGGTTCTTCACCGAGACCATGCTCATGATCCGGCTGCCCTCGGCGATCGCCGTCCGCTGGGCTTCGCGCTCGTCCGTGATCCCGGCGAACCGCGTCCGCCGCAGGTACTCGTAGATGTGGCGCTGCACCATCAGGGCGTAGTAGCCGGTGTAGAACCCGCCGAGCGGGAAGTCAAAGTTCGTGTCCGACGCGAGTGCGATGAACTCGTTGCCCTTCCACGTCGCCACGCGGCTCATCGTCTCGAACCCCGCGGCGAGGCAGACGTCCATGCGGCCGCTCGCGACGGCCTCGAACGCCGCCTGGAAGCATTCGCCCCCGGTGGCCCCGCCCCACTCGATCCGGACGGAGCCCTTCGGGTTGAGCCCGAGATAGTCCTGGACCATGCTCGCCGCCTTGAGCTGGCGGGTGAAGTGGTCGGAGAAGTAGGAGATCCGGCTCCCGTCGATCCGGTCGGCCGTCAGGTTGGTGGCGTCCTTGAGCGCGTAGTCGTACGCACGCTTGACCATGAGGCGAAAGTCCATCGCCGGGTGGGCCTTGGCGAACTTCGTGACGCCGCCGGAGACCATGAACACACGGCGGCTGGGTCGGCGGCGCGCCGGGGCCGTGGGTTCGGGCGAGCTCGCCGTCTCCTTCGCTGCTTTCGACCGGACCGGCAATCGTATCCCTCGGGCGCGGCAGACCCGCTTCCGTTCTTAATCCTGAGCCCCGGCGACGGCGTGGGCTCCCCCGCCCGCCGGACGCGACACAACCGTTTTCTGTCGGAGACGGGGTAGCGTCGCGATGACCCCGTCCCCGCGCAAGCGCGACGTGCTCTCGATCGCGGACCTCGCCCCCGACCTCACCGACCTCCTCCGACGCGCCCACGAGATGAAGACCGCTCGGCGGAGCGGCGACCTGTCGCGGACCCTCCAGGGAACGAACGTCGCGATGATCTTCGAGAAGCCCTCGACGCGAACGCGCACGTCGTTCGAGGTGGCGATGAACGATCTCGGCGGCCATGCGCTCTACATGTCCCCCAAGGACCTCCAGCTTGGCCGCGGGGAGACGATGGCCGACACCGCGCGCGTGCTCTCGCGGTACGTCGACGGGATCGTCTACCGGGCGTACCGGCACCAGGACATGGCGGAGCTCGCCAAGTGGGCCACGGTGCCCGTGATCAACGCCCTCGACGATCGTGAGCATCCTTGCCAGATCGTCGCCGACCTGCTCACGCTCTACGAGCGCTGGGCGACGAACTTCCGCGGCAAGAAGCTGGCCTACATCGGGGACGGGAACAACGTCCTCAACTCGCTCCTCCTCGGATCGGCGATCGTCGGGCTCGACCTCGCGAGCGCCATTCCGGTGAAGTTCCGGCCGCCCGCGGAGATCGTCCGGCAGGCCGAGGCGTTCGCCCAGAAGAGCGGATCGAAGATCTCCTTCACCGAATCCCCGGCCGAGGCCGCGGAGGGGGCCGACGCCCTGTACACCGACGTCTGGGTCTCGATGGGCGACGAGGCGGAGAAAGAGACGCGCGAGGCGGCGTTCCGTGGCTTCCAGATCAACGCCGACCTCGTGGCGCGGGCAAAGCCCGACGTCTGGGTCCTCCACGATCTCCCCGCCCACCGGGGGCAGGAGATCACCGACGAGGTCATGGACGGTCCGAGGGCGGCGATCTGGGACCAGGCGGAGAACCGCCTGCACGCGCAGAAGGCGATCCTCGAGAGCCTCCTCCGCTACCGATAAACGCGTCGCCGCCCTCGCGGGTCCCAGGGGAGAGAAACGCCGGCGATGTCCACGTACTCGCACCGCGACCACCGCGTGTTCCGGGCCACGTACCGGCTCGTCGCAGTCGTGGCCGCCGTCACCACCGTGCTCGTCACCGTCGGCCTCTTCGCCCCGTGGGCCTTCGTCGGCGAGCTCGCGATCGTGGCGCTCGCGGCCCTCGGCGGCGTCGCCCTGCTCGAGTCCGGAGCGATCGTGGACGGCTACGTCGACGACCTGCGCCGCGTGGGACGGGGCGACACGGCGCCGCCGTTCCTGCGTGTCGAGGTCGAGAGCCGCATCGAGCTCGAGCGGCCCGTGTTCGTCGGCGCCCGCCCTTCGCCGCACGGACGGCGCGTGCGCAGGAGCCGACCCCCGGGACCCATCGGCCGCCTCCAGTCGGGCGAGAGCACCTAGGCCGTGGGCTCGGGCTCGGCCCGCAGACGGATCTTCAGCAGACGCTCGATCTTCCGGACCATGGCGTCCGGCGGGTGGAAGCCTCCGGCTTCGATGTGGAGGACGACGGACTTCTTCTCGTTGAGCTTCTTCGCGAGATCCTCGGGCGTCCACGCGAGCTTCTCCCGCGCGACGCGGATCCGCTTTGGCCAGTCCGCCGCGAGCTCGAGGTCGGGGAGCTCCTTGTACAGGTCCCGCTCCTCCATCCGGCGGCCCGGTGTCGCGAACCGGGCGATGCCGGGCCCGGGCGAGTTCGGGGCCGGCCGGCTGACCGGCGCCACGGGCGTCGGAGGAGGCTCAAGGACCACCCCGAACTTGGTGCAGTCGGCGCAGAGCGACAGCACCGAGCCCTCGACGCGCACTCGGCTCACGGCCTCGACTTCCTTTCCGCACATCTCGCAGATCATGGATCGTGCTCCTTCGGGCGCGCGCCGCTCGCGGCCGCCCGCATCCGCCGGCGTTCGTTCATCCGCGCCTCGCCCTCGGCATGGAGGCGTCGCTCCTGCTCGGTCGTCAGGAGGAGCGGGCGCACCGGGATGGGCCGGCCGTCCGGCCCGACGGCGACCATCGTCACGAAGGCGTTGCCGACGAGGCGTCGGGGCGGTCCCGTGAGGTCCTCGGCGTCGACCTCGACCCAGATCTCCATCGAAGCGTGGCCGACGTACGTCATCCGGCTGTCGAACGTAACGACCTGGCCCAGACGCACCGGGGCGAGGAAGTCGACGCGATCGAAGGAGGCCGTGACGCAGTTCAGCCCCGAGTGGCGCGTCGCCGAGACGTACGCGACCCGGTCGATCTCGGCCAAGATGACCCCGCCGAAGACATTGCCCATGAAGTTGGCGTCCGTCGGCACCGTCAGCCGGACGACGCTCGCGCGGGACTCCGCGACGGTGCGGCCTTCTGGGTGCGACACGCGGCAACCTCGGAGATCGGGCCGATCGACGGGCCGGCCCGGTCATCGGACGAGAGCGGACCGGGCTAAAGGGCCTTTTGGAAGAGGCCCCGCCCCGGACGCGTCGTCGCGACGGGCACGAGCCCGGCCCGCCGCCATCGGGCCTCGTCCGTCGCCCCGCGCCTTCTCGGCACGGCGAACAGGAGCAGGCCCCCGGGCTTGAGGACCCGGACCGTCTCGGCCACGGCGGCGGGCACGGCGGCGTCGGCGACGCAGCAGAGGACGCCGAGGGAGAGGACGACGTCGATGCTCGACGAGCGCACCGGCAGGTCCGCGGCATCCCCGACGACCCGGGTGGCCCTGGGCGCGCGCTCGGCCAGGGCCCGGCGCCCCCGAACGCTCCGGAGCATCTCCGGCTGTGGATCGAGGAGGATCCACGATCGCCCATCGTCGGCGAGGAGGCGGGCGAGCTCGGCGGCGGCGAACCCCGGGCCGGCCCCGACGTCGAGGACGACAGGGCGGTCGCCGGCCCGGCCCAGGAGCAATCGAAGGAGCCCCCGCGTCCGCCAGCACCGAAGCCGGGTGCCGAGCAGCCACGACCAGGGGGCGCGGCCCGGGAGCGGTGGAGGCCATCGCATGGTGGCGCGCGGGGAGCCGCTCACGGTCGGACCCGAGCCGGGGATGGAAGGGCCGGATACTCGCGCCGGGAGCGCCTCCGATCACGGCGGCTCGGGCGGGCGCTCCCCACCCCTGCGGAACCGGACGGGAGGTCGGCCGCAGGAGCGCGCCACCGCGCCCCGACGGGCCCCTCGCGCCCTCGGCGGGCCCTCGAGGCGAGACAACGCCTATATAGGGGCACCTTTTGGGCGCGCCCGGAGCGCATCAAATGGCCCAGAAGCCCCACCTCAACATCGTGTTCATCGGACACGTCGACCACGGCAAGTCGACCACGGTCGGCCGACTGCTCCTCGATACCGGCTACATCCGCCAGGAGGAGATCGACAAGTTCCGGGCCGAGGCCGAAGCGAAGGGCAAGGCCACGTTCGAGTTCGCCTGGGTCATGGACGACCTCAAGGAGGAGCGGGAGCGCGGCGTCACGATCGACATCGCTCACCGCCGCTTTGACACGCAGAAGTACTACTTCACCATCATCGATGCGCCCGGCCACCGTGACTTCGTCAAGAACATGATCACGGGGACCAGCCAGGCCGACGGGGCCGTTCTCGTCTGCTCCGCCGCCGACGGCGTCCAGGACCAGACGCGCGAGCACGTCTACCTCGCGAAGACCCTCGGGGTCGCCCAGGTCATCTGCGCCATCAACAAGATGGACCGCCAGGAGGTCGCCTTCAAGGAGGCGAAGTACAACGAGGTCAAGGACGAGCTGACGAAGCTTCTCAAGAGCGTCGGCTACAAGGTCGACACCCAGATCGTCTTCGTCCCGATCTCCGCCTTCAAGGACGACAACATCAACAAGGCGTCGCCCAACATGCCCTGGTTCAAGGGCCCCACCCTCCTCCAGGCGCTCGACAACCTTACCGTGCCGGCGAAGCCCACCGACAAGCCGCTCCGCCTCCCGATCCAGGACGTCTATACGATCACCGGCATCGGGACCGTGCCCGTCGGACGCGTCGAGACCGGGAAGCTCAAGGTCGGCGACAAGATCATCTTCATGCCGGGCGGCAAGACCGGCGAAGTGAAGTCGATCGAGATGCACCACGAATCCGTCGCCGAGGCCCAGCCGGGCGACAACGTCGGGTTCAACGTCCGCGGGATCGACAAGAACGACATCCACCGCGGCGAGGTCGTCGGCCCCGCCTCGGCCCCCCCGACGGTCGTCGAGAGCTTCACCGCGAAGATCCAGGTGTTGAACCACCCATCGGTCATCACCGCGGGCTACACGCCGGTGTTCCACATGCACACGGCGCAGGTCGCGTGCGAGTTCACGGAACTGCTCAAGCGCCTCGACCCGAAGACGGGCCAGGTCGCCGAGGAGAACCCTCAGACGCTCAAGACCGGGGACGCGGCGGTCGTGAAGATCACGCCGAAGCGCCCGATCGTGATCGAGCGCTACAAAGACTTCCCGCAGCTCGGCCGCTTCGCGGTCCGCGACATGGGCCAGACCGTGGCCGCGGGCGTCGTCGACGAAGTCAAGAAGAAGGAAGGGTAAGGCGGTCCCCGCCTACCCCCGATAGCGAGGTCGTTCGATGCCCCAGAAAGCCCGCATCTCGCTGAGCGGTGTCGATGCCAAGAAGGTCGACACGGTCTGCCGGCAGATCAGGGAGATCTCTCAGAAGACGGGCGTCGCGATCGCCGGACCGATCCCGCTCCCGACAAAGCGCCTCAAGGTCCCCGTCCGCAAGGGGCCCGACGGCGGCGGCTCGAGCACGATCGACCACTGGGAGATGCGCATCCACAAGCGCCTCATCGACATCGATGCCGACGAGCGGGCGCTCCGCCAGGTGATGCGCATCCAGGTCCCGGACGGCGTCAACATCGAGATCGTCCTGAAGAGCTAGGGCGCCGTGTTCGCGCCCCACTCGGGCCGCTATGTCCTCGTCGGAGCGGCGGTCCTCGCCCTCTGGGGCTTCGCCGAGATCGTCCGATGGATCCACAACGGCCTCTGGCTCGTCGCCTTCGTAGGGGCCCTCGCGCTCTGGGGGTTCCTCGCCTGGTTCTTCCGGGACCCGTCGCGCCCCGTCGGGGACGGGATCGTCTCGGCGGCCGACGGCCGGGTCCTGATGGTCGGGGCCGAGGGGGACCGCTGGCAGATCGCCGTGTTCATGAGCGTCACCGATGTCCACGTGAACCGGTTCCCGATGGACGCGACGGTGACGTCGATCACTCCCGCGGGCCGTGGTTTCCGGCCGGCGTACGACAAGGACGCCACCCACAACGAACGCCTCCATTACCAGCTGGCCACGGCGATCGGACCCGTGGAGGTCGTCGCGATGACCGGGATCGTCGCGCGCCGCCTCGTGCCGTTCGTGGCGGCCGGGGATGCTCGGGCGAAGGGTGACCGGCTCGGGATGATCGTGATGGGCTCGCGCGTCGACGTCTTCCTTCCGAAGGACCGCATCGTCCCCCTGGTGGTCCCGGGGCAGCGCGTCCTCGCCGGGTCGACCCCGATCGCCCGGGAGAAAGCGTGACCCGCGGCGGCCGGTGGCCCGCGAACCTCGCCACCCTCGCGAACGGGCTCGTGGGCGCCGGGGCGATCGTCTACACGATCGCCGGGAACCCGCTCTGGGCGATGCTCCTCATCGTTTCCGGCGTGGGGTTCGACGGGCTCGACGGCCACCTGGCCCGGCGATCGGGGCTCCCGCCGTCCTCGTTCGGCCGGATCGCCGACTCGATCTCGGACGCCGTTACCTTCGCCCTCGCCCCGGCCGCGCTGTTGATCGTGCACACCGACCACACCGCGCTCTGGAGCTCGTGGGGCGACGCGGCGCTCGCGGCGGCGTCCCTCGTCGCGGGCCTGGGGATCGCGCGGCTGGTCTACTTCACCCTCCGCGGTTTCAAGCGACGGGACTTCCTAGGGGTCCCGATCCCGCAGAACGCCCTCGCGCTGGTCGTCGTTCTCCTCTTCCTCGACGTGCCCGGGTTCGTCGCGATCGATCCGGCGGCCACCCTCAGCCTCGCCGCGGTCCTGGCGGTCCTGATGGTCGTCCCGGTCGGATTCCCGAAGATCCGGCGGGGGAGCCCGCTGCGCGGCCCGATGGCCCTGACCGCGATCGCCCTCGTCGTGGCGGTCCTGACCGTCCAGTTCCGTCCGGCCGACGGGAGCGCGCTCTACGGCGTCGCGGAGGTCGCCGCGATCGTGGCCGCCGTCGGCCTCGCACTCTATTACCTGGTGGGACCGTTCACCGTCGCGAGGGCCACCGGCGAGGTGGCTTCGGTTCCATGACCCCGCCCGAGGCGCCCGGCTTCCACAAGGCCGCCCTGAGCCCCCGCGAGGCGCTCCTGTTCGAGGCCGGCGTGAAGCTTGGCGGGGTCTTCCACCAGTACATCGGGATGCCCGTCTCGAAGGAGACCGCCGACGGCCTCGCGCGGACGATCGAGGACGCCGTGCGCCTCCAGCCGTTCGTGACCGACGTGATCGTCCGCATCGACCCGGAACGCGGCGGCGCCGCCGGCGACGGCCGGTTCGCCTACCGGTACCTGACCCCCGAGATGCTGCGCGTCGAGGTCACCCTCCACGACCAGGGGACGACGGTCGTCGCGGCCCTCGACCACCGCGCCGACCTCCGGTACCCGCTGATGAGCGTGCTCACCGTCTCCGACGAGCTGCCGCCGTCGGGACGCGACGCGACGGGCGGACCCGACGGCCCGGCGTAAGGCGGGCCGCGGCTCAACTGCGCTGGCCGATGGGCGTGTACGTGAGGTCCGTCGGGCCGATGTAGCGCGCCATCGGTCGTATCAGGCGGAGGTCCTGGTACTCCTCGAGCACGTGCGCCGTCCAGCCGACGACGCGGCTCGCGGCGAACAACGGGGTGAACAGGTCCTTCGGCACGCCGAGGAGGGTGTAGATCGATCCGGAGTAGAGGTCGACGTTCGGGTAGAGCCCCTTCTCCCGGTGGACCACCGACTCGACCTCACGGAGGATCCGGTAGTAGTGCAGGTCGTTGTGCGCCTCGCCGACGCGGCGCGACCAGTCGCGCAAGATCGTCGCGCGCGGGTCCTCGACCTTGTACACCCGGTGGCCGAAGCCCATGATCCGCTCGTGCCGCGCGAGGCGGGCGCGGATCACCTCGTCGGACCGCTCGGGCTTGTCGATCTCGTCGAGGAGCTCCATCACGCGCTCGTTCGCGCCGCCGTGGAGCGGCCCCTTGAGCGTCCCGATGGCGCTCGTGACGGCGGAATAGAGATCGGAGAGCGTCGACGCCGTCACGCGGGCGGCGAACGTCGACGCATTGAGCTCGTGGTCGGCGTGGAGGATGAGGGCGACGTCCAGCGCGCGGACCTCGAGCTCCGTCGCGGGCCGGTCGGAGACGGCCGCGAGCAGGTACGCCGCGTGGCCGGCCCCCGGGTGCGGCGCGAGCGGTTCCAAGCCGCTGCGGCGCCGGTGGTAGTAGCCGAGGATCGTCGGAAGCACCGCGGTTAGTCGCTGCGCGCCCCCGATCGAGCTCGCCCCAGGCTGGGTCTCGGCCGGCTCGAAGACCGCCAGGGCGGAGACGGCGGTCCGCAGGACGTCCATCGGGGAGCTGTCCCGGGGGATCCGGTCGATGATCTCGAGGACGCCCGGCGGGATCGTCCGAAGCTGCACGAGGCGGTCCTTGAGGTCCCGGAGCTGCGCGGCCGTCGGGAGCCGACCGTACCAGAGCAGGTACGCGACCTCCTCGAAGGTCGACTGGGCGGCGAGGTCCCGGATGTCGTAGCCCTGGTAGATCAGCCGGCCGCCTTTCCCGTCGATGAAGCAGATACGCGACTCGAGCGCCACGACGTCCTCGAGCCCATGCTGGACCTCCCCCTCGACCATGGTCTTCCTACGACGCCGCGCTCAGGCCGCGCCCCGTTAATCCGTTTCGGCCCCGATCGACGCGGACGAGGCGACGACGACGGGCGGCAGGCCGGCCCCGCTCTCGCGCCGACGGTGCGCGTACGCGACCTGGGCGGCTGTCCACAACGGGATCGAGACGAGGAGGGCCCCGGCCGAGACGAGGAACACGAGCCGGTAGGAGCCGAGGACCGACAGGACCCCCGAGAGGAGCGCCCCGGCGACGGCCGCGATGCCGCCGAGGGCGCTGTTCACGCCCAGGAGGCTCCCCGCGTCCCGGCCCCGGAGGGCGCGGAACAGGATGATCGAGGAGGAGGTCGAGTAGAACGCGATCGCGGCGCCGAGGATCCCGAAGGCGATGGCGTTCGCGCCGTTCGCGATCCCGGTGGCGAGCGGCACGAAGGTGAACCCCGCCACGGCCAGGTAGCCCAGGCTCCGGATGTACGTCGCGCGCTGGACGACCTGGTCCGCGCCCATTCGGGACGTGAGGTTCCCGCTCGCCGGGAAGGAGAAGCCCTGGGCGACGTTGTTGGCGAAGTTGACAAGGAAGATCGACGAGGCGGTGATCCCGAGCGAGTAGAGGTACGGGGTGTAGGAGATGTTGAACAGGTTGGAGGAGAGGTTGAACAGGAGGCCGGCCGCGAAGATCAGGGGAAGCTCGTGGTGGAACTCCTCCCGAAGCCATCGTCGAATGGATCCCACCCCGCGACGGGAGATCGACGGTCGCAGGGGGAAGAACGGGAAGGAGATCTTCCACGCCGCGCTGTGGTGAAGACGCGAGGCGAGCCCCTCGGGGTGGCGGGCCTCCTGGGCCGTCGTGAGGACGCGCGTCGACGGGCGGATCCCGATCCAGACCGCCACGACGGAGGCTCCGGCGAGCGCGGCCATGACGAAGAGGAGGGGCGGGAGGGGGCGCGCATCGAGGAGCCACGCCCAGCCGACCAGGAGCCCGGCCATCGAGCCGATGATGCTCATCTCCTGGAACGAGGCGAAGGCGTTCGGCCGCTCGTCGTCGTCGAACTGCTCGAGGATCAACAGGTTCGACGCGCTCGCGCCCGCTGGGGCGAGCAGGCCGACGATCGTGTAGAGCGCGAAGAGGAACGGGAGCGTGGGCGACGCGGCGATGATGACGTACAGGACCGCGAACCCGACGAAGTTGAACAGGAGGAACGCGCGTCGGTTGGGATATCGGTCGGAGAGGTACCCCCAGAACATCGACGCGAGGATCACCGCGCCGTTGAACAGGGAGGCCGCGATGGCAACGTCGACCCACGCCCCGTGGAGCGTGATGAGGATGAGCAGCGGCAGGGCGACGCCGAACCCCGAGGTCGCTGCGTTGATGGGCACGAACGCGAGGAGCCAGGGCCGCGCCAGCAGACGGCCCGGCCAGGTACGAATCGTCCTCGCCATCGACCCCGGAACGGCGGCCGACGGATTTCGGACAGGCTAAAGTCGATTCGGCCCGACAGGAACCCGGCCGCCCCTCGGACAACCCTTATTAAGTGGGGCACGTGTCGAGGCCTCGTTCGAGGGGGAAACGGCGTTGGCGATTGGTTTCGTTCTCATCAGCACGGCCCCAGCCAAGGAGCACGAGGTCTACACGGAGCTCCTGCGCGTCAAGGGCATCGTGGAGCTCCACCCGCTGTTCGGAGAATACGATCTGATCGCGAAGGTCGAGGCCGAGGACTTCAACGCCCTGGGCCAGCTCGTCGTCGACAAGATCCGCTCGGTGGCGGGCGTCATCGACACGAAGACCCTTACCGGCATCAAGTTCTAGGGGAGCGAATCGAGGATGATTGAACTGGCAATCTTGGGCAACTCGACGTCGTCGGCCGCGAACTGGGAGAACTTCCTCACGATCCTCCTCCTCGTTTTCGGGTTGTTCCTGGTCCTCGCCGGTCTGTTCACGGCCTACTTCGGGAGCGGCAAGAGCCGCACGATCGGCGTCGCGCTCTTGGTTTTCGGATTCGTCGTCGGCATCGCCGTCTGGGCCCTCTGGCACCAGAGCTGGGGCACCTCGAACGGCTCCGTAGGCCTCTTCACGGTCGTCGAGCAGTCGGTCCTCGTGATCGTCGCCGCGCTCATTGGCGCCCTCGTCGCGATCGGGATCTTCTTGGTCGCGATCATGAAGTCCTAGGCGCTCCGCGCCCTCGCCCCGCCTCATGGCGCGCCGTCGGATCGTCACGCTGACGACCGACCTGGGGAGCGCGTACGCCGCCCAGATGAAGGCGGTCCTCTACCGGAGCCTGCCGCCGGGTCACATCGTCGACATCGCCCACGACCTTCCGGCGCACGGCATCGACGAGGCCTCGTTCCTGCTCCGGCACATCGGGGCGGCGTTCCCGAAGGGGTCCGTGCATGTGGCCGTCGTCGACCCCGGCGTCGGGGGCGCGCGGGCCGCGGTCGCGGTGGGGTGCGCCGACGGAAGCTTCCTCGTCGGCCCCGACAACGGCGTGCTGTACCCGCTCGCCGACCACCTCGGGATCCGATCGGTCGTTCGCATCGATCCGGCCCGGGCGAACCCTGGCCACGCCGTGAGCGCCACCTTCGAGGGGCGGGACGTCTTCGCGCCGGCCGCGGCGCGGCTCGCGACGGGCGCGACGCTCCGCTCGCTCGGCCGGCCCCACGCCCTCTCGCGCCAACCGCTCCCCGAACCGCACTGGGAGGGCTCGTGGGCGTACGGGGTGATCCTGCACATCGATCGGTTCGGGAACGCGATCACGAACCTGCCGACCGGCTGGTTCCCCGAGATCCCCTCGACCCTTCGGCTGGGCCTCGGGCGTCGGACGCGAATCCTCCCGCGACGCCGGACGTACAGTGAGCTCGCCCCCCGGGCGATCGGTGTCTTGGGCTCCAGCTTCGGGACCCTCGAGGTCAGCGCGCGGGAGGGCCGCGCCGTCACGCGCCTCGGTCTCGCCGTCGGCCAGAGGCTCCGGGTCCGAACGGCGGCGACCCGGGCAGACGGTAAATATCGCCGACCGTAGGTACCGTTCCCCCCCGCGGACCGATATCCCGAGCGACCGCACGATGGCAAAGCGCGACTACTACGAAGTGCTCGGACTCGCGCGCTCCGCCTCGACGGACGACGTCAAGTCCGCGTACCGTCGCCTGGCCCGTCAGTACCACCCCGACGTGAACGCCGGCGACACGAAGGTCGCCGAGGAGCGGTTCAAGGAGGTCTCCGAGGCGTACGAGGTCCTCGCTGATCCCGAGAAGCGGAAGCGGTACGACCAGATGGGCTTCGCCGGCATCGAGACCGAGTTCGGGCCTCAGGGGTTCACCTGGCAGAACTTCACGCACGTCGGCGACATCCAGGACCTCTTCGGCGGATCGGACTTCTTCCAGCAGCTCTTCGAGCAGGGATTCCTCGGCGGCGCGGCCGCCGGGGCCCGGGGCCGGGTCCCGGGACGCGGCAGCGACATCGAGGTCTCGGTCCGCCTCCCACTCTCGGCGGCGGTCACCGGCGCCGAGCCGACGATCGAGGTGCCGAACCAGACGCGGTGCGAGGACTGCAAGGGGACCGGGGCGCGGAACGGCACGGCCCTCGAGACCTGCCCGGAGTGCGAGGGACGCGGCCAGGTCCGGCGCAGCCAGGCGCGCGGCTTCAGCCAGCTCATCACGATCTCGGAGTGCCCGATGTGCCGCGGGTCGGGCCGCCGGATCAAGGAGGTCTGCGACACGTGCCACGGGACCGGCGCGCTCCGGCGCACCAAGAAGGTCCAGGTCACGATCCCCCCGGGGGTCGACGACGGCGCGGTCCTTCGCGTCCCTCGCCAGGGGATCCCGTCGAACGCGGGGGGTCCCTCGGGGGACCTGTTCGTCCAGGTGGCGTACGAGTCGGACGGCTCGATCCGCCGGGAGGGGACCGACGGCTACGCCGACGCGGACCTTCCGCTCGTCGATGCGCTCTTCGGGGGCGAGCTGCGCGTCGCCACCGTCACGGGCCAGGCCCTCCTCAAGATCCCCCCAGGGACCCAGCCCGAGGCGCAGTTCCGGCTGCGCGGCGAGGGATTTCCGAGATTGCGCGGGCGCGAGCGCGGCGATCTGATCGTCACGGTCCACGTCACCCTCCCGAAGAGCCTGAGCTCGCACCAGAAGGAGCTGCTCAAGGAGGCGCTCGGCGCTCCGGCGGCGGCGGCGAAGAACGGACGGCGTTCGGGCCTGTTCGGTCGGCGGGGCTAGCCCATTGCCCGACGACGAGGTTCCCCTCGAGGTCGCGGACCATTACTTCACGGAAAAGCCCCGATCGGTCTCCCGGCCGCGCGACCTGCGCTTCCTGTACCGCGGCTCGGTATTGTTCTTCCAGGTCGACCAGGGGATCTTCGCCTCGCACGGGCTCGACCCGGGCACCGCGCTCCTCATCGAGTCGATGGCCCCGGGACCGAAGGACCGCATCCTCGACCTGGGGTGCGGCTGGGGACCGATCGGCGTCGCAGCCGCCAAGGCGGCGCCGGAGGGCCACGTGGTGCTCACCGACGTGAACCGTCGGGCGGTCCAGGTCGCGCGCCGCAATCTCCACCGGAACGGGCTTTCGAACGCGGAGGTCCGCGCGGGGCCGATGTTCGAGCCGGTCGCCGAGGAGCGGTTCGACGTCATCGCGACGAACCCGCCGTACCACGTCGGGCGACCGGAGATCCTCCGCCTCCTGGCGGAGGCCCCGGCCCACCTGACGGAGACCGGCACCCTCCTGATCGTCGGCAAGGGCAGCCAGGGGATCCGGTTCTACCAGGCCTGGCTCGAGGAGCACTGGCCCGGCACCGTCGAAGTCCTCGCGCGGGGCAGTGGCTACCGCGTGCTCGCCGCCGTCCGCGGGCCGAGCATCCGGAAAGCGTAGAGCCGACCGAGGTGGCGAAGGTATTCGCCCAGCTGGTCGCCGCCGAGCTTGCTCTCGCCGGCGAGGCGCGGCGCGAACACGTACGGCACCTCGACGATCGGGCGCGGCCGACAGCGGACGAGGATCTCGAGCGCGATCTTGTAGCCGACGGGCGACAGGTTCGCGCCGTTGAGGATGCGCCGGTCGAAGGCGAAGAAGCCGCTCATCGGATCCGAGACCCGGGTCAGCGGGCGGGCGAGGACCTGCGCGCCGCGCGAGATCACCCGGCGTCCGCCGCTCAGGCCGCCGGAGCTCGCCCCAGGGAGATGGCGGCTGGCGAGGACGAACCGGGCCTTCCCGGCGAGGAGCGGGCCGACGAGGGCGGGGATCGCTTCCGGCGGATGGCTCCCGTCGGCGTCCATGACGGCGATGACGTCGGTCCGGGCGTGGGCGATCCCTTCGATCACGGCCGAGGCGAGGCCCATCCGGGCCGAGCGTCGCAGGACCCGGAACGGTCCCGTTCCCGCCAGCTCCTCGACGAGCTCCGCGGTCCCGTCGGGCGAGCTGTCGTCGACGACGAGGACCTCCCCCGGTGGATCGACCAGGACCCGGCGCAACCGGCTCTCGAGCACCCGCAGCGACGCGCGCTCATCGTAGGTCGGGAGGACCACGGTGAACGCCGGGAGGCCCGCCACATCGGGGTCACACGCGCCGAGGTAATGGGTCTGTCCCCTACCGGTGCTCGCCCCACCGAAGCGCTTAAAAGCCACAGCCAATTCGGCGCGCCCACCCCGGTCGTGCGGGACCGTCGGCCCCATTCACGGGTCCCCTTCTCGCCCCCGGCACCATCCGAAGGAGAGTGAGGATCGCGCCCAAGAACCCCAAGGACGCCGAGGAGAAGCCCGCCGAGGGCACCGAGGCGACCGCCGCCGTTCCCGAGAAGACCCCGTCCAAGAAGGAGAAGGGGGGCAAGGGCAAGGACGGGAAGGACGGCAAGGAGGGGAAGGACGCCAAGGAAGGCAAGGCGAAGGGCAAGCCCGGCGGCGGCGCGCCCTCGAAGGCCAAACCGATCCCCGACAATCCCAACTTCCGCTACATCGTCCGGCTCGCCGGCGCCGACCTGGACGGTCGTCGCCCGACGGCCCTCGCGCTCACCGGCGTCCGCGGCGTCGGACTCCGGGTCGCGGAGGTCGCGTGCCGCATCGCCCAGGTCAACGCCGCCCAGATGATCGGCGACGTGCCCGAGGCGACCGTCGAACAGCTCGAGACGGTCATCACGAGCCTCCCCGAGCGTCTCCCGCTCTGGATGCTCAACCACCCGTCGGACTACGCCACCGGGATCGCTCGCCATGACGTCGGCGGGGACCTCGAGACGGCGCGGCGCGACGACGTGAACCAGATGAAGATGATCCGATCGTACCGCGGCGTGCGCCACGAGCGCGGGCAGAAGGTCCGCGGGCAGCGCACTCGGTCGAACGGACGCACCGGCATGGCCGCCGGCGTCCTGAAGAAGGACGCCAAGGCCGCGGCCGCCGCTAAGGGCAAGGAAGGCGGGGAGGCGACCCCGGCCGCCGCGCCCGCGGCCGTCACGCCCGCCGCGGCGACCCCCGCCAAGCCGGCCGCCGGCGGCAAGCCGGCCGCGGCCGCCGCTGCGACCCCGGCCGCGGGGAAGAAGTAGGAGCGAGCGATGGGCGATCCGAAGTTCCTCCGCCGCACCTACGACACCCCGAAGCACCCGTGGGAAGCCGGCCGCATGGAGGAGGAGCGCAAGCTCCTCGCGAAGTACGGTCTCAAGAACAAGCGGGAGCTTTGGAAGGCCCAATCGATTCTCCGCCGGTTCCGCGGTCAGGCGCGCGAGCTCCAGGCGCGGCTCCGCGCCGGGGAACCGCAGGCCCGGCTCGAGACCGACGGTCTCCTCGGTCGCCTGACCCGCCTGGGCGTCCTGCCCGTCGGAACGCCGACGATCGACGACGTGCTCGCGCTACGCGTCGAGCAGATCCTCGAGCGCCGGTTCGAATGGATCGCCGCGATGAAGGGCCTCGGCCCGACCCCCAACGGGGCGCGCCAGCTCATCGTGCACGGGCACATCGCGATCGGCGACCATCGCGTGACGCGCCCCGGCTACCTCGTCCCCGCCGCCGAGGAGCCGCAGATCGCCTACTCCTCCGGGAGCGGGCTGAACGACGAGGGCCACCCGATCCGCGTCGCGATCCGGGAGCGACTCAACGCCCGATCGAACGAGCCCGCCGCGGCCCCCGCGGCCGAGGGAGGTGCGTAACGATGGCGAAGATCGGCATCGCGCACATCTTCGCGAGCTACAACAATATCCACATCACCGTCACCGACATCACCGGGGCCGAGACCCTCACGAAGGCGACCGGCGGGATGGTCGTCAAGGCGGCCCGCGACGAGTCGAGCCCGTACGCCGCGATGAAGGCGGCCGACCAGGTCGCCGCGGTCCTCAAGGAGAAGGGGTTCGACACCCTGCACGTCCAGGTCCGCGCCCCCGGCGGCAACCGCGCGCGTTCGCCCGGGCCCGGCGCGCAGGCCGCGATCCGCGCGCTCTCGCGCGCCGGGATGCGGATCAGCCGCATCGAGGACGTCACGCCGATCCCGCACGACGGGACCAAGGCGAAGGGAGGCCGGCGCGGACGCCGGGTGTAACGTGGACGTCACCATCCATGAGCTCAAGCCGCGCGCGGCGCGGCTCGAGCTGACGAAGACCACGGCGGCCCAGGTCAACGCGATCCGTCGCACGCTGCTCTCGGACCTGCCAAAGCTCGCGATCGAGGACGTCGAGTTCCACCTCGGCCCGATCCGCGACGAGGCGAGCGGGAAGGACTACGACTCCTCCACCAGCATGTTCGATGAGGGCGTCGCCCTGCGCATGGGCCTCCTTCCGATCCCCACCGATCTCGGCCAGTTCCGGAAGAAGTCGGAGTGCACGTGCAACGGGGCCGGCTGCCCCCACTGCCAGGCGATGTTCTCCGTCGACAAGAAGGGCCCGTCGACGGTCTACTCGAAGGACCTGATCCCGCTCGGCGATGTGTCGCTCGCGATCGTCGAGCCCGAGATCCCGATCGTCCGCCTCGGCGCGCGGCAGGCCCTCCTCGCCTATGCGACGGCGGTCGTCGGCACGGCGCGCGAGCACGCGAAGTGGCAGGTCGCCTTCGCCGTCGGCCAGTCGCCGCGGCCCCACGTGAAGATCCAGCGCCACTCCGGCTGCACCGACGCCTGCCTCAAGCGCGTCGCCGGCTCCTGTCCCGTCAACATCCTCGACTTCACCGGCGGTAAGCTCTCGGTCACCGACGAGACGAAGTGCATCCTCTGCTGGGCCTGCGAGAAGACGTGCGAGCACGGTTCGGTCCACGTCGAGCCGGACGAGGAGGCCTTCTTCCTGCGGTTCGAGACCGACGGCTCGCTCACGTCGCGCGAGTCCCTCCGCTACGCGCTCAAGGACCTCAAGCGTCGCTTCGAGGACCTCCGCGAGGCGGTCCAGGGCATCCCGTAGGACTAGCGCGCCGCGCCGCCGCTCCCTCGGACGGTCGTCGGGCTCGCCCAGTCGAACCGGAGCAGCGCCCCGATCTTCCCCAATGCTTCGAGCCGCTTGCCCCCGCTCCCGCCGCCACGCACGATGAAGACGCGCGCCCGGCCCGACCGCGCCCGGTCGAGCAGCGGCGCCACACCGGGGTCGCGCAGGAGGTCCTCGAGGACCAGGAGCGTCTCGACGGCCCCGCCATCGAGGGCCTCGCCGACCTCGCGCAGGCCCACGGCCGCGCGCTTGCCTCCGCCGAGCGCCGTCACCAACTGCTCGATCAGATCGGCCTCCTCGGCCGCGACGCTCCCCTGGAGCGCCTCCGCGGCGCGTCCGGATCGGAGGAGCTCGTCGATCCCCGCCCGGCCGGACTGGGACGCGGCAAAGACCCGCAGCTTCGGCTTCAGCTCGGGGGCGCGCTCGAGGAGCCGCTTCGCGATCTCCTCCTTGAGGAAGCCCGGCCCCGCGACGACCAGGCTGACCGCTTCTTTCGACTCGCCTAGGAGGAGGGTCAGGAGCTCCTCGACGTACGCGTTCCGATCGCGCTCGGGCGCCGGCCCGGCGTAGCGCTTTCCCGCGATCGTCCGGTTCACGTCGGCGACGGGCGTGATGGACCGGCCTTGGAGACGGACGATGGTCGACTCGCCCCAGTCGACGGCCGCGAGGACGATCCTCGGCTCGCCGCGCGCGTGGAGCCCCTCCTCCAAGAGCGCGCGATCGACCGCCGACAGCGACTCCTTCTGGATGGAGACCTCCTCCCCCTCCACGAGGTCGAGGGTGTGGTGCCGCCCGACGTCGAAGGGACCTTCGACGATCGGGCCCGTCACGCGGACGTGCCGGGAGAACTCGTGGAACTCGACCTGCTCGACGCGCACGACGAGCCATACGCGCCGGCGTTCCCGGTGGGCGGCGGGCGCGTCCTCGGGTGCTTCGGGGTCGCGACGGGTCGTGGAGGCCCCGACGCGCTCGCCCGACTGGATGAGCCGAGCGATCCGCCAGAGATCGCTGGCGGTCTCGATCCGGAGCTTCAGGAGCCCCGTCGAGGTGTCCTGATGGAGAAGGCGCACGATCCCACCCGGCGAGCGATAGGGGGGTGCGGCCTACATAGCGCCTCGGTCGGCTTGGGGAGCCCGCCCCGACCCCGCGGCGGCGCGTCGCCCGGCGTCGGGGAAGTCTTAATGGCAGTGGTCCGCGTCGGCCGGCCGGGACACTTGTGAGCCGGTGGTCCTCCCTCCTTCGTCAGAAATCGTTCACGTACCTCCTCATCTCCGGAGGCGCGTCGCTCGCGGCCCCGACGGGGTCGCTCATCATCGTCAGCTGGGCCTTAGCCCACGCGTACCCGTCCTCCGTGCCCCCCTCGTTTCCGGCCGTCGCGCTCGCCCTGCTCGGGCTGTCGTCGACGATCCCAACGCTCGCGGCGGCCGTCGTATCGGGGACCCTCGCCGATCGGATCGATCGGCGCTATCTGATGCGGATCGCGAACCTGGCCGCGCTCGCCGCGACCCTCGCCGTGGCGGCGATCCTCCTCGCGCGCCCCGAGGGTCACGTGAACCTCCCCGGGGGATCGGGGATCTACCTGCCGCTGTGGGTGGTCCTCCTCTACCCGTTCTGGGCGATCGAGACGGCCTCGATCACGCTCTTCCGCCCGGCCTTCAACGCGTCGGTGCCGCGGATCGTCGCCCGCGCCGACCTGGGGACGGCCAACGGTCTGATCTACGCCATCGCGCTCTTCCTGTCGATCGGCGCGAGCCTGAGCGCCTCGGGCCTCGCCTCGTTCGTCCCGTGGGGATACGCCCTCGCGATCCCGGTCGCCTTGTTCGCGCTGACCCAGGTCAGCCTTCAGCTCCTCGTCGCCGATCTCGCGCCGCGCCGCGACGGGCCGCTGCGACGCTTCCTCTCCGATGCGAGCGAGGGGTACCGGTACCTCTGGCAGCGCCGGGACCTGTTCGAGCTGACCATCGCCGCGCTCGCGGTGAACTTCTTCTCCGCCGTCGCCTTCGTGGAGCTCGGTCTCTACGCGACGTTCTGGCTCAACGTCTCGGACGCCGTCCTGTTGGGCGCCCTCGTCGCCGCGGGGAGCCTGGGCGCCGCCGTCGGCGGGCTCCTCGTGAACCGCTTCCACTTCGAGTCGCGCGCGGGGAACCTGCTCGTGCTCTTCACCGTCGGACAGGGCCTGGCCGTCCTCGCGCTCGGCTTCGTCCGATCGATCTGGCTCGCGATCCCCGACATGTTCGTCTTCGGCCTGTTCCCCGGGATGTTCACGACGGTCTTCCTCGCGACCGTCCAGGCCACGGTCCCCGACGAGAAGTTGGGGCGCGTCCTGGCGGCGGACGAGGTCGGGAGCTACGCGCTCGTCCCGTTCGGGCAGTGGGCCGGCGGAGTCCTCACCGTCGCGTCCTCGATCCAGGCGACGTACATCTCGGCGGGCATCGGGACCGTCGGCGTCGGGGGCCTGATGGGATCGATGCGCGACATCCGACGTTTGCGCTTCACCACACGGACCGAGCCGGTGCGGACGGAGGAGCCCGCGAACCCGACGGCCGAGCCGGCCGTCCCGTAGGTCTTTGAGCCGGGTCTTCCGCGCTCCGGAACCGGATTCTCAGGGTTCGCAGCCCGCTCCTAAGTGAACGAGACGTTCGAAAAGGGTATTAAGCTCGCAACGCGAGTCCGCGCTCGAGCTATGGAAGGTACGATCGCCACTCCCCCCACCACCGAGGCCGGCGCGATCCCGACGCCGGCCGGCGGCCGCATGGGCGACCGGAAGTACCACCTCCTCCTGCGCATCCACGAGAACGGCATGCGGGCGATGCTCGGCGTGACCAAGCATCCCGACTGGCGCAACAAGCCGCACGTCACGAGCTACTTCGACTGCATCATCGGCGCCCGCGTCGCGCGGATGGCCTACGATCGGTATCCGGACGCTCCGGACCCGGTGCGGGCGTTCCTGCGCCTCCACCACCTGCATGAGGTCTGCCACTGCACGATGGAGCGCAACCCCGTGCCCGCGAAGATCGCGGACCGGATCGCCGACTTCCTCATCGGCGTCATGCGGGAGCATGGGCTCGTATCCTACCTCGCCTGCGCGCAGCTCACGGCGGAACGATCGGCGTTCGGCCTCGCGCTGTTCGGCCAGTTCCCCGACGACCCCCACACGACCACGAAGGGCGCGATGGACGAGTTCTATCACACGACCACGCCGTTGCTCCTGCTCGCCTACCTCAACCCGTCGGACGAGGAGCTCCTCCAGGCCATCCACGACCAGGAGGAATTCCTCAAGATGGTCAAGGTGCCCAGCGAAGGCATGTACGCGCCCACGGTCGAGGTGCGGTGCACCGCACCGGGCCGTGAGGCCCACTTCGTCTGATCCGGCGCCGTCAGGTGGCCGCCCGTTCGATCGGATCGGGGAACCGATCGGTACCCGTCCTTCGGGCCACGAGGAACTCGCGGCGCTCTCGCCGTTTTAACCGGAGGGGCTGCCTGTTGCGACCTGCGCGCGGGCCGAGCAAGCTCCGAGCGGGCGGCTCCGGGTCGAGCTCACCAACCCCTAGGCATTACGTCGGGGTAGACGAACCGTCCGCCCTCGAAAGGATCGCGTCGATGACCTCGGCCTTCGCATCCGCATAGTTCTGCCGGTACCGCCACGTCCTCTTGGCCAGATCCCGCTTCGTCCGGGCGTACAGCTCCCGATCCGCCGGGTCGGACCGCAAGCGGTCCCGGAAGGTCAGGACCCTCTGGATCTCGCTCGCCCCCGGCGAGAAGACGTGCAGGTTCACGTCGGTGTCCGGCCCCTTGAACAGGCGGTGCTCTTGCCATCCGGGCTCCCGGATCCGGAGGACGTAGCCTGCCCGTTCGAGCGCCGGGACGTACGCGGGCTCGTCGGCCGAGTCCACGACGACGAGCAGGAGGTCGATGACCGGTTTGGCGACTAGCCCCGGCACCGACGTGGAGCCGATGTGCTCGATGCGTAGCGCCTTGGGCCCGAGGGCCGCCCTGATCCGCTCGGACTCGCGATCAAACTGGTGGAGCCACGCGGGGTCAGATTCCACGAGGAGAATGGGTCCGTCGAGCCGCGTGGGCTCACCGATCGTCGCGTTCCGGATCTGATCGTCGGTCATCGGGGCGATGGGGCGGTCATGTTCGGTCATCGTGGGGGGCCGCTTCCACCGGGCTGAACCGTCGGTACTCAAGAATCGTTCGGTCTACGACGCTTCCGGAGCGGGAGAAGGAGGAGGATCGCCGTGAGCGCGGGACACTGCGCCGGGGGAAAATCATCCTGACTCCAGGAAGGCGTCGGTCCACTCGCGCGCGCAAGGTCCCCGGGACGTTGCGCGCCCGCGAGATGGCGGGCTCGTCAGCCCGCCGGGAGTCGGCTGCGCTCGGCCAGACGTTGCCAATTGCGAAACACGTGCCGATGGACCTGCTTCAGGCCCACGAAGAGCAGGAACTTCTTCGGGAGCGCGAAGCGTCCTCGCACCCAGACCTTCGTCGTTCGAACCACCGTCACCCCGGTCGTGGTAGGAACGAGGTCGAAGGTCTCCACCATCTCGCGAACAAACCTCCGAAAATAGAGGTCCGTCTGCTCCATGCGGAAGGACAGCTGCTTCTCGGGCGTCCAGACGAGGATCCGCTGATGTACGACGCCCTGGTCCGAGACGCATTCCCGCTCGCTCCCCACCCCGCCGTGACCGTCGGGGAGGCGGCACTCGAGGGGCACCGGAACGCCGAGCGCGAGAAGCGGCGGGGCCGACGCATCCATCCGAGAGCTGCAGAGGAGCGGCCAGACGGAGCTCGCTGGGTTTCGGAACGCCCGGCGGGTGCGAACGGTCATCTCCTTGGTGGTGCCCTCCTGGTTCACGACTGCCGATAGGACTCGGGCCTTCTATCGGTTCCTGGCGGCGTCAGGGAGGCGGAGGACCGTTGACCTGTCGGGAGTGCCGCGAGCTTGGACCCACGGCTCGAGCACCTGTCGAGCGCGAGGTCGCGGGCGCGACGCACGGTGTGCGGGTGCGGCCTCGACGGGCTCCGGGACTTACCGGGCTGTGCCGATCAGCGGGGTCCAGGTCGGACAGGCTCAGACGAGCCGGCGGCCCTCTCAGGCTTGGGACTGATTCGACGAGCTTCGGGCTCTATCGGAGTGAAGCCCGTGATGAGTTCCCAACCCCAGGGGGCCGAAACAGCTAAGTGGCTACATGCTCCATGGTGACGTATGTCACGGCAAGGTTCGTTCGGTCTAGGTCTCGGCCTCGCCGTCGCGATGCTAGTCCTGCTCCCTGCGCTTGCTTCCGCCGGCCCGATCTACAGTTGGGGCGCCCCTTATCCTGCTCCCAGCAAGGCGCTCTATGCGACCCACACATCCACATCCGGGTGCGGTTCTGCCACCATCACAACCTCCCCGTTCTTCGACCCCCGGACCGGAATGACCTTGGAGTCCTCGGTCGGAAAGACCGTTCTGACGAGTACGTGCAACTCCGGCACTGGTTACGTCCAACTCAGCTCGGGAATCCAGAACATCAAGTTCGTATTCTCATCGACCACGGGAAGCTACTCGGTGTCCATGTCCTGGACCGTGACCGCTGACGTTCAGGAGTCCACTTTCTGCACGGCGGCTACCTTCCTCAGGGCCTACTCGCAGGTGTCGCTGAACGGCAGCGTCACAGACGACTCCACGGTCCCGGCCAGCAACGCGGGAAGCGGCACCGCGATCCTGTACACTGCCGCGGTGACGACCTGCAACGGGTACTCCTCGTTCACCCCCTCCAGCAAGGTCTACACAGTGACGTTCACGGCTGGTCTGGTAAGTGCTCACATCTACACGGTGAGCTCGGCCCTTTGGACAACCTGCGAGGGACAGATCTCGGGAGGCGGCTCGGGTGCCAACTCAATTGCCTCTGCGGACGTTGCCAAAGGGTTCAACCAGGCGACCCTAACGTCGGTCCAGATCGTCTAGGGGCAACTCCAAAGCGGTCCTCGACTGGCACCCTGAGACCCACGGCGGGGTCCAGCGAGGAAGCACCTCGGATAACGAAATACACCATGGACTAGGCTAGACCGGCGGCGCGGCGGGAGGTGCGAATCAGTCCCACAACCCGGGCTCTCCATAGGTTTATAAAGACCGCCGACATATGTCAGACAAAGACAGCAACCTTGTCTGACGAGCATGGCCGATACCTCGGAACGAGTGACGGTCCGGATCCCCCAGGACCTCATGGAGAAGCTCAAGCGGATCCAGGAGTCGAAGGGAACGCCGACGATCTCCGACACGATCCGTGAGGGCCTCGAACGCTACATCGAGATGAACCTGCCCCCGCCGAACATCCGAAAGGTGATCGTCGATCTCTCCCGTCAGGACAATCACCAGCTCGAGGAGTTCGTCCGGGAAGGGAACTCCGTCTCCGTCGACGACGCCGTACGCTCGGCGGTCCGCGAGTACATCCGGTCCCGTCTCGACAACGTGCCCGGGTCCTCGGGTCGCGCCCGGCGCGACGGCGAGTCGGTCGCCGAGGCCGAAGGGTCGCCCCCGCGCTAGTCCGGAGCCGTGCAATGGACGACGACGCACTCGCGCGGTGGTCAGCGGTCGCTCCGAAGACCAACTTTGCCGTGGTCGGCCTCGGCGGGGCCGGCGGCGACGCCGTCCACGACCTGGTCGAGCTGGGGATCCCTGGGGTCCGCGCGTTCGCGATCAATACCGATGCCAAGCACCTCCTGAGCAAGCCGATCGAGGAGCGGATCCTCTTGGGCCAGCGTCAGCTTCGGGGCCGGGGGAGCGGCGGCAATCGCGCCCCCGTCCTCGAGGCCGCGGAGGAGGCGAAAGAGGAGCTCATCCGGCGGCTGCGCCGGTTCGAGGTGGTGTTCCTGCTGGCGGGCCTCGGCGGCGGCACGGGGAGCGCGCTGCTCCCGTACCTCGCGCGCGCCCTCCGGGAGACCGACGCGCTGCCCGTCCCGGTGGCGTTCCTCCCCTTCCACGTCGAGCTCGACTCGAACACCGAGCGGCGCGAGAACGTCGCGGCCACCGTGGAGGAGCTCGAGCAGATGGGCGGTCTCCTCCTCGCCCTCTCGAACGAGCGGCTCCGCCGGTTCGACTCGCTCCCCCTCCATCGGGTCTTCCACGTCCGGAACACCTACCTGCACAACCTCGTGACCAGCCTCGTCGACATGGTCGAGAACCCGAGCCAGCTCAACGTCGATCTCTCGAGCCTGAAGACCCATCTGCGGGACGCGGGCCTTTCCACGCTCCTGTGCAGCGAGCACCACGTAGCCGAGCCGGAGCGGCTGGTCCAGCAGGCCCTCACGGAGACGCTCCTCGATTTCACCCTCACCGGCGCCCCGTCGGCGCTCGTGCACCTCGACGGCGGATCCAACTTCACGCTCAAGGCGTTCGAGCGGGTCCTTCGCTCGCTCCGCCACCAGCTCAACGAGCCGAAGCGGCTGATCTTCGGGACCCGAATGCACCCGGAACGTCGCGACGTGGTTCGATTGACCGCTGTGGTCGGGGGCCTCGGCCACCGCACGCTCCGACAGGGTCTGGAGCCCGGCGCCTCGGAGCTCGTTCCGGATCTCCCGATGGTCCGATAGGGCGACCGTCCCGTCGGTCCTACCTCCCGAAGGAGGAGGGCGGCCCTCGCGACGGACGAACCTCCGAGATCACCGGGCCGGGGCGCGTCGTCGGCGGACCCGGACGCGGAGACCCGGCTGCTCGGCGGCGAGAGGGGGCAGCAGATGCGACAGAAGCTGCTCCGCGCTGAGCCGCCGGACGACCCCGGTCGGGGCCGCCTGGGTCCAGCCCTCGTCCGTCTTGAGGTAGCTCCAGGTCCTCCCTCGCGTCGTCGTGATCTGGACCACGTAGTCCGTGTTCATGCCACGGTATTCGGCGGACCGCTTTATGGTCCCGCCAGCGACCCCAGGGCCGCGGGGGGTCGGACGAACCGGACCCCGTCACCCGACGGGGGATCGCGGACGTCGGTCGAAGTGGTTCTGGATCACGTCAATGCACTGGGAGACCCGCATCGACCGGGGCCCCAGGGAGACCCGAGGAACGCCCAAGCGGGTCAACAGCGCCTCCTCCTCGATCGAGGGCCCGTACGGGTCACCGAGGACCGCCGCGAACCCGCCCAGGGCCCCCGCCGAGTCGTCCAGGAGGGTTCCGTCCTCCGAGAGCCAGAGCCCGCCCTCCTGGGCCGCGAACTCGGTGATCTCCCGCACGGGGTCGACCGGGCCGACCACGATACCCGGGGACGACTCGACGTCCTGCTCGGCGGGGATCGCGCGAACGAGGGCGTTCTTCAGCAGCGCCGCCGTGGACCGTTCGTCGGGGTTCAGGTGGCGCAGCCGCTCCCCGTAGAGGCGGATCCGACGGGGTCCTGGCGGGCGGTCCGAGGAGAAGAGGAGGGTCATCTCGGTGTCCCGGCGGAGGTCGTTCGAGAGCAGGAACCCCGTCGAAACGGCGCGCGCGATCTCGTCCATCCGACCGCCGCCGCCGGCGAGGTCGTTGAGCGTGAACTGACCCCCCGTCGGCACTCGGTGCACCAGGACGAGGAACCGTCGCATCGGGCGGCGCTACCGCTCCTCCGAGATACCGTTGGCGCGCTCGGCGGGGCCGTCCGCGAGTTATACGTCAGGCCCGACCTTGTGCCGGGAGGGGCGGGCCGGCGGGGCCGGGGCCGCGGCGGGGGTCTTGCGGCGCTCGAGCCAGATCTCGTCCCCGAGCTCGTGGTAGACGGCGTGGGCCGCGAGGCCCGTGCCGGTCTCGCCGTGGGGGAGGTAGAAGGCCCCCGAGCGGGCCGAGTTCGCCGAGTAGACGATGTCCGTCTCCCCGGCCTCGGCCATCGCCTGGGCCTCCTCGCGGGCCAGGTCGAAGATGCGGTCCTTGCGGAACATCCAGTAGTGGATGCGCCACTCGCGGCCGTCGTAGAGGGTCGTCTCGTCCCGCTCCGTCTCGAGGATGCCCGTGTCCTCGAGCATGTAGAACGTGTCCCGGTCGTCGGGTTCGAGCACGTTGTCGATGATCCGCTCGTTGAAGCCGAAGAAGTTCAGCACGTGGGCAGCGATCGCCCGGGCGTCCTCCGGGCGCATCCCGTCGTGGCCGACGGAGCGCCGGATCGCCTTGGCGAGGGAGTCGTGATCGACCGGGCCGGCCACGGCCAGCGTCGCGTCGGTCGGGATCCCGACCCGGGTCGTGGAGACGTCCTTGGCGGTTCGCAGAGGAACGGGGTTCCGAAGCGTGTAGGGCTTCCCCGCGGAAGGCCGCATGGGGGGAGTGTTCCGTTCCATGGGTTATCAATTCCTAGGCGGCGTATAAAGACCTTCGCGCGCCCGTCTGCGGGGTGCTGTATATCGTGGGATTCGCGTCCGGAGGGGGGTCCGGGCCGACCCCCTCGTTTTGGGTCACCGGGAACGCCGTCCCGCGTGCTGCAGCGCCTCGATCCGCGGGCGCCATTCCTCCGACTCGACCCGGCCCTCCAGGCCCGCCAGCGCGTCGAATCCTGGGCCCAGGGGGAGCACGGATCGGGTGAGGTAGACGTGGGCGAACCCGCCCGTGGAGGGGCCGGTCCAGCCCTTCGCGGTCCGCTCGCGCGCCCGGAACTCGTAGTACTCGGGCGCCGGGACGAACCATAGGAGCCCGTCGTCGGTCGACTTGACGCCCGAAGGGCCACGGGTCCGGGTCAGCAGCCCCAGGTGCTCGATCACGGGCGCCGGCAGGCTGAACAGGAACTTCGTCGAGACGCGGGCGGGGGCGATGTACCGGTTGCGGATTGTCTCCAGGCCGAGCAGCTCCCCCGCCGCGTAGGAGGCGACGACCCGGACGATCCCCGGCCCTCGGGCCAGGAACGAGATCCCCCGCGCCGGCGAACGGAGCTCGCGAACGTCGTTCGGCCGGAACTGGATGAGCTCGGCGACCTCGACGGGGAGCTGGACGGAGAGGTACGTCGGATGGACGGCCCGGACGACGACGTACTCCATCGGTGCCCACCTTCAGACGCGGTTCGGGGTATTTGAACTGTGAGAGGTCGGCCGGTCAGCTTCCACGGCCCCCCTGGGGGTGAGCTGCGCCAGCACGGGCAGGATCGCCGTGAGGGAGCCGCCCCGGACCGATGCGTCGGCCCTCCGCTCGACGTCCGGCAGGGAGGAGTTGAACGCGATGCCGGCGCCAACGTGCGGGAAGAGCGCGGCGTCGGCCCACCCGTCCCCGATGTGGGCGACCTGCCGGGACGCCACCCCCCATCGACGCTCGAGATCGAGGAGCCCGGTGAGCTTGTCCGCGCGGACCGGCCCCCCGTCGACGATCGACCCGTCGCGGACCCACGGTCCCTGGGTCCCCTCGGCGTCGTCGAAGCCGAAGGTACGCCGGTACCAGTCGCAGACGTACATCGGGTTGTGGCTCAGCAGCGCCGCCTGGGTCCCTCCCTCGTGGAGCGCGGCGATCGTCTGCCTGATCCCGTCGACGAGCGGGGTGGACGCGAGGACCTCCTCGACCTCCCGGACGGAGTGCCCGACGGCGAGGTCGAGGAGGTTCCGGAGGTGGACGTCCTCCGAGATCTCCTGGGCGAAGAACCGTCGGTTGCTCGCGTCGAAGTCGGCCTCCCGTCCGAACGCTCGCGCCACGACCCGCCAGCCGTGGACCCGCGTAAGGGTCCCGTCGATGTCCACGGTGACGAGCCGGAACGGGAACGAGGCCATCGCCTATCGATCCGACCTTCGGAGGCCGCTCCCGATGCCGAGAAGGATGCCCCCGACCCACATCGACCCGAGCGCGAGCACCAGGATCGGAAGGGCGTGCTCGAGGGCGCCGGTGCCCGTCGGCAGGAGGCCGGCCGAGAAGAGGAGCCCGGCGAGGGTGAGGAACACGCCGCCCATCACGCGGCGCTGTCGCCGGATGCGGCGCCGGTCCTCCTCGGGGGTGAGGACGATCGGCTCCGGCGGCCGGAACATGGTCCGGCGAGGGGAACGGGCGCTTAACCGTGCCGGCCGCGGGACGGCGCGTCCGAGGGCGCGACGACGCCCGCCCGGACGGCGATATAGGGCCGACACCTCGCGGGGTCGTGCCCGACCGAACGCCGCCACCTCCCCGCCGCCGCCCCGGCGGGGACGAAGAGGCCCGGGCGGAGCGGCGGGTCCGGGCGCTGGAGAATCCGCTGGACGTGCGACCGCGTCCGGACCCTCGGTTCGTCCGCTTGGAGGTTCGGAACCCCGTCCACGATACCCGCTACGACGTGGTCCTGCCCGCGTACCCCTCGCGGGACGGGGGGTTCTGCACCTGCACCGACTTCGCGCGGCGGGACATCGGCACCTGCAAGCACCTCGAGGCCGCCTGGCTCTGGGCGGAGGGGCACCCCCAGGAGGTACCGGCCGTTCCGGAGGAGCGATCGCACGCGGCCGAGTGGAATGATATCGACCGCCGTCTCAAGGGCCAGCAGCGGAGTCGTCTGGCCGACCCGCTCCGGTATCGATTGGCCGGCGCCTCGCTCTTCGAGTGAGCCTCCCGGCCGACGGAAACGATCGCGAGAAACCAAGCACGCGCCCGCCGTTCGGGCGGGGGAAAGGGTTCGATCGAGCGGGGGGCTCGGGGGCGCTTAGGCCTGGCTCATCCCGGGAGCGCCCTTGAGGGCCCGGATTTTGTAGTACTCCGGGTCCACGATGACCTCGCCGTTGATGCCCATCGTCTCGATGGTCTTGAGGGTCTTGCCCGCGCCCGCCTTGGCCGCCTGCCAGTCCGGGATCGGGATCGAGAACTTCTTCTCGACCTCCGTCCGGTAGATCGGACCGGAGTTGTACGAGCAGAACGGAATGATCCGCCCGTCGGGCACCGAGTAGTGGATATCGCAGCGCATCAGGCGCTGGATATCGTAGTCGTAGGCGTCCTGGAAGTGCATGTTGCCGATGTAGAGCGTCCTCCAGGTGAACTTCGCGAGCGCCTCCTTGTTCCCCTCGGTGAAGATCCCCGCGATGAGGCGCGCGCAGTCCTTCTCCTTGAGGCCCTCCGGGGCCTTCGTGAAGTCGAAGAACTTCGACACGTCGTGGAGCAGCGCGGCCCCCGCGACCATCGAGCGGACCCGAGCGAACCGGGCGTCCCGGTACTTCTCGATCATGCCCTCGACGCTCTCGAAGAAGCCGTCGACGTCCATGAACCGCGGGAGGGCGGTGATCTTGGACCCGTCCTTCGAGACGAAGGCGAACGTCGCGCACCCGCAGCCGGGGTGCGTCGTCAGGGTCATCTTCTCCTCGCCGTGGATGATCGAGACGAGCTCCGAGATCGGGGCGATCGACGGGACCGGGAAGAAGTCCGACTTCTCGAACGGTCCGTCGGTGCACAGGATCCGGACGAGGTCCGACTGGGTGAACCGCATCTGGAACCGGTCCTTGTCGGGGATACGGGCGGTCAG
>Ga0209415_10002591_pt1 | contig 33904 bp, 49 predicted proteins | sample PeaSoiSIISIP2007_FD_187696 | JGI IMG/M metagenome (GOLD analysis project Ga0209415, IMG submission 187696) | Peat soil microbial communities from Weissenstadt, Germany - SII-SIP-2007 (SPAdes) (version 2) | ecosystem: Environmental > Terrestrial > Soil > Wetlands > Peat | place: Germany... | reverse complement strand
GCACGACCCGGATCACGCTGACCCGGGCGTGGTACTGGACAAACACCGACAGGTAGCCGAGGCCGCCCGGGGGCGCGACGATTCGCTCGGCGACCTCCCGCTGGAGCATCAGCACAAAGCGTTCCGGACGCGGTTCGCCGCCGAGCACGTGGTGGAGCGTGGGGCTGGTGATGTGGTAGGGCAGGTTCGCCACGAGGTCGTACGGCGGTGTCGCCAGATCGCCGACGGGGACATCGAGCGCATCGGCCTCCACGAGACGCAGGGACCCGGGAGCGCCCGGGTCCCTGCTGGCGACCTCCAGGGCCCCCGCGAAGCGCTCGCGAAGATGCGACATCAGCCGGGGATCGACCTCGACGGCGGTCACCGCAGCCCCGGCGCGGAGCAGGCCCCCGGTCAGGATGCCGACTCCCGGCCCGATCTCGAGGATCCGCCGGCCGGGAGCCGGGGCCGCCGCCTCGACGATGGCCTCGAGCGCCGCGCCGTCGGCCAGGTGGTTCTGGCTGAGCGAGCGGCGCGCCTGCAGTCCGTGGCGACGCAGGTATCGCCGGACCGCCTCCGGCCCGAGGTGGGTGGCGTCGAGCGGATCGCCGCCGGCGATCACCGGACGAGCGACAGCGAGGGGCGTGCGTCCAGGTCGAGCGAGGCGCGCGTGCCGGCGCGTGCTCGGAAGAAGCCTGCGGCCCCGATCATGGCCGCGTTGTCGGTGCAGAGGCCCGGTCGCGGCACGATCAGTGGGATGCCCAGCTCGCGTGCGCGGTCGGCCACGCGCTCTCGCAGGACCGCGTTCGCGGCCACCCCACCGCCGAGCACGATCGCCCTGGCCCCGCTCTGCCGCGCGGCCAGGCCGGTCTTCGCCGCGAGCACGTCGACTACCGACTCCTGGAAACCGTACGCCAGCTCGGCCACGACGGCCGGATCGAGTGCCGCGGCGCCGCCCCGCGACTCGATGGCCCGGCGCGCCGCGGTCTTCAGGCCGCTGAAGCTGAAATCGTACGAACCGCCCATCCAGGCGCGTGGGAACTCCACATCCCTGTCCCGGGCGCCGGCGGCGGCCGTCATGATGGCCGGGCCGCCCGGGTAGGACAGCCCCAGCAGCCTCCCCACCTTGTCGAACGCCTCGCCGGCCGCGTCGTCCACCGTCTGGCCCAGGAAGCGGTACTCGAGGTGGTCGCGCATCTCGACGAGGAACGTATGCCCGCCACTCACCACCAGCGCGACGAGCGGGAAGGGCGGCGCAGGCCGCCCGGGCTCGTCCGGGTCGAGGAGCCAGGCGGCGTAGATGTGGCCCTCCAGGTGGTTGACCGGAACCAGCGGCCGCGCGTGGACGTATGCCAGCGTCTTCGCGAAGTTGATCCCGACGAGCAGCGAGCCGGCAAGCCCCGGTCCGCAGGTGACCGCAACCGCCTCGATCTCTGACCAGTCGTCGACGCCCGCGTCGGAGAGCGCCTCCTCGAACACGGGTACGATCCAGCGCAGGTGAGCGCGCGCCGCGACCTCCGGCACGATCCCGCCGGTCGCCGCGTGCATGGCGACCTGGCTGGCCACCACGCTGGCCCGGATCCGCCGCCCGCTCTCGACGACCGCCACCGCGGTCTCGTCGCACGAGGTCTCGACCGCCAGGATCAGGCCCGTCCCTCCGGGATCGATCACGGGGCGCCCTCCGCCTGGTCGGCGAGGCGCAGGCGCAATCCGGCCGAGAGCCGGTCGATGCGGGCGCGCATGTCGCGGGAGCGCAACTCGCCCGTCGTCATGATCAGCGCGTCCTCGTTGTTGTCGGTGTAGTAGCGCGGGCGAACCCCGACCGGCCGGAACCCGTACTTCTCGTAGAGCCGTCTGGCCGGCAGGTTCGAGACGCGAACCTCGAGCGTCGCCACGGCTGCACCGACCGACTCGGCGATCCGCAGCAGCTCGAGTAGCAGGCGCTCGGCCACGCCCTGGCGCCGGCGGTCCGGCGCCACGGCGAACGTCGTGATGTGCGCCTCGTCGACCATCAGCCACAGCCCGGCATAGCCCACGATCCGCTCTCCGTCGCGTGCCACCAGGTAGCGAGCCAGCCGGTTCGCCTCGAGTTCCTGGCGAAACGCGTACGTCGGCCAGGGAGCCGTGAAGCTCGCGCGCTCGATCTCGTGGACGGCGGGGATGTCGTCGACGCCCATAGGCTCCACGGCGACCCTTACCGGTGGTCGTGCGACCACTCGATCGTCTCCGTCTGCGCCGCGACGCCACGGGGCAGGGTCACGTAGGCCGGCACGAGCGCCGCCACGTCGTCCGTCCGGCCGCTGTCGAGAGCCGCGCGACCCGACGCGAGGAGGGCAGCGCCGAGCCCACCCTGGGCCGCCAGGCCCAGTTCGCATGCGTCCGGGGGAACGTCGAGGGCCGCCGGCAGATCGACGGCCACGAGCGTCGCTCCGGCGATCCTCGAGGAGATCGATTCCCCCGAGGGCACGAGCTCCGGATCTCCCACCGGCACGGCCGTCAGGCCACGCAGGCCCGGTGCCTCCGACCCGCCCGGCGCCAGCCGGTAGCGCGCCAGGTAGCGGTCGTGCGGCCCGGCGGGCATGAGCACGGCTGCGTCGTGGATTGGGACGGGTGCCCCACCGGCCGCCTGCGCCGCGAGGGCGAGGGCGGCCGTCGACCGAACGCCGATCACCGGAATGCGCAGCCCGTACGCGAGCCCCTTGGCCGTCGCGAGTCCCACCCGCAGGCCCGTGAATGCCCCGGGGCCGGTGCCCACCACGACGGCTGCGAGGTCGCCCAGCGCGGTCCCGGCATGGCGCAGCAGCTCGTCGAGGACGGCCAGCAGCTCCTCGCCGTGGCGGTAGCCGGCCTCCCACGACCTCGACGCGAGCGCCGCGTCGCGGCCCGACCCGATCGCCACCGCCGCCCGCCGCGTCGCCGTGTCGATGGCGACCAGGCGCGGCTCGGTGCTCACTGGGGCACCCTCCCCCCTGTCACGATCTCACGCCGCTCCCTGAGTCGCCGGCACCCACGCATGTGCGATGGCGACGTACCGCTCGCCGCGCGGGGAGCGAGCCGCGAGCGTGAGCTGCCGCACGTCGTCCCCTGCTCCCCGGAAGCGGACGTCCAGGTCCGCGCCGCCGACAGGCCCGCCGAGCCGCTCCGCCCACTCGATCAGCGTCACTCCCGCCTGCTGGCGCTCGTCCAGCAGTCCGCCCGCGACGGCGTCCGCGGCTCCGGCGAGCCGGTAGAGGTCGAGGTGGAAGAGCGGGAGACGGCCTGCGTATTCCGCCATCAGTGTGAAGCTCGGGCTGTTGACCACGGCGGTGACGCCGAGGCCGAGCGCGAAACCCTTCGCGAACTGCGTCTTGCCGGCCCCGAGGTCGCCGCGCAGGGCGATCACGTCACCCGGCGCCGCGGCCACCGCGAGGTGCGCGGCAAGCGCGCGGGTCTCGTCCGCCGACGCGCTGGCGAGTGCCACCGAGCTTCGCCGAACCTGCCGGGACTCAGCCATCGCGCTCGAGGTCGGCCATCGGGACGTCCACCGGGTTCACGGCCTCGGCGGTCGCGACCGGGTCGATCGCGACCCTGGCGCAATCCTGGTAGACACCGCCCGCCTGACGGCGCAGTCCGGCGAGCGCCACCACGCGACCGGTCCGGCCCAGCAGCGGGCCGGCGACGACGCGCACGCGGTCCGGCTCACCACCTCGGATGAGCGTATCCGGCGGGAAGGCCACGAGTGGTGGTGTGATCGCGAGGCCCACCACCGTTCCGACCGCCCCGGCCAGCGCCTCCCACGCGTCGCGGGGGATCGGTCGCTTGCCGTACCCGTCCAGCACTACGAGTGCGAACGGCGGGCTCGGGTGCACCGACGCTTCCTGGCGGTCGATCGACGCACGCAGCGCCACGACGTCGGCCCCGATGACGCCGCCGGCGATGACGCCCCGCACGCCCATCGCGCGGGCGCGCGTCAGGCTCTCGATGTCCACCCGAGACCCGGCAACCAGCACGGCCCCGGCGTGCCGGACGTCGATGCCCCGGGCGTGAAGCTCGTCATCGGGCCCGGCCACCGCCACGACCAGCGGCCCGCTGGAGGGCTCACCGACGGCCAGCGCGGCTGGGAAGGCGCTGCCCTCGCCGTGGATCGTGAGCAAGCACGCGTCAATCGCTTCGACCGTTCCGCCGATGGGCGATTCGACGGTGCCGTGGTGCCGCGACACGACAGCCCGCAGCCGGCCCGAGGGGGTCGCGTACAGCACCTCGCCGCCGCCGTCGAACCGCGACGCGCGTCGGTCGTCCCCGGCCAGCGACCCGTCTTCCGCGAGCCTGGTGCCGGGTGCCGGAACGCGGCGGCCGCGCAGCGACTGCTCGCCCACCTGGGGGTGCCGCGGACGGCGCAGGATCCCGTCGCCGGGGGCGATGCGGTCGCCCTCGGCGACGAGTGATTCGTCTCCCGGCAGCACGGCGATCCGGACCCTCGGCTCGACGAGCACGGCGGACCGCGGCGGTATCCGGTCCAGCAACGGGTGGGCAGTCATGCGTCGGCGTTGGTCCACAGCGGCAGCTGCCAGGCGTCGAGATACTCGCGCCTGCGCTCGGGACGGTCGGGCAGGCGGAGCGGGATGTCGCGCGTGTCGACGAGGAGGCCCCCGAGTCCACCGGACAGCGTGAATGCCACCCGCCGTGCCCGTATGCCCACGAACAGGTCGTCGGGAGCCTCGAGCTCCACCGTCGCCGAAAGGCCCGGCGGGAGGTCGACGACCTGCACACCGTCGGGCGCCAGCGGCAGCGTGGTCAACGCACCGTCCGCGATCACACGCAGGCTGCCCATTCGCCCGGCCTTCAATCCCGGTACGACGACGGCGCTTCCCAGCGGCACCAGGACGTCGTCGAGGAGATCCGCCAGGAGTCGCCGCCGGTCGTGCTCGTCGCCGAGCGTCCCGAGCGGTCCCAGGATCCGGGCGTGATCGAGCGCCAGCGCGACCGGCCCCGGGCGGCGCATGGTGTCGACCAGCGCGAGCGCGACGGCGGGACCGGGTGGTCCCGCGAACGCGCCGCCGCTCGCGACGACCACGTCGGGCGCTCCTGGACCCTCCGGTTGACCGCCGTACTCCCCCGATCGGTCGAGACCGCGGCTCGGATTCCGCCCGTCCGCGTCCCAGGCGACCTCCAGTCGCTCAAGCGCGGCGCGCGCCGCCGCCAGCCGCACTCGAGCGCCATCACCGGCGGCATCCCGCCATGGCGCGACCCGGAGGTTTCGGAGACGATCGCGGACGGCGTAGGCCTCGTCCGCCAGCGTCGACCAGTGCGCGATCGAGTCGAGCAGCCGATCATCTTCCAGCGCGGCCGGCGGAATCAGCCCGGCGTCCGCGAGGACGAGGCGGCGGAGGAGCCCGTCCGGTTCCGCCTGGACGCGCGTCCCCGCGTCCAGGCCGATGTCGACTCCCTCCACGTGGAGGTCGAGGATGGCGGCGATCGACACGATGGACCTTATGAAGCCTTCGCGGCCATCCGCCCCTCGCGGGACCGCCTCGCGCGCAAGCGCCACGGCGTCGGCAAGGCCGTGGCTCAGCACCACGCGCTCGCCAGGGAGGCCGGGCATTGCGACGACTCCAGGTCCCGACACCAGCACCGGAAGCGACTCCCGAAGCCCGGCCATCGCGCCGACCAGGGCGGCGACATCCCTGAGCGCGTCGCGGTCGTTCCCGCCCAGGCCGCCCGGCGCCGCGACAACCACGAGGTCGAGGTCGGGGTCGCGCAGCGCCCGGGCCGCGTCGAGCGCGACGGACCGTTCCGGGGTCACGCATGCCGTCGCCTGCCAGCCGTCCATCCTGAAGGCGCGCTCGAACGGCTCGACGGCGCCACCCGACGGACCGGCGACCACCACGCGGGCGCCAGGACGGGTCCTGCTCTCGACGCGCGCCCACCCCCGCCAGTCACCCGCGCCGGCAAGCAGGGTCCCATCGGCGGCCGCAGCCGCCTCGGCCAGGTGGCGGAGCACGGGCTCGATCCCGACGGCCACGGGCGCCGCGGACGAGGCGAGCAGGCGCCACCGACCATCGAGGCGCGCGACCAGGGCGGCGCCGATCGAGGCGGATCCGATGTCGAGGGTGAAGAAGGGGTGAGAACCGGACGTCACCGGGGAATCCTACCCGGCCGGGGGTCTCGCCGTCCCCGCGCCGTGCCGTCCCGCGCCGTGTCGTCCCGCGTCGCGTCCCCGGCGGGAAGATGCGGCCGCCTCGCCCCGGCCACTCCCCACGCGGAGTCACGAATCCCAGCGCGACTCCTCGTCGAGTTCCTCGAGCCGCTCGATGAGGCGCTCGATCCCGGTGTCGTCGGCCAGCACACGGTCGACTCCGTCGATCCCGCCGGTCAGGATGCCCCGGAGGACCGGGTCGAAGAACAGCATGGCCTGGCTGCCCAGGGCCCGGTACGGGCGGCTCGCCTCCAGGAACAGGACCATGCTCGTCGTCAGGCCGCGCAGCTGCACTTCGCGTGCGACGGCGTCTACCAGGTCGTCCTGGACCTCGTCCTGCCCGGGGAGCCGCGACTCGCTCATCGATCCGCTCGCCCGTCAGGAGCGCGGGGCGCGCCCCCCGCGCCCGACGCCGGGCCGGCTGGCACGCCGGACAGGGGGACCAGCGGCTCGGCCGGCGACTCGCGCCACGGCGCCATCACGCCCACCGGCCCACCGCGCGCCCCCGGCTCGATCGGGACGGCACGGGGGGCCGAGTGGCTCCCGAGCTGGTCCCGGAAGGCCGCGTAGGTCCGGGGACCGCGGAGCGCGATCACCACCTCGTCGATGGACTCGCACCCGGGAAGCTCGTCGTGGATCGCCTGCACCATGATCCGGGCGCAGTCGGCCAGCGGTACACCGCCGAGCGGCGAGCCGAGCGCCGGAAACGCCACGACCCTTAGGCCCAGCTGGTCGGCGAGGCGAACCGCAGCTCGCGTAGCGCCGTCGATCGCGGCCCCGGAGGTGCGTCGGTCCGGGCCGAGCGATACCGCGTGGATGATGTGTCGGCAGGCAAGCGAACCGGCGCCGGTAGCCAGCGCGGAGCCGGCCGGCTGCGGAGCTCTTGCCACCGCCTCGAACTCGATGCTGTGGCCTCCGCGCTGCTTGACGGCGACTGCCGGACCGGAGGTCATCCAGAGCATGGGTGTGGCCGGCACGACGATCGCATCGACCTGGAGGTCACAGATGTCTCCGTTCCAGAGCCTGATGCCGCTCATGCCGCCCCCGCGCCGGCCCGGCGAACCTCGCCCGACAGCGTGCGTACGCTCAGCACGTCGCCGCCCGCATCGTACACGCGGGGGAGGCGGGATGCCATCGCGGCCACGATCTCCCAAGGGATCGTGGTGCGCGCGCGCGCCAGGTCGAGCACCCCGATCTGCTCCGGTCCCTGGACACCGAGCAGCACGAATTCGTCCTCCGCGTCGACGCCCGGTACGTCCGTCACGTCGGCGGCGATGGCGTCCATCGCGACGCTCCCCACGAGCGGCACCCGACGGCCTCGCACGAGAGCCTCCGTCCGTCCGGCCGACGCGTACACCCACCCGTCGCCATACCCGACGGGCAGCGTGGCGATGCGCGATGGACGCTCGGCGCGCCAGCGCGCCCCGTACCCGACCCCCTCCCCCGGGGCCACGTCGGCCACCCGCAGCGGCCGTGCGCGCAGCGACATCGCGGGCCGCAGAGCGGCGGCAACCGCGCGCGCCACCGGCGTCACCGGCAGCGCCTCCGGAAGGAGGCCGTAGAGCGACAGCCCGAGGCGCACCATGTCGAGGTGCGGCGCCGTCCCCGCGAGCACAGCGCCGGTGGCCGACATGTGCCGCAGCAGACCTTGGGCCCCGGCGGCGTCCATCGCGTCGCACGCTTCGCGGAATCGCTGGACCTGTTCGCCGGAGACCGCTGCGTCTGACGCGCTGGCCAGGTGCGTCCATGTGCCGGCGAGCTCGACACCCGGCACCCGCAGAAGCGTCGCGGCGGCAGACGCGGCCCGCGCCACGGGCACGCCGGCGCGCTGTAGGCCGGTGTCCACCTCAAGGTGCACGCGCAGAGACCGGCCGGCCGCAAGCGGGAGACGCGAGATGTCGGCGACGGCGCGTTCCGTCGCGACGGTGACTTCCACCCCGGCGGCCGCGGCGGCGGCCATGCCGTCGAGCGGAGGCTGGAACAGCAGCAGAACCGGGACGCCCGTCCCGATTGCCGCGACCGCCAGCGCCTCGTCCAGCGTCGCGACGCAGAGGTAGTCGGCGCCGGCACTGGCGAACACCCGCGCCGCCGGGACAAGGCCGTGGCCGTAGGCGTCGGCCTTCACGACGGCCGCCACGCGGACGCCTGGGTCGAGCAGGGTACGGAGCGCCGCCAGGTTCGATGCGAGGGCCGTCGTGTCGATCTCGAGCCATGCGGAGCGGGGCAGCGGCGGCAGCCCAGCCGCAGCCAGGCGCGCCTCGATCGACTCGGGACGGCTGGTCACGCTGTGTCGCTTCGCATGGCGAACCCCAGGCGGCGGGCGCTGCCCGCCCGGCGATCCCGGACCCTGGCGAGGCGGTGGCGCGCATGTGCGACCTCGGACGGCAGGTCGGACGCCAGCAGCCCGCCCTCGCCCAGTCGCTCGCGCACCACTTCGCCGGCAGCGCCGTGCAGGTAGGCACCCACGCGGGCGGCGGCGTACGGCTCGAGGCCCTGGCCGAGCAGCGCTCCGATGATCCCGGAGAGCACGTCGCCCGTGCCGCCGGTGCCGAGGGCGGGGTTCTCGAAGGGGGCCCGGGCGGCCTCACCACCCGGCTCGGCCACCACGGTCCGGGCACCCTTGAGCAGGACAACCTGGCCCCACGCCGTCGCAGCCTCGCGTGCCGCGCGCTCGCGCGCGTCGTCGTCGGCCGACAGGTCGCCGGTTTCGTCGGGGCGCAGGCGCCGGAACTCACCCGGATGCGGGGTCAGGACGCAGTGCCTCCGCACCCGACTCGCCCACCCTTCGGTCCGAGAGAGCGCGTTGAGTGCCTCGGCGTCCACGATGGCCGGTGCACCTTCGGTGCCGAGCAGCGCGAGGACGAGCGCATCTGTCGCGTCGGAGCGCAGGAGGCCGGGGCCGACCACGAGGGCGTCGTGCGGCACGGCCTGCAGAGCGGCCAGCGATGCGGCGGGGTCGGCCTCCCAGGGCGCGCGCTCGGGGAGTCCCAGCGTGATGACCTCGACGTAGCGACCGGCGACCACGGGCTGCAGCGATCGAGGAACGGCGAGGGTGACCAGGCCGGCGCCCGCGCGGCCGGCCGCGTGGCTGGCGAGCAGCCCGGCACCCGCGTAGGCGAGGGATCCGGCGAGCAGCAGCACCCTGCCGTTGTCGCCCTTGTGGGCGCGCGGGTCGCGGACCGGCAGGAGCGCGGCAACCGCCTGGTCGTCGAGCAGCTGCAGGGGAGCGGGTTCGGAACCGGTCATCGTGGCTCGGCGGGTCCGTCGGCCGCACGAAGCCGGGTAGACAGCGCGCGGATCCGGTCCATGCGCCCGAGAAGGCGGCGCTCGTGCTCGTCGAGCCGTTCCTCGATATCGGGCGGGAACAGGAACGCACCGCCCTCGGTTCGAACGCCGGAGGCGACGGCGACCGCGTACTCGTGTTCGTGGGTGATCGAGAGCGCGATGCGTCCCATCCCGAGCTGCTGGGCCCGCGCCAGCGCGCGGCCCGACAGCCGCACCGCAGGCTGGCCCGTGGGGAGCCGCACGACCTCGATGTCGCGCCAGCCCACGCCGCGCACGCCCAACCCCAGCACCTTGCTCACCGCCTCCTTGGCCGCCCACCGGCCCGCAAACCGCTCGGCGTTCGACCGCACGTACGAGGCCTCGGCCGGGGTCAGGACCCGGCCGACGAAGCGGGCACCGAATCGCTGCAGGGCTTCGCCGATCCGCGAAACACGGATGATATCGATACCGAGCTCGGGGATGTGGCCGCGCGATACAGAGTCAGCACCCTCCGCGCCATCGGTCCTGGGGCCGGCCGGGGTGTCGGTCCTGGCGCCAGCCGGGGCGTCGGCTGTCGAGCCGGCAGAGGCGTCGGTCATCGGCCTACTCGACCGTCACGGACTTGGCGAGGTTGCGCGGCTGGTCCACGTCGGCGCCGCGCGCCACGGCCATGTGGTATGCGAAGAGCTGGAGCGGAATCACCGCAAGGATCGGGCTCAGCGCCTCCAACGTGCCGGGTACGGCGAACACGTCGTCGGCGTAGCGCGCGATCTCCTCGTCGCCCTCCGTGGCGACGGCGATGACGCGCGCGTCTCGGGCCCGGCCCTCCATCACGTTGCTGATGAGCTTCTCGTGGACGGACGACCGGGTGGCGACCGCGACCAGCGGCACCTCGGCGTCGAGGAGCGAGATGGGGCCGTGCTTGAGCTCGCCGGCCGCATACCCCTCGGCGTGCGTGTAGCTGACCTCCTTGAGCTTCAGGGCGCCCTCCAGCGCGGCGGGGTAGCCCACGCCGCGCCCGACGAACATGAAGCCCCGGCTGTCGACATAGCGGTGGGCCGCGTCGCGCGTCAGCGGATCCAGCTCGAGCGCCCGGCGTGCCTGGTCGGGCAGCGCGCGGAGGCCGGCGACGAGTTCGCGTTCCTGCTCGCGATCCAGCCGCCCCCGGGCCCCGGCGATGACGGCAGCGAGCATCACCACGATCGCGACCTGCGTGACGAACGTCTTCGTCGCGGCGACCGCGATCTCCGGGCCGGCCTGCAGGAAGCACACGGCGTCGGCTTCGCGGGTCAGCGCCGAACCGACCGTGTTCGTCACCGCCACGATGGGGCAGCCGGAGGAACGGGCGAGACGCGTGGCCGCCAGCGTGTCCGCCGTCTCCCCGGACTGGCTGACTGCGACGACCAGGGTGCGCCCGTCGAGGGGCGGCGGCGCGTAGCGGAACTCGGACGCGACGGTGACGCGGGCCGGTACCCCCGCCATCGACTCCACCAGGTGGGCTCCGACAAGGCTCGCGTATGCAGCGGTGCCGCACGCGACGAACTCGACGCGGTCCGCCTTGGCCAGCGCGCGTCGCACGGGATCCAGCTCGTCGACGACCAGCCGATCACGCACGATGCGCCCCGTGACCGCTGCTCGGATCGCGTCGGGCTGCTCGTGCATCTCCTTGAGCATGAAGTGCTGGAAGCCGCCCTTCTCGGCCGCCTCGATGGTCCAGTCGATCGTGTGCACGGCGCGCTCGCGCGGCTCTCCGTCGAGCCCGGTGATGCGCACGGACCCGGCGTCGAGGTCCGCCACGTCGCCCTCCTCGAGGAATACCACGCGCCTGGTGTACGCCAGCACCGCCGCGACGTCCGAGGCGATGAACGTCTCCCCGTCGCCGATCCCGACGATCAGCGGCACGTTCATGCGCGCGCCGATCAGCCTGCCGGGCTCGCCCCGGTGAAGCACCACGAGGGCGTAGGCGCCAGACGCCCGGGCGAGCGCGCGCCGGACGGCCTCGCCGAGGTCGCCGGCATACTCCTCCTCCACCAGGTGCGCCAGCGCCTCCGTGTCCGTGTCGGATGCGAGCCGGTGGCCGCGCGCCTCGAGCCCGTCCCGAAGCTCGCGGAAGTTCTCGATGATCCCGTTGTGGATCACTACGATGTCGCCGGTGCAGTCGGCGTGCGGATGGGCGTTGAGGTCGTTCGGGCGGCCGTGCGTCGCCCAGCGCGTGTGCGCCAGTCCTGCGCCGGATGAGGGTGGCGTCGGGCCGATCGCGGCGCGAAGGTTGTCCAGCTTGCCCGCCCGCTTCTCGATGAAGATCGAGCCGTCCGGTCGCACCAGGGCGATCCCCGCCGAGTCGTAGCCCCGGTACTCGAGCCGGGCGAGACCCTGAAGCAGGATCGGGGCCGCCTCGCGTGGCCCGCTGTAGCCGACGATGCCGCACATGGCGCTGCCTCCTGCGCCCGTCAGGCGGGCTGGTTGAGACGCTGGGAGGCGAGCGTCACAAGGCGGTCGGCAATGGACGAGACGAGCCCCGCGTCCTGGCCCTCGACCATGATCCGCAGCACGGGCTCGGTGCCCGACGGCCGGACGAGCACCCGGCCCCCGCTCGACAGCTGGCCCTCCGCTGCACGCACAGCAGCCGCGAGCTCCGGGTCCGCGTCCCACTGGTCCTTGTGACGGACCCTGACATTGCGCTGCTGCTGCGGGTACAGCGGGATCGCGTCCGCCAGTTCGGACAGCCGGAGGCCGCGCCGCGCGAGGATTCCCAGCACCTCCAGCGCTGTGACGATCCCGTCTCCGGCGCTCGCGTGCTCCGCCACGATCACGTGCCCGCTCTTCTCGCCACCCAGGCCGGCGCCGGAGACCAGCATCGCGTCGAGGATGTACTTGTCGCCAACCGGCGTCCGGACGACCTGTCCGCCGGCTCCCAGGATGGCGGCCGCCAGGCCGCCGTTCGACAGCACGCTCACCACCACCGTTCGGCCCATGAGCGCACCCCGCTCGAGCCGGTCGAGCGCGATCAGTCCGATGAGCCTGTCGCCGTCGACCACCCTGCCCCGCTCGTCCACCGCGACGCAGCGATCCGCATCGCCGTCGAGCGCGAAGCCGACGTCCGCGCCAGCCTCCACCACCCGAGCCGCCAGCGATCCGGGATGCATGGCCCCGCAGGCGAGGTTGATGTTGACGCCGTCCGGCGCGTCGTGGATCGCCTCCACGCGAGCCCCGCTCTGGCCGATGATGCGGGCGGCCACCCCGCACCCGGAACCGTTCGCGCAGTCCACGACCACGCGCAGGGTATTCCGGCTCCGGTGCGCCAGCTCAACACGATGGGCGACGTATTCCTCGACCAGGTGGCGCGCGTCCACGTCGCGGCCGATCCCGGCGTTCGTCGGGCTCGTCAGCTCGTCGGCGCGCCAGATCAACGTGTCGAGCTCGTCCTCCAACGCGTCGTCCAGCTTGATGCCGCGGTTGTCGAGCACCTTGAGCCCGTTGTCGTCGGCGGGGTTATGCGATGCGGACACCACGATCCCGGCAGCGAACGCCCCGCTCCCCGCCAGGTGGGCGAGCGCCGGCGTGGGGAGGACGCCGACCCGGTAGACGTCCACGCCCATCGACGTGGCGCCCGCCACGATGGCGGCGGCCAGCATGTCGCCGGACCGCCGGGTGTCCTGGCCCAGCACGATCGGCCCCCTGCCGGTGGCAAGCAGGTGAGCGGTGGCCCGGCCGAGGGCGTAGGCGAGCGTCGGCTTCAGGTCGACGTTGGCGATCCCTCGAATCCCGTCGGTGCCGAAGAGCCGCGCCATCCGTCAGGCCCCCGGATTCAGCGTGGCGGTGGGCGACGGGCTCGGGCTCGGGGCCGGCGCCGTTACCGTCACCTGCACGGACGAGGGGCTGATCGCGACCAGCGACGTGCCGGGTGGAGGCGTGAACCTGACCGACACGCTGAACGTCCCCGCGTCCAGTCCGGCCACGCTGGCGGTGACGTAGAGGCCGGCGGGGTCGGCCTGGTCGAGCGCGTTGCTGGAGCCACCGAGCGTGACCAGGACATCGGGCACGGACAAACTGTACGTGCGGTCCGACCGGGCGCCCGTCAGCAGGACGCCCGCGCCGAAACTGCGCGACCCCGTCTCGACCATGACCTGGATGTGAACCTGGACGCCGCCCGGTCCCAGCAGGGCGATGCCCTTCGGCGGCTGGAGGGCCACGGTCGCCGTCAGGTCCGTGGTGCGGCCGGCGACGCTGATCGGCGCCGTCGGCACGCCTGTCAACGCCTCCATGGCCGACCCGGATCCACTCACCGTGGCCGTGAGGGGAGTGACCGTGACGTCCAGGATGGCATAGCCGGGTGCCAGGTTGCCAGTCACGTTCGGGACCACGGGCAGCGTGCGGTTCACCTGCTGCTCGCCGACCGAGATCGTCACATGGACGCTGGACGGCTGGATGGTGACGGGCGAGATGACGTTGCCCCGAGCGTCAACCGCGACGAGATCGACGTTGGTGTCGACGTTGGCGCCGGTGGGATCGATCGCCACGCGTGCGAGCGCCGAGGCGACCTGCGACACGAGAGAGCTTGCCCCGCTGATGGACACGGTCGCGGGGCTGACCGTGGGCTGGCCGGCCGTGAACCCTGGCGGCACGGCGCCCCGGTCGACCTGGACGGCCACCTGCTGACTGATCACGGGGTCGAGCCGGGCGACGACCGTGGCCGGTTCCCAGCTCACGACCTGGATGCGCTGATCCCGGGCCACCACCCGCACCGGCACGGTGACGGGCGCCCCGTTCGGCTGGGCACCGACCGCGGCCAGGTCGGCGGTGGCGACGAACGACGAGTTCGTCACCTGGGCAGCGACGTCGAGCGGCGCGATGTACCGGACGGTGGTCACGTTGCCCAGCCCCGCCAGCAGGAACGTTCCGGCCGGCTGGTCGATCGCGTCGATGGCCACCGGCCCGGTCCAGGTCCGGGCGTTCTGGGAGATCACGAGCCCCACGTACAGGACGATCGCGAGCGCAATCGCTCCGAGTCGCAACGGCCAGTTCCGGACGAGGACACGGAGGATCCGGCGCGCCCTCACGTGCGGTCCGTCCGCCCGCCAGAGACGGCGCCGGCGGTCGCTCCCGGCCCGCCGCGCCGCGACCGCCGGGGGATTCCTGGGCGCGTCCACCCATGCCCGGTCCTGCCGAGCCACTGCATGGTGGCCCGGTCGCGGCCGTCGAGGTCGGCACGGAGTGCGGCGTCGAGCCGCAGCAGGGTAGCCAGCGCCACCCTCAGCTGCTCCTCGTCCAGATGGCGGACGATGTGCCCCCGCTCGACCAGTCCGATTGCGCCGGTCTCCTCGCTCACGACCACCACCAGAGCGTCGGTCTCCTCGGTGATGCCGAAGGCGGCGCGGTGCCGCGTCCCGAACCGTTCGCCGCCCGGGCCGCTCTCGGCGAGCGGCAATACCACGCCAGCCGCGAGGATCCGGTCGCCCCGCACGATGGCGGCCCCATCGTGGAGCGGCGATCGCGGCATGAAGATGGTGCGCAGCAGCTCCGCCGACAGGTCAGCGTGCATCAGGACGCCGGTCTCGCAGAAGTCCTCGAGTCCCGTCTCCCGCTCGAGCACGATCAGCGCCCCGTGTCGATCCTGGGCGAAGCCCGTCGCGGCACGCGCGACCTCGGCCGCGACGCGTTCGATCGGTCCCTGCTGTCCGGGCGCCAGCATCCAGCCCAGTGAACCAACGCGACCGAGCCGCTCGAGGGCGCGGCGCAGCTCCGGCTGGAAGACGACGACCAGTGCGAACAGGCCGACGACGGCGCCCGCCTGGAGGATCTGCGAGAGCAGCTGCAGCCCGAGCAGCTGGGCGAGCACGTAGACCCCGTACAGGAGGGTGACGCCGATGACGAGCCGGAGCGCCCGTGTGTCGCGGATGAGGCTGAACAACCCGTAGATCAGCAGCGCCGTGAGCCCGATGTCGATGAACGTCGTCGGCTTCGGCTGGATGCCCGAGAGCAGGTCGACGAGTTGCTGCATGACCGGTTCAGTGTAGCAGCGGCCTCCCGGCGCCCGACCTCGCGGGCCTGGATGCGCCCGCCCTCACGGGCCGGGCGTGCGCCGCGGGTGGCGATGGGTTCGGGTGCTCCCGTCGGGCGACACCGTCCGTTCCCGGAACGCCGCCACCTTCGCGAGCCCCTCCTCGTCGCCCTCGAGCGTCAGGAGCCGGTCGAGCAGGTCCAGCTTCTCGGCGGCGCGGTCGTCGTGTCCGGTGGCGAGGTCGATCCGCGCCAGCGCCAGGTGGACGTCCGTTTCTGCAGGGGCCGTCGCGAGGGCGCGGAGACACGCGTCGACAGCCGTGTCGGCCGCGCCCGCCTCGAGGTACTGGGTCGAGGCCAGCACGTACAGGTGCGCAGCCTCCTGCGCCATGCCGCCGGCCGCCAGGTCCTCCGCCGCGACGAAGAGGGCGTCCGGATCGACCGGCACGGACTCCGGGGCCTGCGTCGCGGGCTTCGCACCCGCGCCGGGCTCCCCTGATGCGCCGGGCGCGCCGGGGCCGACGACAGCCTCGGGATCCAGGGGTGCCTCGGGAGCCACGGGTGCGACGGGACCGACGGGAGCGACGGTGGCGACCGGACCGGTCGGCGCGAGCGCCGCCGCCGCACCCAGGTCGTCGGCGGCTTCCGGAGCCCATCCGGAGTCTGCCAGCCGAGCCCGTTCCGTGTCGACCGCGGCCCGGAGCGCGGCCACGCGGTCTCTGCGAACGTCCGTCGGGTCCGCGTCGTTCGCGCGGGAAGCCGCGGCACAGGCATCCTCGGTCCGCCCCTGTCGCTCCCGGATGTCGACCAGCCTGTCGAGACACGCCGCCGCGTCGGCGCCGCGACCGCCCGCCGAGTGGATGCGCGCGGTCAGGTCCAGCGCGGCCTCGTCAAGGGGAGCCAGCCGCAGCGCCGCTGCCGAGGCGGTCAGTGCCTCATCGTGACGGCCCAGCCGCAGCAGCACGTCCGCCATGCCGACGTGCGGGAGCGCGCGGTCCGGCGCGATCGACGCCGCCAGCCGGTAGTGCTGGAGCGCGTCGTCGGGCCGTCCGCGCAACGCGGCGACATGACCAGCACGAAGCGCTTCCTTGTAGCGCTCGAAGATCGGGTCCGGCATCCGCCCAGCGTCGCACACGGCGGCGCAGGCTGCAAACACGGCTGGCCCGGCCAAGGCGCGATCCGAGCCCGGGCTCGGCGGCTGCTACGGCGAGTGACCAGGCGGAGGCGCGATCGGCCGGAACCGGGCGGGCGGGTCGAGCTAGCGCTTCGTGTACTGTGGCGCCTTGCGGGCTCGCTTGAGGCCGTACTTCTTGCGTTCCTTCATCCGCGGGTCGCGCGTCAGGAGCCCGGCCTGACGAAGGGGCACGCGGGTCGTTTCGGGATCCGACTGCAGCAGCGCGCGGGCGATGCCGTGGCGAATCGCGCCAGCCTGCCCCTGGTAGCCGCCGCCCTCCACCTTGACCATCGCGTTGTAGTGGCCCTCGGTCCCCGTGACCCGGAACGGCATCAGGATCTCGGACTGGTTGATCGCGTTGCCGAAATGCTCGTCCAGGCTGCGGCCATTCACGACGATCTCTCCCTCGCCCGGGATGAGCCGGACACGAGCGACGCTGGTCTTTCGGCGGCCGGTGCCGTAGTAGAAGGCGACGTTGGTGGTCATGCTCTCGTGTCTCCGTTCAGGCCAAGCGGCTCGGGTCGCTGCGCCTGGTGGGGGTGCTCGGCGCCTGCATACACCTTGAGCTTGCGCAGCTGCTGTGCGCCCAGGCGATTGCGCGGCAGCATCCCCTTGATGGCGCGCCGGATGACTTCCTCGGGGCGCCGTTCAATGAGATCGCCGAGCGTCTCCTGGCGGAGCCCGTTGGGATACCCGCTGTGGCGCCAGTACACCTTCGACTGGCGCTTGTCCCGCGTGACGGCGATCCGCCGGGCGTTCACGATGATCACGTGGTCGCCGGTGTCGATGTGGGTCGCGTACGTCGGCTTGTGCTTGCCCTCGAGGACGAGCGCCACGCGCGACGCCAGGCGGCCGAGCGTCTGGTCGGTGGCATCGACCACGAACCAGCGGCGCTCGATCCTCTCCTCGCTGGGCGTAAACGTCTTCGTCGTCATCCTTCTCCGTCCGTCGTGCCGGCTCGTCTGTACACGACTCGCCGCAGACACAGCCCGTGTGGCGGCGCCACCGCCCCGTGGAAGGCGCGGGCGCCGGACCCGAGGGCCTCGACGATCTCGCCCCTGGCGACCTCCCCGCGCCCCGCGAGGAGGAGTGCCGCCACGATGCTTCGCACCATCTGGCGCAGGAACGCGTCCGCGGCGACGTCGATCGTCACCTGGTGCCCCGTCCTGCGGATCCGGACCCAGTGAAGGGTCCTGATCGGTTGTCGATCCGTCACGCCGAAGGCCGAGAAATCGTGCCGGCCCACCAGGGCCGACGCCGCCTCTGCCATCGCCGCGACGTCCAGTGGCTCCCGGACCCCGAGCGCAAACCGCTCGTGGAGCGGGCTCCGCGGCCCGTTCCAGACGGTATAGCGATACTCACGGTACCGCGCCGCGTGGCGAGGGTGGAAGCCCGGAGGTGCCCGGCGCAGGCCGCGCACCCCGATGTCGGCCGGGAGGATCGCCGCGAGCGCTCGCTCCAGCTCTCCTGCCGGAAGCCGCCCGGGGTAGGTGAACGCGATCACCTGCCCCGCCGCGTGCACCCCGGCGTCGGTCCGGCCGGCGGCCGCCACGCGCACTCCCCGCCTGTCGGAGAGGCGCGCGAGGGCTGCCTCCAGCTCCCCCTGGACGGTGCGCCGGCCAGGCTGATCCTGGAAGCCGTCGAACTCCGTCCCGTCGTATTCGACCCGTGCCCTGTAGCGCACGGGGCCGCCCTCTCGGGCGAAGGTCGGACCGACCTCGCGGCCGGTCATGCGTATCGGCGCCTCAGATCAGCTCGATCTGGACGATGGGCGCGGCGTCGCCGGCCCGCTGGCCGAGCCGAACGATCCGCGTGAACCCCGACGCCCGGTCGGCATACTTCGGTGCGATCTCGTTGAAGAGCTTGTCGATCACGAGTGGCTCGTCCGGCAGCGCGGCGATCACGCGCCGGCGCGCGGTCAGGGAACCGTCGCGCGCAAGCGTCACCATCTGCTCTACCCGGCCGCGGACCTCCTTGGCCTTGGCCTCGGTGGTCCGTACCTGCTCGTACCGCAGGACCGAGACGACAAGGTTGCGGTACAGCGCAAGGCGCGGTCCCTGCTTGCGGCCGAGCTTCCGGCCGTCGATTCGGTGGGCCATCGCTCAGGCCTCCGTGCTGGACGGCACGATGTCGTCACCGTCGTCGCCATCGAGCGCGTCCAGGGCGTCCTCGTCCTCGGGGAGCTCGTCGTCGGCGCCCACCAGCTCGCCCGCCTCGTCGTCGGGAAGCGTGAAGCCGCGCATGCGGAGCCGCTCTTTCATCTCGTCGAGCGACTTCTTGCCGAAGTTGCGCATCCGCAGGAGGTCGTCGTCGGAGAGCTGCAGGAGCTGTCCGACCTTGACGATGTTGTTCCGCTTCAGCGAGTTGTACGCCCGCATCGGCAGGTCCAGCTCCTCGATCGGCATCTCCAGCATGTTCGCCGGCAGTTGTGGCGTGGAGGCGCCGCCCGCCGCGCCGACTCCGATCTGCTTGCCGGCCGCGGTGAACAGGCTGAAGTGGCGAACGAGGATGTCCGCCGCCATCGACAGCGCCTCCTCCGGCGACATGGAGCCGTCGGTCTCGACCTCGAGCGTCAGCTTGTCGTAGTTGGTCATCTGGCCGACCCGGACGGGCTCGACCGTGTAGTTGACCTTGCGGACCGGCGAGAAGATCGCGTCCACCGGGATGACCCCGATCGGCAGCGGCTCCGTCCGCTCCGCGCCCAGGTATCCGATGCCGGCCTCGACCGTCAGGTCCACTTCCACCGCGACGTCACCGGAGTCGAGCGTCATGAGGTGGAGCTCGGGGTTGATGATTTCCACCTCGGCGGAGGGCGTAATGTCCGCGGCCGTCACTTCACCCGCCCCGGTCTTGGTCAGCTTCAACTGGACCGGGTGATCGGGCGAGTAGCTCTTGAGCCGCAGCTTCTTGACGTTCAGCACGATCTGGGTGACGTCTTCCTTGACGCCCGGGATGGTGCTGAACTCGTGGTAGACGTCGCGGATCTGGATGGCGGTGACCGCGGCGCCCTCGAGCGACGAGAGCAGCACACGGCGCAGCGCGTTCCCGAGCGTGACGCCGTAGCCCGCCGGCAGCGGACCGGCCTCGAACTTCGCGTACGACGTCCCCAGCTGCTCGATCGACTCGATCTGCGGGGTCTCCAGTTGCATCATGGACGACGACCTACCTCGAGTAGTACTCGACCACAAGCTGCTCGTTGAGCTCGAGCGGCATCTGGTCGCGGCGGGGGAGCGCGGCGATGGTGCCGCTGAGCCGTTCGGGGTCCACGTCCAGCCACTCCGGCCGCGGCGCGGCGCCCATCTGCGTGCGTGCGATCTTGAAGGGGTCCAGGGAGCGACTTCCCTCCAGGACCTCCACGCGGTCGCCGGGGCGAAGCTGGCACGACGGAATGTCAGTGGGGATGCCGTTGACGGCGAAGTGCCCGTGGTTCACGAGCTGACGCGCCATGGGCCGGCTGCTGGCGAATCCCATCCGGTACACGGCGTTGTCCAGCCGCAGCTCGAGCAGCCGGAGCAGGTTCTCTCCGGTCACGCCGGGACGAGAGCGCGCCAGAACGAAGTAGTCCTTGAACTGTCGCTCCATGACCGAGTAGACCCGGCGGAACTTCTGCTTCTCCCGCAGGTGCGTCCCGAAGTCCGACATCTTGCGGCGGCGGATGCCGTGCTGTCCGGGCGGGCTAGGGCGCCGCTCGACGGCGCACTTCTTGGTGTAGCACCGGGTGCCCTTCAGGAAGAGCTTGGTGCCCTCCCGCCGGCACAGCCGGCAGACTGAATCGTGGTAACGGGCCATGCGCTCGCTCTCCTGCTCAGACTCGGCGCCGCTTGGGCGGGCGGCAGCCGTTGTGCGGGATGGGCGTCACGTCGGTAATGGCCGTCACCTCCAGCCCCGCCGCCTGCAGCGACCGGATGGCCTGCTCGCGCCCGGCCCCCGGGCCCTTCACGAAGACCTCGACCTGGCGCATGCCGTGCTCCATCGCCCGCCGGGCCGCGCCGTCTGCGCTCAGGGCCGCGGCGTACGGCGTGCTCTTGCGGGAGCCCTTGAACCCCGCCAGCCCGGCGCTCCCCCACGCGACCGTCCCTCCCGAGGGATCGGTGATCGTGACGATCGTGTTGTTGAAGGAGGCCTGAATGTGCACGTGTCCGGTCGGGACGTTCTTGCGTTCGCGCCGTCGTGTCTTCGCTACGCGTTTGCGATCCGCCATGCGTCGGTACTACCTGCTGCTACGTTTCCGGAGGCTGCTACTTCTTGCGGCGCACGCCGACGGTCCGCTTGGGGCCGCGACGCTGCCGGGCATTGGTCTTCGTGCGCTGCCCGCGCACGGGCAGGTTGCGGCGATGCCGCAGGCCCCGGTAGGAGCCGATCTCCTGGAGGCGCTTGATGTTCAGCGCCACCTCGCGGCGCAGGTCGCCCTCGACCTTGTACCGCCTGTCGATGATGTCGCGGAGCCGGTTGACCTGCTCCTCGGTCAGATCCCGCACGCGGGTGTCGGGGTTGACGTTCGCCTGCGTGAGGATGATCTGACTCGTCGGGAGGCCGATACCGTAGACGTACGTCAGGGCCACCTCGACGCGCTTCTCACGCGGGAGATCGACGCCGGAGATGCGTGCCATGCTGCTCCTAACCCTGGCGCTGCTTGTGCTTGGGATTCGTGCACAGGACCATCACCGTGCCGTGCCGGCGGATGATCTTGCAGCGCTCGCAGCGCGTCTTCACGGACGCTCGGACCTTCACGGTTTCCTTACCTGCCCTACTTGAGTCGATACGTGATGCGACCGCGCGAGAGGTCGTACGGCGACAGCTCGACGCGAACCCGATCGCCGGGGAGGATGCGGATGAAGTTCATCCGCAGCTTGCCGCTGATGTGGGCCAGGACGCGATGCCCGTTCTCGAGCTCGACAGCGAACATCGTGTTGGGCAACGGCTCGACGACCGTTCCCTCCACCTCGATGGCGTCCTTCTTAGCCACAGGCGACCGTCATTCCCCTCTGCAGAGTGATCGGCGGGCACCACGTCACAGGGACGTGGCACGCGAACGGTGAGTGTATCAGACGCTCGCCTCCCCCGACAAACTCACGTCGCGACCGTTCGCGGTCAGGATCTCCGGCCCTTCCGGCAGGATCGCGATCGTCTGCTCCCAGTGCGCGGCCAGGCTTCCGTCGGCCGTGGCGACGGTCCAGCCGTCGTCTCGGACCCGCACCTCGGCCCGGCCGAGCGTGAACATCGGCTCGATCGCCAGGCACAGCCCGACCTCGAGCCTGCGACCACGGCCGAATCCGCGGTAGTTGGGCACGAACGGCTCCTCGTGCATCTCGGCGCCGATGCCGTGGCCCCCGTACTCCCGCAGGACACCGTAGCGATGCTCCAGCGCCACGGCCTCGACCGCGGCGGCGATGTCGCCGATGGTCCCTCCCGGCCTCGCGGCGGCGATCCCGGCGTCCATCCCACGCCGGGTCTCCTGCACCAGCTGGCGAACCTCGGGCGGAACCGGCCCGACGGTGAACGTCCGCGCTGCGTCGCCGTGCCAGCCGTCGACGATCGCGCCGGCGTCGATCGACACCACCTGTCCGGACTCGATCCTGCGGCGCCCTGGGATGCCGTGCACCACTTCGTCGTCGATCGACACGCAGATGGTGTGGCGATACGGCGCGCCCGCGCCCATCATCACGCCGATGAACGAGGGCGTCGCGCCGGCCTCGCGGATCATCGCCGCGGCGACCCGGTCGAGATCCCCTGTCGTGATGCCCGGGCGCAGCTCCTCTCCCAGCCGGTCGAGGACGTCCGCCACGAGCCTGCCGGCTCGCCGCATCGTCTCCACCTGTGCGCGGGACTTGAGAGTCACACGCCGCTCGGCCAGGATCATGCGGCCTCGCTCCGCCCGGGCCTGGCGGGGTGTGCGATCGCCTGCAGGAGCGCCTCGGTGACCCCGTCGATCGACGCCGTCCCGTCCACGGCCACCAGGACGCCCTGGGTCGTGTAGTGGTCGATCACGTCGTACATCGGCGGCAGCTGCTGCTCGAGGCGCGCCCGGACGGTCTCCGGGCGGTCGTCGTCGCGCTGGTACAGCTCCGACCCGTCGACGTCGCAGATGCCGGGAACCGCGGGGGGCCGGCTGATCACGTGGTACGGATGGCCGGCCGCACGGCAGAGCCAGCGCCCCGACAGCCTGCCGACGAGGTCTTCCTCCGGCACGCCGACGTAGAGCGCGGCGTCCACCCTGGCGCCCCGTTGGACGAGCGCCGCGTCAAGGGATTCTGCCTGCGGGCGTGTGCGGGGGAAGCCGTCCAGGATCACCCCGTTCGCGGCGTCGGCCCGGTCCAGGCGCTCCTCGATCATGCCGATCACGACCGGGTCCGGCACGAGCGCCCCCCGGTCCATGTACCGCTTCGCCTCGCCGCCGAGCCGGGTCCCCGCCCGAACGGCCTCGCGGAACAGGTCGCCCGAGGCAACGTGCGGAAGTCCTAGCCGTTCCGCGAGGATGGCCGCCTGGGTCCCCTTGCCGGCGCCGGGGGCGCCGATCATCACGTAGACCTTCACCTGATGAAGCCCTCGTAGTTGCGCATCATCAGCTGCGCCTCCACCTGCTTCATCGTCTCGACGACGACCGACACCACGATCAGGAGCGCCGTACCCCCGAGGGCGATCCCCTGCAGGCTGGGGAATGCCTGCGAGATGACGAACGGCATCACGGCCACGACGCCCAGAAAGAGGGCCCCTGCGATCGTGATGCGGAACACCACCGCCTGCAGGTAGTCACGGGTGGGGTTACCCGGCCGGATGCCTGGTATGAACCCGCCGTTCTTGCGCAGCTGGTCGGCGGTGTCCTCAGGCTTGAAGGTAAAGGCCGTGTAGAAGTAGGTGAATCCCACCGTGAGGGCAAAGTACAGCGCCGCATACAGGGGGCTGGTAGTGCCCAAGAGAGTCTGGATCGCGTGGGCCACGTCCGCCACGACCGCGACCTGTGAGGAGGCGAAATAGGACGCGAGCTGCGCGGGGAACAGGATGATGCTGACCGCGAAGATGATCGGGATGACACCCGCCTGATTGACTCGCAGAGGGAGGAACGTGGCACCGCCCTGGTACAAGCGGCGACCGCGCACGCGGCTCGCGTACTGCACCGGGACACGACGCTGGCCTTCTTGCATGTAAATGATCGCGGCGATCATGATTGTGCCGACCACCGCGAGCGCGATGCCGGCGGCCCAGTCGGGTGCCTGGAGGAATGCGCCCACGGCCACCGGCACGCGGCCCACGATGCCGGCGAAGATGATGAAGCTCACCCCGTTGCCGATCCCCCTCTCGGTGATCAGCTCGCCGAGCCACATGAGCAGCACCGTCCCGGCCGTCAGCGAGATGATCTGCGTGACGGTGACCAGGCTCGCGAGGTCGAAGCTCGTCAGCACGCCCTGGCTGTTGAGAATCGCCAGGAATCCGTAGGACTGGATCAGCGCCAGCGGCACCGTTAGGTACCGGGTGTATTGGTTGATCCGCTGCCGCCCGTACTCGCCCTCGTGCGACAGCGCCTGCAGGCTCGGGATCACGCCCTGCATCAGGGTCAGGATGATCGACGCGTTGATGTAGGGGTTGAGGCCCATGCCGATCACCGAGAACGACGACAGGCCGCCGCCCGAGAAGATGTTGAGCAGGCCAAGCAGCTGGTTGTTGTTGAAGAGGGTATTCAGGGCCTCGTGGTTGACCCCCGGTACAGGCACGTGGGCCAGCGCGCGCACGATGATCAGCATTCCGAAGACGAACATTATTCGTCTCCGGATATCCGGGGCGCGGAACGCGTTGATGAGGGCGTCGAACACCGTCTACTCCGCCTGCGGGGACGCGGACCCCTGCTCCTGGTCGGCTCGAGGTTCGGGCTCGGCAACCGCCGGCGCGGGCACGTCGACGACCGACCGGCGCGGGGTCGCGTCGGCCTCTGGAGCGGTGGCTCCGGGCGCGGCTACGCCCAGGGCCCGGAGCGGCTGGTCGGGCAGATCGAGGACCTGCGCAGTGCCGCCCGCGGCCTCGATCTTCGCCGTCGCGCTCCTGGTGAACGCATCGGCGACCACGAACAGGCGGCGATCCACGTCCCCCTGGCCGAGGACTTTGACGGGCTGTCGCAGGGAACCGACCAGCCCCGCGGCACGCATCAGGTCCGGGTTGACCGCGACGGGCGTGTTCGCCGCCGGCTCGCCGAAGCCACCGGCGGCGGCGATGTCGTTGATGCGGCCGACGTTGACCACCGCGTACTCCACGCGGAAGCGCCGCTTGAAGCCGCGGAGCTTGGGGATGCGCTGGGATGCCGGCGTCTGGCCGCCTTCGAACCACGGGGGGATCGAGCTTCCGGTGCGGGACTTCTGACCCTTTGTGCCACGGCCGGCCGTCTTGCCCTTGCCGGCGGCGATCCCGCGCCCGACCCGGGTCCGGGCCGTGTGCGACCCGTCAGCGGGACGCAGGTCGTGCAGCTTCATGCCCGTTCCTCCTTGGAGCCAGGCCCGTCGGTTGCCACGCCATCGGGTGTCGCTGCCGACGCGTCGCTTGCTCGGTCAACTGCCCTGGGGGCGGCACGGCGGCGGCCCGGGTGCGCCGGCCGCTCCGCCGGCACCTGCTCCACCTCGACGAGGAACCGGACGGAGCGCACCATCCCGCGGGTCGCGGGGTTGTCCGGAAGGTCGACCGTCTCGTGCAGCCGGTGCAGGCCGAGCGCGCGGACCGTGCCCCGGGCCTTCGCCGTGTAGCTGATCGGACTCTTGCGCAGGCGGACCCGCAGCCTGTCGGTCGCCGACCTGTCGGGCGTTGACGCGACTGACATCGACTTATCGGGCATCGACGGCCACCTCGGTGGTGGGCTGGCCGCTGATCATGCTCCGGAGCGGCACGCCACGCTGTGCCGACAGCTCTTCCGCACTGTGGAGGCTGCGCAGCGCCTCGAGTGCGGCCCGGGTCACGTTGACCGGGTTGGTCGAACCCAGCGACTTGGACAGGATGTCGCGGATGCCCGCCGACTCCACGACGGCCCGCACGGACCCGCCGGCGATGACACCCGTTCCCTGCGACGCCGGGCGCAGCAGCACGTTGCTGGCTCCGTACCGGACCGTAACCTCGTGCGGGATGGTGGTGCCGACCAGCGGCACCCGGATCAGGTGCTTCTTCGCGTCCTCGACGCCCTTACGGATCGCCTCGGGAACCTCGCCGGCCTTGCCGAGGCCGACGCCGACGTGTCCGGCACCGTCGCCCACGACGACGACCGCGCTGAAGCTGAAGCGCCGGCCGCCCTTGACGACCTTCGCGACGCGGTTGATCTGGACGACGCGTTCTTCGAGCGTCAGCCTGGCTGGGTCGATCCTCGCCAACGGTGGCTCCTTTCAGTCCCTAGAAGTCGAGGCCCGCTTCGCGGGCCGCGTCGGCGAGCGACTTGACGCGCCCGTGGTAGCGGAATCCCGCCCGGTCGAAGACCACCCGGCCCACGCCGGCGGCCCTTGCTCGCTCGGCGACGAGCCGGCCCACGGTTCGCGCGCGTTCTGTCTTGGTGGCCTCGAGGGATCGCAACCCGGGCTCGAGCGACGACGCGGCGGCCAGCGTGCGGCCGGCAGTGTCGTCGATGACCTGTGCGTAGATCTGGTCGATGCTGCGGAACACGGCCAGGCGCGGCCGCGCCGCCGTCCCCCGCGTAGTGAGACGGATCCGCTCGTGCCGCTTCTGGCGAGCGGCGCTCCGGGAAGGTGCCTGGGCCATGTCGGTCGTCGTACTCCTGAGGGTGCCGCGGACCCGAACCGGGCCCGCCTTGGGCTATTTCTTGGCGCCGATCTTGCCGGCCTTGCCGGCCTTGCGGCGGATCTTCTCTCCCGCGTACCGCACGCCCTTGCCCTTGTAGGGCTCCGGCTTGCGCGCGGCGCGGACCCGTGCGGCCACCTGGCCGACGAGCTCCTTGTCGATCCCGACCACAGCGAGTCGAGTGGGGTTGTCGACCTCGAACGCGATCCCGGCGGGCGGGTCGATCTCGATGGGATGGCTGTACCCGAGGCTCAGCTGCAGCTTGTCGCCGACCTTCTGGGCGCGGTAGCCGACGCCGGTGATCTCCAGCGGCTTGCGGAAGCCGGCCGTGACGCCCGTCACCATGTTGGCGACGAGCGTCCGCGTGAGGCCGTGCAGCTCGCGCGAGCGCTTGTCGTCGCGCGGGCGCTCGACGACAAGCACGCCGTCCTCGCGGACGACGTTCAGCTCGGGCGTCAGATCCCGATGGAGCTCGCCGCGGGGTCCGGTCACCGTGATCGAGGTGCCGTCGATGGCGACCTCGACCCCGGCCGGGATCGGGATGGGAAGGCGTCCGATGCGCGACATGGCGGCCTACCAGACGTACGCCAGGACTTCACCGCCGAGCTGGGCCTTGCGGGCCTGCGCTCCGGTCATGATGCCCTGGCTGGTGCTGACGATGACGATACCGAGGCCGCCGAGGACGCGCGGGATGTCGGTCTTGCCGGCGTAGACGCGGAGACCCGGCTTGCTGATGCGCTTGAGCCCCGAGACGACGGGGGCCTTGCCCCCCACGTACCGGAGGGTGATCCGCAGCATCGCCCTCGGGCCTTCGCGCGTCTCGTCGTACTCGGCGATGAAGCCCTCTGCCTGGAGGATCCGGGCGATCTCTCGCTTGGTCCGCGAGGCGGGAACGAGCACCTGCGGGTGCCGCGCGCGGCTCGCGTTGCGAATTCGCGTCAGCATGTCGGCGATCGGGTCGGAGATGTTCATCGGTTCACCAGCTCGACTTCGTCACGCCGGGGAGCATCCCCTGGAGCGCGCGCTCCCGGAAGCAGATGCGGCAGAGCGCGAAACGGCGCATGAACCCTCGCGGACGGCCGCACACGGAGCAGCGATGCTTCTCCCGCACCTTGAACCGGTTCGGGCGCTTCGCCTTCGCGATCATGGACTTCTTGGCCATTCGTGGTCCCTCCCGCGCCGCTAGCCGGCGAAGGGCATGCCGAGGAGCTCGAGAAGTTTCTTCGATTCCTCGTCGGTCTTCGCCGTCGTCACGATGCTCACCTCGAGCCCTCGCAGACGGTCCACCCTGTCGTAGTCGATCTCGGGAAACGCGAGCTGCTCGCGGAGCCCGAGCGAGTAGTTGCCACGGCCGTCGAATGAGCGCGACGGGACGCCATGGAAGTCCCGGATGCGCGGCAGCGCGAGCTGGGTGAGCCGCTCCAGGAAGTCCCACATTCGTTCGCCGCGCAGTGTCACCTTGGCGCCGATCGAGTTGCCGGCGCGGAGCCGGAACTGCGCGATCGAGCGCTTCGCGCGGGTCACGATCGGCTTCTGCCCCGTGACGGCGGTCAGGTCGCCGACGGCCGCGTCCATGGCCTTGGCGTTCTGCAACGCCTCGCCCAGGCCGATGTTGACCACGATCTTCGCGACGCGCGGCACCTGCATGGGGTTCGAGTAGTCGAACTCCTTCTGGAGCGCCGGCACGACTTCCTCGCGGTAGCGCCGCTTCAGCTCGCTCATGACTTCACCTCGCGCCCGAGGGGCTCGCCGCACCGCACGCACACGCGCACGCTCTTGCCCGTGGCCAGGGCGGCGTGCCTGACTCGTGTCGGTTGCCCGCACGAGGGGCACACGACCATGACGTTGCTGAGCGGCAGCGGCATCGTCTTGTCCAGGATCCCGCCCTGCTGGATCTGCGGTGCGGATTCTGTCCGGCCCTGCATGGTTCGCGGCTTGGTGTGCCGCTTGGCGACGTTGACCCCACCCACGATCACCCGATCGGGGCGCACGAGGCTGTCGACAGTGCCGCGCTTGCCGGCGTCCTTGCCCGTGAGCACGACCACCTGGTCGCCCGTGCGGATCTCCGGCACCTTGGTGATGTGCTTCACGACCTCGCCGGGCATCTCACAGCACCTCCGGGGCGAGAGACACGATCTTCATGTAGTTGCGGTCCCGCAGCTCCCTCGCGACGGGGCCGAAGATGCGAGTCCCGCGCGGGTTCCCCTGGTTGTTGATGAGCACGGCCGCGTTCTCGTCGAACCGGATGTAGCTGCCGTCGGGTCGCCCGTACTCCTTCGCCGTGCGGACGACGACGGCCCGCACCACGTCGCCCTTCTTGACGGCGGCGTTCGGGATCGCCTGCTTGACGCTCGCGATGATGACGTCGCCGACTCCGGCGGTGGTCTTCTGGGAGCGCCCCATGATCCGGATGCACTGGATCGTGCGCGCGCCGGTGTTGTCGGCGACGCGCAGCCGGCTGTACTGCTGGATCATGCCGTCGCCCCATCGGCGGGCGACTCGTCACGCCGGCCCGGGTGGGCCGCGGCGTGAATCGCCTCCTCGGTCGACGCCTCCTCGGTGACCATCTGGTCGCCCATCCCGTCCGTGGCCCGCTGGACGATCTCGACCAGGCGCCAGCGCTTGGTCGCGCTCAACGGCCGCGATTCCTCGATGCGCACCGTGTCGCCGATGCGAGCATCGTTGCGCTCGTCGTGGGCCTTGAACTTCGTCGTCAGACGCACGACGCGCTTGTAGAGCGGGTGGCGGGACAGGCGCTCGACGGATACCACGATCGTCTTGTCCATCTTGTCGGAGACGACCCGCCCGACCTTGGTCTTCCGCTGGCGTTCCACCTTCACTCCGCTCATCGTCCGGCCTCCGCGACCGTAGCCTCGAGGCGACGCTCCGTCTGCACGGTGAGGATCCTTGCAATCCGCTTCCGCGTGGTACGGATCTGGTTGTAGTCGCTCAACTGGCGAGTCGCCAGCTGGAAGCGCAGGTCGTAGAGATTGCGCCGGGCGGCCGTGAGCTCGGCCACCAGCTCGGCATCGGTGAGCGCGCGGACTTCATCGATGTCCATCTGCGACGCCCTCCTTGACCACGAACTTCACGTTGATCGGCAGCTTGTGCCCGGCCAGCCGCATGGCCTCCTGGGCCTCGTCGACGGGCACCCCTGCCAGCTCGAAGAGGATCCGGCCGGGCTTGACAACGGCGACCCAGTGATCCGGCGCGCCCTTGCCGGAGCCCATCCGCGTCTCGGCCGGCTTCTTGGTGACCGGCTTGTCGGGGAAGATCCGGATCCACACCTTGCCGCCGCGCTTGACGGATCGCGTCATGGCGCGCCGGGCGGCCTCGATCTGCCGGCTGGTGATCCACGCCGGCTCCTCCGTCATGAGCCCGTACTCGCCGAATGCGATCGTGCTCCCGCCCTTGGCCACACCGCTCATGCGACCGCGCATGACCCGGCGATGCTTGACTCGCTTGGGAAGCAGCATCGGTCAGGCCCCCGCCGCGGCTGTGGCCTCGTGGGGCGCCTGGCGCTCCGGGACGATGTCGCCCCGGTACACCCAGACCTTGACCCCGATCCGGCCGTACGTGGTGTGGGCATGCACCTGCCCGTAGCTGATGTCGGCGCGCAGGGTGCCGAGCGGGATCCGGCCTTCGCGCTCCCACTCGCGCCGGGCCATCTCGGCGCCGCCGAGGCGGCCGGCGACCGCAATCCGGACGCCCTTGGCGCCGGCCTTCATCGTCCTCTGCACCGACTGCTTCATTGCCTTCTTGAAGGCGATTCTTCGGCTCAGCTGCTGGGCGATGTTGGCGGCGACCAGCTGGGCGTCGAGCTCCGGCTGGCGGATCTCCTTGATCTCCAGCTTCACCTTGCGGCTGGAGATCTTGCCGATCTGCTGGCGCAGCGCCTCGACGTTGGCGCCGCCCTTGCCGATGACGATCCCGGGCTTGGCGGTGTGGATCGTGACGGTCACATGGTTGATGCCGCGCTCGATCTCGACGTGGCTCACGCTCGCGTTGGCGAGCCGCTTGTCGACCAGGTCGCGGATCGCGAAGTCCTCCTTCAGGAGGTCGGCGTAGCCCTTGTCCGCGTACCAGTTCGCCGTCCAGCCCCGCGACACGCCGATGCGGAAGCCGTACGGATGGACCTTGTGACCCAACCTAGGCCTCCTTGCTCTCGACGACCACGGTGATGTGTGTCATGGGCTTGTGGATGGGGAACGCGCGCCCCTGGGCACGCGGTTGCCAGCGCTTGATGGTCGGACCCTCGTCGGCCCGCGCCTCGGCGACCACCAGGTCGTCGGGCGCGAGGTGATGGTTGTTCTCGGCGTTCGCGGCGGCGCTCTTGAGCACCTTCGCGACGTCCCGCGCAGCCCCCTGCGGCATGAACTGCAGCAAGGCGCTGGCCTCGCCGACCGGGCGACCCACGATCGCCTGGGTGACGAGACGCGTCTTGCGCGTCGAGCGGCGGATGTACCTGGCAGTTGCGGCGACTCGCACGGCGTGCTCCTACTTCAGCGCCGTCGAGCGCTCGGTGTGCTTGCCGTGCCCGCGGAAGGTCCGCGTCGGCGCGAACTCGCCCAGTCGGTGCCCGACCATGTTCTCGGACACGTAGACCGGGATGTGCTTCCGCCCGTTGTACACGGCGACCGTGTGTCCGACGAAGTCCGGGAAGATGACGCTCGCCCGGGACCAGGTCTTGAGGACCCGCTTCTCGTTGCGCCGGTTCATCTCCTGGACGCGGCCGAGGAGTCGCGCCTCCACGAACGGCCCCTTCTTGACTGACCGCGACATCAGCGACCCCCTTTCGGCCTAGCTCTTGCGGTGACGGGAGCGCACGACGAGGCGCCCCGTGATCTTGTTGCGGCGGGTTCGCAGGCCCATCGCAGGCTTGCCCCACGGTGTCTTCGGCGGCATCCCGGTCGGGGACTTGCCCTCGCCTCCGCCGTGCGGATGGTCGCGCGGGTTCATGACGACGCCGCGAACCTCGGGACGCTGGCCCATGTGGCGGGCGCGCCCGGCCTTGCCCAGGCTCTGGTTCTCGTGATCCAGGTTGCCCACCTGGCCGACGGTGGCCGTGCACGTGAGGGGCACCCGCCGCATCTCGCCGGACGGGAGGCGCACGGTCCCCCACTCGCCTTCCTTGGCCAGCAGTTGCGCCGAGGCGCCGGCCGAGCGGACGATCTGGCCGCCCTTTCCGGGCACCAGCTCGATGTTGTGGATGGTGGTGCCGAGCGGGATATCGCCGAGCGGCAGGGCGTTGCCCACCCGCGCCTCGACGCCCGGGCCGCTCACCACCACGTCGCCCACGCGCAGCCCGTTGGGCACCAGGATGTAGCGCTTCTCGCCATCGCGGTAATGCAGCAGCCCGATCCTGGCAGAGCGATTCGGGTCGTACTCGACCGTGGCAAGACGGCCAGGAATGCCGACCTTGTCGCGCTTGAAGTCGATCCGGCGATAGTGCTGCTTCTCTCCGCCACCGCGGTGGCGGACGGTCAGCCGGCCCTGGTTGTTCCGTCCGCTGCCCCGCTTCTGGGCCTCGAGGAGCGGCTTGTACGGCTCGTCGGTGGTGATCTCGGCGAACGTCGAGCGGGTCATGAACCGCCGGCCCGCGGAGGTCGGCTTGTAGCTGCGCAGCGGCATCGCCTAGACCCCCTCGAAGAACTCGATCTTGTCGCCGGCGGAGACCGTGACGACGGCCTTGCGCCACGGGCTGGTGAGGCCCGAGATCCGCCCGCGCTTGGTTCCGCGCCGTTTCTCCTTGGCCTTCGTCGTCGAGACGTTGACCGCCAGGACGGTGACCTTGAACAGGTCCTCCACGGCGCGCTTGATCTGCAGCTTGTTGGCGCCCTCGTGCACGCGGAACGTGTACTTGCTCCGCTGCGTGAGGTCCATCGACTTCTCGCTGATGACGGGTCGGAGGATCACTTCGGAGCTCTGCAGCGTCATGCGTACACCTCCGACAGGGTCGCGATGGCCGGCTGCTCGATCAGCAGGACGTCTGCGTTGAGGACGTCCACCACGTTGAGCGAGTCGGCCAGGATCACCTCGACGTCGGGGAGATTTCGCGCGGAGAGCGTCAGGCGCTGGTCACGCGACGGTGCCACGACCAGCACGCGTCCGGCGAGGTTGAGCGCGCCGAGGTAGCCGACGAGCTCGCGGGTCTTGATCGCCTCCATGGCCAGGTCTTCCACGACCCGCACCGCGCCGTCTCCGTACTTGGCGGTCAGCGCGCCGCGCAGGGCGAGGCGCTTCATCTTGCGCGGCAGCCGCTGCTCGTAGCTCCGCGGGTGCGGGCCGAACACCGTGCCTCCGCCGGCGAAGTGGGGCGCGCGCCTCGAACCCTGGCGTGCCCGGCCGGTGCCCTTCTGGCGGTACGGCTTCTTCCCGCCGCCGGCGACCTCGCCGCGTGTCTTGGTGTCGTGCGTGCCGAGATGCCGGCCGGCGAGCTGCGCGACGACCGCCTGGTGCAGGACGGCCGCGTTCACCGGCGCGGCGAAGAGCTCGTCGGGCAGTTCGACCGTCCCGGCTTCCTCGCCGGTCTTGCGGAACAGGGTGGTCTGGGCCATCGCGCTACGCCTTCCTCACCATGACGAGCGCATTGGGCGCCCCGGGCACCGACCCCTTGACGAGCAGCAGGTTGCGTTCGGGGTCCGTGCGCACGACGGTCAGCTTCTTGACGGTCACCCGCTCGGCCCCCATGTGGCCGGCCATGCCCAGTCCCCGATACACCCGGCCCGGCGTCGTCCCTGCGCCGACGGAGCCAGGCTGGCGGTGCGAGTCGGAGCCGTGGGTCTCCGGTCCGCGGTGGAAGTGGTGCCGTTTGATCGTGCCCGAGAAGCCCTTGCCCTTGCTGACGCCGGTGACGTCCACGACATCGCCCGGGGCGAACATCTCGTCCACGTGGAGCTCCTGCCCGACGCGGTAGTCGTCCACCCCGTCGACGCGAAACTCGCGGACGTGCCGGACCCGCGGCAGGTCGTGGAGCTGGCCCAGGCGGGGCTTGCTGAGGTGGCGGGCCGTCCCCGTCCCCATCTGCACCGCCGCGTAGCCGTCCCGTTCGGGGGTGCGCAGGCGCGTGACCGTGTTCGGCTCGACGACGAGCACCGACACCGCGACCATGGTCCCGTCCTCGACGAAGACCTGCGTCATGCCGGCCTTGCGGCCGAGTAGTCCGATGCTCATCTACATCTTGATCTCGATGTCGACGCCCGCGGCAAGCGAGAGTCGCATCAGGGCGTCGACGGTCTTCGACGACGGATCCAGGATGTCGATGAGCCGCTTGTGCGTGCGGATCTCGAACTGCTCCCGGCTGTCCTTGTCGATGAAGGGCGAACGCAGGACCGTGAACTTCTCGATGCGGGTCGGGAGCGGCACGGGCCCGACGACGTCGGCGCCCGTCCGCTGCGCGGTCTCCACGATCTGGAGCGCCGACTGATCGAGCAGCCGATGGTCGTAGGCCTTGAGGCGGATCCTGATCCGCTGCTTCGCCATGCCCTACTCCGTGATGGTGGTGATCGCGCCGGCGCCCACGGTGTGGCCGCCCTCGCGGATGGCGAAGC
>Ga0209415_10002590_pt1 | contig 33910 bp, 39 predicted proteins | sample PeaSoiSIISIP2007_FD_187696 | JGI IMG/M metagenome (GOLD analysis project Ga0209415, IMG submission 187696) | Peat soil microbial communities from Weissenstadt, Germany - SII-SIP-2007 (SPAdes) (version 2) | ecosystem: Environmental > Terrestrial > Soil > Wetlands > Peat | place: Germany... | reverse complement strand
GGCGCCGTTCAGCCCAGAGGAAAGGAGGTGCGCGCGTGGTGCGCGACTACGAGCTCATGTACATCGTCCGGCCCGACCTCGACGACGAGACGCTCCGAACCACCACCGAGTCGGTGGAGGCCCTGATCCGCGGCCTGGGAGGCACGGTCGGCAAGACGACGATGTGGGGCAAGCGCCGGCTCGCCTATGAGGTGGACCGCCTGCGCGACGGGCACTATGTCATCACCCTGCTCCAGCTCGACGGCGCCCGGGTCACCGACCTCGAACGCGCGCTCCAGATCCACGACACCGTCTTCCGCCACCTGCTCGTCCGCCGGGACGAGACGGTGCCGGGCCTCGAGTTCGGCGTGGGCGAGGAGCTGCCGGCCGAGGATGGCGCGGTGAGTGCCGGCGCCGCCGAGGGGCTGGCTGACCGGGAGGAGGCCGCCGACGAGGATGAGGACATCCCCGAGGCGGAGACCGACGAAGAGGTGGAGGTTTAGCCATGGCCGGCTCGCTCAACAGGGTCATGCTGATCGGAAGGCTCACCCGGGACCCGGAGCTGCGCTACACGCCGAGCGGCACCGCGGTCTGCAACCTCGCCCTGGCCACCAACCGCTACGGGACCGACCCGAGCGGCGAGCGCCGCGAGTTCACCGACTACCACGACATCGTGGTCTGGAACCAGGGCAACCGCAAGCTCGCCGAGCTGTGCAGCCAGTACCTCCAGAAGGGCCGCCTGGTCTACGTGGAGGGACGGCTGCAGACCCGCTCCTGGGACGACGCCCAGTCCGGCCAGAAGCGCTACAAGACCGAGGTCAACGCCAACGACGTCCAGTTCCTCGACAGCCGCCAGGACGGGGGCGCGGCGGCGACGGAGAGTGCGGCGAGCCCGGCCCCGGTCAGCGCCAGCCCCGAGGTGGCCGGCGACATCGACCCCGACGACATCCCCTTCTGAGGTCCGACTGATCCATGCCTGATTTCGACCGCCGCCGCCGCAAGGTGTGCAGCTTCTGCCTTGAGCACCAGGACGTCATCGACTACAAGGAGGTGGCCCGGCTGCGGCGCTACCTCTCCGACCGGGGCAAGATCCTCCCGCGCCGGATGACGGGGGTCTGCTCCCGCCACCAGCGCCGGCTGACCGTCGCCCTGAAGCGGGCCCGCCACATCGCGCTCCTCCCCTTCAGCGCCGACCTCCGCTGACCCGGCGCCGGGCCGCCGGGGTCGCGCCGCCCGACGGCGGGTGGACGGCGGCCGCTCCGGCTCAGCTGGTGGCGGGTGGCGTCCGGCGCGGAACTCCCGCACCGATACCCCCAGCGCGGAAGACCTGCCCTATACTCCGGCCAAGGTCTCGTACCGATGCGCCGGGCACGTCTTCTCTACGTCTTTGCCAGCGCCCCGGCCGCCGTCCTGCTGACGGTCGCTCCAGCGCTGTCGCCGCCTGCCGTCGGGGCGGCGTCCCTCCCCCCTCCCTATGTCGTCTGCATCGACCCCGGCCACGGCGGTCGCGATCCGGGCGCCATCGGCCTCGACGGCCTGGTCGAGAAGAACCTCACCCTCGACGTCTCGGACCGGCTGGCCGCTCTGCTGCGCGCCGACGGGGTGACGGTGGTGATGACCCGCACCACCGACGCGACCGTGAGCATCCAGCAGCGCTCGGACATCGCCAACGCGTCGGCTGCCAGCGTCTTCCTGCCCATCTACTTCAACGCCTGGACCACCCCCACCCCCGACGGCTCGGTGGTCCTCTACCCCTATGCCCGCGACATCCCGTTCGCCAACGCGATCAGCCAGGCGGTGTCCACCTACCTCAACCCCTACGGCGACCATGACGGAGGGATCGTGCTGCGCAACGACTGGTGGCTCGAGCCGACCATGCCCACGGCGACCGTCGAGAGCCTCTTCATCACCAACCCCCACGACGCCGCGCTGCTCACCCAGAGCAGCTTCCGCCAGGGGCTCGCCGTGGCCCTGAGGAACGGCATCGAGGCCTACCTCCCCGGCATCCTCCAGCGCGAGCAGGAGGCGAAGGCGAGCACACCCGCAAAGCTGCGCGTGCAGAGCGGGTTGCTGGCGCCACCCCCCACCGCCCCGCCCGCCACCGGCCGGCCGGCCGCGGGCCCGGTCGCGGCCCACCCGGGCGCGACCACCGGGGGGGCACCCGCGGCACTCGTGGTCATGGGCTGGGTGCTCCTGCTGGCGGCGCTGCTGCTGGCCATCCGCCATCGCCGCCGGCTCGCCCGCGTCGCCGGCTCCGGCCTGGCGCTCGCCACCCAGGGCCTCCAGGGCACCGGGCTCCACCACTGGGCCCTGCAGCGGCGGCGCCGCCTGGTCAGGGCGCATGCCGGCACGGACGGCGAGGGCGCGCGCGCCCGTCCGACGTACGACGAGCTGTTCCCGGGGAGCCGCGGCCTGTGGGCGGGCGTGGCGGGCTCGCCCGTCGACGAGCCCGTCCTGCCGAGCCTCGAGCTGCCGGGCCGCCCCGTCAGGACCGCTCGCCGCCCCTCCCTGGACGAGCTCCCGCTCTGAGATCGGGGGCCCCGCTCCCCGCCCTCCGACCCGGTCGGGCTGGTGGCCTCCGGCACTTCGAGAGCCGAAGTGGCGATTGGTACACTCTCGCGAAGCGCCCGCCCCTTCCCCGAGCGAGGAGTGTCATGGCCCTCGAACAGCAGCTTCGCGTACCCGGTCCCACCCCCCTTCCCGAGCGCGTGGTGCGCTCCCAGTCGCGGCCGATGATCAACCATCGGGGTCCGGAGTTCGCGGCACTGATGTCCGACGTCTGCAGCGGCATCCAGGAGGTGCTGCGCACCAAGAACGACGTCCTGCTCTTCCCCTCGAGCGGGACCGGCGGCCTCGAGGCGGCCGTCGCCAACCTGCTGAGCCCCGGCGAGAAGGCGCTCTTCTGCTCGGTCGGCTCGTTCGGTGACCGCTGGACCGACATCGCCGTCGCCTACGGGGTGGACGCGGTCAAGCTCAAGATGCCCGAGGGAGAGGCCATCGACCCCGAGGACGTCGAGCGCCTCCTGGCCGAGAACCCGGCCATCGAGAAGGTCTTCGTCACCCACAACGAGACCTCCACCGGGGTGACCAACGACATCCCCGCGATCGCCGCGGTCGTCAAGGGCCGGGGCAAGCTGATCGCCGTGGACTCGGTGAGCGGCGCGAGCTGCCTGCCGCTGGAGGTGGACGCCCTCGGCCTGGACGTGGTCGCCTGCGGCTCCCAGAAGGGCTGGATGGCGCCTCCGGGGCTCGCCATGGTGGCCGTCTCCAAGGACGCCTACGCCGCCGCCGAGAAGGCCACGCTGCCCCGCTGGTACTTCGACTTCGCCCGCGAGAAGAAGTTCCAGGAGCGCAACCAGACCTACACCACCCCGCCGGTGAGCGTCATGTACGCGATGCAGGAGGGGCTGCGGATGATCCTCGAGGAGGGCGTCGAGAACGTCTGGGCCCGCCACGCCCAGGTGGGCGCGATGATCCGCGCCGGGGTGGAAGCCGCCGGGCTGCGCCTCTTCGCCGCCGAGCCGTACCGCAGCAACGCGGTGACCCCGATCCACAACCCGGCGGCGACGCCGGAGGAGCTGTCCAAGCTGCTCGGCCTGCTGCGCACCAAGCATGGCCTGGTGCTCGCCGGTGGCCAGGGCGACCTGAAGGGCAAGATCTTCCGGATCGGCCACCTCGGGGCCATCGACACCGGCGACGTGTACCAGATCCTCGCCGCCCTCGAGCTGGGACTCAGCGAGCTGGGCCTGCTCAGCCGGGTGGGCCTGATGGTGCCCGCCGCCCAGGCGGTGGCTCGCGAGAGGGCCACCGCGGCCGAGCCCGCAGGAGTTCGCTGATGGCGGTCGCGACCACGTCCGGTGCAGCCGGCGGCGGTGCCGCCGCGCCCTCAACCGTTCGCATCCTGGTGTCCGATCCCATCGCCGCCGACGGGGTCGAGCGGCTGCGCGCCGCCGGGGAGGTCGAGGTCGCCACCGGCCTCACCCCCGAGGAGCTGAAGCAGAAGATCGCGGACGCCGACGCGCTGGTGGTCCGCAGCGAGACCAAGGTGACCGCGGAGATCTTCGAGGCGGCTCGCCGCCTCCGAGTGGTGGGGCGGGCCGGGGTCGGGGTGGACAACATCGACCTCGATGCCGCCACCCGGCACGGCGTGTTGGTCGTCAACGCGCCCAGTGGCAACACCATCGCCGCCGCCGAGCACACGGTGGGGATGATGCTGGCCATGGCCCGCAACATCGCCCGTGCCGACGCCTCGATGCACCAGGGCAAGTGGGACCGCAAGTCGTTCATGGGCACCGAGCTGCGGGGCAAGACCCTGGGAGTGCTCGGCCTCGGCAAGATCGGCTTCGAGGTGGCCCGGATCTCGGCCCACGGCCTGCAGATGCGGGTCATCGCCAACGACCCCCTGGTCACCGCCGAGCGCGCCGAGCAGGCCGGGGCCGCGCTGGTCGACTTCGACACCTTGATCCGGGAATCAGACTTCCTGAGCGTCCACGTCCCCGTCAACGACAAGACCCGGGGCGTGATCGGTGCCGCCGAGCTGGCCCGGATGAAGCAGGGGGCGCGGCTGATCAACGTCGCCCGCGGCGGGATCATCGACGAGCAGGCGCTCGCCGACGCCGTCCGCGGCGGGCACATCGCAAGCGCGGCGATCGACGTGTACACGAAGGAGCCGCCGCTTCCCGAGAACCCCCTGCTGGCGGTCCCTGATCTGCTGCTCACCCCCCACCTGGGCGCGAGCACCACCGAGGCCCAGCTCAACGTCGCGACCGACGTCGCCGACCAGATCGTCCAGTACCTGGCCGGGGGCGGACCCGGCTCCGCGGTCAACCTGCCGGCGGTCAAGCCCGAGGAGCTGGCCAGGCTCCAGCCCTATCTCGTGCTCGCCGAGAAGATGGGATCGCTGGCGGCACAGCTGGCGGGCGAGAAGGTGGGCCGGGTGGTCTGCAGCTACGCCGGCGAGCTGAGCCAGCTCGACTACAGCTACCTGACCGCCGAGGTGCTGCGCGGCCTCTTCAGCCACTTCACCGAGACCCGGGTCAACGCCATCAACGCCAAGCTGGTGGCCAAGGACCACGGCGTCGCCGTCGAGGAGCGCACCACCACCCGCGACCTCGACCACGCCGACGCCCTGCTGGTCGAGGTGATCGGCAAGGAGCGGCTGATCGTGGTCGGCACCCAGTTCGAGGGTCAGCCCCGGGTCACCCGGATCAACGACTTCCGGGTCGACATGGAGCCGGACGGCGTATTCCTGGTGGTCCAGCACAACGACCGCCCCGGGGTCATCGCCAAGGTCTCCGGACTTCTGGCCAGCCATGACATCAACATCGCCGGCATCGAGCTGGGCCGTGACCACCCGCGGGGTCGGGCCGTGATGCTGATGCAGGTCGACGACCCGGTGAGCCCGGAGCTGCAGGTCGCCCTGCGGGAGATCGCCGACCTGGAGTCGCTCCGGGTCGTCACCCTGTAGTTGGCCCGACTGCATCCCCTCCGAGGGGTCAGGTTCAACCCTGAGCACGTCCGGCTCGGAGGTGTGCTGGCGCCCCCGTACGACGTCATCAGCCCGGCGCAGCGGGAGGAGCTGTACGGGCGCGACCTGCGCAGCGTGGTGCGCATCGACTTCGGCAAGCCCTACCCGGACGACGTCCCCGGGCAGAGCGACGTCTACACCCGGGCGGCGGATCACCTCCGGATCTGGATCGAGCTCGGCATCCTGGTCCGGGACGAGCGGCCGGGTCTCTACCTGGTCGCCCACGAGTTCGCGACCCCCGGGGGTGAGCCGCGGCGCCGCCTCGGTCTGCTGGGCAGGGTCCCGGCGCTGCCCTGGCAGCGCTCCGAGGTGCGTCCCCACGAGCTGACCCTGCGCGGCCCCAAGGAGGACCGGCTGGCGCTGATGCGCGCGACCCGCGCCCAGACCTCCCCGGTGTGGCTGATCTGGGACGGCGCCCCGCGGCTCGGCGCGCGGCTGGCCCGCATCGCCGGGGGACCGGCGCTCCTGGGCGGCCGCTTCGACGGTGAGCTGGGAAGCGAGAAGGTGCTGGTCTGGCAGATCGCCGAGGAGTCCGTCCTGGCCGAGATCGGCGCCCTGCTCGCCCCCGCCACCCTCTACATCGCCGACGGCCACCACCGCTTCGAGACCATGGCCGCGTATGCCGCGGAGCGACGGGACGCGGGGGACGCCGAGGACGCCGATAGCCAGTTCGCCCTCGTCTACGCCAGTGCCGCCGACGACCCCGCCCTGCTGGTCCTCCCCATCCACCGGATGGTCCGCCCGCGCCCGGGGCTGCCGTCCGGTTGCGACCAGCTGCGGGCCCGGCTCGACGGCGCCTGGGACGCGGAGCCGGTGGCGGACGCCCTCGCAGCGTTTGCCGGGCTGGGAGAGCGGAGGGCGGCGGAGCACGCCTACGTCCTGGTGGCGCCCGACGGTGCCGCGCTCCTCCACCGGCCGCGGGGTCCGGCGAGCTCCCAGCGCGACGCGCTTAACGTCGCGGTCCTCCAGTCGGAGGTGATCGGCGCCTGCGGGATCGGGGAGGCGGAGCTGCGCGAGGGCGCGCTCGCCTACTCGCACGACCCCGCCGCGGCGGTCGCGGCGGTGCGGGAGGGACGGGCTGCGCTGGCATTCCTCGTCTCCCCCTGCACCGGCGAGGAGGTGATGGCGGTCGCCGCCGCCGGCGAGAACATGCCTCAGAAGTCGACCTACTTCTACCCCAAGGTCCCGACCGGGCTGGTCATCTCCCTGGTCTGAGCGCGAGGAGGCTCACGATCGTGAGCACGTCAGCGCTTGTGGCGGCATATTGTCGGTTTGCTCATGATCATGGGCAGACTTGCTGATATCCCACCATGATCCCTGATATGCTCACGATCATGATCAGACGCGTGGCAGATCGCGGAGAGCTCGGCCGGCTGGTGCGGGAGAGACGCCGAGTTCGACAGCTCACCCAGGCCGATCTGGCGGCTGCCGCGGGCGTCGGACGCGGGGTTCTCCAGAAGCTCGAGACCGGGCGCGGGGGCGTCAACGTCGACGGGGTGCTGGCGATCCTGTCGGCCCTCTCCCTGGACGTTCACGTCGTCGACAGGGAGATGGGCGGCGATGTCCGCTGACCGGCTCGTCGTTCTTCTGAGTGGAGAGCCCGTAGGGGTCCTCACGTCGGTCGGAGACGGTCGCGGCACGTTTGAGTACCTGCCCGAGATCGTCGGGCGCTCCCCCGACCTGCCGCTCCTCTCGCTGTCGCTTCCGGTGCGGCGAGCGCCGTACAGCGCTGAGGAGGCACATCCGTTCCTGGCCGGCCTGCTTCCCGAAGGTGCTGTCCGGAGTGCCCTGGCACGCCGGTGGAGGCTGGCCGAGAACGACGTCTTCGGTCTGCTGGCGGCCGCAGGCCGTGACTGTGCGGGCGCGGTGGCCTTCCTCCCGGAGGGGGAGGTGACAGCCGGGGATGGGGGAGGCGTCCGCTGGCTGGACGAGTCCGAGCTGGAGCGTCTGCTCGACGAGCTGCCGATCCGGCCGTTGGGCGACGAGCCTGAGCGGGGGATCCGCATCAGCCTGGCCGGGGCCCAGGAGAAGCTGGTGGTAGTGGTTGGCCGAGACGGCAAGGTCGGGCTGCCGCGCGGCGATACGCCGAGCACGCACATCCTCAAGCCGCGCCCATCCTTGCGCACCCGCAGCGGCCGGCCGGCCTTCCCGGACCATGTCGTCAACGAGGCCTTCTGCCTCACCCTCGCACGGCACTGCGGGATCGAGGCAGCGACGCCCGAGCTGCGTCGAGTCGGTGCGGAGGAGGTTCTCGTGGTGGAGCGCTTCGACCGGAGCGTGGAGGGGGATCGGGTGCTGCGTCTCCATCAGGAGGACGTCTGCCAGGCCCTTGGGGTCGACCCCCTGCGGAAGTACCAGGCGGACGGTGGACCGTCCGCGGCCGATGTGGTTCGCCTGCTCCGCAGTCGCTCCACGCGCGCAGCGCAGGATGTCCTTGCATTCATCGACCGCCTGGTCCTCGTGGTCACCATCGGCAACGCGGACGCCCACGCGAAGAACCACAGCCTTCTCCTGGAACCGGGGAGGATCCGGCTGGCGCCAGCCTACGACGTGGTCTGCACCGCGGTGTACCCGAGCATCGCAGGCACCCTGGCAATGGCGATCGGTGACCAGTACCAGGCCGACCAGGTGACGCCGCGGCATTGGGCGCAGCTTCTCGTGGGCTGCGGCCTCGACACCATGGCCCTGCGGCGTCGGATGGCCCGGCTGGCCGAAGCCCTGGCCGATAACGCCGAACCCGTCGCCCACGATCTTCGCGATCAAGGCGGTGGGGGGCAGATCCTCGATGCCATCGTGGCAACCATCCAGCGCCGCGCCCGACCGATCATCGCCCTTCCCGAGTGGCGCGGAGATAGCGGGAAGCAGCGGGCACCGGCACCGCGCTGAGCGCCGTTGAGAAGGCCGCGGCCATCAATCAGGGGCGGGGGGACGGCGAGGACGCCACGGGCGGTCTCCAGCGGTCGCGGGTCATCCTCCAGATCCGCCAGATGCCGGACTCGGGCGGGGCCGCCGGCGATCCCTTCGGGGACTCCCCGATGAGCGTGAAGTTGAGCTTGCGGGGAACGCCCTCACTGGCCACATTGGCCCGGTCGTGGTGGATCTCCACCGCCGTGATGCCCGGCAGGGTGAAGGCCACGGTCGTGAGTGCGGCCGCGGCGGCGGTCGCATAGCCGCGCCGGGTGTGGGCGGCGTGCACCCAGTAGCCGATCTCCAACCCGTCGGGGCCGAGGCGGCGGTGGAGCCCGGAGCCGCCGACAACGAGGGGGCCGCGAAAGAGCCCGTAGTTGAGGTCCCCGCCCGCGTCCCATTCCTGCTCCCAGCGCGCCAGGGTGGCGCGGCGCTCCTCCATGGTGGCTGAGGCCGCCCAGGGCAGCCACGGACGCAGGTGCTCGCGACTCTCGTCGATGGCCTGGGTCGCCGCCTCGGCGTCGGCGGGGCGCCAGCGGCGGAGGACCAGCCCGTCCCCGAGATCGATGCGCTCGGGCGCCGCCATCAACCCTGATCCACGAAGTCCGCCACGGCGTCCACGAAGTGCTGCCGCTCCCGGATCAGGAAGAAGAGGTGGCCTCCCCGGAACGTCACCAGCCGCGAGCCCGGGATCTCGCGGTGCATCTCCTCCGCCATCGCCACGGGCGCGGCCCGGTCGCTGCGGCCGTGCATCACCGCGGTGGGCATGCCCAGCTCGTGCAGACGTGGGCCGGCGTCGTACCCGTCCGAGGCCTCCATCTGGCGGACGAAGGCGTAGCGGGGCTGCGGGTACCGGCTCCGGGAGAGCGGCATGCCGGAGAGGATCGGGTAGAGGTGTCTTCGCCGCCACGACCGGACCACCCGGGCGGAGGTGGAGACGAGGATCAGCCTCGCGACGCGCTCGGGATGGCGGAGCGCCAGCTCCATGGCGATGCGGCCCCCCAGGGAGATCCCCAGCACGCCGGCCCGGGGGACCCCGAGGGTGTCCAGCACGCCCAGCGCGTCGGCGGCCATCAGCTCGATCGAATAGGGCGCGTCGGGCTTGTCGGTGCGCCCGGCGCCGCGATTGTCGAAGGCGATCACCTGGGATCGGGCGGCGAGCTGATCGATCAGCGCCGTGTACTCGGAGACATCCGCCCCCAGGCCGAGGATCAGCAGCAGCGGCCGTCCGCGGCCGCGCACCTCGCAGTGGATGTGGATACCGCTGACGCCGGCGCTCGCAGTCATGCCGCCGCTCGCCCTACGGGAACTTCTTCTCGACGCCGGCGAAGAAGGCCTCGGCCAGGGCCGGGAGGCCCCCCTCGCGGACCGCGATCGGGGCCCCGAGCTCGAGCTTCAGCACCGTCGTGGCCGCTACGCCGGAGGGGGAGGGGGAGGGGGCGGGGGCGGGAGCGGGGGCGGGCCCACCCGCAGCAGGTCGCGCACCGCGACCCGGAGGACGGCGGCCAGCTGCGCCGGGTCCGGCGCGGCGGCGCCCGGCTGCATCGCCAGGGCCGCGCCGGAGACGACCACGGCCAGCGAGCCGGCCATCCGGACGCGCTGGTCGAGGCTGAGCGCCGGGTCGCCGAGCATCCGCACGAAGAGCTGCTCGGGCTCCACGTCCGGCCCCCCGTGGTCCCTCCGGTGGATCTCCCCGAAGGCGGCGGCGTTGCGCTGATACAGGAGGAGGTGCCGGCTGTGCGCGGCCAGCTGATCGATGAGCCAGTCGAGGAAGGTGATCCATGACCCCGCGGCGGCGGAATCGCCGAGCCGGTCCATCGCGCTGTGCATGAGCTGGTGCACCGGCAGGTGCAGCGCGAAGAGGAGGTCGTCCTTGGACTCGAAGTGGTAGTAGAGGGCGGCCTTGGTCACCCCCACCCGCTCGGCGATCTCCCGGAGCGAGGTCTTGTCGAAGCCCTGGTCGAGGAAGAGGTCGAGGGCGGCCTCGAGGATGCGCTCGCGGGTCCCGGCCGGGTCGCCTCCGGCCGCGGCCGGGGGGCGGGAGCGGAGGAGCACCCGGTGACCCCGGTTGCCGCGCGGCGCCGGGTCGTCACCGACCGCGGGGGTGTCCTGAACGGGAACGGGACCGGGGACGGTTCCGATCGGCTCGCCGGCCATCATGGTTTCTTTACTTGACGACCGGTAAGCGCTTCGCTTACCATACGGTCAGTAAGTATACGTCCGGCAGGCGCCAAGCGGCGGAAGCCCACGGACGGCGGCCCAGGAGTTGCATCTTCGCGCTATCACGATATATCGTTATAATACGTCCAACCCCCCGAGGGTATCCCCATGAACGACACCGCAGCACGGGGCCGGCCGGCCCGGGCCCCGCTCGCCGAAGGAGGCGTGAGATGCCCGGCAGAGCCATGATCGAGGCGGAGGGACTGGTCAAGCGGTACGGCGCGACCGTCGCCCTGGCCGGCGTCGATCTCTCCGTCCCCCCGGGTGCGATCCTCGGGGTGCTGGGGCCCAACGGCGCCGGCAAGACCACCGCGATCCGCATCCTCACCACCCTCAGCCACCCCGACGAGGGACGGGCCTGGGTGGGCGGCTTCGACGTCGCCGCACATCCGACCGAGGTGCGCCGGCGCATCGGCGTGGCCGCCCAGGCGACGACCCTCGACGAGCTGCTCACCGGCAGGCAGAACCTGGTGATGATCGGCCAGCTGAGCGGGCTCCGGCGCTCCGAGGCACGGCGGCGCGCCGCCGATCTGCTGGAGCGGCTGGAGCTGAGCGAGGCCGCCGACCGCCTCAGCCGCGGGTACTCCGGCGGGATGCGCCGTCGCCTCGACCTCGCCGCCAGCATGATCATGGCGCCGCCCGTCCTCTTCCTCGACGAGCCGACCACCGGGCTCGACCCGGCCAGCCGGCTCGGGGTGTGGGAGGTGATCCGGGGAATGGTCGGGGACGGCTGCACGGTCCTGCTCACCACCCAGTACCTCGACGAGGCGGATCATCTCGCCGACTCGATCGCGGTCTTCGATCACGGCAGGGTGATCGCCAGCGGGACGCCGCAGCAGCTGAAGTCGGAGACCGGGTCGGCGCGCCTGGAGGTGACCCTCAGCATGCCCCGGCCGGAGGCGGTCCTCGCCCTCCAGCCGCTGCTCGAGGGGGAGGCCCACGTGAGCCACGACGGACGGCGTCTCCGCGCCGCGGTCCGCAACCAGGACGGGCTCGCCACCGCGGCGGTCCGTGCCCTCGACCGCGCCGGCATCCTGGTCGACGACGTGCAGGTGCACCAGCCCTCCCTGGACGACGTCTTCCTCGCCCTCACCGGTCGCGAGAGCGCCGACGAGGAGACGGCCGCCGAGCCGGAGGAGGCGACGGCGTGAGCGTCCGCACCCTCGCCCTCGCCGACGCTCAGCCCGGCTGGTTCACCCAGCGGCTCCGGGAGATCCTGGTCCTGGTCCGTCGCAACCTGCTCCACATCGCGCGCGAGCCGATGCAGCTCTCCGACGTGACCCTCCAGCCGATCCTCTTCACCCTGCTCTTCATCTTCGTGTTCGGCTCGGGCATCCCGATCCCGGGGGGCAGCTACACCGACTTCGCCCTGGCGGGGCTCCTGGCCATGAACCTGATCACCTCGTCCAACGGGACCGCGGTGGGCCTCAGCACCGACCTCAACACCGGGCTCATCGACCGCTTCCGAGCGCTGCCCATGTGGCGACCCTCGATCCTCATCGCCCGATCGATCACCGACCTGCTCTCGGCGCTGATCTGCACCACCATCGTGGTGGTCGCGGGCCTGGTGGTGGGCTGGCGGCCCAGCACCGGGGTGATCTCGGTGGCCGCCGGCCTCGGGATCGCCCTGCTCTTCACCTACGCGATCTGCTGGACCTTCGGCTGCGTCGGTCTGGTGGCCAGGAACATCGAGGCGGCGATGTCGATCGGCTTCATCGTGCTCTTCCCCATGGCCTTCGTCTCCAACGCGATGGTGCCGACCCAGGGGATGCCGGCGTGGCTGCGCCTGATCGCCGATTGGAACCCGGTCAGCTCGGTCACCGCGGCATGCCGTCAGCTCTTCGGCAACCCCAACCCCTCCGCACTGATCCACGACTGGCCGATGCAGCACCCGGTGACGGCCGCGCTGCTCTGGGCGGTGGCCCTGCTGGTGATCTGCGTCCCGCTCGCGACCGTCCTCTTCCGGCACCGCACCGCCGACTGACACAGCGGGCGGACCACCGTCCGGGGGCGGGACGGCTCAGCCCGAGGTCGGGCGTCCGGAGACGGCCAGTCCCACCCCCAGCCCGATCATCACCGCGCCGCTGCCCCAGCGAAGCCGGCCGAGCCGGCCCTTGGGCCCGGTCAGCCACGCGCGGGCGGAACTCGCGGCGAACGCCCAGCCGGTGTCGCAGACCAGCGCGATCGCCGACCAGACCAGGCCCAGCACCAGCAGCTGGAGGGGGACGTGGCCCAGCCTCGGGTCGGCGAACTGAGGCAGCACGGCGGCGAAGAACACCGTCGTCTTGGGATTGGTGAGGCCGACCACGAGGGCCTGCCCGAAGACCCGCCGGGTGCCGCCGGTGCGCAGAGCCGGCCCGGGGCCCCCCGGCGCGTGGCGGCTGCGGATCGTCTGGACTCCCAGGTAGACCAGGTAGGCCGCCCCGAGCAGCTTGACGACGGTGAACGCGATGGACGACGCCGCGACCAGCGCGCCGATCCCCACGGCCACCGCGCACACCTGGGCGAACTCGCCCAGCTGGTTGCCGAGGACGGTCGTCAGCGCCAGCCGGCGTCCCAGCGACAGCGACCGGCTGACGATGAAGAGCACGCTCGGGCCCGGGAAGAGGATGACCAGCAGCGCCACCCCCGCGAAGGCCAGCATCCGGTTCGGATCCATCGGTGCAGGATAGCCGGGTCGCGCGTGCCCTCCCAGGAGATGAGCCCTTGACAGGCCGCCTCGCGGGCCAATAGACCAGGGGGATCGGCGACGATCAGGAGGAAGATGACGATGACCACGGCTCACGACCCCACAGCGATGGCCGGCTCGGAGGCTGGCGTCCGCGGTCTCCTGGCCCGACGCGCGCGCTGCCTGTGGGAGAAGGATGCGACGGGGCTCGTGGAGCTGTATGCCGCCGGGATCGTGAAATTCGACCTCGCTCCACCCCTGGTCGAGGCGGGGCCCGAGGTCACGGACACGGCCGGATGGGAGAGCTGGTTCGCGACCTGGGAAGGCCCCATCGGATTGGAGATCACGCGCTTGGCGGTCGACGTCGAAGGCTCACTCGCTCTCTGTCACAGCCTCGACCGGCTGTGGGGCACCAAGGTCGGCGGGCATCCCGAGCAGCTCTGGCTTCGCAGCACCCTGGGGCTGCGGAACATCGGCGGCAAGTGGCTCATCATTCACCAGCACAGCTCGGTGCCGTTCCTGATGGACGGGTCCGGTCTGGCCGCCCTCACCCTGCAGCCCTGACCGACCAACCCAGCCAGGCCGCGCATCCACCGCTGACCGCCTGCCCCGTCCCTGGTGGCAGAGTCCCGCCATGACCTCGGCAGACGGCCGCGTGCACATCGAGGCGGTCGTCCTCGACATGGACGGCTTGCTCATCGACACCGAGCCGGCCTGGCGGGCCGCCGAGACCGAGGTGTTCGGTGACCTGGGGATCCAGCTCACCGAGGCCGACATGCTTGCCACCATGGGGCAGCGGATCGTCGAGCTGGCTGCCCACTGGCGCCGGCACCGCCCCTGGCCGGGCGCGGAGACGGGAGAGCCGAGCGACGCGGCCATCGCCACCCGGGTCATCGACCTGATGGTGGCCCACGTCCAGCGGAGCGGCGAGCCCATGGCCGGCGTGGTCGAGGCCATGGGGCTCCTCCGCCGCCTGGGCCTGCGGGTGGCCATCGCCTCGTCCTCCCCCCACCGTCTCATCGACGCGGTCTGCGCCCGGCTGGAGATGGGATGGATCGAGGTCCGCTGCTCGGCCGACGACGAGGCGCGCGGCAAGCCGGCGGGCGACGTCTACCTAACCGCCGCCCGCCGCCTCGGGCTGAGCCCCGCGGTCTGCCTGGCCGTCGAGGACTCCCCCAACGGGGTGCTCGCCGCGCAGGCCGCCGGGATGCGCTGTGTCGCCGTCCCCGACCGCCTCCTGGCCGCGGACCCGGCCTTTGGGAGGGCGGCCGTGCTGCTGGCGTCCCTGGCGGAGCTCGACGAGCCGCTGCTGCGCTCGCTCGGATGGCGGCGCGGGGCCGGGGAGGATGAGGCGCTACCATGCGGCCATGGGCCGGAGGGTCAACTTCTACCTGGACGACGACCTGATCGAGGCGCTCAACCAGCACACCCAGGTCTCGCCCCTCTCCCGCAGCGAGATCGTCGCGATCGCCCTCCGCCGCCTGCTCCGTGAGGAGAGGCGCCGCGCCAAGGTGGACGTCCCCGCCACCGAGATGGCGCGCCGGATCGCCGCCGGGGAGCTGCCCTCCCGGCGGCTGGACGGGCCCCGGCTCCGCGGGATGCCCCCGCCCTGGGAGAATTGACGCGCCCCGAGGTTTGGCTCCCATCCACCCCGGGTATGAGCTGATCAGTTCCTAGTCGAGAGTCCCCGTGCCGACCTACGGATACCACTGCCCCCACTGCCAGACCGAGTTCGAGGTCTTCCGCCGCATGACGGACGACCCCGGTGCCGACTGCCCCCGGTGCGGGACGGCGGGACGGCGACTCTTCTCCCCGACCGGGATCGTCTTCAAGGGGAGCGGCTTCTACAAGACCGATTCGCGGCAGGCGACCAGCGCCTCCGTCAACGGCAACGGGCCCGCGGCCGGGGGCAAGGCCTCGGTCCCGGAGCGGTCGGCGGCAGGGGACACGACCGCCACCGGGGAGAAGACCTCGGCGGGCGAGAAGGCATCCGACACCCGGGAGACCGCCACCCGCGGGGAGACCTCGACAGGGGGCTCGACCACCACCTGAGATCGCCGCCGGGAGCGGCGTTGCTAGCATGCTTCACAGGGACGGGCAGGGTCCGTCATCACCAGGAGGCCACGATGACGCATCCCGTCACCATCACCGATTCCAACTTCAAGTCCGAGGTTCTCGAGAGCGAGATCCCGGTGCTCGTCGACTTCTGGGCGTCCTGGTGCTCCCCCTGCAAGCTGATCGCGCCGATCATCGAGGAGTTCACCTCCGAGTACGAGGGCAGGGTCAAGGTCGGCAAGGTGGACGTGGACGCCAACCCGGCGACCCCCGGGATGTTCGGGATCATGAGCATCCCCACCCTGATGATCTTCCAGGGCGGCAAGGCGGCCGACCGGATCGTCGGCTACCAGCCCAAGCCGGCCCTCAGGGCGCGGATCGACGCCATCCTGACCCCGGCTCGGTGAACTGACGCCAGGGCACGACGCGGCGCCCGTAGGCGGCGGTTGCCAACTTCAGGCCTCTGAGGCACACTGAATCCAGGCTGGACGAAGGGACGGCGTGAACAGGCAGGGAGGGTCTGTGCGTGGTGGCGCGCGCGCGTGAGACGGCGGCACAGATGCGCGACGTCCTGGCCTGGCGCGACGTCCGGCTGGTCGTCTGCCTCTTCTGCGCGGCCCAGCTCCTGGACGGCCTCACCACCTACATCGCCCTGGAGTCGCACCGCTTCCAGGAGCAGAACCCTCTCCTGGGCGGTCTCCTCGACAGCCATCCCGCGGCCGCGCTGGGAGTCAAGCTGGTCCTGGCGGCGGTGGTGGTGACGGTTCTGCTCACCCTCCGGCTCCGCTGGCGGCTCCGGCTGGCGGTGATCACGCTGTTCACCCTGGTCAGCCTGGTAGCGCCCCTGGAGAACCTGCTGCACCTCGCCGGGGTCTCCTGACCCGCGGCCGGGTCGCCCCTCAACCGGCATCCAGCTGAGCCAGGACCCTCCCCACCAGGGCCAGTGACCCGCACACCAGCACGAGCCCCGACGGCCCCGCCCGGCGCCGGGCCTCGGCGACCGCGGCGGTCACCGGCTCGACGACGACCCCTCCAGGGAGCATGACCGCGAGGGCGGCGGCGGACGCCGCGCGCTCACCCCCGATGCTGGTGAGCACCACCTCGCCGGCCATCGCGGGGAGCAGGGGGAGCATCTCGCCGAGCTGCTTGTCGGCCATGGCGCCGAAGACGGCGATGACGCGGCGGCCTCCCGCCAGCTCCGCGACCTCCGGCTGGAGCGCCGCCAGCGCCGCCGGGTTGTGCGCGCCGTCGAGGAGCAGCGCTGGCGTCCCCTCGATCCACTGCAGCCGGCCGGGCCAGCGCACCGAGGCGGCGCCCGTGACGATCGCCGGCTCCGGGATGCCGAGCAGGACCGCCGTCGCGGCGGCGACCGCCAGGTTCTCCTCCTGCACGCGGCCACAGAGCGGCGACCTGCAGTGGAGGCGGGGCGCCGCGACCGCGACCGGATCGAGCTCGACCTCCACGCCCGCGCGTCCGCGGCTGGTGCCCCGCCAGTCCGCGCCGGCCTCGAGCACGCGCAGCGGCGCGCCGACCGTCCGCGCGCGCTCGGTGATGATCGAGCGGGCCGGCTCGGTGGCGGCGGTCACCACCCAGTCGCCGGTCTTCACGATCCCCGCCTTCTCGGCGGCGATCGCCTCCACGGTGTCGCCGAGCCACTCCCGGTGGTCGAGGGCGACGTTGGTGACGACGCAACCCCCCAGGTCGGCGACGTTGGTGCTGTCGAGCCGCCCGCCCATCCCCACCTCGCAGACGACGGTGCCCGCCCGATGGCGGGCGGCGGCGAGAAACCCCATGACGGTGAGGATCTCGAACTGGGTCGGATGCTCTCCGGACGGAGCCTGGTCGGCGGCGTCCAGCACCTCGCGGGCAAGGGCGGCGAAGCGGCCGTCGTCCATCGGCTCGCCGTCGAGGACGATCCGCTCCCCCCAGCGGACCAGGTGGGGCTTGGCGAGGAGAGCGGTCCGCCGGCCTGCCGCCCGTGCCATGGCCTCGAGAAGAGCCGCGACCGAGCCCTTGCCGTTGGTCCCCGCGACCAGGACTCCCCTGAGACCGAGGTGGGGGTTCCCCACGTGGTCGAGGAGCCACCGGGTCCGTTCCAGGCCGGGCACGATGCCGAACCTCCCCGCCGCGTCCAGGCGCGCGAGCGCGGAGCTGAGCCGTTCCGGGCCCGAACCGGGGCGGCTCTCTCCGGAGGTCACGGCGCGGGTCGGGGCCTCCACGGCCAGGCGGTGGCGATCGCCTCATCCTCGCCCGGACGGTCGAGGAGGGTTCCCAGGACGTCGAGCCACGCCCGCTGCCGCTCCGCGGGGTCGGAGACCCCCTCGATCGCCGAGTCGCGGTACAGGCCGCCGGTCTGGTGGGCCAGGGTGGCCTGCAGCTCCTGGTACTCCAGCACGGTCGCGGCCTCGAGGTGCGCCGGCTCCGCGCGCCCTGGCACCCGCGCCTCGACGTGGAACACCCGGCCACGGTCGTGGTCAAAGGTCGAGACCGGATGCAGCTCCAGGCTCCCGATGGCGGGCAGGAGGGTGGCGAGGCGCTCCAGCCACTCCGCCTGAGGGTCCGCGCTCGAGTCGGTCTCCGCATCCACGAACAGCTCGCCGGCCAGGGCGAGGACGGCGACATGGAACTGGCGATGGTAGAGGAGGTCCGCCCCGCTCACCGCCACCGCGCCCACCAGCTCGCCGGCGTCGTCCCAGAAGCTGACCATGAAGGGCCGGGCATACGGCTTGCGCGCCTCCTGCTCCGACCAGCGGACGCTGATCTTCGGCATCAGCCGACGGGCGCCGGGCGGCGGGCCCGGGCCAGCGCCAGGGTGTTGCGGAGCAGCATCGCGATCGTCATCGGGCCGACCCCGCCGGGGACCGGGGTGAGCCAGCCCGCGACCGGCTCCACCGAGGCGCGGTCCACGTCGCCGGCGAGCCGCCCGTCCAGCGGCGTCGTGCCCACATCGATGACCGCCGCGCCCGGCTTGACGTAGTCGGCGGTGATCATGCCCGGCCGACCGATCGCGGCCACCAGGATGTCGCCCTCGCGGCAGACCCCGGGGAGGTCCCGGGTCTTGGAGTGGCAGACGGTGACGGTCGCGTCGGCGTTCACCAGCAGCAGGGCGAGGGGCCGGCCCACGATCACGCTCCGGCCCACCACCACGGCGCGGCTCCCGGCGATGGGCACCCCGGACCGCCGGAGCAGCTCCAGGCAGCCGAGCGGGGTCCCGGGCAGCACCGGGGGCACCCCCCCGGCGGCGAGCCGGCCGAGGTTGAGGGGATGGAACCCGTCGGCGTCCTTGGCGGCGGGCACCGCCTCGAGGACCGCACCGGAGTCGATCTGGCGCGGCAGCGGGAGCTGGACCAGCATCGCGTCGATGTCGGGGTCGTCGCGCATCCGGGCGCAGAGGTCGAGGATGTCCGAGGTGGAGCTGCCGCCTCCCGGGGTGTGGAGGCTGAAGCGGATCCCGGCCCGCTCGGCCGCCCGGCCCTTGTTGCGGACGTAGGTCGCGCTGGCGGGGTCGTCGCCACAGAGCACCACCCCGAGGTGGGGGACGGCCAGGCCCTCGGCCACCATGGCCGTGACCTCGGCGGCTATCTCGGCCCGGATCGCCTTGGCGATGGCGCTCCCATCGATGATGGTCGCGCTCACGTGCGCCGCCGCTCCACGGTGACGCTGAAGCGGTCCACCGCCACGGCGAGCGGCGGTCGCTTGGCCACCCTGACCCTCACCGACGACGCGCCCGGCTCCTCCAGCAGCTCCTCGGCCAGCCGCTCCGCCACCGTCTCCACCAGGTGGTAGCTGTCGTCCTCGACCACCCGGCGGCACCTCTCGACCAGCCGCGCGTAGTCGATGGTGTCCTCGACCCGGTCGCTGCGCGCGGCCCTGCGGGTGTCGGTCCTCACCTCGACGTCCACGTCCAGGTGCACTCCGGCGCCGCGCTCGTCGGCCAGGCAACCGTGGTGCCCGAAGAAGCGCATCCCCTCGAGGCGGAGAACATCCTCGCCCACCCCCACCGCGTCCGAGCGCGACGAGACGCCGCCGGGGTCCGGGGCACGCTGGTCGGGGCTCACCCGCCCGATTCTAGTCAGGGGGAGGTGGCAGCAACGGGTGACCGGCGGCGGGGTACTCTCGTTGTGCCGGTGATCCCAGGAGTTTCGTGACGAATATTTCGTCACGAAAGATAGGCGACCGCGGCTCGCGCACATGCCGAACGGTCGCCCCGCCTCGAGCGACTCGTCGCGCGCGGAGGTCGCGCCGCAGGGGTCGCGCTCACGCCATCAGGGATCGGGGACAGGCCGTCCGGGGATCGGGGACAGGCCGTCCGGGGATCGGGGACAGGCCGTCCAGGAGCGGGGAAGGTCACCAGCCCCGGTCAGGTCAGGCGGAGCGGGACTCCTCCACGGGCTTCAGCAGCGTCTCGTGGTGGTCCACCGGGTTGACCATCACCACCTGGAAGAGGTCCTCGAAGTCGCACTGGAAGAGCTGCATCAGCTGCTGGCGGAGCTTGGGCCCGGGGTTGCGGGTCCCCGCCTCCAGGGCTGGGATGTAGTTCTGGGTCACCCCCAGGCGGCGGGCCAGCTCCCGCTGGGTCAGCTTGTGCCTGTCTCGCATGGTGCGGAGCCCGGTGGCGCGAACCTCGACGTTCATGACCAACTAATCTAGTACCTGACAGTGGTTTCGTCAACGCATGAGACTGCGCGGCGGCTCGGGTCGGCCTGAATGATTGCCGATACTGAACTGCTGAGTGGTGTAGCTGCTGTGGGCGCGGGGGTGCGGGGACTCTCGCGACGACATCGTCACCATCGCATCACACGCTCCAGGTTACTGTGATGCAATGCACGCATCCTCGCCTCGCCGATCTATGGACGCACGGGCAAAGAAGGCGGCTGTCCCCGACGACGTGGATGATCAGGCCGGCCAGGGCATGGTCGAGTACGCCCTGATCCTTGTTCTCATCGCCATCGTAGTCGTCGTCATCCTCACGGTCGTCGGCAGCCAGGTCAACAACGTCTTCTCCAACGTCAGCAGCGCGCTGGGCACATAAGCAGGAGACAGGCCACCAGCTCCTCCCTGCCCCAGCGAAGGGGCTGATCCGGGGGGCTGGGAGACACCGCCCCCGATCTGCGACCATCGGGGGTGATGTGCCGCGTGTGCGGGAAGCGTCCTGAGATCCCCGATGAGCGCAGCGGTCGCTGCGAGGCCTGCGTGAAGGCGGGCCGGATGGCGCTCCGCTTCCGTCTCGCCCCCGGCCCGGGCGGCGCCGGGCTGCGGGTCAAGGCCGGGGAGATCTCCCCCCGCGCCCTCCGGCAGAAGTGGCTGACCCAGCTCCGCGCCTATACGTCCCAGCCGGCGGCCCGCCCCCACCTCGGCCTGCACGAGGTGGAGATGGTGGTCGCCAAGGACCACCTGGAGACGGTCCGTGTCGCCGCCGACCTGGCCGGGCAGGTTCCCGCGGCGCTCGAGGCGCTGCGTCGGGCCGCCGAGCGCACCGACGCCTCCTGGTAGGACGCGTCGATCAGTTCGGGTCGGAGCTTCTGCATCATGATGCAGCCATGCTACACTCTGATGCGCATGCGTACCACGATCGCCATCGACGACGAGCTCCTCGCCGACGCGAGGCAGGCGGCACTGGAGTCGGGTCAGTCCCTCGGGCACCTCGTCGAGGACGCGCTGAGGGAGCGGCTGAGCCGCCGGCAGACGGTGACGGCGGGGCGGCCCATGCTGCCCGTCTCCTCCGGCAGCGGCGGGCTGAGACCGGGGGTGGACCTCGACGACAGCGCCGCCCTTCTGGACCTCCTGAACGGCAGCAGTCTTCGGTGAACCTCTGGGACGTCAACGTCCTCGTCTACGCGTTCCGCGTTGACGCGCCCGGCCACGCCGCCTACCGCGGCTGGGTGGAGAGAGCCCTCGCCGCCGACGAGCCGTTCGGGTATTCCGACCTCATCCTCTCGGGTTTCGTCCGTGTCGTGACCCATCCAGGCATCTTCCGCGAGCCGGACAGCCTGAGCGACGCCCTCGCCTTCGCCGAGTCGATCCACGGGCAGCCCAACGCCGTGGACATCAGACCCGGAGCCCGGCACTGGGAGATCTTTCGGAAGCTGTGCGAGGTGGTGGGCGCCAGGGGCAACCTGGTCCGCGACGCCTTTCATGCCGCGCTCGCAATCGAGTCGGGCAGCGCGTGGGTCACGAGCGACCGCGACTACTCGCGGTTCCCGGGGCTGCGGGTGGTCCACCCGCTTGACGAGCTGCGGAGCTGAACGGGGGACGCCGTCTCTGGGACGCCGTCTGTGGGACGCCGTCTCTAGGACTCCGTGTCTGGGACGCCGGTTCTGGACGCCGGTTCTGGGACGCCGGCTCTGGGGCGCCGGTCCTGGGGCGCCGGGCGTGCCGGCGGTCAGTGGGTCAGGAGCCACTGCCAGCTGGGCGCACCCAGGCTGCCGGTCGCGGCCACGCGCCAGGTGGCGACCGTGATGTCGCCGATGCGACCGGTGACGTGCGCGACCATCGTGCCGTCCGCAACCTTGGTCGGGTCGAGGTGGGAGACCGCGGTCCCGGATAGGCTGAGCACGGCGCCGACCCTGACCTCGACCGAGGATGTGCCGGTCTGGTAGCTCGCCTGGAGGCCGGCGCTGGTGCCCCAGGGGGAGCGGACCGCCCCGGACAGCGACGGGGGCTTGACGCTGCCCGGGTTCACGATCCGGTAGGCCTCGAAGGCGGCCTTGACCGCGGCCGCAGCCCCGCTCAGGGCGTCGCCGAGCTCCTCGTCGAGGTCGCCATCGGCCGTGACCTGGCCCAGGATGGCGCCGACCACGGTCACCTCCGCGCTGCCGCCCAGGGGGCCGACGTGCTGGGCGGCGAAGAGCAGGCAGCCGCCGGCCTGGGGCGTCGAGCCCGTCTTGAGCCCCAGCCAGCCGGGGACGCTGCCCAGGTCGGTGTCGAGGTTCTTGATGGTGGTGCCGTCCGGCATCACCGCGGACTGGGTGGCGACCAGCCCGGCGAGGACCGGATTGGCGAGGGCGGCCTGACCCAGCTTGACGAGGTCGGCGGCCGTCGACACCGTCTGAGGGCTGTAGCCGCTGGCGTCGGCGAAGGTGGTCTGGGTCATCCCGAGGGTCGTCGCCTCGGTGTTGAGGTCGGCGACGAAGGCGCTCTGGGAGCCCGCCACCCACGCCGCCAGGGTCTCGGCGATGTTGTTGGCCGAGGGCAGGAGGAGGGCGAGCAGAAGCTGGCGCTCGGTGAACTGCTCGCCGGCCGAGACCGGGTAGTTGGAGCCATCCCCGGCGACCACCTGGTTGAAGAAGGTGACGTCCTGGCCGGTGACGGTGTAGGTGGGACCGGGGCCGCCGTCGAGCAGCGGTCGCTGCTGCAGCACCACGAGGGCGGTCATGACCTTCGCCACCGAACCGATCGGGGACACCGTGGTGGGCGCCACCTGGGCGAGCTGGCCGGACCCGGAGGACACCAGGTCGAAGCTGCCGCTGCTGGGCACGGGGATGGGAGGCGCGGATCCGGGGGCGAGCGCGAGGGTCTGCGGAAGGCCGAGGGTGACCTGTGGTGCGGGCGGAGTTCTGACCAGCCTGACCGCCGCGAACGCTCCAGCCCCGAGCACAACTCCGGCGATCGCGGTGAACGCGAGCGGCAGGAAGCGAGCCCGGCGCGGCTGGGTCTGATCGCGACTCATGTCAACCCCCAAACCCTCTCTCTCGTGCCCGGGCCGGCGGGCTCAGGCTGTCAGGCTGCGCCGCCGGCGCGGAGCTGGACGAGGATGCACGCCCCCGGTGGTCAGCGCTTGGCCCGGCGGCCGTTCCCCTTGAGCGAGGCCGACAGGGTCGCAGAGGGAGAGAAACGGACCACCTTGCGGGCCGGCACCTTGACCGCCTCGCCGGTGCGGGGATTGCGACCCATCCGCGCGGCACGCTGCTGGATCGTGAAGTTGCCGAAGCCATGGATGCGCACCTCGTCGCCGTCGCGCAGGGCGCCGGTGATCGCATCGAAGAACCAGCGCACGTCGTCGCGCGCCCGGGTCATAGCATGCACGTAGCCCTCGGTTCCGCGATCACGCTCCTCTTTCTCGACCTTTGCCTTCCACGACTCGGCCAGGGAATCGCGAGTAATCACTTTGGCCATGCTCTCTCTCCACTTCCGGTCGGGCGCTGCGACAGCCGAATTGTAAGGTCGCGCAACGGGTTTCTCAACTCTCCCCCGTGCTACCGTGCGCGGGTGCAGGGATTCTCGACCGGCCTGCCCGACTCCGGATGGGACCGCGAGCTGTTCGCGGGCGGTGGCCACGTCATGCAGAGCCGTGCGTGGATGGCGGTGCAGCAGGCGCTCGGCGACGAGGTGGTGCACCAGCGCGGCGAGGGCTGGCGCTGGGCGGGCGTCCACCATCGCGGGCGGGGGCTCGGCTACCTCTACCTTCCGTTCGGTCCCGTGCTCGACGCTCCCGGCCGCCTCGGCGACGCCATCGACGCGATCAGGACGGCGGGCACCGCGCTGGGCACGGACTTCGTGCGGGTGGAGCCCGACCTCGAGGTGACCTCCCCCGCCGTGGCCGCCGCCGCGGAGGGCGTCCTCGGCGCCCGCGGAGCGGTGCGGGCCCGCAGCGTTCAGCCCCGTCACACCCTGGTCCTCGACCTGCGCCGGCCGGAGGAGGAGCTGCGCGGCGAGATGCTCTCGGGACGTCGCCGCAGCATCAATGCCGCGGCGCGGAAGGGCATCAGCATCCGGCGGACCCGGGAGGCGGGAGAGGTGGAGGAGTTCATCCGGCTGATCCGGAGAACGGGGGAGCGGAACCGCTTCGACCCCCACTCCGACGCGTATTACCGCACCGTGTGCGCGACCCTCTTTGGCCGCGGGGCGGCGTCGCTCTACCTCGCGGAGGTGGAGGGGGAGAGCGTCGCCGGGGTGATCGCCTTCGAGTCGCCCACGACCGGCTACTACGCCCACGCCGCCGACGACCCCGAGCGCTCGCGCCAGATCGTCGCGGCGGCTCCTCTGGCCTGGCGGATCGTGCTCGACTGCCGGGCCGAGGGGCGGACCACCTTCGACTTCTGGGGGGTCATCCCCGACGACTCGTCCGATCACCCGTGGGCCGGGTTCAGCCGGTTCAAGAAGACCTTCGGCGGGCGGATGGTGACCCGCCCGGGAACCTTCGACCTGCCGCTGCGGCCGCTGCGCTACCGCGTCTACCGCGCGGCGCGTGAGATGCGGGCGGCGCGGCGCGCCGGGCGGAGGCCGGCCGCCCCATGAGGCCCGCCAGCCGCGCCGAGATCGACCGCTGGGACGACCTGGTGCTCGCCAACCCCGGCGGCGGCAGCATGCTCCAGGCCCGGGCCTGGGGCGAGTTCAAGCGCGACTGGGGGTGGCGGCCGGCCTACCTCGTCTCCGACGACCCGGCGGCGCCGGTGGCGGCCCTTTTCCTCCGCCGGCACGTCCCCGGGCTCGGCTGGCTCTGGTACGCCCCCAAGGGCCCGGGGGTCACCGCCGCGCACCAATTGGCCCGAGTCCTCGCCTCCCGGGACGCCTTCGACGGCGCCTTCTGCGTCCAGGTGGAGCCGGAGCTGGCCGACACGTCCGCAAACCGGCTGGCGCTCAGCTCGCTCGGGTTGCGCAAGGCCGAGGACGTGCAGATCTCGCGGGCCACCGCGGTCGTCGATCTCGCCCCCGACGAGGAGGCGCTGCTCGCCTCCTTCCGGCCGAAGACGCGCTACAACATCCGGCTGGCGGCCCGCCACGGGGTGCGCGTCGACCCGATCCCGTGCGGCGCGGCGGGGGTGGCGACCATGTACGCGCTGATGGCGGCGGCGTTCGAGCGCGCCGGGTTCCCGCTCCGCCCGCTCGCGTACTACTCGGCCTACTGGCGGCTCTTCGAGGCGAGCGGTCAGGGCCAGCTCTTCGTGGCCCGTCTCGGGGACGAGGTCCTGGCCGGCGCCTACGTGGTGCGCCTCGGGGATCGCGCCTGGTACAAGGACGGCGGCTCGGTCACCCACCGCCACGAGGTGATGGCGCCCCACCTCGTCCAGTGGGAGGCGATGCGCTGGCTGCGGGCCGAGGGGGCGCGCAGCTACGACCTCTTCGCAGTGCCCACCCAGGAGCAGCTGGCCACCGGCAACCACCCCCTCGGCGGCCTCTGGCAGTTCAAGGCCGGCTTCACCGCCGACGTCCGGGAGTTCGTCGGAACCTGGGACCTGGTGCTGGACGAGCGCAGGTACCGGCTCTGGAGGCGGGCCGGGGAGCCGCTCGCCCGGCGGCTGCGCTGGCGGCTCCGCCGCGACCTGCTGTACTGAGCGCGGCGGGGTGAGCCGCGCAAGGACCGAGGGTTCTCCTCGCGCCCTAGCGCTGGCGCCAGATCCGCTTCATCACCACCCGGGCCAGCTTGTCGGGGTCGTGGTGGGAGCTGATGTCGGTGCTGACGACGTCGGCGAGGATGTAGCGGACCGGATGCTGCTGAGCCCTCTGACGGTCGAAGATCACCCGGTTGACGCCGGCGCGCTGGGACGAGGCGGGCAGCGGCGGGGTGAGGTTGCTGTTCACCACCACGTAGTCGAAGAGATTGCTGCCGACGTGGGCCTCGATGGCCTCGAGGTGCTCGCTCACCGTGTAGCCGACGGTCTCACCGGGCTGGCCGGCGACGTTGCAGACGTACACCTTGACCGCGGGGCTCGCCCGGAGCGCCTCGATCATGCCGTCCACCAGCAGGTTGGGGAGGATCGAGGTGTAGAGGGAGCCGGGGCCGACGATCACCATCTCGGCGTTGAGGACCGCGTTCTCAGCCTCGGGGTTGATCGGCGGCGCGGATGGCTCCAGGAAGACCCGGTCGATGCGGCCCTCGCCCACCGGGACCTTGGACTCGCCGACCCGGAGCTCCTCACCCACGTTGGCGCAGAGGACGACGTCTCGGAGCGTGCTGGGGACGATGGCGCCGCGGACGGCGAGGACCCGCGCCGACTCCCGGATGGCGTGCTCGAAGTCGCCGGTGATCTCGGCCATGGCCGTGATGAAGAGGTTCCCGAAGGAGTGACCGCCCAGCTCGCCGTCGCCGGAGAAGCGGTGCTGGAAGAGGTCGGTCATGAGCGGCTCGGTCTCGGCGAGGGCGGTCAGGCACTGGCGGAAGTCGCCGGGCGGCAGCACCCGGAACTCGTCGCGGAGCCGGCCGCTCGAACCCCCGTCGTCGGCCACGGTCAGGATGGCCACGATGTTGCCGGTGTACTTCTTCATGCCCCGGAGCAGCGCCGACAGCCCGGTGCCGCCACCCATGGCGACCACCCGTGGGCCCCGGGAGAGGAGCCGGTAGGCGTAGAGCTGCTGGACGAAGCCGCGCTCGCCCGTGCCCCCGGGCAGGAACGGCCCGAGCACCGACTTTCCCAGGAAGTAGAAGCTGACCCCGATGATGGCCACCCCGATGGCCAGGAAGATCAGACCGCGGACGGAGCGGGGGAGGAACTGGAGGGTCAGGTTGGAGACAAAAGAGGGGAACCGGTAGTTGGCGTAGTAGATGTCGCGCAGGACGTAGCCGATGGCCAGGGAGACCATCACGAGGCCGACCATGAGCAAGAGCAGCCAGCGCTTCACGTGCAGGCCGGGGGTGAGCAGCCGGGTCAGGTTCTTCCCGGGTCGGAGCCGCGCCAACATCCTTCGGGGGGATTGTCCCACCCCACGTAGCAGGCCGCGCGTGATATCAGCCTGGTCAGGCGCCGACCAGGAGCGCCTCCAGGTCGACGAGATCGACGTCGCCGCGGCGCATCGCGGTGCCGGCCAGGTCGGGTTCGAAGCCGCTCCTCGAGAAGAGGACGATGCGGGCCCCGTCCACGCCAACCCCCGCCTGGCGGAGGGCGGGGAGCCCGAGCTCGACCAGGCCGGCGAGGACCTCGCCACCCATCGGCCGGCTCTGCCAGTGGCAGGCGCCGACCATCGTGACGGCCGATCCCCGGGTGCCGACGACATCGATCTCCTCGCTCGACCGCAGCCCCTGGCGGCGCAGGTCGCGGCGCGGCAGCCCCCACCAGGGGGCGACGGCGTCGGTGGTCGCGGAGAACCTGGACCGCACCCAGTCCCGGCAGATCTCCTCGAATGCGTCCGTCACGTGCCCCGCCAGCACCGGGGCGACGGTGCGGTCGTAGTGGTCCTCGGGCCGGAGCCCCGCCTCCAGCTCGGCCTGGTGGGGAAAGACGAACCGGAACCAGAACCGGACGAAGCGATCGGCGATCCGGTAGCGGCGCCGCCGCGCCGCGGGCGGGGCGAGGGCCGGGTTGGCCGCCTCCACGATCCGCGCGTCCTCGAGGAGGCGGACGTACCGGGAGGCGGTGGACTCCTCCACCCCCGACCGGCTGACCAGATCCGTCCACTCCAGGCTCGGCGCCAGCGCCAGCGCGGCGAGCAGGGAGAAGTGGAGGGCGAGGGTGCCGCCGAGCTCCCGGGCGAGCACCGATCGCACCTCGTCGAAGAGGGGCCCCAGCGGGTTGAGGACCTCCTCGCAGAGCACCGTCCTCAGGCTCCAGGGACGCCCGATCCGGCTGAGGTAGAGGGGCATGCCACCGGCGACCGCGTAACGGACCACCTGGTCCCCGGGACCCAGGCCGGCCAGGAACCGTCGTGCCTCGGCGAAACGGTGCGGGGCCAGGCGCAGGGATTCGACCCGGCCCCGGAGGGGCGCCCCCTCCGCCACCAGCGCCTCGAGGTCGGCGACCTGGGACCCGCAGAGGGCCAGCCTCACCCCCGCCTGGGAGCGCGCCACCTCCACCGCCGCCGCCGTCAGGGAGTCCGCCCCGCCGCTTACCGGGGCGAGCAGCGGGTACTCGTCGATGATCACGAGCCGGGGCGACGGAGACGCCTGGCCGAGCAGGACGCCGAGCAGGGTGCGCACGTCACCGGCCTGGGGGCGGAAACCGAGCGAGCCCTCGAGCGCCCCCGCGAGGTGGGCGAGCTGGTCGCCCTCGGCGCGGGTGTCGCAGGTGAGGATCTGGGCGTCCTTGCCGTGGGCAAACCGCCGCAGCAGCCAGGACTTGCCGGTCCGGCGCCGGCCGTGGACGAGCACGGGCAGGGCTTCCCGAGCCCCCTCCCACCACCGCTCGAGACGGTCCAGCTCGGCCTCCCGACCGAGGAACGCGTCGCGGTTCGGAAAGGTGTAGATGGGCACTACCTGCAGATTGGTAGTCTACCAGACTGCAAGTAGCTGGTCCTCCCTACCCCAGGGGGAGGGAGGGCACGCCGGTGGGGAGCGCCTCGACGGCCGCTCCCGGCGCCGCCGGTGGAAGGCCCTGGGGCCGGCGGCCCATGCTCACGTAGACCCCGCCGAGGCCGGCGATCGCCTCCCCGTCCAGGCAGTTGCGGCCGTCGACGACCAGGCGCCCCCGCATCAGGCCGATGACCCGTCCCCAGTCCAGCGCCTGGAACTCCGGCCACTCGGTGACCAGCCCGACCGCGTCGGCCCCGGTCACCGCCTCGTAGGGGTCGCCCACCAGGGCCGTCCGGGGCAGCAGGGGTCGGGCCTGGTCGAGGGCCACCGGGTCGGTGGCGGTGACCGCGGCGCCCAGGTCCTCCAGCTGGTGGATCACGTCGACGGCGGGGGCCTGGCGCATGTCGTCGGTGAAGGGCTTGAAGGCCAGGCCGAGGATGGCCACCCGGCGCCCCTCCAGGCTGCCCCCCAGCCCGTGGAGGAGCTTGGCGGTGAACCGCCGCCGCTGCTGGCTGTTGACCTCGATGGCGGCCTTGAGCAGCCAGAAGCTCTGGCCGTGGTACCCGGCCGAGGTCTCCAGGGCGCGCACGTCCTTGGGGAAGCAGGAGCCACCCCAGCCGAGGCCGGCGCTCAGGAAGCTGCGGCCGATGCGGGGGTCCAGGCCCATCCCGTCGGCCACCTTCTCGATGTCGGCGCCGGTCAGCTCGGAGAGCTGGGCCATCTCGTTGATGAAGCTGATCTTGGTGGCCAGGAAGGCGTTGGACCCGTACTTGATCAGCTCCGCGCTGACACTGTCGCAGAGCAGGCGGCTGGTGCCGGGACCGCCGAGCAGCGCCGCGACCCGCTCCACCGCCACCGGGTCCTCCCCGCCGACGACCACCCGACTGGGGTGACGGACGTCGTCGAGCGCGGAGCCCTCACGGAGGAACTCGGGGAACATGACGAAGGCGAGGTCGCCGCGCCGGCAGCCGCGGGCGAGGGCGCGAGTCGTCCCCGGGGGCACCGTGCTCTTGATGGCGATCACCGCCCCCGGGACGGCGCTCCGCACGGCCTCGTCCACCGCCCGGCGCACCTGGGAGAGGTCGGCCTCGCCCTCCGGCGTGGGCGGGGTGCCCACCGCCACGATGACGATCCCGGCGCCGGCCACCCCCTCGGCCATCGCCTCCACTGCGCGGAGCCGGCCCGCGCCGACCACCGCGGCGAGGAGATCGTCGAGCCCCGGCTCGTGGATGGGGGAGCGCCCCGCCGCCACCGCGGTCCGCCGCTCCGGGTCCACCTCGACGACGCGCACCTCACGACCCACCTCGGCGAGGCCGGCGGCGGTCACCAGGCCGACGTAGCCGGCGCCGATGACGCAGACGATCCCATCGTCGGCCGGGGCAACCATGGCTCGGGACTCTAGCGGGCGGGTGGCTCGCCGGGCGCCGGGTCACCGGCCAACCAACCACCCCGCGCCACCCCGGTTCCCGTAGGATCGTCAGCCATGTCTGCGGAGGGACGGCCGCTGCGGCGGGTGGTGATCACCGGCGGGGCCGGGTTCCTCGGCTCTCACCTCTGCGATCGCCTGGCCGGACGCGGGATCGAGGTGATCGTGCTGGACAACCTCCTGACCGGCAGCCTGGACAACATCGCCCACCTCATGGGCTCCCCCGCGTTCAGCTTCCGCCGGCAGGACGTGACCGAGCAGCTCGACGTCGAGGGGGAGGTCGACGCGGTGCTCCACTTCGCCTCCCCGGCGAGCCCCATCGACTACGCGCTGCTGCCGATCGAGACGATCAAGGTGGGCACGCTGGGCACCCACAAGGCACTGGGCCTGGCGATGGCCAAGGGTGCGCGATTCCTCCTCGCCAGCACCAGCGAGGTCTACGGCGACCCCGAGGTCCATCCCCAGCCGGAGACCTACTGGGGGCATGTCAACCCGGTGGGCCCGCGGAGCATCTACGACGAGGCCAAGCGCGCCGCCGAGGCGTTCACCATGGCCTACCACAACCATCACGGTCTGGAGACCCGGATCGTGCGCATCTTCAACACCTACGGTCCGCGGATGCGCCGGCACGACGGACGCGCGGTGCCCGCCTTTGTCACCCAGGCGCTGGCCGGCGAGCCGATCACCGTCTTCGGCGACGGCTCCCAGACCCGCAGCCTCTGCTACGTCGACGACCTCGTCGACGGCATCGAGCGGCTGCTCTCCAGCGACCGCTCCCTCCCGGTCAACATCGGGAACCCCAGCGAGATCACCATGCTCGAGCTGGCGCGGACGATCCGCGACCTCTGCGGGAGCCGGAGCGAGATCGTCTTCGAGCCCCTGCCGGTCGACGACCCGAGACGCCGGCGACCCGACATCGGCGTGGCCCGGGCGCTGCTGGGATGGGAGCCGAGGGTGCCGCTCGAGGAGGGCCTGGCCCGCACCATCGCCTGGTGGCGCGAGAGCGGCAGCGGGGAGGGGCGACCGCAGCTGCCCACCGAGACCAGCGCCGGGTTGGGGTAGGATGCGCGGGCCCATGGCCGCACCGTTCCTCTCGGTCCTCATGCCCGCCCTCAACGAGGAGCGGACCATCTCCCAGGTGCTCGACGCGGTGCTCGCCTCCCCGGTCGATCTGGAGGTGATCCTCGTCGATGACGGTTCCACCGACGGGACCTGGGAGCTGATGAGGGCCCGGGCGGACGCCGACTCCCGCGTGCGCGCCCACCGGCACGAGGTCAACCAGGGCAAGGGCGGCGCGATCCGCACCGCGCTCCGGCAGGCACGGGGAACCGTGGTGCTGATCCAGGACGCCGACCTCGAGTACGACCCGGCCGACTACCCCCGCCTGCTCGAGCCCATCCAGGCCGGACGGGCCACCGTCGTCTACGGCTCGCGGGCCTTCTCCAGCCACACCGCCTACTCCTACTGGTACGTCATGGGCAACCGGCTGGTGACCCTGGCCACCAACCTCATCTACAACTGCTACCTCTCGGACATGGAGACCGGGTACAAGGTGATGCCCCGTGAGGTCGCCCTCTCGCTCGACCTCCAGGCCCGCGGCTTCGAGCTGGAACCGGAGATCACCGCCAAGCTGCTCCGGTCGGGGCAGAGGATCTACGAGGTCCCGGTCAGCTACGCGGCCCGCTCCCGTGAGGAGGGGAAGAAGCTCACCGCCATGGATGGGGTCCGCGCCATCGGGGCCCTGGTGCGGTACCGGGGGTGGCGGCCCCGGCACCGGCGCTGATCGGGCCATGAGCGCCCGGCCCGCGCCGGCGACGCCCCCGCCGGACGCCTCCGACAACCCCTCCTCACCCCACGGGCCGGTACCCCCGAGGGTGAGCCGCGGTGGGCCCCCCCGCACCGTCGCCGCGGCGCTGGCGCTGCTGCTCTACCTGGGACTGGCGCTGGCGGCGCTCCGTCCGGGCCTGTTCACCGGTCACGACACGATCGTCGGGAACACCGGGGACCCGACGATCTTCGTCTGGTCGCTGCAGTGGCTGCCCTTCGCTCTCAGCCACCACCTGAACCCACTGCTGACCAGCTACCTCCACTACCCGAGCGGCGTCAATCTGATGTGGAACACGTCCATCCTGTTCCCCGCCCTGGTGCTGGCGCCGGTCACCGTCCTCTTGGGACCGATCGTCTCCTACAACGTGCTGGCCGTCCTGGGGATGTCGCTCTCGGGCTGGTGCGCGTTCCTGGCGGTGCGGCGGTACTCGAGGCGGTGGATCTCGGCGTGGATCGGGGGACTCGTCTACGAGTTCAGCCCGTTCATGGCGGTGCAGATCACCGGGCACGCGCACCTTTTCGTCGCCCTCTTCCCCCCTCTCCTCGTGATCTTCGCCGACGAGATCCTGGTGCGGCAGCGCCGCCCGGCGTGGCTGATGGGCGGCCTGCTGGGGTTCGCCGCCGCCTGCCAGCTGCTCACCGGGACCGAGCTGCTGACGATCTGCGCCCTCATGGCCGTCCCGGGCCTCGTGACCCTCGCCGTCATCTTTCGGGCTCAGCTCCGGGAGCGGCTGCCCCACGCGCTGCGGGCCGCCGGTGTCGCCCTGGCCACCTTCGTGGTGCTGGCGGGCTACCCGCTCTACGTCCTCCTGCTCGGGCCCCAGCGGGTCTCCGGAGCCCTCCAGGGGTTCGGGTTCGTCGCCCGACCAACGTCGTTCGTGGTCCCCTCCAGCTTCGAGCTCTTCAGCGGGCCCTCCACCGTGCTGGACTCGAGCGTCTACATCGGCATCCCGCTGCTCATCCTCGCGGTGGCCGTCACCGTCTGGATGCGTCGCAGCGCCGCCGTGATGGCGGCCGCTGTGACCCTCGCCTGTGCCATCGTGCTCGCGCTCGGCGGGCACCTGACCATCCACGGTGCGGCCACCTCCATCCCCCTCCCGTGGATCATCCCCCAGCACCTGCCGGTGCTCGACAACGTGCTGCCGGTCCGGCTGATGGTCGCGGGCTACCTCGCCCTGGCGGTGATCGTCGCCGTCTTCCTGGACCGGGTACTGGAGGCACCGACCCGGTGGCGGGTCGCCGGCCTGGCCGCCGCGGCGGTGGCGCTGATCCCGCTCATCCCCACCCTGCCGATCTCCTCAGCTCAGTTCGAGATCCCGGCATTCTTCACGGACGGTGCCGCCCAGCGGCTGCCGGCCACCGGCTCGGTGCTGATGACCCCGTATGGCGGGGGGGTCGCGGACTACCCCGCCGAGGTGTGGCAGGCGGTTGCGGGGATGGCCTTCAGGACCCAGATCGGCATGGTCTTCACCCCCGGGCCGGGTGGCTTCGCGTGGGGGCCCGACAAGGACCCCCTGGGGGAAGAGCTGAACGCCCTCGAGGGTGCCGGCGCGGCGGCGCCGGCGGCGCTGTCCGCCTCGGCGCGCGACACCTACCTCGGCGACCTGCGCGCCCACGCGGTCACGACCGTCATCGTCGGCCCAGGGCCGGGGGCGAGCCAGGTGGCGCGGCTGATGACCGAGGTGCTGGGCGGGCCGGGCGCCAGCACCGGCGGCGTCACCGTCTGGTACGACGTGCCGGCCGATGGCGGGTGACGTCCCGGTGAGCACGCCGCCCACGCCGGGGACGATGTCCAGCCCGGCAGCATCGGTCCCCCCGGGTCGCGCCACCCGGCGGCGCCTGCTCCTGGCCGCGGCGCCAGCCCTCTACCTGGTGCTGGCGGTCGGGGCGATGTGGCCCGGGCTCTTCACCGGCCACGACACGATCGTGGGCAGCGCCGGAGATCCCTCGTTCTTCATCTGGCAGCTGCAGTGGGTGCCCTTTGCCCTGGGTCACCATCTCAACCCGCTGCTGACCGACTACCTCCACTACCCGACGGGCGCCAACATGATGTGGAACGGCGGGATCATCCTGCCGGCGCTCGTGCTGACACCGGTCACCGAGCTCTTCGGCCCGATCGTCTCCTACAACGTGCTGGCC
>Ga0209415_10002589_pt1 | contig 33918 bp, 30 predicted proteins | sample PeaSoiSIISIP2007_FD_187696 | JGI IMG/M metagenome (GOLD analysis project Ga0209415, IMG submission 187696) | Peat soil microbial communities from Weissenstadt, Germany - SII-SIP-2007 (SPAdes) (version 2) | ecosystem: Environmental > Terrestrial > Soil > Wetlands > Peat | place: Germany... | reverse complement strand
CCATATCGGCACATTGAAGCGGTGCTGGACCTTTTGGAAGCGGGGTGATGATTGGGAAGATTTCTTCCCATCCTCTCAACTTCGTCAAATGATAGAATTGTCGGGTAGCGTCAGCTTCCACCAGCTGATTTTGTTCCATGAAAAACACGACGGGGTCTTCCTTCGATGGCTGCAGTCTGTCCTTCACAGCTTCCATCGTGCCCTGCAATGCGAGAATGTAGGGAGTGATCCACTCGCTCGGTTTCTCCTTGGCCGGCTTCGGCACAAATTGCTCAAACAACTGCATGGGAAGTGACCCACACAGCCCAAGCTGCACGTATTGCCGAACAACGGGAACGAGCTTTATGAAGAGCTGCTTTTGCTTGTCTGCGGTAAAACCAGAGAAGTCGTCTTCTGGCTTCTTGCTTCCTACTGCATGGACGAGATTCTTCATGTGAAGAATCTTCCCTTTGGCGCCACCGCACTCCATGGCGTCTTCCCATGCCCGCGCGAAGTTGCACCAGGCGTCAGATGTTGCGACAAGGCATGAAAGAGTAAAGACCCTCGCGGACCCGGAGCCGGTCCAGCTGTCATCCATGTAGGCTTCATAGAGCATGGCCATCCGCTTCGTGCTCTTAGGCCACCATCTGAAGACAGCGTCGACAAACTGCGCGAGCAATTGCGGACTCACCGCCGCACACTAGACGGCGGTTCATCGCCATCCCCGTCAGATTTCGTGCCACCGTCGCCACCCCCGCCACCGCAATACCACGGGAGCGGTCGGTGCGTCAAGTTGGTTGTTACCCAAAATTGCGGCATGTCTACCACCGCTGCCGAGCGGCTACAATCGTGCCGGCAAACCTGGTATTCCGTATGGCTGTGGAGGCGGAATGAGCCAAGAGCAGCCGTTCGTCAAGCCGAACGCCGTCGATCGGCTCTTCAATCGGGTGTTCGGGTGGTTGGTGGGCCTGGGCCTTGGTCTACCGCACAACTATTTGTTGGAGGTGCGCGGTCGCAAGAGCGGCCGGACGTATGCGATGCCCGTCGACGTGCTGACGCACGGCGACGCACGCTACCTGGTGGCGCCGCGCGGACGCACGCAATGGGTGCGCAACGCGGAAGCGAGCGGCCGCGTGACACTGAAGAAGGGGAGCCGGCGCGACGAGTTTCAACTCCGGGCCCTCGGCGACGAAGAGAAGCCCGCAGTCCTCAAGGCGTATTTGGATCGGTTTCGACTGACGGTTCAACGCTACTTCCCGCTTCCGGCAGGGTCGCCCGTCAATGACTTCGCTCCGTTGGCGACGCGCTATCCGGTGTTCGAGCTGATTCCACGGCAATGACGCGGGGCGATTCGCCCCGCGTCATTGCTCACAGCATGCCGTTGGCAGAGCTTACTGCGGCGGGGCCGCCGGGGTGGGTTCCTGGTCGCAGTGATGATGGTGATGCCAGTGATGTTGGGCGAGCAGCGCCGCGCACGCCGGAGGAAAATCCGGGTCGGTCGTCTGTGCAGCGCGCAGGCACTGGCCGATGGCACGGGGACCGCTGTCGCCTGTGCAGTTCGCGCCCGCATAGGTCCCGCAAGCCGCTTTCCAAGCCGCGATATTGGCTTGCATCTTGGTCAGGTGAGCCGTGCACTGCTCCGAAAGCTTGATTTCCGTTTGATTCAGGAGACAGCTCGCAAACGCGCCTGGGCCGGGCGTGAAGTCCGGGCAGAGCGTCGCCAGGCAACCGCGGAAGCCGTCGCCGGGGGTGGGTGTGAGACTGGAACAGTACGTGTGCAGGTCCTGACGGCATGCGCCTCCACGGTGAGGCCCGTGTGCCAGAGCCGGTACCGCCATGAGCGCCACGGTGAGCGGCGCAATCAGTGTGCTGACCCTTCGCATTTTCATCGCAGTTCCTCCTGATAGAACATCTATCTCAATTCGTCTGAGCGCCGCGGCTGACCGAAAGTTAAATCCGCTGACGGCCGATCAACTGGCCCGTCTCGGCGTCAATTCGGAGGCCGGGACTGGCAGTCCGTCGTATTCGTGTGCGCCATGCGCCGAGGCTGCGCACGGTCCCGACTAACCCGCTGGGCTCGCGGTCGCCTGCCCAGGACGGCCCCAGTGCGCGGCGCGCGCGGCGTCGGACAGCTCCCAGACGCGACAGTGCAGCTCGGTGACCAGGTCGGGATCGTACAGCAGGACGCGGCGCTGATGCATATCCAACGCGACCGGCCCATCGCTGAGGACTCGGTCGACGAGCGCGCGGCGAGCGGTGCGGATCGAGGGCTTGAGGAGTCGGCGCGGACCGAGCAAGGCACGGTGCAACGCGTTGACGTACGGATCGACGACGGCGCGGACGAAACCGTCGTGCTCGGCTTCGGGCAGGTTCGCCACGGCGTGCTGCGCGGCCTCCAGATTGTCCTGCACGTCGCGCAGCTCGGGAGGCGACGCCGTCTCTTCGGGAATCATGAACAGCCGCCGTTTGCGGGTGCGATCGCCCGGGCGCACCCGACTCGCGAGCACGGACGATGGCACCGACAGAATCAACGCCGCGATGATCGGCGTGACCCACCAGAAGTAGTGCGGATTCAGCCAGTAGAGGCTGATGCCCCAGGCGCTGGCGAAGACGGTGTCGAAGCCGTGATGGCGGATCGCCTCGCGCCAGCCCGTCTCGGCATCTTGACGCTCCTGCGAGCCCCACGTCACCGTGCGGCCGAGCAGGTTCTGCACGACGAAGCGGCTGTGGAACACCATGCGGATCGGTGCGAGCAAACTGGACAGCAAGATCTCGAAGAACACGCTGAGGGTGAGTCTGAAGACACCGCCGTAGGCGCGCGCGCTATGCTCCTTGACGATGATGAGCACAATGCTCAGCAGCTTCGGCAGGAAGAGGATCAGTGCGGTCACGGCTGCGAGATACAACGCCCAATCCGGGTGCCAGATCGGCCACTCCGGAAAGAGACTACGGCCATGCGGGAAATACTCGGGTTCTTGCAGCGCGTTCTGGATCGCCTCGGCGGTGCTCAAGGTGAGGAACGCAAACCACAGCAACGCCGAAACGTACGACAGCACGCCGTTGAGGAACAGCGCGCGGTGCGCGCCGAAGAGCCCTTCGGTGAACAGCAGCCGCAGATGCTGCAAATTCCCCTGGCACCAGCGGCGGTCGCGCTTCATCTCCTCCAGCAACGTCGACGGCACCTCTTCGTAGCTGCCACCCAGATCGTAGGCGAGCCACAACGTCCAGCCGGCGCGACCCATCAATGCGGCCTCGACGAAGTCGTGACTCAAGATCTCACCGCCCAACGGCGGCTTGCCGGGCAGGCGGGACAGGGCGCAGTGGTCCATGAACGGGGCGACACGGATGATCGCGTTGTGGCCCCAGTACTGGCCGTCGCCGAGCTGCCAGAAGTGCAAGCCGGCGGCGAACATCGGGCCGTAGACGCGGCTGGCGAACTGCTGCACGCGGGCGAAGAGCGAGCGGCGATTGACCGCGCTGGGCGCGGTCTGAATCATGCCGGCGCTCGGGTGCCGCTCCATCATTTGCACGAGGCGGACGAGCGTCTCTCCGGCCATGACGCTGTCGGCGTCGAGCATGACCATGTACGGATACTGCCGGCCCCAGCGTCGGCAAAAGTCGGCGACGTTACCGCTCTTGCGCGCCAAGCGCACGTGGCGGCGGCGATAGAAGATCTTGCCAAAGCCGTTTACCGCACGGCACCACTCGGCCCATGCCGCTTCTTCTTCCACCCACGTGCGCGGATCGCTGCTGTCGCTGAGGATGAAGAAGTCGAAGTGCGGCAACGCGCCGCTGCGCTCCAGGGAACGATAGATGGCTTTGAGGCCGGCGAAGACGCGCTCGACCGGTTCTTCGCAGATCGGCATGACGATGGCCGTGCGGCCGGCGGGACGAAACTCGGCGGCGTCCAGCGGCTCGAGATTGGTGATCGCGAAGCGACTGCGCCGGCCGACCAGGGTGATGAAGCCGAGCAAGGCGGTCCAGAAGCCGATCGAGATCCAGCCGAAGAGCGCGCCGAAGAAGATGACGACGGCAAACTCCAACCACGTGCCGCCCTGGTGCGGGAGGACGCTCACCATGAAGCCGCTGGCGATGATGCTGGGAATGAGCACCAGCTCGGTGAGCAAGAAACGGCGCCGGTGCGCGGCGTGAATCCACGGCAGACGGCGCCGCCGACTACGCAACGTTTCGTGCTGCGCCGACGACACCGGCGTGCCGCGCAGCCGGCTAAGCAGGCGGCGCAGCATGCCACGTTCGATCGTTTCGGGAACCATCGCCCGGCGCGCGAGCCGCGGCATCGAGGTGAAGAGCCCATCGCGCTGCGGCGGCGCCGGTTGCGGGCTGGATGTCGTCGCGAAACGGTTCGACAGAAACGCGTCGAGACGCCAGGCGGTGAACGCGTCCAAAAGTGGTTGCGACGCGCACAAGGTCGTCGGTGAGCGCTCGGGCAGTAGTTGGCGGAGCGTGCGCATCGTTTCTGCCACCGCGTTGCCGCCCGCCTCCCATTGACGCTGCAGCGCCCGTTCAACGGCTTCGTGGGCCAGTGGCTCGCGTTCGCCTGCCGGGAGGCCGAGCGCTTCCAAATACGCCATGGCACGTTCGTGTGCGGCGCGCCAATCTTGCAGGAGGCGATCCGCAGGCACGTCGAAGTGGTGCGCCGCCGGCTGCCGGAGCGGCGGGAGCGACGCGGCGTATGCGTGCTGGTCGCTCACGGCAAGATCACATCGGACCACGTCTCGGTGAGGGCTTCGCCTCCCTTGTCCAAGAAGGCACGCAGCTCCACCGGTTCCTTCTTCTTCGGCCGGACCTGAAACGTCAGCCGCCAGCCGCCGGTCACCGGATTCTTGATGACGTGTTGCTCCAGCAGATCGGCCGCGTCCGCTCCGGACGCGACCGTGACCACTCCGCGCAGCACGGTCTCGGCCGGCAGCGCTTCGAGCGGCTTGCCGACGAAATCGATCACGAAGCGGTAGGCGCCTTCGGTACCGCCGTGGTCACAGCGCGTCGCAACGGCGCGCCCGCCGGGCGGACGCGTCGAGTCGTCGCCATACCAGGACATGGTGTATGAAAACGCCAGCGGGTCGCCGGGTTTCGGAGGCTTTTCCGGCACCCAATAGGCGACGATGTTGTCGTTGGTGTCGGACTTGGTCGGGATCTCCACCAACTCGGCGTGCCCGTCTCCCCAGTCGCCGCGCGGTGCGATCCAGACGCTGGGGCGCAGGTCGGCGCGCGTTTCCAAGTCCTGATAGTGATCGAAGTCACGGTCGCGTTGAATCAGCCCGAATCCCTTCGGACTCGGCATGTGAAACGTGCTCACGTCCAGGGTGTGCGGATTGTCGGCAGGGCGCCACATCCACTCGCCGCTGTTGAAGTTGAGCAGGAGCCCGTCGGAGTCGTGCACCTCGGGGCGGAAATCTTCGAACTGCCGCAGGGTGTCCTCGCCGTGAAAGAACATGCTGGTCAGCGGTGCGATGCCAAGCTTCTGGACCGCTTGCCGCAGGAACAGCTGGGCGTCGACATTGACCAGGGTCTGCTCGCCCGGCTGCACGACGAAACGATAGGCACCCGTCAGACTCGGGCTATCCAGCAGCGCATAGACCGTCATCTCCTTCGCTTTGGCTGCCGGCGTCACGAGCCAGAACTCGCGGAAATAGGGAAACTCCTCGCCCGCGGGCAGCGCCGTATCGACCGCCAAGCCGCGGGCGGACAGGCCGAATACCTGCTGCTTGCCGAGGGCGCGGAAATAGCTGGCGCCGACAAAGACAATGACCTCATCGAAATAGTTGGGCGTCTTGATCGGCGCGTGGATACGAAAGCCCGCGTAACCCAGGTCCTGCGGGACCTTGCTGGCGAAGTCATTCTTGCCGTAATCGAAGTGGCTGGGAGAGAACGCCAGCGGATGCGTTCCTTTGGAGTCGACCACGTTCACTACCACGACCCGGTTGTAGTACAACCCCGGATGGAAGAACTGGACTTGGAACGGCAGGTGTTTGTCGCTCCACAAGGCATGCTCAGGACGAAAGCGGATATCGCGCCACTGATCATAGGTGACCTTGAGCAGCCAATCCGGTACCTGGCCTTTCGGTTCCCGATAAGGTTCCTTGGCCAACTGTCGTGCCCGATCGGCGACGATGTCGATAGTGAAGCCGGTGTCCGCACCGCTGACCGGCGACGCCGATATGAGCACCAATGCGAGCCATGCCAGCAGCAACGTCCCGGCGGACGTGTGCACTCGAAACAGCCGGCGGTGGCGAGCAGTCGGATGTCGGTGCGGCATGCAGTCTCCCTTCCTCGGCGGAGGTCGTCGTCGTGTTCAGATGGCCCCGGGCCACACGGGCCTGGTATTGCTTAGCCAAATTCAGCAAAACTATCCAATGCCCATTCCAGCCGGACCATCGGTGCGACGGTTGCGACCGGGCGGTTGGGGCCGATTCGAGGTGGGATTCCACGGGGTAGTGTTGGTGACGCTGCTGCTCTTCTTGCCGGGGTGCCGACCGGAGACGCCCGCGCCCGTTGTCGTCGAGCTCTGGGCGATGGGGCGTGAGGGCGAGGTCGTTCAGAGCTTGGTCGGCGAGTTCGAGCGCCGTACCCCCGGCGTACACGTGCGCGTGCAGCAGATTCCCTGGAGTGCGGCCCATGAGAAGCTTCTGACCGCCTACGTCGGCGGTGCAATGCCGGACGTCTTCCAAGCGGGGAATACCTGGATTCCCGAGCTCGTCGCGTTGCATGCTCTTGACCCGTTGGACGAGCGTTTGGCGCATTCCGCCCGCATCCGCGGGGACGATTATTTTCCGGGAATCCTGGAGACCAACGTGGTCGACGGGGTTACCTACGGGCTGCCGTGGTATGTCGATACGCGCTTGCTGTTCTATCGGAGTGACATTCTCGAGAACGCGGGTTACGCACAACCGCCGGCGACGTGGGGGACGTGGCTGGAGGCAATGACGCGTGTCAAGGGGCGGGTGGGCGCGGACAACTACGCGATCCTGCTCCCCGTCAACGAATGGCAGACGCCGGTGATTCTGGCCTTGCAGCTGGATGCCAGTCTGCTGCGCGACGACGATCAATACGGCAACTTCCGCAGCCCGGAATTCCGTCAGGCCTTTGCGTTCTATGTGGACCTCTTCCGTCGCGGCTTGGCGCCGCGCACCGGCGCCGCACAGGTCGCCAACCTCTATCAGGATTTCGCCAACGGATACTTTTCGTTCTACGTCAGCGGTCCCTGGAACATCGGCGAGCTCCGCCGCCGGTTGCCGGGGACAGTGAGCGATCAGTGGGCGACGGCACCGATGCCGAGCCCGGATGGAAGCCGCCCGGGTGTGTCCGTGGCGGGCGGCGCGAGCCTGGCGATCGTCCGCAAGTCCGTCCACAAAGATGCGGCCTGGAAGCTGATCGAGTATCTGTCCGAACCGGCGCAGCAGGCGGAGTTTTATCGACTGAGCGGTGACCTGCCGTCGCGGCGGCAGGCGTGGACGGACGCTGACTTGCTGCGCGACCGCCAGGCGCAGGCGTTCTGGACGCAGCTGCAGGACATCCGGTCGACCCCCAAAATTCCGGAATGGGAGCGCATCGCCGACCGGATCACGCGCGCGGCGGAGGCTGCGATCAGCGGGACGACGAGCATGGACGGTGCGCTCACCGCGCTCGACGACGACGTCGATGCGCTCCTCGAAAAGCGGCGTTGGATGGTGCATAGGTCACGAGCGGCGACCGGGGAGATGCCGCCGGGACGCACGCCATGAGCAGAATCCGCGCGGTCAATCCCGCCTACTGGTTCTTGGCGCCGGCGCTGTCCGTCATCGCCGTGTTCTTCTTTCTGCCGGTCGTGGCATCGGTCGCCTTGAGTGTGACCGACTTCGACATCTACGCCATCGCCAGCCGGGCGAATCTGCGCGTGGTCGGGTCAGGGAACTACGTACATCTGCTGCACGATCCGCTGTTCTGGCTGGCTCTGAGGAACACCGCCTATTTCGTCGCCGTCGGCGGGCCGCTCTCGGTTGCCGCGTCGCTCGGGGCGGCGTTGCTGCTTACCACCAAGCTGCTGCGGTTCAAGAGCGTGTTTCGCACGATCTTCTTCTTGCCGGTGATCACGACGCTGGTGGCCGTCGCGGTGGTGTGGCGGTACGTGTACCACCCGCGCTTCGGGCTGCTGAACTACGCGCTGTCGCTGCTCGGCGTCGCTCCGATCGACTGGCTCGGCGACCCGCGCTGGGCGATGCCGGCCATCATCCTCATGGCAATCTGGAAGAACTTCGGTTTCAACATGGTCATCTTCATCGCTGGGCTGGAGAGCATTCCGGAGCGGCTGTACGAGGCGGCGCGCATCGACGGCGCCCGCGCCTGGCAGCAGTTCCGTTACGTGACCCTGCCGATGCTGGCGCCGACGTTCCTCTTTGTCGCGATCATCACCATGATCGGCTACTTCCAGTTGTTCGCGGAGCCGTACGTGATGACCGCGGGCGGCCCGTCGTACAGTACGCTGAGCATCGTGCTGCTGATGTATCAGCAGGGCTTCCGGTGGTGGAACATAGGGTACGCCGCCGCGTTGGCATTCGCACTGTTTCTCATCATTCTGGCGCTGACGCTCGCGGCCTTGCGCAGCCGATCGCCGGGGGCGTCACCGTCTGCCGCAGCTGGGGAGGCGTTGCCGTGAGACGCGCGTTGCACATGGCGTTGATCTACGGCGCGCTCGCCGTTGGAAGTCTCCTGACCCTGCTGCCGTTGCTGTGGATGGTGTCGGCGTCACTGATGCCGGCGGGCGAAGCGACGGCGCTGCCCGTCCGTCTGCTGCCGAGCGCGGTGACGTTCGAGCATTACACGGCGCTGTTCACGCGGCTGAATCTCGCGTGGTACGCGGCCAACAGCCTGGTACTCGCTGCGGCGGTGACGCTCGTTTCGTTGTTCCTCAACTCGATGGCGGGGTACGCCTTCGCGAAGTTCCGCTTCCGGGGTCGGCAATCGATCTTTCGGGTGCTGCTGGCAGCGCTGGTGATTCCGGGGCAGGTGGGCATGCTGCCGCTATTTCTTCTGCTGAAGGAGATGGGTTGCATCAACACCTACTGGGGCGTGATCATTCCGGGCATGGCGAGCATCTTCGGCATCTTCCTGTTCCGGCAGTATGCGCTGTCGATTCCCGACAGCCTGCTGGACGCAGCGCGGGTCGATGGGGCGGGCGAGCTCCGTATCTACTGGTCGCTGGTGTTGCCGGTGTGCAAGCCGATTTTGGTAACGCTGGCGATCTTTACATTCATGGGTACGTGGAACGACTTCTTGTGGCCGCTGATCGTGCTCACCGACAATCGCCGTTACACGCTGCCCGTCGCCCTCGCCAACCTGCTGGGCGAGCACGTGCAGGATACCGAGCTCATGATGGCCGGCGCGGTCCTTACCGTGCTGCCGGTGGTGGTCCTGTTCATGTCTCTGCAGCGCTACTACATCGAAGGCATCCTGGCCGGCGGTGTGAAGGACTGATCGGCGCCGCGCGATTTCTGAGCATGCCGAGCACGGGTTGCCTTCGGTTTGGGCGGCCCCCCAGCTCGACGCGATCTCTTTGTGCGCGAAGCGATTCCATTGCGGCTGGCGCGCGCATTGCTGCTGCGCCGTGGTGGCAGAGAACGACAGGATGACATTCTGCCGAGAAGGAGTTGGGCTGAATGAACGGGGTTCCAAGCGCGGCTGCGGCGACGTTTCCTCGCAACGAAAGACCTGTCCTGGCGCCGGGTGGCGCAATCGACGCGTGGAGGTTGGATCCTGCCCTCTCGTGCCTTTGCAGCGGGCCGAAGATCGCGGCGGTGCACGCATACTTGAAAGAGCACTTCCCGGATCGCGCGTTCCGCGACCTGCATGCGCCGACGAAACTGATGCGCAAGGGTGTCCTCGCCGAGCGTGGCGACTACCACGTTGTGAGCATGGCTGCCGAGCTGCCGTCGCACGCGATTCTGCTCAGTGAGTTCTTGGCGCAGGCGGCGGCGGCCGTCGAGGAACGCCTCTGGGAAATGGACGTTGCGTGCGTGCTGCGTGCCCACCGCATCGTTATTGTGGGCGGGGAAGGGGTGTCTTGGCTTTGAGCGCGTTCGCAGTCGCACGCCTTCCGAGACGTTTCAGTAGCGCGGACCGAGGCATCGACTGGCAACGCCACGAGGTCCTGCCGGCAAAGGCGCTGGTGGCGGCGGTGCTGGAGCGCGCGTTTGACGACTTGCGGCTTGGGCGTCGTCTCGCCAGCCGGGCGCGCGAGTGGTTTGTAGATCGGGGGCCGGCGCATGCGTGGTCGTTCGAATGGTGTTGCGCGATCCTGGATCTGGACCCCGACGCTGTCCGGGCACAGGTCTCCGAACATGCCCCACCGCCGGCTGCGTCGGCGTGTGGAGCGGAACCCGCCAGCCGCTAGCGGCCTGTTGGACGTGCACCTGGAGCAGCCGGCCTACTCGCCTCTGTCCTTGAAACCTTCGTAACCGCCGTTGCCTTCTTCCTCCGGGGATTCGGGACGGTCCCGCAGCGCGCGCTCCTTCTCGGGCGCCGGTTTGAGTGGGTTGTCGACGTGCAACTCGCGGCGGTCCTGTGAATTCTCGTCCCGCACTTCGTCGCGTTCATGCGCGCCTGGCTCCTCAACATCCTCCGGGGCGGTTTCTTCGGGCTCCTGTTCTTCAAACTTTTCCAGTTGGTCCTCATCCTGGACCGCTTCGCTCGATCGCGGGACCCGGCGCCCGTAGGCCAGCAGACAACGTGCGGTCCACGGCTCCGTGGTACCGAGCTGCCGCGCCATCACAGCCAGGTTGACGGCTCCACCTTTCTGAGAGGCTCTCTCGTGATCGACATGGGCGATGATCTCTTCGCAGGGGACGGGACCGCGCAGGCGCGCCGCACGCGGAGTTGCGCCCGGCAATGGGACTCCAGCGCCCTCCTCTTCCAGTGGCGGTTCACCGGGCTGGCGCAGCGGGAATTGAGCAAACACACCGCTTGGGCGGGCCAGTACCGAAACGAAAGCCAGCGCAGCGAAGGTAAGCAGTCTAAACATCCTACGCCAAAGGCGCGGCAAGAGTCAGACCAGGGGATTCCTAACCTGGCGGTGTCTTTGCCCCGTGCTTGCCTGCCTCGATTTAGTTACGGATGTCTGTGAAAAAAGACAGCCGTCATTGATTGGCTACGATCGTGCGCTGCGCCGCCGGCGTCGCCGCGAGGGCTTCGACTGTGGCGATGAACTGACCGGGCCGCAGCGGTTTGCGTAGAAACGCAGCGGCCCCGAGGCGGAGCGCGAACCGTTCGAGCTCGGGCTCCTTGCGGCTGGTCACCACCACGATCGATGGTTCACTCGTCAGTCGCGGCGCGCCGACGCGGCGGGACAGCCGGCGCAGAAGCTCCACGCTGTTGGTTCCCGGCATGTTCAGATTCACAACGACGACGGCCACGTCTTCGCGTTGCATGATGTCGCAGGCTTCGGTTGCATCCATCACCCCACGCGCGGGCAGGCCGCGAACACGCAGCAACGTTTCGGCAATGATTCTGGCGTTGACGTCCTCATCGATGATCAGCACTGTGCGGTTCACGACACTCCTCCTCGGTTCGAAGACCCACCCGCGGACGGACAGGCTGTGCCTATCCGGACCGACACGGGCGTCATTACGAAGCCGTTTGACGCACGTGGCGTGGAGAAATTCGCGACGTTCAGCGCAATCTCGTGCCAAGTTTCTTCGTCGAAGCGGAATGTCAATCGGGTGCGGGGCCCGTGAGGTCGTGGAACGCGAAGGTCTCCGTCACTCCCGCAAACGGTTTTCCGTCGACCTCGACGTACGGGTACACAAAATAATTGACCGGTGCTCCCGTCTGTTCGGGTGCCAACGTGATGTCGCGGCCGACGCTCAAGCGCACGCGATTGGTGTCCAAGGCGCCGAAGAAGTACTCCCGTTTCGCCGGGAACTTGCTCGCCTCCGAGCTGTCCACGGGGACCCAGCCGAGCCCGTCGAGATAAAACGCCGCCCAGCAGTGGTAGCCGCCGATCGATCCGTCGTGCAGCTCTTCAGGCAAGGGTAGGCCGATTTCGAACTTGGCAGGAATGCCGACGGAGCGCGCCATGCCGATCAGCAGCGAATGAAAGTCGGTGCAATTGCCGCGCTTCGCGTCGCAGGCCCACACCGCATCACCACGCCCCCAGCCGGTGCCGCTCTTGTCGTAGTGCAGATGGGTGGTGACGTACTCGTAGATCGATCGCGCCTTGTCGCGGTCGCGGCTCTTTCCCTGCGTTGCCTCTCGGGCCACCTCGGCAATTTTGCCCTCCAATGGGACCAGACGATCGGGTTTGCGAAAGCGCTCGAGGACCTTGGGATCCTCGTGATCCGAGCCCGCGTCCGCGGCGCGGGGTCCATCCGGCCGGTTGACGTATTCGCGCCGCGTCACGTCAAACGTCATGGTCACGCTCACGCTCCCGCCGGCAGGCCGTGGACCTTCCAGGTAGAGGATGCTGTTTCCGTACTCGGGATCTTTCTGCATGGTGTGCGGGTAGGGCGCTTCCACGGAGAAATTATCGATCGTCTGCCAGGTGTCGGATTGCGGATACGGAAGCCAGATGCGCACCGACTTGCCGTCCGCCGGCAGCTCGGCGACCGTCGCGGCGTAGCGAATCTGAAACTGCCGTTGATGTGGTTGCGTTGTCTCGGCCGCTGCCGGCACGGACAGCGTCACGAGCAGACTGACCGCAGTGCAAATCGTTCGTCGATTCATTCTTGCCGCCCCGCTCGTCGGTGCATCTTACTAGGCAAGATCGACTTGCGACGTCAAGCGTGCGCTGTGGCACCGCGGCCGGGGGCGTGACCCGTCGCTGCCCTGAGCGTGTTTCAACGGCCGCCGTTCAGGCGCCGATACGTGCGCGTGCTGTTGCGTTGAATGTCGAGAAACGCCGCGAACAACTCGTCATAGACGGGCCGATGCGACGGGTCGGGGCGGTACACCTTGTCGCACGCGACCAGTTGTGGGATGTCCGCGAAGCTGATCCAGCCCAAACCGACGGCGGCGATGAACGCGGCGCCGCGGGCGTTGGCCTGCCGCGGGTCTTGTGCTCTGTGGAGCTCACGGTTCAACACGTCGGCGAAGATCTGGCACCACACGTCTGATTGCGCCGCGCCGCCAATGATGCGTATCGGCTCGAGCCGGCGGCGGACGAAACGTTCCACGTGCTGCAGGCTCCAGCGCGTGTTGTACGCGACCCCCTCCATCACCGCCCGGACCATGTGGTCGAGCGTGGTCGTGGTGGACATGTTGTGAAAGCCGCCGCGCAGGGTCGCGTCGTCGACCGGCGTCCGCTCGCCGTTGAGCCAGGGTGTGAACAGCAGCTTGTGGCTGCCCGCCGGCACCGCGGCGGCGATTTGGTCGAGCATCTCGTACGGCCGCTCGGGCGGCGCGGCGTCGAGGATCGCGTCGCGGCGTAAGATGATGTTGTCGACGAGAAAGCTCAAAGCGCCACCCGCCAGGTCCTGCTCGTTCACACACTGATACTTCCCGGCGATCGCCGTCGGAAAGGCGGCGATGGAGTGCAGCGGGTCGGTCCGCTTCCAGGGCACGATGCACTCGATCCACGAAGACGTGCCGACATAGAGGTGGGGCTCGTAGTCGCGCACCGCGCCGGAACCGATCAGCGCGCATTGATGATCGGGCGAGCCGACGACGACCTGGACCGCACGCGGCAAGCCCATGGCATCGGCGCAGTCGGCACGCAGTGGGCCGAGCACGTCAGTCGATGCGTGGAGCGGCGGGAGCTTGCCGGGATCGATCCCCAGCAAGGCAACGAGCTCGTCGTCGTAGTGGATGGCGTTCGGATCACGTGCGTCGGTGGCCCAGAAGAGGTGCATCGAATCATACGAGGCCGCGCACCGTCCGGTGAGCCGCAGATTCAAGTAGTCCTTGCTCGGCAGGAAGACACCGGCCTGCGCGTAGACCTCCGGGCGCTCGTACTTCCAGAACAGGACGTGCGCCGCGTCGTCCTTCCCGGACAGCGACGGCGCACCGGCGCTGCGCGAGATCCATTTCCATGCCTTGGGCAGGTTGTAGCCCAGCAAACTGGGAAAGCCCTTCATCAAACGACGCACGTGGGGCGCGCCGCGCGCATCCATCCAGGTGAGCGCGTTGCCCAGGTGGGCACCGTGACGGTCGACCGCTACCGTGGTCGAGAACGTGCTCGAGACGCACACGGCACTGATCTGATCGGCCAGTTCAGTGTTGCGATCGACCAGACGTCGCGACGTCTTCAGCAGCGCGCGCCACCAGTCTTCCGGATTCTGCTCGGCCCCGCCGCCGTCGGTGAAATAGATCGGCGTCGCTTCGAAATCCGCATCGACGACGACGCCCCGAGCGGAAACGATCGCTGCCTTGATCCCCGAGGTGCCGTGATCGATGGCCAGGACGTGGTGGTTCATAGCCACCAGCGCCGGCTGCATGACATGCAGCTCACAGTTTCATCGTTGTGACGCGGCCATCCGCCGCCACCGACTCGAACAGAATCTCACCGCCACCGGAGCCACCGCGGCCGATGAACTGTGTCGCGAGCGCCAGAAACTCGGCCGGATCGATGCACGCCTCCGGCGGCAGCACGCCCGTCGGGCCGATCTTGCCCTGCGAGAGCAGGAGCGCGCCGATGGCCGCGGGAATGCCGGTGCCCTCACCCAGACCGCCCGCCGCAGACGAAATGTGCACGCGCAGCTCGCGCGGCTGACCGTCTTTGCGACCCTTCACCACCACGGACATGCAACCGCGCGGGCTGCCGAAGTTCGTGGCGCGCAAGAGACGGTCGCGCTCGCGAATGAGATAGGCCACCGCGAAGTCGTACGGCGCGACCGGACGACCGTTCACTTCGACCGGCTCCCGGCTCGACAGGCCGAGACGGCACAGCTCCGCGGTCAGCTCGTAATACGCGATCGGCAACACCGATCCTTTGTTGGTTACTTGGCGAAGCTTGAGATGGCGCGGCAGCGTAACCTGCTCCGGATGCGGATAGGGATAGAGCGGGACCTCGCCGAGCACCGGAAAGTTGAAGGTCTGGCGCAACGCGATGCCGTCGCTGCCGAAGTACTTCACGGACCGCAGCGCGCCGTCGAGGAACATGGGAATGTCGATGCTCATGCAATGGAAACGATGACCAATGACCCCGGCGCCCTCGATCGGTTCGCCGCCGTGGCAGTGGAAGATATCGACGGAGTCCGTTTCGTCGAGCTGTGTGTCCGCGAGGTATTTGGCGAGCAGGTTCGTGACTCCCGGTGAGGCGCCCATACCGATGACCGCCGTCACGCCCGCGTTTTTCGCCGCGGCGTTCAGGCCGAGGATCTCCAGTGTCACGTCGACGTCGTCGCAGATGTCGACGTAGTCGATGCCCGCCGAGATGACCGTACCGAGGATCGTCTTCACCGTCTTGTAAAACGGGCCGACGCAGTTCAAGACGACATCCGCACCCGCCACGGCGTGCTGCACGCTCCGCGCATCCGCGGCGTCGACCTCGACCGCCGCGACCTTTCCGGCACCGATCGACGTTGCGAGCTCTTGCGCTTTGGCGACGTTCATGTCGCCGATGACGACCTCGGAAAACGCGGCCTGGCCGGCCAAGGTTCTGACGGCGACGCTGCCAACCGCGCCGCACCCTCCCAAGACAACGACTTTGCTCATTACTCCGTTCTTCTCCTCAGGCAGACGCCGGTCGTGGGCGAGCAATACGACAGACGTGTCCAACTTGTCCAGCACGTGAGATCGCGATGCAGGCGGAAACAAACGGAAACGGCCCCGAGGAGAGACCTGCAGGGCCGTTCCGGGACGGCCAGGCGTGTCACGAGGGAGGTGAGCCCCTGAGACGACCGTCCACCGATAGAGTACGGTGGCTTCACGGGGCGCAGCTATTGAGGGACTTCCCTACCGCGAATTCTCCATCGGGCCGGCCCGTCAGGATGCGCGCGAACGCGGACGCCCAGTCACGCACGTTGTAGCGTTCCTCGGCGATCTGCCGGCCGCGGTGTCCGAGACGGTGGCGCAGCTCGGCGTCGCCGGCCAATCTGCGAATGGCATGGATCCATTCGGTGGGCGTGCGGACCAGAAATCCACTCTGGCCATCCTCGACCATCTCCGCCTGCACCCCGACGGGGCTGGCGACGACCGGCAGCCCGGCAGCCATGTACTGCAGCAGCTTCAGGCCGCACTTGCCGCGACTCCAATCGCCGTCCGGCATCCAGCTGACGCCGATGTCCGCGGCGGCCAGCTCCCTCGCCTCAGCGGCCTCGGACCATTCGACGGGCAGCACCGGCAGATGCTCGAAACGCGGGAACGCATCGCAGATCACCTTCAACCGCACTGCGGGCAGCGCTCGCCCGATCGCGTCGAAGAGCGGCGCGCGGTTCTGCAGCAGCCAGCGCATCGTGCTCGATGATCCGATCCACACGAGCTGCACATCCGCACGTCTGCGCAGATCCGTATACGCCGCCGGATACAGGCTGGGATCGATGCAGGTGGGTATCACGTGCACGCGGGCAGGATCGACGTACCGCCGCGCCGCTGCCGCCAAAAAATCATTTCCCGCGATGATGGCGTCGCACTGTCGCAACAGCATGCGGAACCGGGCGTGGCGATGCATGGCCAGACTGCGGCGCCGTGACGCACTCGGATGGTATACGGCATCGTCGAAGTCGAACACCAGCCGCCGCGCCCGCACGCGCAGGATGCGCAGCTCGATCCATGACAGCAGCCGGCGCTGCAGCAAGACCAGTCCGTGCGCGGGGAGCGAGCGGAGACAACGCCATCGATCGAGCAGCCCGCCGTGCAAGGCGCGCACGTCCACCGACAGAGTTTCCGGTGCAATCGACGGCAAGAACGCCCGGACACGGTAGCGGCAGCACACGTCCGCCGGTGCGGCAACCAAGGCGACGGCCCTCATCGGCACGCCCTCTGGTATGGTCAAGGCACGCATGCCTGTCCACCGGCCTCGTGCGCGTACAGGGACGGATAGTTGGATAGATACGCGCACAGACGCTCGAACGTCGCCCAGTCGTCCACGATCTTCATGCACAGAGGATGCGCGAGGATCGTTGCGATGCCGCCGCCGCGAACGATGGCGTCGACCTGAGCACAGACACGTGTGCACCACTCGTCGGCATCGTAAGACGCACCGCCCCACTGCAGCGTTGCGGACTCGCGTGGCCAGGCGCCGTGGCGCAGGTATTCGTGATCCGGCGTCGTATTGATCGGCACAACCGCAATCCCGTCGGGATGCCGATAGGGACGCGCACGGTCCGGGTTCACCTCGTCTGACCACACCTCGACGGCGTCGGCCGCCAGGAGGCGCGGCGTGTTGCGATCATGGCGATACGCGTGGTTGCGCCAGCTGTGCACGGCGCGGCCGGTGCGCAGCTGGATCGTGCGGCGGGTGCGGCGAATCATCCGGCGCTGCAACCAAGCCGACCCATGCGGCGAACCGAGCGTGCGGTTGAGCAGACCGTGCCACAGGCGCGGCTTGAACGCGTTCCATCCGTGCCCGGCGACCTCCACGTGCTCCATCCCCCACAACGGGCGCGCGTCACCGCCGTTCTCAATGATTGCGCGCCCGGTAAAGAACAGCGTGATCCGGAGGCGATGACGCGCCGCGATGTTCGCATACTCCACCGCGAGCGCCGCTTCGCTGCGATCCGTAAAGGCTTGATCCGCGCCGCCGATCGCGTGGTGGACGTCTCCGGTTAGAACGATGCTCATCGCCGCGGCAAGACTAGCGCCATGGGCGGTGAAATGACAAAGCTGGCTGGAGATTCGAGATCCGGCTCGAACCCGAGGAGGAGGCAGGATCCGGACGGCGCCGCGCGACTCGTTCTATGCGCCGCCTACATCGACGGCGTGGGGCGCTCGGTTGCGGACACCATCAGCGCCCTGCGAGAGCATTCCTGACGAGAACCAGACTCCTCCGCCGGGGGTTTCGTTTAGTTTGACTTGCATTTGTTTGGGTCGGGAAGCTCGCAGGTTCCGGTCGTCACAGTTGGCCCTCCCGTCACGCACCGTGCCGGCGGGATGCAGGACGGACCCGCCTGCGTATCGCACGGCATGCCGTCTGCTGCGTTCGCCTTACACGTACCCGGCGTCTGTCCTTGCGCGCCAAAACACGTGGAGGCGTCGGTGCAGGCGGCGACGCCCGGATTGACGAACCCGCATTGGGCGCCTGCGGTCACAGACGTGGCGGCGAGACAGGTGTGGGTGGTCGAATCGCAATACAGGCCGGCGTTCGGGTCGCACCCCGCGCCAGTCGGTTTCGGGGCACATGCGGCTCCCAAGGTGGCGGCCGCAGTCTGACAGGTGCCGGCCGCCATCCCCGCAGGGATGACACATGACAGGCCGGCGCTACAGGCAAGGTCCGCATCACAGCTGCCTCCCAAGGCGCCGCGCGGCTGACATTGCGGCGTCGCGCCCACGCAGACCAACCCCGTTGAACACGAGGTCATGTCGCAGGGGTTGCCGGGCTGGTTTGCGGGCGCGCAGGTTCCGCAGTTGGTGCCGTTGACGATCGCGCAGTTGGCGCTCTGGCACTGGCCGCTGAAGGCACAAGCGGCGTTGTCCGAGAAGGTTCCGACCTTGGCCTCGCACTCCGGAATGGTCCCCAGATCGAATTCGCTGCACGGTGCCGCGGGCACTGCCTTGACACAGCTCTCGACAGCCGCTGGAGTGTTTCCGATTCCCGTGGCACCCAGCCGTGTGAGGCAGGCCTGCGTCTGGCGTGCGACGCACGTGCTTGCCCCGCCGTATCGCGCCGTGCTGCCGTTCAGGACGCACTGGTCGAGCTTTGTGCAGTTTGCCGTGGCGAAGTCCGCGCACGCCTGGTCGGCGCTCACCGGCGCCACGCAGCCGGACAAGGCGTTGTTGACCACCGTGAGAATCTCGTCAACCGTAACTTCGCCGTCACAGTTGAGATCGCCAGCGCACTGTTCTGTGCCGCAACACTGCGCCGCACCGCGCGCCGGTCCGACGATCACCAACGCCAATAGGGAGAGGGTTGCGAGCCAACCCGAAACGACGTGCTTCATGCACCGATCCTCCTCGTTCTGTCGCCGTGGCGCATTGCGCGCCTGCCGGATGATGACGGCGGCCATCGTGGTCGCGGTACTTGACGCAAACATCTTGCCTGGTCAATGCGGAGTTTCCCTTAGTAGTAGATACCCTCACCGCCCAAGGCAGGGAGCAATCCGTGACGTCCGTTCAACTGCGCTGTCTTGCGTCCGTGACACCGGAAGCAGGTGCGCTATCCGATTGCCTGCCAAAGCGGCGCGTCCGGAGCACGCGCAGCGATTCGTGCAATGGTTCGGCCGGCCGTTCCCTTTTTCACCGACATGAAGGCCGTGGTGATGGTATACACGGAATCTTCACCTTCGTGCGGCCGCTGCCTGGTGGGGGGACGGCCGGCGCGCTCTTATTCGTCAAGCAGGTAGATGTGCTGGTGAAGCGGAATCGCATTGCGCTCATCCGAACCGCAGCCGTTGTCTGTGCTTTGGTGCTGGGTGCGAGGGGCGCCATTCTCGTTGCGCAACCGCCACCGTCGTACCCACCCCCCGCATTTGAGTATGTCGTCAAAGGCAAGATGATTGGCGGGTTCGCGTTGATTGCTTGGCCGGCGGAGTACGGCGTGTCCGCAGTCCAAACCCTGATGATCCGTCACCATGGTATCGTCTACGAGAAGGATCTTGGGACCAAGACGGGTATGCTGGCCCGGAAGATGACCCGATTCAATCCCGACAAAACCTGGCGACCGGTCGATCTGGAATGACATTCCCGGAGCCGTGGTTGCTGTCCTAGAGCGCGAAGGTCGTGGCGACCAAGCCGTCGGGAAGGTGGAGCAGAAGGCGGAGAAGGCGATTGATCGCGAATCTACCAACGGGTCGGCCGCCGTCGCCCTCACGACCAAAGCCGGCACCCACACCTTCCGGCTCCATGATCGCTTGTGGGCGTGAACGAGTCAGCGAGAGGCTTCTCCTTCCTCGAATGCGTCGGAGAATAGCACGCGGTGAACCTGCGGGACGCCGCGTTCAACGGGGATTCCGCGGCGCCTTCAGTCGTCCAGTACGTTGACGTTCGCCACATCTCCAGCTTGATCGACTTCTTCGAAGAGGAAGCCCACGGTCAGCTTTCCAGGCCCGTTCTCCGTCGTCCACGCGGCGCACTCGAAGTTCTGCCCATGCTGCGTCATCATCCCGTTGCCGATCTTCGGTGCGCCGTTTGTAAAGCCTGCCGTCGTCGTACCGGTCGTATAGACTGCCTCCTCCGCGGGCGGGTAGCTGACGGTGGCACAATCGCCGCCCGCGCCGGGTGGGAGCTGGTTGATGGCCTGCTGGCAGTTCAATTGCACTGCACCCGAGCCACCGTCGGCACCCAAGCCGGTGGTGATCACCACCGGCGCCCCGCTCAGGCCCGGGCCCATGCTGTCTTGAGTCACATTGACGTCTACCGCCGTCCCGCCGTCGCAATCGACGAACCCGGTACACGAGTCGACGCGCACACAGAGGAGACCGTATTGTCCGCCGAGAATCGGCGCGGAGTAGTACGTCGGCCCGGACACGGTGATCGGAGCGACGCCGTTCGCATCCGGGGTCCCGGCGACCAGGTCGAAGGCTCCCATGAGCTTCCCGAGCGGCGTATGCGGCCCGAGCGCCGACGAGTAGAAAGACCCGCCAAAGCTGAAGTGGCGGGTGCCGAGGGCCGCGCTGGTCCGCTGACAGGTGAACGAGCAGTTCGGCCCGGGCGGATCGCATTCTTCGCCACAGGCACTGTTGACGATCCCGTCACCGCACACGGTACCCGTCTCGATCTCGCACGTCGATGAGCAGCCGTCGCAGCTGACCGTATTGCCGTCGTCGCAGGCTTCGGAGCCGCAGGTGACGCCGTCGCCACAGCCGGTTTCAATTCGGCAATCGGCGGTACACCCGTCACAGCTGACCGTGTTGCCGTCGTCGCACTCCTCGCCGGCATCCTTGAAGCCGTCGCCGCACATCGGAATGCGCTTGCACTCGTCGCTGCACGCCGCTCCCGGCGGATCGCACTGCTCACCGCAGCTCGTGTTGACGATGCCGTCGCCGCACTGGGCGCCGACCTCGACCGTGCAGGTTGCGGAGCAGCCGTCACAGTTGTCGGTGTTGCCATCGTCGCACGCCTCATTGCCGCAGCGCACGCCGTCGCCACATCCGGTCTCGGCGCGGCAATCGGCGGAGCACCCGTCGCAGCTGACCGTATTGCCGTCGTCGCAGTCTTCACCCAGCTGCACGACCCCGTCACCACAAGACCCCTCTCGTTCACGCATCTCCAACTTGATGATGCGCCCCGATCCCGGCAAGGGGTCCATCTGCGTCGCGTTCGAGGTGCAGGTCCACACGCTGCCGTCCGCATCGAACTCGAAGTCGCGCATAAAGTTGACCGCTGTCGGCAGGGGGAACACGGTGAACTCCTCCGTGCTGGGACGGAAGCGAATGATGCTGTCGGAGTTCGATCCGGTGATCCAAACATCACCGGTGCCTCGGTTCACCTTGACGTTGTACGGCAAGTCGAAGCCCTTCGGCTGCGTGGGAAGGTCGTACACCTTCCAGGTTTCGTTGCTTGGATCAAAGCGTCCGAGCTGACTGGTGCCGTAGCCGGGCACCCAGACGATGTTGTCCGGTCCGACACCCAGGCGCCGCGGCCCATCAAAGGGCGGACGCCACGACTTCACCTCGCCAGTAGTCGGGTTCACGCTGCCGATGCGAAATCCGAAGAGTTGCGACCACCACACGCTCTGGTCCGGGGCCACGTCACAACCGTATGCGACCGCGATCGGCACGCCGCTGATGGCGGGATCGGCAGGCGGCAGGGGATAGTATTGAAATTGTGCCGTCGGCGGATCGAAGCGGCAGACGTCATTGGACTTGGTCAACGTGTACCAAATGCGTCCCTGCGCATCGAAACGCAACGTGTGCGGATACGCCCCGGTGTGCCCGTTGATGGTCGGCTGGTCGTAATAGGTGAACTGCTTGCCCTGCACGTCGAACTTGATCAGCTGTTCCGCCCCGGGCGCGGTGATCCACATATTGCCGTCGGCGTCACGTTGGATCGAATGTCCGCCATCGTCGCCGTGGATCTGATAGCGGGCGCGCTCCATCGTCGCGGGGTTCAGTGAATATACACCGGGGACGGTATATATGGTTCCATCGAGCCCTGGCTCGAGGTCATGACAGTCAGGGTTGTTCACCGGATCGATCACCCACTCGTAGATCACGGCGCGCACCGCGTCGCCGCGTGGCGGTGGGGGGGGCGCGAAGTGCGGGAAGGTTGGGTTGTTGGCGAAGGTGCTGGTCAGCGTCGGCAGCAGCAGTTGGCGTGTCTCGTCGAAGAACGGCACGGCGCCGTAACCAATCATCTTGTTGACCAACGTTTCCCAATCTGCCGCGGTGCGCGATTCGCGAAATTCGAAATTGCCGATCTGATGGCAGTTGGCGCAGGTGCGCACGAAGTCGCCTTGGACGTGCTTCGAGGGCCAGGGGATGAGCGACAGAAAGTAGCTTGCGGGAAGCTGATCGGTGATGTCGGCCATCGTCGCGAGCGCAAACGTCGCCGTTGCCGGCCCGCGCTGTTCAGCCAGATCCAGCGTCCCATCGACATAGCCGATGCGCTTGGCGCGCAGTTGGTAAGCCGCCGGAGGCATCGATGGGAAGTGAAACGATCCATCAACCGCGGTGAAGACGCTGACGCTGCGCTGCAGAACGGCGTCGGAGGCGGTGACGCTCACGCCGCCCAGGGGGTTGAGCTGCGCATCGGTCACGGTGCCGAACAGCTGCAGGTCCGACGGGGTGGCAACCGCGGTCGGCGTCAGCGAGGGCGTGGGCGTAGCCGTCGCGGCGCTGCTGCCGCCGGTCGAGTCACCGCCGCATCCGACCAACATCGCGACGCAGCACATCGCGCCAACCATCAGCGGGCGGATAGCCCGTTTGAACGGCAGCTTTGCCATAAGGTCGAGCATCGCATCTCCTCCGGAAACTTTGGCTGTGACCTAGTACGGCGCGGAGAGCGGATATGTCAAACAAAAATCGGTCCGGCGGCGCACGGGGACCGAACCTTGGCCGCGCCGAGGCGCTCCCCTGGGGCTTGAATGGTGAACTGCTGCGCCAGTGAGCGACCCGCGAAGGTGCTGCGATTGATCTCTTTGAAATCGGGATTCTTGGCCAACATGGCGTGCTGGATCGCGCCAGCGTCGGAATAGAGAGCTTCCACGCGACGGGTGATGTCCTCTTCACGGTCCGCGCAGGCGCGAAGTTGGGACGTGCGCGCGGCTAGTGCCTCGCGCATGTTGACTCTGCGCGTGCCTGACGCCCAAAAGCTCGGCAGGTGATCCGAATGGCCGTGGTTCTGGTACATGGGGTTCCCGATACCTATCGGTTGTGGGACCCGCTGCGCGCTCACCTCGAGCGGGGTGATGTGGTCGCGCTTGCGCTCCCGGGCTTCGGCACGCCACTCCCCTCCGGGTTCGACGCCACCAAAGAGGCCTACGTCAACTGGCTCATTCGCGAGATCGAACGTATCGGTGCGCCGGTCGACCTCGTTGGTCATGACTGGGGAGCAAACTTGGTTCAGCGTGCCGTCTCAGTGCGCCCCGATCTTGTCCGGACGTGGGCGTGCGGCAGTGGCGTGATCGACACCGACTACGTGTGGCACGACATCGCGCAGCAGTGGCAGACCGCCGGCGTCGGCGAGCAGTTGATGGACGCCTTCGCCTCGGACGTCATGGAAGAGGCGCTGATTGCCGCGCGCGTGCCGCGGCATGCGGCACGCGAAGCCGCGCGCCACGTCGACGGTACCATGAAGGACTGTATCCTCCGCCTCTATCGCTCCGCCGTGCGAATCGGCGCCGAATGGCAACCCGATCTGGAGAAGGTCACCCGGCCCGCGGTCATCTTGTGGGGTGCGGACGATCCGTACGGGGCCGTGCGCTACGCTGAACGACTCGCAGCGCGCGTACACGGTGCGCTCATGGTGTTCCAAGACTGTGGCCACTGGGGGCCGCTCGAGCGGGCTGCGGAGACGGCCGCCGCACTGCAACGCTTCTGGGCGACGCACGCCTCCCCCTGATGCGTTGCTCTCCAAACGGGCGGAGCAACCGCGCCCGCTTCGTTACCACAACGATGTCCACGTCGCGGGCCCTCACACTTTGAGGCGCTGCGGCTCCACAGCTGGCGAGCGGATCGGGCAAAGGCGAGAGCAACCCGCGCCATACGCGCCGCCGTTGGCGGCATAGCTCGCGATTGTCAACGCCTAGCGCAAAACATTCCGAGGAGGACAATCGGTCGCCAACCTGCCGTCGAGGCAGACGGGAGCGTACTGTTCGTTCCGCCGCGCAGCTAGGGGATCCGGATCGGTGTCCGCGTGGCCGTTCGTGTGGCGGTCGACGTTCGAGTTGGCGTCCGCGTGGCCGTCTGCGTCGGCCGCCGCGTTGACGTGGAGGTCCGTGTGCGTGTGGGCGTTGCCGTGCGCGTCGGTGTCCGCGCCGCCGTCGGCGACGGCGTGGGTGCGTGCGACGCGGTTGGCGTCATCGTGGGTGTCACTGACGGTGTGGAGGTCGGTGCCGGCGTCCCACCTGACGCAGGCAACACGACCAGGGTGATCGACGACGACGGGAACGTCGCCGTGAGCCCGGTTGGGCCCACCGGCTGGTCTGCATCGCGGACGATCGTCGCGAGGTTGGCGGCGCTGTAGCGATAAACCTGCGCGCTCGCCGCCGGACTGAAGTGTGCCAGCGCGACATCACTGGTCAGCGCCTGTGCCGTCTTGTTGATGATCATCAGGGTCAGCGTTCCGCTCGTGCTGTCCTCCGCTGCGTACACGGCCAGCTGTCCCTGGTCGGTGCTGGCGGCGGCCACGCTCACGTCGCCGAAGCGGCCGGCCGCGCCGTTGTAGTTCAAGAACATGCGGAAGGCGAATGCTCCCGGCTCGCTCGTCGTGGGCGGATCCCACAGCGTGGCGACGTCGAGTCCTTCACGGCCGAAGATGCCGAGCACGTCGGCCTGCGCTAGCGCGCCGTTGATGTTGTCCAACGCCCCCCAATTGTACTCGCTGACCGCCAGCTTCGTCCCCGGGTAATCGGTGTCGACCCAATCGTGCATCCGCGGAATGAGCTGGACGGGCTCTCCGATCCAGCTCTCGTCGCTGTAAGTCGCGTCCCACAGCGAGCGCGTCGAGCGCAGGCGCAGGGCTTGCGTCGACGCCCCACCGGCTGGAGACAACGACACGCCCGACGCCTGCGGGTAATAGTGGACGTCGAGGTAGTCGAGGATGCGCACGCCTTGCTGTTGCTCGTAGGCGCGCATCTGCTGCAGGTACCATTCGAGGAACGGCACGTTGCCGTGCGCCAGGCGGTCCTGTGGGTTGTTCCACCACGCCCCACCCGGCGCCCAGTCGAGCGCCGACCAGAAGTACGCGGTCCACCCCCACGATACTGGACCGAAGGTTTGAGCGGCAGGGTCCGTCGCCTTGATGGCGGCAGCGTAGCCGTAAGCGCGGTCGCGCATCTCGTCGTAGCTCGTCGGGGTCGGATGCACGTCGCGGTGGGTGTCGTCCCACAGCTCGGGTTCGTTGTCGAGATCGTAGAAGCGCACGCCGCGACCCGCGGCGTCACCGTACTTATCGATGAGGTAGGTCATCCACGCCTGCACGAACCCCGGCGTGATGGCGATGCTGGTGTCGTGCGGGTCGTTGCCGGTGATCTGCGTGCCGTCCGTCCGGACGCCGTTGCCACAATCCGGCATCCACGGATCGGTCGATTGCTGTGCGCCGTACGTGCTCACCCTGAAGCCGCAGGCGGGGGTGCGGTCTTTCGGGGTCCACCCGATGAGCGGCACGGTGAGCAAGGTGGCGGTGCCGGTCCGCAGATCCTGCTCGATGAACTGGTCGCTGGCGGAGCCGTCGGGCAGCGCCGCCGGATTAGGGTTGTCGTTCGGCAAGTTTTCGAAATACCAATCGGAGGCGTGATTGTTCGCGTCGACCTGCCAATTGTAGCGTGTGGTGGCATTCCCGCCCCAGCGCCGGACCGGAAGCTGCAGCTCAGCGGCGAGATTTTCATCGGCGAAATTCATTCCATAGATGGACGGACTGATGGCACGACGATTGGCGGCGGCATCGACGCTGAGCGGCGGACCCGCACCCGGCGGCGCGGCGGTCGGTGTGGGCGCGCCGGAAGCGACGAAAGCGATGTCGTCGAGATAAAACACGGGCTGCGCACCCGCGGTGTTGTTGAACCAGTAAATGTAATTCACCCGCGGTGACGGCCCGAACGCCGCCAACGGCACGTCGATTCGCGTCCACGTACCGGCCACCGGGGTGAAGTCGAGGATCGTAGAGGCTCCGGTGTTGGTGTTACCCACCTGCACTTCCACGCTCTGGTCACCACGGCTGCCGCCGTGCACGTAGAAGCGGAAAGTATCGAAAGCGCTGACGTCGACGACAGAGAGGTTCCCGAGCTGCAAGCCGCTCCACCCGCCGGTGTAGGTCACGGCGATCGAGGTGCTGCCGCTGTGGACGGGCGCTGCGCAGGCGAAGTTGCGGGTGATGCCGCCCCACGACCAGTCTTGCCAGCCGCTCGCGAGCGCATCGGCGTACACGACGGCGTCAGCGCGCGCCGGGACGGCGCGACCGGTACCGAAAGCCGCAAGGCAGATGAGCAAGAGACAAAGGCGTATGCGGGTCATCGTGCTCCGTCAAGCGCGGCGCGTGCCACATGGCAGACTACGGTGCCGCGCCAGGATACCGCGTGCAACCGCCGGAGAAGCGCGACAGCCGACAGGCTTTTGACGCCCAACGCACGGTTTCGGGTAGGAACCCTGCCACTTTGACGAAGCGCGCGTTTAGGCTGCCGGCTCGCAGTTGACCATCCACGGTATGCCGAACCGATCGACGAGCATGCCGAAACGGACGGCCCAGAAGGTCTGCTGGAGCGGCATCCGCACCGTGCCGTTTTCTGCCAAGGCGCGAAAGATGCGTTCTGCATCTGCCGGGTCGGCGACGCTGAGCGCCACGGAGAAGCCTTTTGCGGCCTCGTAGTACTCCGGCGGAGCGTCAGAACCCATCAACACCTTGTCGCCTACCACGAGGCGGGCGTGCATGACCTTGTTGCGCCATTCAGGTGGCCCCTGGTTCGCCATTGGCGAATCGCCGTGAGTGAGCATTGTTTCGATTTTGCCATTCAGACACCGTTCATAGAACTTGAACGCTGCCTCGCACTGGCCGTTGAACGTCAGATAGGGGTTCAATTGCATCATCGTATCCCGCCGCGTCTTGCCATTGACAAATTGAGGGCGACTACGGAACACTAGGACTAGCTAGGGCACCGACAGTTATTGTAGGAGGGGGGGAAGTTGTCAGCGCCGGCAGACCCCATTGGCCGGAGCCGCGTACCCTTGACCGCTAGTCGAAGGTCGCGGCTCGATCGTGGCAAGGGCACTGAGAGCCACGAGACGGCACCACCCACTTCACGGCGGTTCGTCGGCCGCGAAGACGAGATGGCAATGTTATGCGCCGCGACTGACGACGCGCTGGTTGGCCGCGGCCGTTTCGTCCTGCTGTCGGGCGACCCGGGAATCGGTAAGTCGCGCACGGCCGAGGAAGTTGCGGCGTACGCCCGCGGGCGCGGCGCACGCGTACTGTGGGGTCGCTGCTACGAGAGCGACGGCGCGCCGCCGTTTTGGCCCTGGGTCCAGGTGTTGCGTGCGGCGCTCAGCGCGGTGGATGATGCGCGTCTCCAGCGCCGCGATGAACCCAACGCCCGTCGCGCCCGGCAAGGTGCGCGCGCTGAAGCGGTAATTGGGACAGCGCAGGGCAGTGGCGCCACCGGGGGGAGAGGGATGCAGCGGAAGGGACGAAAGCCACGACAGCGGCGGCTCGCCGTCCGGCTCCTCTTCGGCAACGCCGTCGCCGACGTTAACTGCCCGTTCCGTCTGATTCGCAGCGATGTGCTTGCCCGGTTTATCGATCGCATCCCGACCGGCACCTTCGCTCCAAACGTTGCCATCTCCGGCCTGCTGGCGCTGGAGCGCTGCCGCGTCGCCAACGTGGTGGTCCCCGTCACGAGCCGTGCCACCAGGACCGCTGCCCTGGAAGGATGGAAGGCGGTGGCGACCGGGCTGCAGGCCTTGCACCAGGCGGTGGCGATCCGTCGACGAGATGCTTGAGGCCGATCTCGCAGATAGCGCCGATCTCCGTTCGCCTGACGTCCCGGCCAAGGCTATCGGCGCGGCGCAGCGCATCCTGTGCATTGTCGCCAACTACAACCGCAAGGAGGTGCTCCTGCGCTGCCTCGATCGGATCCTCAACCGGGTCGTCGTGCCGCCGGGCTATCAGCTCAAGGTCCTGGTCGTCGACAATGCTTCCGCCGACGGCAGCCGCGCCGCGGTGACTATGCGCTTTCCGGCTGTTACGGTCGTCGACACCGGGAGCAACATCGGGGGCTCGGGCGCGTTTCGGTTCGGCCTGCGCCTCGCCATCGAGCACGGGTACGACCTGGTCTGGCTCCACGACAATGACGCGTTCTCCTCGCGTCACGTGCTCCGGCACTACCTCTCCACGCTCCAGAGGTTCGACGGCAAGGCGCTTGTTGGCGGCTCTATGCACCAGTTCGAAGCGCCGAGGTGTCTCAACGAAGCAGGCGGGTTCTTCGGCCGCAATCGATCGATCGGTATTGAGCTCCCGCTGCTTGGTCGCCGGTCCACTCCCGCGTTCCGGCGCGATGATCGCGCCATCGAGGTTGACTTTCTGGCCTTTGCCAACATGCTCACGTCGGTCGAGTTGGTGCGCCACCTCGGGCTGCCGGAGGATTTCTTTCTGCACTACGACGACGTCGAGTTCTGCCTGCGCGCGCGCGCGGCCGGCTACCCCGTCTTGGCGGTGCCCGCCGCCGTCTTCTGGCACCACAGCGGCTGCGCGAAACCCCGGACGTGGATTCACTACTACGACACTCGCAACAGCCTCTGGACCGTGGCGCTGTGGTTACCGGAAAAGCTCCGCCGCCGCCGGCTCATATGGTTGCTGTCGGCGGCGAGGCACATTGCCTCCGGCCGGCTCGCCCTCGCGCGGGCGAGTCTCGACGGGCTGCGTGACCAGGCGCGAGGCGTGATGGGTCGCATCGAGGTGCCGAACGAAGGGTTTGCGCTCCACGACCTCGCCGAAGGCGGCATCGAGCCCTTGCTGGCGGCCTACGGCTGCAGGCACCTCGCCGTCGACCACCTGTCGCTTGAGACGCTGCCACGATCGTACCAGGCCTGGTGGCTGAAATGCATGGAGACGCTGAGCGATCGGGCTTTTCTGTGCCACGCTGCCGCAGGTGGGTTCACCCTCCACCCCACGACCGCGTCGCCCGCAACCGAGGGCGCCGGACGCATCCACCTTGCCCCGCCGCTGGAGGCGGCCGAGGCGCGCCGGATCGCAGGTGACGCGCTTCTGGTCCGCCTGTCCGAACATACCGGCCCGCGCGCCCGTTTCGCGTTGCGTGCGTTTCGCCGGGTACTGTCGCTGTACGGCACGCACGTCGTCGACCACAGCGTCGGTACGAGCGGCCGCGACCTCGGTCGCCTGCTGGCGCGGTGGCTCGTGAGCTGGGTTTACCTGGGCCCGGGCCGGCGCGGGGCGCTGCGATGAACGTCAAGAGCGCGGTGAAGGCCCTCCTCGGAAGGCGTGCGATCGACAGCATCAGGGCGCGGATCGCAGCGGTGGATATCGAGCACAGCATGCCGGGTTTGGAGATCGCGCAACGGGCCGGTGTACCTGTCTTTCTCGACGGAGAGATGCACCCGCGGTGGACACTCGATCGGGGACCTGTGAACCAGCGGGTCTTCCTGACGACAATCCCGAAGGCCGGCACCTACATGATGGCCAAGTTACTGCCTCGCCTGGGCGTGGCGGACTGCGGAGTGCACGTGATGCGACACGGGGTCGTCGACCACCGCTTCGCGCCGGAGCAGCTCCGGCGGCACTACCCGTCGGCGGTTGGACGTCCCATTGCCCTGGACGATTCGATCCGTCTGATCGCGGCGGGCCAGTTCGCGTTTGGCCACATCGGGGTGTGTAATGCCGAGATCCGCGCATTGTTTGCGGACTTCAAGATCGTGATGATGTACCGTAACCTGCGCGACGCGTACGCCTCGTTCGTTCGCTACTATCTGGAGATTCGGCGGGACACGATCGCGGTTCACCGGGCATCGCTCTTCCACAGGGACCTACAGTCGTTGATTGCCTGGGACCTGGACCGTGAGGGTCCGTACCGGCTGATCGGCTTTCGGGAGGTTTGCGCGTGGCGCCGGGAGCCGAACGTCCTCGCGCTGCGCTATGAGGACATGGTGGGCGATTTCGGGCGCGAGCGGCAGATGGAGGTCATGCGCGAGCTGCGCAAGTTCCTCGGGGCCGACGTTGATGACGCGACCCTCGCGGACGTCCTCGATACCGTGATCGGCCAGCCGACCGTCACCAAGACGGAGCGCCGCACCACCGCGTCCGAGCACTGGACCCCCGAGCTCGAACGAATGTATCGGCGTATCGGATTTCCCGATCTCAACCGTGAGCTGGGCTACGACGAGCCGAACTAGCGGTTTTCTCGCCAGAACGTCACGGAGCAACCTCCGCAGTCTCGTCGCGTCTCAGATAGTCGTCGATCACCGCATCTGGAGCGCCGTCGGCGACGACCCTCCCATGGTCCAGCATGGGTCATGCGACTGCACTGTTTGCGCATGAGATCAAGGTCATGGCTCACCATGGCGAGGATTTTTGCCGTGTCGATGAGCTCTCGCATGCGGGCCGTGGCACGCCGGCGGAAGGCCGCGTCGCCGCCCGCAAAGACTTCGTCGACCACGAGAATCTCCGGCAGAATGTCGGTTGCCACCGCAAAGCCGAGGCGCAGGGCCATCTCAGTGGAGAAATACTTCACAGGCATGTGGGCGAACCGCCATACGCCGGCAAAGCGCAGAATCGGGTCCACGCGCGCTTCCATCCGACGGCGGTTGTGCCCGAGCAGCGCCCGTAGAGGATCACGTTACCGTGCTGCTACACTGTTTGCGGAGTCCGCCCGCAGCCACCGTGCTCTGAATCAGCTGCTTGACGCATTTCACATAGTCGGCGTGCGTCTGTCCGGGGCTGCCGTCAAAGGCGCTGCAGGGGCACGACGCGACGCCGGCGTTCTGTCGCAGCTCGATGTTATATCGCAGCGCGGCAATCTGCGCGCCGTCGTTGGCGACACTCGGGTCGGTGCCAGTGAGGCAGGTGAGCTTGCCCACCCACGACACGGCGGGTGCGAGGAGCAGCACGAGCACCCAGGCGGTGCAACTGCGGACCGCACGTTGAGATGGCATAATCCCCCCGTTTCCACGTCCGGTCCGTCCGGCAAGCCCTCGCCTTGACGGTCAAGACGTGAACACCCCGAAATTTGGGGGGCTCTTGCCATGGACGCGACACGCTGTCAAGCCGTGGAACTATGGGGAATTTGGGGAGGGCCAACATGGGGACCTGACGGACTGCCCGTCGGGCAGCTTCCCCCCCAGAGCGAAACCCGTCCCGGTGCTTCCCCCTTGCTTCCCCGTAGCGACGCCGTTCTGCACCGCGTTCGGGCAGAAACACGAAAGCCCCTGATTTCTCAGTGGCTTATAGAGAAAGCTGGCGCGCGGATTCGAACCGCGGACCTGCTGATTACGAATCAGCTGCTCTACCGACTGAGCTACGCCAGCGTGCCGTGGTGATGCATTTTCGTCTTGAGCAGCCCCGCTGCCCACAACGCGCGGGTAATAGCGGAACTCCTTGGGCGAGTCCACAGCTAGAGCAGGTAGGAATCAAAGACGAGTGACGGCGCGCGGGTTGCCTTTGAACCGCCTGGCCTGTGCGATCAGGCCGAACAGCAGCAACAACGTAAACAGCACCGCGGCGCTCGATGGGTTCGCGCCGATCGCGTCGGTAACCAGAGCTGCCCCAACGGCGGACGACAGGACGATCAACGCCCAATCGAAGAGGGCCGCCACCACCAAAGCACCGAAGATGCCGCCGGCTACCGCGACCATCCACATGAGCGCACCGCTGCCGGCACCCGTGAGTTGCATAACCCCTACGGCGATGGCGGCGCCTACGAGGAATCCCGCCACTGCAACCGCCAACCGTTCGAAAACCACTGCACACCACGCGCCGACTAGTCCGATCGCGAGAGCGACGAGCAATACCTGCCAGTGCGGTGCGCCCGTCAGAAACTGCCCGGCTAACATCATCCCAAGCGCGAAGCCGACACCCGCGACGAACAGCCAGAAGAGCTGACGACCGTAGAGAAGGACCGCAAGTCCGATCAGGATGCTGATTGCATGCATCGGCAGTTACGCCACGAGTCCACGAAAGCGGAGCCTGCACGTCACTGTGGACACCGCCGCTTATCGCGCCACACGCCTTTCAGACTTCTTTACTACACGGCCGTTCGAGAACACCACTTTCACGACGCCAGCGATCGGCGCCGGCGCGGCGGTCGCATCCGGGTACCACGTGCATACGGTCAGCTCGCCTTTCGAGTCCGTCAGTTTCGTGCACGGGGCTGGTGGGGGGCCAGCAATTGCGACGACTTGGTCGTAGGTCATACCCCGTTGAATGTGTGTGTACTTATTCAAGGTGAGCGGCGGGTTCGCTGGTGTCGCGGAGGGCTGCCCGGCGGCGCACCCGATGAAACAGATGAGGGCTATCGCCGCTCCTCCGTGCAGATCGCGTTTCACGCCTGATCTCCTAGCGCTTTCCCCACGGCGTCGCCACTGTCCTCGCGCCGCGGTTTCGATCGTGGTCCGTGCAGACACGCCTCGAGGTCACGGCAGCAAGAAAGCAGGATTCCAATACTCGCGCCACATGCGGATCACGCCGTCACGAATCTCCGCGACGCTCATGCCGCGCCACTCCAATACTCGTGCGCCGTCGCGGCGCTCGACGGCGATCGTCCACTCCGCCAGCACCACCGCTCCATGGACGGCAATGTGCTCGAAGTCGAAGCGCACCGGTCGCGAAAAGGCGAACGATTGGCGGACCAGCTCGGCAAACGCAGCGCGTCCACGCAACGGTTCGGCATGCACCGGCGACTGGAAGGTCATGTCCTCGGACCATAGCGCCAAATACGCCTCGACGTCTTCGCGCAACCAGGCCTGGCGGCGCTGCTCAAAGAGCGCCAGAGCGTCTTCACGGGTCAGCAGCATGCGTCAGTGCGGTTCCGTGGCTGACGAAGGCCTGGCGGCAGGGGTCACGGCGGGCGTCCCCTCTACGGTGTCGAGCATCAAGTAGCGTGCGGTCGGATCGAGACGTATGAATCCGTTGATCACGATTTGCTGGCGCGGGGGCGTCGCCGTGAAACGCTCAAGGGCAGTCTTCTCGCCGGCCACCTGGAACTTGATGCGGTACGGCGCCACCGCGGCGTCGATGTCGAGCGGCGTGACGTTCCCACCCAACACGGTGAGGTTCAGCACATACAGCTCGTAGCGCTTGCCCCGGTATTGGACCGGCCAGTCGAAATCCGGACGCGTGCCGTCGATCGTCTTCCCGACGTAGGCAACGATACGGACATGAATAGGCGCCAGCGGCTGGAATCGCCGCGCCTGACCCGCCCCGGCGGTTGCCAGCACCAGAATGCAAGCGAACAGCAGTGCCCTCATGCTGGGTCTCTAGCATCGAGCAAAGAACTTCACCACCAAGTGGTCATGACCTGCGGGCGCCCGAAGACGGTGGAAGTAAGGTGCCCTCGCCCGTGCCACTTCCGGCATGGGAGAGGGTCAGGGTGAGGGCCGTGATGGCAGCGACGTCGCAAATTTCTAAAGGAGGAGTTACACAGAAGCCCCGAGAAGACAGGTCCCTCTTGATCAAGCCAACTCTAACCTTGATGTGACAAAAATTAGGCGGCGTTCAGCCGCCGGTCGACTCGTTTGAAGCGCTCCCGGACCGCCG
>Ga0209415_10002587_pt1 | contig 33930 bp, 27 predicted proteins | sample PeaSoiSIISIP2007_FD_187696 | JGI IMG/M metagenome (GOLD analysis project Ga0209415, IMG submission 187696) | Peat soil microbial communities from Weissenstadt, Germany - SII-SIP-2007 (SPAdes) (version 2) | ecosystem: Environmental > Terrestrial > Soil > Wetlands > Peat | place: Germany... | reverse complement strand
AAGGCAGAGCCGCAGATGAGGACCACCACCTGCACCGCGTCGTTATAGGCCACGGCGCGCATGCCGCCGAGCATGGTGTAGAGGCCGGTGAGGACGATTACCGCCACGGAGCCGATCCAAAAGCTGTCGATGTCCAGGCCTGCGACGTTGATTCGCACCTCGGGGAAGAGCGTGCTGAAAACCACGCCTCCGGCGAAGATGCCGACTGCGATCTTGGAGACGATGAAGGTCACGATGGAGACGATGGAGAGCACGTAGCGGGACTTGACGCTGAAGCGGCGCTCGAGAAACTCCGGCATGGTGAAGACCTTCGACCGCATGTAGAACGGCACGAAGACCCATCCCAGCAGGAGCAGGCACCAGGCATGCAATTCATAGTGCGCCATGGCGACGCCGCTGGTGGCGCCGGAGCCGGCCAGACCCACCACGTGCTCCGAGCCGATGTTGGACGCAAAAATCGAAGCGCCGATCACCCACCAGCCGAGATTGCGCCCGGCCAGAAAATAATCGGTTGCGGAATCCTTTCCTTTACGGACCACCCAGGTGGCCACGCCAAGCAGAATGCCGAAGTAAAGCGCGATGACCAGCCAGTCGGGTGTCGTGAGCTGAGTGGTGCGAGTGGCGAATGCGAGAAGAGGAGTCATGCCTATCCTTGTTTACGGGAACAAACTGATAGATTAAATCAATTCGGACGTCAAAGGGGCAAAAAGCCGGGGGCGGCGGATATAATTTAAGGTGTCGGGAGCGAAAAATGGGCCAAACTACGGGAAATCGGCGTGGCGGACGGCGTCTTGCCATCTGGATGGTGATGATGACGGCGGCCGCGGCGCCTCTGTTGGCGCAGCCCACCACGCTGCGGCAGGCGGCGGCAGCGCGGGGGATTCCCATCGGCGCCGCGGCATCCGATGACGAGTACGGGCCACCCGATTGGCTGGCGAATCAGCAGTACGCTAATGTGCTCTCCACGCAATACGACATGCTGGAGCCGGGCAACGCCATGAAGTGGGACGTGACACAGCCCGCGATAGACCAGTACAACTTCCAGCCGGGTGATGAGCTGGTGTCCTTCGCACAAAAGTACGGCATGCGCGTGCGGGGGCACAATCTTTGCTGGCACACGCAGTTCCCGGCTTGGCTGCAACTGTCGAATGGGACTGGCGGTTACGCGGCGACCGCCACGCAAGCTCAAATGTACACGTTGCTCCAGAACCACATCAACGCCGAGGTAACGCATTTCGCCGGGCAGGTATTCGCGTGGGATGTGGTGAACGAAGCGTTCAGCGATTCGACGCCGGCCACCTTGGGGGACTCCATCTGGTACAACAAGCCGGGCATCGGGGTGGGCACAGGCAGCGGAGCTGCAACCGACACGGGGTATATCGAGCAGGCGTTCCGCTGGGCTCATGCAGCCGACCCCAACGCGCTGCTTTTTTACAACGACTACAACATCGAGGGGCCGGGCGCCAAATTCAACGCGGTTTTAGCCATGGTCACGGATTTTGTGAACCGCGGCGTGCCCATCAACGGCGTCGGCTTCGAAATGCATCTGGAGCTCGGCGGCTATCCGAGCGCCGCTGGCCTGGCGCAGAACATGCAACAACTGGCGGCACTTGGCATTCAGGTACACATTACGGAAATGGACGTGCGGCTACTGGTAAATTCGAGCGGACTCGCTTCGCAGGCGGATCTGCAGAGCCAGGCGCAAATATACCAGACCATCCTGACGGTATGCCTGCAGCAGCCCAACTGCACGGCGTTTCAAGTTTGGGGCATCTCGTACAACGATTCGTGGATTCCGGGCTTCTTCACCGGGTACGGCGCGGCGCTGCCATTCGATTTCAACTACAGTCCGACCCAGGCCTTCAACTCACTGATGAGCGCCCTGCAGACGGCCACCCCGGCGCCGGTGCTGAAAGCGACTGAGGTAGTGAATGCCGCTGGCTATCAAGGCGGAGCGGTGTCGCCGGGAGAGATCGTGACGATCTTCGCCGCGAATTATGGGTGGGGTCCTCCCAACTTGGTAGACCATCAATTGGACGCGAGCGGCAAGTTCTCAACCAATCTGGCGGGCGTGCAGGTGCTGTTCGACAACACGCCGGCGCCGCTGGTGTACGCGCTGGCCGGACAAGTGAGCGCCATTGTGCCGTTCGAGGTGGCTGGCAAGCAGCAGACGATGATCCAGTATCAATACAACCCTGGCAGCGGAACGGCGGTCTCCAATACTGCGGCAATGCCAGTAGCGGCCGCAGTGCCGGCAATTTTCTCCCTCGCTGAGACCGGCAGCGGGCCGGGCGCCATTCTGAACCAGGATTACTCGATCAACGGCGTGTCCAATCCGGAGGTGGCTGGGAACGTAATTCAGATATTCGGCACCGGCGGCGGCGCGGTTGTGGGAGGCGCGACGGATGGCGCGCTGTGGCCGGCCGTGTTGGGGAGCCTGGTCACCCAACCGGTAACGGCGACCATCGGCGGAATATCGGCGAAAGTCGATTACGCGGGGCCGGCGCCTTATCTTGTCAATGGCGCGATCCAGGTGAATCTGACGATTCCGCCTGGCCTGACTCCGGGCCCGCAGCCGGTGGTGATCACGATAGGAACAGCGCAAAGCCAGAGCGGCATCACGGTGGCAGTGAAGTAGGCCGCCGTGGCGCACGCAGTCCTGCGTGCAGGGTCGAGATTCATCTCGACCTTTCTTCGCCCGGAGATTCGAGGTTCCTCGTTAGCCCTTGCAACAAGCGTCACAACACCGCTGACCGTGGCCGCAATCCGCGCCGCGGTTTTTGTGGCCGTAGCCCCGGCGAGCGCGGATGGGTCGAGTGTCCACCAGAAATTCTTGAAACGGCTGGTGGCCGCGGCGATCGAACGGACGCATCACGCCGTGCGGTACGATCCGGCGTAAGTGAGGATTCCGTATCCGGCCCGTCCCCTAGCGCCGGCTTAGTACGCGACCTCGCGTTTGTCGCGCAGACAAAGCGTGCCTCCTCCCCGAGATCCGTAGGGGCCGGGCATGCCCGGCCCGGCTTGCCGCGCGCCCTCGGCCGCGATCAAAACACGGCACCGAACTTACCAACAGATCGACCTGGGCCGCGCTCCGCTTACTTTCGCAGAATCTTGTCGACCGCTTTGGCTAGGGCTGAGAACTCGGCGCGGGCGGGGGAATCGGGCGCGTACTCGGCCACGGTCAACCCTTGGGACACCGCCTCCGCTACGATGACGCGCTGGCCGATGGCGGGCAGCACCTTTTTCCCCATGCCGCTGAGCGAAGAGGCCAGGCCCCGGCTGAGGTTGGTGGACATCAGAACCTTGGACGGCACGAAGCGGATGCGCGGCTTCTTCGAGCGGCGTTCGGCGCGCGCCTTCAGGGTGAGCGACAGAGCTTCCTTGAGGGCGAACATGTCGAGTGGGGACGGGCCGCAGGGCAGAAGCATCAGATCGGCGGCCAGCGCCGCCTGGTAAGCCACTTCGGGCATGCCGGGAGGGGTATCGATGAGCACGATATCGGTGTCTTCCTCAGCCTTGCGCGCGCGTGCGCGAAGCGTGCCGGGGACAGCCACCTTCTCCACGGAGCGCGACAGCATGCCATCGCCCTGTTCGGCCCAGGCCACCAGGCTGTGCTGCGGATCGGCATCGAGGACGGCGACACTGCGGCCCATGGCGGCGAACTCCGCCGCCAGATTGCCCACGATGGTGGACTTGCCGATTCCGCCCTTGCGTCCAGCCACGGCGATGATTGCCATAGAGGTTCATCATAGGACAACGCGGGAAGATAATGCACCGGGTGGCGGGAACGGGGCGGCAGCGGGGCACTCACCGGGAGCACCCGCCGGGGGGGTAACCTAATGCCAGAATCAGGCGCAAATGACCGCATCCTGGCGCTGCAAGAAAGCGCCGCTGACGTGGCGCACGCACTCGTGCGTGCCGTGTCGGCACTCATGCCGACACGCTGCGCTGCACGGCCGCCAAGCGTCGAGACGAGTCTCGACGCGGCACGCATGAGTGCGTGCGCCACAGTTTCACGGCGACATTTTGAACCGAAGATGTCCTTAGGTTGACGCCAATTGGGCACCCGCCGAGGGGCGGGCGGGTCGCTCGATTCAAAAGTACGGCCTTGTCATCCGGGCGGACGATGAGCGTTTCGGGAAGGCCGGGCATGCCCGGCCCCTACGGCGATTGCGACGTGCCGCCAGGTTTGGCGGCGGAGGTTGCGGGTTTGGCGGGCGGCGCGTCTACTGGTTTGGCGGCCGCGTCGGTGGGCTGGAGGCCGGCCTTAGCTAGAATCGCATCCACGTACTCGCGCGTCTCCTGCAGGTCCGGCATGCCGCCGGATTCATCGACCGTGTTTGGACCGGCATTATAGGCGCCCAACGCCTGGGGCAGATCGCCCTTATATTTCTCGATGAGCTGCTTGAGGTAGCGGGCGCCGCCGTCAAGATTCTGCTTAGGATCGAACGGATCGGCGACGCCCAACCCAGCCGCGGTTTCCGGCATCAGCTGCATCAATCCTTGGGCTCCCTTGGCGGACACAGCGCAGGGGCGGAACCCGGACTCCTGCCCGACGATGGCGCGCAGCAATTTGGGATCCAGACTCTGCGCTTTGGCGGCCTCTTCGATCAACGGATTGACCAGATTGTCGTCCAGGCGGTCGCAAGCCGGAACTTCGGCCGGATCAGCCCGCGGAGGCTTCTCATCGAGCGGCATCAACCACAGCCCGAGGGTTTCGGCTTGTTTTCGAATGGCGGCCCGCTGCTGCGTGATGGCCACTCGTTGCAATTCCGCGGCGGTGGGAGGCGGTTTGGCGTCGACGGTTCCGGGCGGCGCCTTTGCCTCGACTGGCGAACCGGGCGCCGCCGGCGCTTTCGTTACCACGGGAGACGGCACCGTCTGCGCCAGGTCGCCATTTGATAGCAGGAAAAGCAGCGGGACGATCCGCCCAAAAAACACCCGCAGGTGCAGAAACGCACACCGGCGACTGCCCGCCCGCGGCTTCGAAAACCAGCTCATCCTGCATAGCTATCGGCCAAAACCGCGCCCCGGAACAGGTGTGCCGGGCAAGGCCAGATGTGACCCGCAAGCCCACACGGAAATGGGCGCCGCCGATAGCGTAACCTGTTGAAGGCAAAAACCCTTTACAATAGGTACTTATCTTGCCCGAGGTTTTGTGAATGCGAATCCCAGCCGCTCTATGTCTATTCGTTTTGATGTGCTCCGCAGGAGCTCACGCGCAGGCAGTTGCCGGATTTGGCGCGATTACGGGAAAGGTGCGTGACGTATACGGAGACGGTATTCCGGACACTACCGTGACCATCACCAACCGGACGCTGGGGTTGCGGCTGGTTTTGACGACGACCGACGACGGCGTGTTCTATGCGCCCACGCTGGCGCCCGCCGCCGGCTACGCGGTGAAAATCACCCGCAAAGGGTTTACGGGCTGGGACGCGGCCAACCTGAGAGTGCCGGTCGGCGAGACGGTGAACTTCCACATCACGCTGCAGCAGACCACGGCGGGTACGAAGCCGCAGACCGCCCAGGCTCCGGGCGTCGAGGACACGAAGAGTGGCGTCACCGACCTGATCAGCCGGGATGCGATTTGGGATTTACCGCTCACCGGCCGGCACGTCGAATCGCTGTTCGCGCTGGCGCCGCTGGCGGCCGTGGGCGGAACGCCCGATACCGTCGGTTTCCGCGGCAACCCTGCCTCGGACGTGGCAATGGTGGACGGGTTGAACGCGACCGACGGGTACTTTCTGAACAAGGCTGATCCGCTGCGTGCGTTTTCGGCGGAGGCGGTGGATAGCGTCCAGGTGATCGCTTCCACGGCGCCGCTCGAGTTCAAAGCCACCGGCGGCATTGCCAACGCGGCCACGCGCACCGGCACCGAGGATTATCACGGTGAAGTGTATGCCTTCTACCGCAACGGCAGTTTTGCTTCGCCGGACCGGTACGATCCAAGTTTCCGGCCCCCCGATAGACAGGAGACGGAAGGAGGGAATGTGGGCGGCCAGGCGATGGACCGGCTATATTTCTTCGTGAGCCTGGAGGCGTCGAGCGGCAGCTCGCAAGCCATCAACCGCATCACCAACCCGCTGATCGCCGACGCCAACAGCGTTACGGTGCTGGCCTCGCGCTGCGGCGCGCCGGCCACGTCGGTGCAATGCACCGCGGCCGAGAAGTTCATTCAATCGCAGATGAACGTGGTGGTGCCGCGATCGCAAAAATACATGACCGGTCTGGCGCGCGGCGATTACCATTGGACCGACCGCACCAGTTTCAGCCTGGTGGCGGACGCGCAGCATTACCGCTCACCCAACGGAGCGCAGCAACTGGCCGTATCGCCGGACGGCAGCGTGCTGGCAGACAACGGCAACTTAGGCGAAGAGATGCGGTTCGCGGATGCCGGCTGGACGACGCAAATGGGATCGAATGTGGTCAACCAACTGCGCCTCGGGTGGTATAAGGACCGCATTTCGGTGCCGCCCAGTACCCAACAGTGGCCTTCGACCGGCGGACTGGGGCTGACGGTGGCCGGCGTGAATTTGGGCGCGAACCCGGCCTATCCCGGCGTCGTCCCCAGCGAGCAGCGTTATCAGGGCGCGGAGAATTTCACCCTGGCGGTGGGCGCGAACATCTGGCGTTTCGGTGCGGACGGCGGGCTCGCCGAGGACTGGGTCCGCCAGGTTTACAACCAGGACGGAACGTACACGTACCCCTCGCTTTCGGCCTTTGCGCAGGACTTCAGTTCGAACCGAACCAACGTCAAAGACTACACTGTGTTTACGCAGCAGTTCGGCGATCCGACACGCAACCTGCGGTCCAAATTCTTCGGCGTTCACGGCCAGGACGATTGGAAGGTTACGCGCCGGCTGCAGGTGGAGTTCGGAGTGCGCTGGGACAAGATATTCTTGCCGCAGCCGGCCGATTCCAACGCGAATTTCTTCGAAACCGCGAGCATCAGCGCGCCGATGAACACGTTGCAGCCGCGCGGCGGATTCTCTTACCTGTGGAACGACCGAACGGTGATTCGCGCCGGCTTCGGCATGTACTACACGCCATTTCCCATGCAATTGGTCGACGCGATGTTTCTGGGCAATGGCGTGTACCAGACCAGCATCAGCGTGAATCCGTATCAAAGCGGGGCGCCGGTGTTTTCCAAAGTGATCGCAAGCGCCGGCACCATCCCCAATGCATCGAGCAACATCGCCTTCGCCAATACCAAGTTTCGCAATCCGATGCAGCAGATCGGCACGTTCGCCATCGAACGCAGCCTGGGAAGGGACACCACCGTCACTGTCAGCTATATCAACAACCGCGGCCTGCACCTGTGGACGGTGGACGATCTGAATTTGAATCCCTCCACCGTCGACAAAACGTACACGATCGACGACGCCGCCGGCGCGGCGGTGAATACGGTGATCCTGCCGATGTGGAACAGCAAGGCCAGCTCGTTCTACGGCCACGTGTATAACGTTCAGAACAACGGGTCCTCGTCGTACACCGCCGGGGTGGCGCAGTTTCGCAAGCGGATGTGGCACGGGCTGACGGTGGACGCGTCCTACACGTGGTCGCAGTCCCTCGACACGCAGAGCGGCCCGCTGCTGTTCAACACCGTGCCGCTGAGCTCCTACAACGGCGCCTATGGTCTGGACAAAGGCAAATCGAATCTCGACCAGACGCAGCGCGGGATCGTGCAACTGGTGTGGCAGCCCAGGCTTACCCGAAGCACTTCTACGGCGGCGCGCTTTGTGCTGAATGGCTGGCAATTCTCCGCCATCGCGACGGTGGCAACGGGGTTACCGGAGACGGCGGTGGTGCAGGTCAACGGCCAGCAGTTCGCCGGTCTCACCATGACCTACACCAACTCGATGAACGGCACAGGCGGATGGAATCGCATGCCGCTGGACCAGATCAACAGCCTTTCGACGGGCAGCATGCACCCGGTGAACGCGCGTCTCACCCGCAGCCTGCCGTTCACGGACCGGTTCCGGGGCGAGCTGATTTTCGAAGCTTTCAACGCGCTCAACTCGCAGTTCAATACCAGCGTGAACACCGTGGCCTATGTCGCACAAACGGGCGTGCTGAAGCCGGTCCCTGGCGTGGGCGCGGGCAACGCGTCCTGGGGACCGTTGGACGGCACCAACGCGCGGCGGATGCAAGTGGCCTTCCGGCTGACGTTCTGAGAAGCGAGTCTCCGCAGGAGCCGGTCTCAAGCCACGGATGAACACGGATAAAGCCTGGAATCGTGGGCTCTTGCTTTTTATCTGTGTTCATCTGCATATATCCGTGGCTATAATTCTTTCACGGCCGGTGACGCCCCAAGCACTGGGCGGACGCACGCCCCACCGCGTCGTGGTGTTAATCTGGATCGGAGGCTTTCCATGGTCGTCGGCGTTGCCAAGGAGATTAAAGACCACGAGACGCGGGTAGGGCTGGTGCCGAGCGGCGTCATCGCTCTGCGCGAGGCGGGGCACGAGGTGCTGGTCGAGGCGCGGGCGGGCGAAGGCAGCTCCATCTCCGACGAAGAATACATCCGGGCCGGGGCGCGCATCGTGGCGAGCGCGGCGGAGGTGTGGGCGAAAGCCGGCCTGGTCGCGAAGGTGAAAGAGCCGCAACCGGCCGAGTACGGTTTTTTCCGGCCCGGGCTGGTCTTGTTCACGTATCTGCACCTGGCGCCGCTGCCTGAATTGACCGATCACCTGCTCGAATCCAAAGTGAGCGGCGTGGCCTATGAGACCATTCGCGAAGCCGATGGCTCGCTGCCGCTGTTGACGCCGATGAGCGAAGTGGCCGGCCGCATGAGCGTGCAAGTGGGGGCGCAATACCTGGAGAAGCCCAACGGCGGCCGCGGCATTCTGCTGGGCGGCGTGCCGGGCGTGGCGCCGGCCAACGCGGTGATCCTGGGCGGCGGCATCGTAGGGACCAACGCCGCCAAGATGGCTCTCGGCCTGGGCGCGCACGTCACCATCATCGACCGCAACTTGAACCGGCTGCGCGATCTCGACGACATCTTCAACGGGCAGGTGGTGACGCTGGCATCCAATGCCCTGACGATCGGCGAGAACCTAAGAACCGCGGACCTGGTGGTAGGCGCGGTTCTGATTCCCGGCGCATCGGCGCCCAAGCTGGTGAAGCGCGAAATGATCGCCGGCATGAAGCGCGGGGCCGTGGTGGTGGATGTGGCCATCGATCAGGGCGGGTGCCTGGAGACAGCGCACGCCACCACGCACACCGATCCCACTTACTTCGTGGACGGCGTCTTGCACTACTGTGTCTCCAACATGCCGGCGGCGGTACCGCATACCTCCACCTTCGCTCTCACCAACGCCACCTTCCCTTATTTGCTGGAACTGGCCAACCACGGCCTGGAAGCCGCCTGCGAGCGGCACACTGCGCTGCGCGAGGGCGTCAACACCTACAAGGGTCAAGTTACGCACCGCGGCGTGGCCGGGTCGCAGGGGCGCCAGTGGCGCGCACTGGCCGCCGTGGAGTAGTCTCGGGAGATGCCGGAGACGGAAAAGTCCGAAGCGGCTCCGCGGCCGCTGACCGCATTGAGCGAGGACGAGAAGCTCTTCCAGACCACGGTGCGCAAATTCGCGCGCGAGGAAATCCGCCCGCACGTACGCGACATGGACGAGGCCGGCCTTTTCCGCAAGGAAATCCTGCAGCAGTTCTTTGCCATGGGCCTGATGGGCATTGAAATCCCGGAAGAATATGGCGGCCAGGGCGGCACATTTTTTCAGGCGATTCTGGCGGTGGAAGAGCTTTCTGCGGTGGACCCTTCGGCCGGCGTGATTGTGGACGTGCAGAACACAATCTGCAATAACGCCCTGCTGCGCTGGGCCAGCGCCGGGCAAAAGGCCCGCTATCTGCCGCGGCTGGCGGAAGACACCGTGGCATCGTATGCGCTGTCGGAAGCCGGTTCCGGTTCCGACGCATTCGCCATGGCCACGCGCGCGGAGGACCAGGGCAGCCATTTCCTGCTCAACGGCCGCAAACTGTGGATCACGAACGCCGCCGAGGCCGGTTTGTACCTGCTGTTCGCCAATGCGAACCCGGAGGTCGGCTACAAGGGCATCACCGCGTTCCTGGTGGAGCGCGATTTCCCGGGTTTCCAGGTGGGCAAGAAGGAAAACAAGCTCGGCCTGCGCGCTTCCTCCACTTGTGAGCTGATCCTCGATAACTGCCGCGTGCCGCGCGATTGCGTGGTGGGCGAAGTCGGCAAGGGGTACAAGATCGCCATCGAAACGCTGAACGAAGGCCGCATCGCGATCGGCGCGCAGATGATTGGGCTGGCGCGCGGCGCGCTCGAACACGCCACGGCATACGCCAAACAGCGCAAGCAGTTCGGCAAAGCGATCGCCGAGTTTCAGGGGGTGCAGTTCGAGCTGGCCAAAATGGCCACCGAGATCGAAGCCGCGCGGCTGCTGGTGTACAACGCCGCACGCTTGCGCGACGCCGGGATGCCTTTCCTGGCGGAAGCCGCCATGGCTAAATACTACAGCTCCGAAGTGGCCGAGAGGGCGGCATCCAAGGCCATCGAAGTCCACGGCGCCGTGGGGGTTACCAAGGATTATCCGGTGGAGAAGCTCTACCGCGATGCCAAGATCGGCCGCATTTATGAGGGCACCAGCAACATCCAGTTGCTCACCATCGCCAAGAAACTATTGAGCAGGTAATCGCGTCTTGCAGTATATTGAGGGAGAATGCGAGCGCTTATTCTGTCATCCGCACTGGCCGCGTTGACCGTGCCCATCTGGGCCGCTGACGACAATGTCAACGCGGACGAGATCATCCGCAAGTTCGCCGCCAAGGAAGCCGAATTCGCCGAGGCGCGCAACAACTACACCTACCGCCAGAGCCTGAAAATGGAAGAGCTGGATCCAGGCGGCAATCCTACTGGCGGAAGGTGGGAAGAGGTGGACGACATCATCTTCACCCCCGAAGGCAAGCGTATCGAGAAAGTAGTGTATGCGCCGGTGATTTCGCTGAAGAACATCGGTTTGACGCCGGAGGACGTGAAAGACCTGCGCGAGGTGCAGCCGTTTGTCCTCACCACCGCGGCGCTGCCGGAGTACAACATCAACTATCTGGGGCGGGAGAAGGTCGACGAAATCGGCTGCTTCCTTTTCTCCGTGAAGCCGAAGAAGCTGGTGGCAGGCAAGCGCTACTTTGAAGGCCAGGTGTGGGTGGACGATCGCGACCTGCAGATCGTCAAGAGCTACGGCAAGGGCGTAGGTATCGCCAAGAACCAGGAGTTCCCGAAGTTCGAGACCTACCGCGAGCAGATCGATGGCCAGTACTGGTTTCCCACTTACACCCATGCCGACGACACCCTGCACTTCAAAGACATGAGCCAGCGCATCCGCATGGTGGTGAAGTACCAGGACTACAAGCGCTTCGTTGGCAAGTCCACCATCAAGTACGGCGATACGGTGGATCCCAAGACGCCGCCGCCGCCCACCAAGAAATAGGCCCTCGTAAAGGCGCGAAAACCTGGTGCGCCCCGCCTCCAATCTTCGGCGGCAAGGTGGGACAGACGGTTTCGTCTGTCAATCCGAGGTTGGCAGGCGAAAGCGCCTGCCCCACGGCGCGACTACGGCAACGTAATCTCGAGCGGCGCCGATTGCGGCCCTTCTTTTCCGGTTGCGCCGATGGCGGCGACGGCATAGCGGTATGTCTTGCCGTGTTCGACGGCGTGGTCGGAGTAAGTGGGAACCGCGCCGGTTTCGGCAATGCGCTCGAAAGCGCCGCCGGCGGGCGCGCGGTACACGCGGTAGCCCTTGATGCCGGATTCGGCGGCGGGGTCCCAGGTCAATTCGATGGAATTGGGCGCGGCCACGGCCAGTAAACCGCCAGGCGCGGCGGGCGCGAGCGGCTCCGGCGTCACTTCGAGCGGCTCGGAGAGATCGCTTTCGGCCACGCGGTTGTCGCTTTGCGGAACGAATGTCTGAACCAGGTAACGGTAGCGTGCGCCGAAGTCGATGGCTGCGTCGGTCCACTCCGGCTGCGTCACCTGCGCGACCAGGTCGTACCGAGGTTTGTCGGGCTGATCGGCGGTTGCCACCGCGCGCAGCACGCGAAAGTGGTCGCCGCGCGCGCGCCAGGCGAGGTGCAGGCCGCCCCGCGTCATTTCCGCGCGCAGGTCGGCCGGCTGGTCCGGCACAGCGATCACATCCACGTTGACGTAGTTCGACCACCCGGCGTCTTTCCCGTTGGCCCCCAGCGTTCGCACCGCGATGGTGACACCCTTGCCGGTCCATTCCGCGCACGGCACGTCATAGCGCACCATCACGCCCGCCGGCACCGGCGGAATCTGTTTCGCATCGTTGGCCCATTGTGCGGCGCGGAAGGGAACCGGGCCCGGCCCGATGCGGAGGTCGAAAGACGGCGGCTGCTTGATGTCCACGCCTTCGGTGGTCAGCACTGGCACCGTGAACTGGACGATCAGCTTGCCGCCGCGCTGGACGGCCGCGAGGTCGGTGACTCGCGCCGGAATGTTGGCCAACGGCGTCAACGGTCCCGCCACATACCCGCAGCCGGAAAGAAAGGCGGCCAGGGCGGGAAGAATGCGACGCATGAAGTTTCTAGTGTAACGTCCCGCGGTCCACGAGCGTGTGATCCGCCGTATGCTCGATCCCGCGCACGCTACTAAAGCCGTGAAGATCCAGGCCGCGCTCGCGGCCCTCGGCAAGCAGATGATTGTCGAAGATAGGGATGCGGCTTAAAGAGGCCAGGAGGATTTCGAGCAAGCGGGCACCGAACAGAAGTGTCCTTTAGCCGCTAAGCTGCCTGATGGACGGGTTCGTGATGCAATCGCATGAGTTGCTCGGCGCTCAATGCGACCGTGGCGTAAGTTTTGCCGTTGCCATCGCAGAACTCAACTTCGTAGACGCCCGGAGCCCAGCTCTCGACCACCGTGCCGACCTGGCCACGAACCAATCCCTCATCGGGCAGATCCTTAACCAGCGCGACCACGGCGAACATATCGATTCCGCTCATGACGAACCTTCCTCTTCTACCGCCTTCTCGATGCCACGATGATGACCTGCATTTCGCGCGAATGGCGGACTACGGTCTGCACTACGGTTTCGCGCAGACTGCGGTACCACGGGCGCGGGGCGGAGCGGCCCATGAAGATTTGCGTGATGCGCTGCTGGCGCGCGAAATCGGCGATCGCGCGGGGGATCTCCGCCTCCTCCACGACGTGAGTCTCGATGCGCAGATTGCGCGCGAAGCTCAGGTGGCGCTCAATGGCATCGCGGTCTTCGCCAGCCGCCGCCACATGTATGGCCAGGCAATCGGCCTGCAAATAGTCCGCCACCCGCTTACCCCTGCGAATCAGCACGGCCGAAAATGGATTGCCGGTGAGGCAGATCAGGATGCGCTCCTTGTGCTGGGGCGCCGGGTCCGCTGGCGGCCGGGTGCCGGCGCCGGTGGCAGCGGGGACGTCCACCCGGACAGCCGGCGGCGCCGCGGCCAGCTTCTCTTCCACTTCGTGCGCGGTGTGCCGCATGGCCATTTCGCGCAACGCCGAAAGGTTGGTTTCGGTGAAGAAATTGTCCATGGCCTTCTGGGCCTTTTCGGACGCGTAGACCACGCCGCGCTCCAGCCGGTTGCGCAACGCCTGCGGCGTCAGGTCGACGAACACGATTTCGTCGGCATCGTCGATCACCCAATCCGGCAGGGTTTCCCGCACGCGCACTCCGGTGACGTGCCAGACCTGGTCGTTGAGGCTTTCCAGGTGCTGCACGTTCATGGTGGCGATCACATCAATGCCGGCGTCGAGCAAGGCGTGCACGTCCTGCCACCGTTTCAGCCGCTCGCTTCCCGGCACATTGGTATGGGCGAACTCGTCGACCACCGCTACCGCGGGCCTGCGCCGCAGAATGGCGTCGGTGTCCATCTCCTCGAAGACGGTGTTGTTGTACGGAACTGCGCGGCGGGGGACGAACTCCAGACCCTCGGTCATGGCGATCGTCTCCTTGCGGCCGTGCGGCTCGAAATAGCCGACCACGATGTCCACACCCTGCCGCTTCAGCGCCTGCGCCTCCTCCAGCATGCGGTACGTCTTGCCGACGCCGGCCGCGTACCCGAGGTAGACCTTGAGGCGACCCTTGTGCCGTTCGCTCATCGGCCCTCGCGGTGCGGAAACAGCCGCACATCGAAATCTTCGGCGGCGTCGATCAGCCGGTCGACCGGGCTGCGCGACTCCCACCAGCGCCGCTGGCGGCCGGTATGACCGAGGAACACCTGGGTGATCCGCTGCTCGCGCGCGAAATCGAGGATGGCCTCGACAAAATCGTCGTTGCGCAGGCTGTGCACTTCCGCTCCCAAACGGCGCGCCAGATCCAGGTTGGAATCGAGGCGCTCCTGATCCGCGGCGTCGAGCCGGGAACGCTCCACATAAGCCGCCATCAGCGCGCCGTGAAAGCGCAGCGCGTTGCGATGGCCGCTCTCGAGCATGGCCCGGGCGTTGGAGCGGGCCGTGAGGCACACCAGGATGCGCTCCTGCGCGCCCCAGCGCACAGCGACACAGTGCTCGTCGAGATAGTTCTGGAGCTGGCGCTCCACCACGTCGGCGGCAAGCAGCAACGCCATCTCGCGCAGTTCCGCCAGTTGGCGCGGGTCGGGCATGCTGACGTCGTGAGCGCGGCCGATCAGCGCCTCGGTGGGCGCGTCGACAACTTCTATCTCGTCGGCTTCGAGCAGAAATTCCTCCGGCACGCTGTTGGCCGCGCGCTTGCCGGTGATGCGCTCCACCGCGTCCTGTGTTTCGCGGATGTGCTGCAAGTTGACGGCGGTGACGACGGCGATGCCGCGATCGAGCAACTCTTCCACGTCCTGCCAGCGATATGGATTCCGGCTGCCCGGCGGATTATCGAAGGCGAGGCCATCGATCAGACACGTGCTGGGATGGCGGCGGAAGATGGCGGCCAGGTTGATGACGTCCCACACCTGGCCGGCATGCCGCTCGGGCACCGGAGGGATGACTTCGAAATTGGCGATGATGGCCTCCAGGTCGGGCGTCAGCTTGCCTTGCAGGGACCCGATCACCACGTCCTGCCCGCGCTGCTTGCGGCGCCGCCCTTCGTCGAACATGCGGAACGATTTGCCCACGCGCGGCGCGTAGCCGAGGAATACCTTCAGGCGTCCGCGCAGTTCCCGTTTCTCGCCCGCCTGGACGCGGCGCAGCAGTTCTTCCGGGTCGGGCCTGCGATCGGTGCGATTTGCCATTAGAACAATTATGCCTGACGCAGGGGACAGACCTCTCTGTCCCAAGGCGCCGTCTTTTGCGCCGCGCGGACAGAGCGGTCTGTCCCCGGTCCGCCCCGAGGGATGGGGGACGAAGGCGAAAATCGGCCTGCTATCCTGAACGGAGGTAAGCGAAGATATGAGCATCAAGCGTCCTGAGGGCGGCTGGAAGATCACCCGGACCCCGGTTCACGCGGGCGAAATGCTCCGCGAGGAGTTTATGAAGCCGCTGGGGATTTCGATCAACGGCCTTGCCCTCGAACTGCACGTGCCGGTCACCCGCATCAGCGAGATCGTCAACGAGCGCCGCGGAATTACAGCCGATACGGCACTACGCCTGGCGCAGTACTTCGGCACTGGCGCCGATTTCTGGATGAATATTCAGAAAGACTACGAATTGATCCTGACACAGCAGAAGTCCTTGAAGACGATCGAGCGGCAAGTCCGGCGGCGGGATGCAGCAGCTTGATATGCGGCCTTGTGGGGCAGGATGCTATCCTGCGCGGCGGTTGTCAACTGCCGCGCGGTCCGATTGGCAATCGGACCGCAGCTTGCCAAGCTGCCCCACAGATCAAAGCCTTCACACGGTCTTAGCTATGGCTGGCCCACAGCGTCCCCCGCCCCAGAATATCGGCTGGGTCCAGCCGCCGTTTGACGGCGCGCATGGCTTCGAGTTGCTGCGGCGTGTACTGGATCTCCAGAAGATACGCCTTGCGCTTTCCCAGGCCGTGCTCGGCGGAGACCGTGCCGCCTAATTCGACGGCGCGGCGGGCGAACTCGAGCAGCAGTTCTGAGGCGCGGCGCGGGTCGGCAGGGTCGGAAAACAAATTGACGTGCACGTGCGCGTCGCCGATGTGGCCGAAGATTACGTGACGGCCGGGAAACTCGGCTTCCACACGTTGCCGGTAGTACGCCAGGATCTCGCGGTTGCGCGCTAACGGAACCGCGTAATCGGAATTCATCTTCAGGGCGCCCGAGCGGCGGACGGTTTCGTTCACTAGTTCCGGCAGGGCGTGACGGAAACGCCGGAAACGTTCGCGGTCGGCGGCGGAAAGGGCGAACCAGCTTTCGTCCGCGAAGGCGCCGGCTTGCTCGACGCGCTCCAGCCAGGCATCCACGGAAGGATCGTCCTCGCCGGCGAGCTCCTGTTCGATCAGCAATGCGGCGCGTGCGGCGGCCGGGATCTCGGGATAGCGCGGGCGAAGCAAACCGAGCGAAGGCGCGTCCAGATATTCGAGCATGCGCAGGCCGGCGACCGGGCGCCACGCTTCCACGGCATCCAGAGCCCGGCCGTCATCGGCGAAGAAGACCACTCCGCCCATCAACGCCCGGGGTGCGGGCAGCAGGCGCAAGCGGGCTTCGGTAACGACACCAAGCGTGCCTTCCGAGCCTGCGAACAGGTCGATCCAATCCATGCCGGGGCGCAGCGGATAGCCGGCCGTGTTCTTGGTGGCCGCAGGAAGGTGGATGGTGCCTGGGTCGAAATCGATGGCGTCGCCGCGGCTGACGTCCATCACGCGGCCATCGGCCATCGCCACCCTCAGGCCTTCGATCCAGCGCCGCGTGGAACCGTAAAGGAAGCTGCGAGACCCGCTGGCGTTGGTGGCGATGGTGCCGCCGATGCTGGCTGAAGTTTCGGTGGGATCGGGCGGGTAGAACTGGCCGCTGCGCTGCGCCGCGGCGTGCAGTTCGCTGAGCAAAGCGCCGGCGCCCACCAGCGCCAGGCCCGGCTGAATCTCCACGCGATTCAGCTTTTCCAGCGAGAGCACCCAACCGCCGAACGGCACGCGCGCGCCGGTGATGCCGGTGCCGGCTCCGGCAATGGTGACAGGGGTGGCGCGGGCCGAAGCCTCGCGCAGGACCGCCGCGACGCCGGCCTCGTCTGCCGGCACGAAGACGCGCTCGGCGTGGCCGCGGTAGCCGGAGGCGTCTTCCAGATACCGCTCGGGAACCGGCTCGGCGCTCGCTGCCCCGCTCAGATCTCCAGGATGACCGGCATGATCAGCGGCCGCCGCGAAGTCTCCTTCACGATGTAGCGTTTCAGGTCGGCGCGGATCTTCTCCTTCATGACTCCCCAATCGGTCTTCTCCTCCTGGTTGGAACCCTCCAAGGTTTTGGCCACGACTTGCCGCGCTTGCGCCATAAACTCGGAGCCGTCTTCAGCCAGCGCGAAGCCGCGGCTGACGATCTCCGGCAAATTCTCAACACGCCCGGTGTGGCGGTTGATGGCGATGATGGGCAGCACGATGCCGTCCTCGGAAAGCAGGCGGCGGTCGCGAATCACCACCTCCGGCACGGCGTCATCCACCGAGCCCGAATCGATGCACACCCGGCCCACCGGCACGCGGCCGGCGCGGCGCGCGCCGTGCTTGTCGATTTCGAGCACGTCGCCCGATTCCATGACGAAGGAATCCTCCAGGCCCGCGAAGCGCAGGTGCTCCGCCAGCCGGGCGTGCTTGGCAAGCTGGCGGTATTCGCCGTGAATCGGCATGAAGTAGCGCGGCCGGACCAGGTTCAACACCAGCTTCATCTCTTCCACGCTGCCGTGCCCGGAGACGTGCAGCGGCGGGTTCATGCTGCCGTAGAGCACGTCCGTTCCGCGCCGTTCCATGTGGTCGATCATGCGGAAGATGGCCTTTTCATTGCCGGGAATGATGCGCGAGCTGAGCACCACGGTGTCGCCGCGATCGAGCGAGATGTGCTTGTGGTTGTCCACCGCCACGCGCGAAAGCGCCGACATCGGCTCGCCCTGGGTGCCGGACATGAGAATCGCGACTTTGTCCGGCGCCAGATCCATCACGTCCTGCGGGCGCAGCAGAATGCCATCGGGAATATCCAGCAGGCCGAGCGAGTGCGCGATCTCCGTCACCGAAACCATGCTTCTGCCGGCGAATGCCACGCGCCGGCCGTATTCCTGCGCCAGGTCCAGCACCAATTGGATGCGGTGAATCGACGAGCTGAAGCACGCCACCACGATGCGCCGCTCGCTGCGGTTGAAGATCTCCTCCATCCGCGGGCGCACGCCGCGCTCGCTCTCCGTGTAGCCGGGGCGGTCGCTGTTGGTCGAATCGGAAAGCAGCAGCAGCACGCCACGCTTGCCGTACTCGGCCAGCGTATGCAGGTCGAATAGCTGGTTATCGGTAGGGGTGGGGTCCACCTTGAAATCGCCGGTGTGGATGATGACGCCGAGCGGGGTGGTAATGGCCAGCATGACCGCGCTGACAATCGAGTGCGTGACGTGTATGAACTCGATTTTGAACGGGCCGAGTTCGACGATCTGCTTGGGCTCGACCTTCACGAAGACGGGCTCCTGCTCCAGTTCGTACTCTTCCAGCCGCCGGTCCACCAGCGCCAGCGTGAAGGGCGTGCCATAGACCGGAACGTCGATATCGCTGAGGAAATAAGGGACGGCGCCGATGTGGTCTTCGTGGCCGTGCGTGAGGATGAGGCCGCGGATTTGAGCCGCGTTCTCCTTGAGGAAAGTCAGGTCGGGCATCACCAGGTCGACGCCCAGCAGCTCGGCTTCCGGGAACATCATGCCGCAATCGACGACGATGATGTCCTCCCCGTAACGGATGGCGGTCATGTTCATGCCGAACTCGCCCAAACCACCCAGGGGGATTACGTGCAGCTTGTGATCAGTCATTCAGTAGGGACCGGGCGCACCCGGATCTTTCATTCTAGCGTGGCGCAGTTCCTTTAGATCGTGGCGCAGGCTGTCCAGCCAAGCTTGACAGCCCGCGCCACAACTCGGGGCACGCTTACGCTAAATCGAACTTTTCCTGGTGGAGAAGGGGATCGCTCTTGACGATCACGGTGCGGCCGAGCACCTCTTCCAGTTCTTGCAGGTAACTGTTCTGGTTGCTCTTGAGGAGCTTGGCGACATCCGGTGACACGCGCAGCATGACGTCTTTACCTTCGAGAGCGGCGGCGATCTTCTGGGCCTCGCCGAGGATTTCGCCCACCACGGTCTGCGGGCTCTTCACGTAGCCGGCGCCCTCGCAGTACGGGCACGGCGTGCAGAGAGTGCGCTCCAGGCTCTGCTTGACCCGCTTGCGGGTGATGGCCACCAGGCCGAAATCGTTGAACTGAAGAATCTTGTATGGCGCCCGGTCGGCGCGCATGGCGTCCTCGAGCGCCTGCATCACCTTCTGCCGGTTCTTGCGCTCGTCCATGTCGATGAAATCGACCACGATGATGCCGCCCAGATCGCGCAGGCGGATCTGCCGCACAATTTCGCGGATGGCGTCGGTATTGGTTTTTACGATGGTGTCTTCCAGGCGGTTGGACTTGCCGACGAACTTGCCGGTGTTGACGTCGATCGCCACCAGCGCCTCGGTCTGATTGATGACGATGTGGCCGCCGCTTTTGAGCCAGACCTTGGGGCGCAGGGCTTTTTCGAGCTCCGCGGTAATGCCGAACTCGTCGAAGATGGGGGTGGAGCGGGAATAGAGCTTGACGCGGCTGACCAGCGCCGGCTGGAAGCGCTCGACGAAGCGCAACACGCTTTCGTAGGCTTCTTCGTTATCCACCCAGATGTTTTTGAAGTCAATCGTAAGCTGATCGCGCAGCACGCGTTCCACCACATTGAGGTCATGATGGATGAGCAGCGGCGCCGGCTTGCGCTCGGCCTTCTGCCGCATATCGAGCCACAGGTTATAGAGAAAATGCATGTCGGCGCGCAGCTCTTCTTCGCTGCGGCCGTCGCCGGCGGTGCGGACGATGAAGCCGCCGGGGATGCCGGTGCGGTTGGCTTGCAGGACGCGTTTCAGACGCGAGCGTTCCTCGTCGCTCGGAATCTTGCGCGACACGCCGATGTGGTCGACGGTCGGCATGTAGACCAGGAAGCGGCCGGGCAGCGCGATGTGCGAAGTGATGCGGGCGCCCTTCTGGCCGAGCGGTTCCTTGGCGATCTGGACGATGATTTCCTGGCCTGACCGGAGCAGATCGGCGATGGAAGCGCCGGCGCCCTTTTCGGGGCGGCCTTCGGCCGGTCTGGGCGCAGCGACGGTGCGCTGCTCGGGGCGCGCTTCCTGCGGGCGCGGGGCCTCGCCGGGCGCGGGGTTGCGGTCGCGGCCGCCGCGGCGGCGCATGCGGCGCGAAACGCGATGCTGGTAGCGGGGGCCCTGTTCGCGGAGGGTGGCGGTGAGGCTGGTGGGAGTGCCCGCAGGCTCGGCGCCATCCCCATTGCCTGCCGCCTGGTCTTCCGCCGTGGCCTGGCCGTCCGCAATTCCCTCGCTTTCCGGAGCGTCTTCGTCTTCGGTAACTTCGTCGCTTTCGGAAGCGGACTCCAAATCGGCGCCAGCTTCAGCAACGCCTGGTTCCGCAGCGGACTGCAGCTCTTCGGCAGGCTCGGGGGCAGGCTCGACCGCAGCTTCTTCGGCGGCGCCCGGAATCTCCGCCGCTGCGACGTCCACTTCCACTGGCGAAACCGGCGGAGGTACGTCGTGGGGCGCTTGAGGCGCTTCCGCCGCGGCAACCGGCACCTCGGGTTCGGACTCAGCGGGTTCGGCCTGGTGTTCAGCGGGTTCTTCGGAGGCGGCCGGTTCGAAATCTTCCGCTGTGCGCGCCGGGCCGGTGTACTTGGCGAGTGATTCGCCGGGCAGAACCAGCAGATCTTCTCCGGTGGCCCTAGCCGGGTCGGCGGGCTCCGGCGCTCGCGGCTCGGCCGGCGGGGCCGGCTCCGCGGCATGATGGCCGGGGGAGTAGAACTTGGAATCGGGCAGCGCGCGGCCGCCCCGCTGACCACGGCGGCGGCGCGAGCGGCGCCCTCCACGGCGATCGCGATCGTCGCGGCGTTGTTCCGGCTCGGCCGCGGCGGCATCGGCCAGAACGGCCGGCGCGGGCGCCGGGGCGGCGCCGGACTCTGCCACTGCCGCAGGCTCAGCCGCATCCGGCACAGGCGCTGCTCCCGCCGGAGCGGGCGGCGCGGCCACGATGGCGGCCGGCGGCGTGCGGTCCATTTTGAGAACCTTGTCCTCGACGCTGGTGACGATTTTGTCGTACTCTTCGTTGTCTTCGAAGAAGTCGGAAACGTAGAGGAAAGCGTCGCGGTCGAGGCCGATGTCGACAAACGCCGACTGCATGCCGGGCAGGACCCGCGTCACGCGGCCTTTGTGGATGCTGCCAGCAAGGGAATATTCATTTTCCCGCTGGTGGTAGACTTCAAAAACCTGATCGTCCTCAAGAATCGCCACACGCGTTTCGTGGCGGTTGGAAGAGATCACTAACTCCTTGGACATCCGTTGCCTCCCCGGGAACACGGAGAGTCTCGGAGGTAAGGTGGGCGCCCTGCGTGCGCGCCGGCCCGCCTGCACGTGCAGACGGCAAGCCGAACGCTAAAGCTCACGCTGGCCGGCGGTGGAGCTTTCACTCATACACCGGCGGCCGGGAACCGCTCCTCTGCCTGGGGGAGCGCTCGAAGCGCCACCACCCCGAGGGTCTCTTTCTTGGCTCCCGATAACCTTTCTGTTGCGGGCCCGCCCTTGCAGGCTGACCCGGCTAATTCACGAACCTTCTGAGGCGGACGTTATTCACCAGCCCCAAAGCCAAAAAGCTCGACCAGACACTGGAACCGCCGGCGCTCATGAACGGCAGCGGAATGCCGGTCACCGGCATCAGTCCCGCCACCATTCCGACATTGACCACAACGTGGAACAGCAACAGGCTGGCCACCCCCATGCAGATATACATACCCACGGGATCGGGCGCCGTTTGCGCATTCTGGACGATGCGCATAATCATCACAAAGAACAGCGACAAAACAATCACTACACCGACAAATCCATGCTCTTCGGCAAACGCCGAAAAGATGAAGTCCTTCTGCGACACCGGCAGGAAGCGTAGCTGGGTCTGCGTTCCCTTGGTAACTCCCTTGCCGAACATCCCTCCCGCCCCGACCGCGATTTGGGATTGAATCAACTGATACCCGGTCCCCTGGGGGTCGCGGTCCGGATCGAGAAAGCTGACCAGCCGCGCCCGCTGAAAGTCCTTCAGAAAGTACCAGCCCACGGGAAGCACCAACATCGTAACAACGGCGATTACAACCACGTATTTCCGCCGCAGTCCGGCTAGAAATGCACCTACCATCAGGACGGCGATATACGTTAGCGAAGTCCCCAGATCGGGCTGTTTCAGCACCAGCAGCGTGGGAACCAACACCAGCAACGAGAGTATCGTCATCTCCCGGATCTCGAGCGTTTCCGTCTTGATCTCCGCCAGATACCGGGCTACCAACAATATTATCATCAGCTTGACAAATTCCGATACTTGCAGATGTAAACCACCGCCAAGCGGTATCCAGCGGCGTGACCCAAAGGCGCTCTGACCGATCAGGTAAGTCCCCGCGAGGGCCACTACCGAAACGATGTAAAAGGTCGGAACGTAATGCAGCAGCGTATGATAGTCCACCGCCAGGACGAGCCACATGAGCAGGAGCCCGCCGCCGACGTAGAGGATCTGGCGCCACCAGGCGCTGTGGTACGGGGAATCGAGCGTGGCACTGTAGATTTGCAGAATGCCGACACCGCACAACGACAGGGTGATGAGCAGCAGAGGCCAATCCATGTCGCGCGCGGAGAGATAGCGGTTCATATCAGTTGTGAGGCGGAACGGCGGCGGCAGCCGGGCCGGGCATCCCGAGGTGCGTCATCTCCGACAGGCGCGCGGTGACGGCACCCTGCTGCTGGCGCAGCGCCTCCAGCCTGGTTTTCTTGTCGAAATAGGCTTTCAGGACATCACGGACGATAGGTGCGGCCAGATAGCCTTCCCGGCCGTGATCGAACAGGGCGACAACCACGATTTCCGGCGCCGAGCGCGGCGCGAAACCGACGAACCAGGCGTTGTCCGTCATGTCCACCCCGCCGGTGCGCTTGGCGAAATCGGCTGACGCAACCTGGGCGGTTCCGGTCTTGCCGCAGACCTCGATGCCTTTCAAGGCGGCGTATCCGCCGGTTCCACCTTCGTTCACCACGCCGTACATGCCGTCAATGACATCCTTGACGTGGTCCGGGTCGAGGGGCCACCGGTCGGGCTTCTCGGTTGCGTCCAAATCCCGGACCAGGTGCGGATGGTGCCAGACGCCGCCGACGGCGATGCCGCCAACGGCGCGCGCCAACTGGAGCGGAGTCACCGTAAGCGCGCCCTGTCCGATGGCCACGGAGATGGTTTCACCGGCCCACCACTTTTCGCGGTAATTGCGCAGCTTCCATTCCGGCGAGGGCACGATGCCCGAGCTTTCGTGGGGCAGATCGATTCCGGTCGGATGGCCGAGGCCCACCAGGTCGGCGTAATACGCGATCTGGCTGATGCCCATTTTGTCGCCCAGGGTGTAAAAGAAGACATCGCAGGAGTGCACGATCGCGTTGTGCAGCGAGATGGTGCCGTGCCCTCCTTTCTGCCAGCATTTGTGGTAGCCGCCGTAGAACGAAGCGCCACCGGAGCAATGAACGGACCAATGTTCGTCGATGGTGCCGGTTTCGAGGCCGGCCAGCGCCATGATGGGTTTGAATGTCGAACCCGGCGCCTGTTGCGCCTGAATGGCGCGGTTCAACATGGGGTGGTCAGGATTGGCGGAGATCGCTTTCCAGTCAACGGCCTTGATGTGGTCGGCGAACTTGTTGAGGTCGAACGCCGGCCGGCTGACCATGGCGAGGACTTCGCCAGTGCGCGGGTCGAGCGCGACCACGGCGCCGTTGCGGCCATCCATGGCGAGCTCGGCAACGGCCTGCACGTCGAGATCGATAGTGAGCGCCAGGTCCTTGCCCGCCGTGGCAGGCTTGGTCTTGAGGATCTGGCGCACCTGGCCGCGATTGTCCACCACCACCTGGCGCTGGCCGTCGACGCCGGCCAGCATGTCGTTGTACTGGCGCTCAATGCCGAACTTGCCGATGGCGGTGCCGGGATCGTACTTGGCGAACTCCGGCAGGTCCAATTCCTGCTCGCTGATTTCACCGGTGTAGCCGATCACGTGTGCCAGCATGCCGTTCTGCGGATAGGCCCGTTTGTAGTCCTGGGTGAGCAGCAGCTCGGGAAAGAAATCGCGGTGCGAGTCGACAAAGGAGAGATCGGCCGAGGTGACCTGCTCCTTCAGCACAATCGGATCGTACTTGGGCCGGGTGCGATAGCGGCGCACTTTGGCCAGAAGTTCGGTCAGGTCCAGGTCCAGGCCGCGGGCGATGGGGGCCAGGTGTTCTTCATTCAGGGACTCGCGGGTGAGCAGGAGACGGAAGGAGCTGTGGTTGTCGACGATGACGCGGCCGTCGCGATCGAGGATGCGCCCGCGCGGCGCCGCCATCGGCTGCGATTTTACGCTGTTGGCGAGAGCGCGCTCGTCATAAAACTGGGGATTCTGAACCTGAAGCCGCCAGAAGCCGGAGATGAGAAACACGAACGCAATGACGGTGGCGTACTGAAAAATGGCGATCTTGCCCGCTACCTGACGGTTGTCGTCGCGCAGGGGTGGCTTGCGGATGACTTGGGACTCGAGATTTGGATCGATAGGCGGCAGGGTCACAACACCAGGGCGCAGGCCACTTCTTCTCTTTCAGTGTAGCCCAACGGCGGAACGCGACCCAAGGAAACCAGCCAGTGCTATCGGCAGGCCTGCAAACCCTGGTGTCAATTGGAGGCCTTTTCTTCCGCCCCGTTCCGGGGCTGGGATGTGGCATCCGATTTCCCACGGCTTACGCCGTGGGCTAGTTTTCTGACGCCCTGACGGGCTAGACCCTCTGCGAAGTCCGCGGTCCGGCACTCGAGGGGAGAATCCGCGAACTGTCATTCAGGCGGTCACCACGGATCAAAAATCGGATCTCAAGGTCTGTTAAGCAGTTAACGGATTGAGGCCGGCGGGTGCGCGCAGGCGCGCCGGTTACGATTGGGGCGGGAAGAGGCACTCAAGAATGCGCTCTGTGAAGCGCCTGATACTGGCATACAAGAACTTCGCAGCCAACCGAAACATCAGCCACATCGGACTCGGCGTGGCGGCGCTGAACACGGCGAAGGTGCTGCGCGCAAGCGGCGTTGCGGCAGAGGTCTGGCCCATCACGAGCGCGGCGGAATTGGGCAGCCGGCTGGATGATTCGGTTTCGCACGTGGTCACGTCGGCGCCGTGGATACCGGTAGAGCAGTGGCAGCGGCTGACGGCGGAACACCCGGAAATTACATTCGCAGTGAATTGCCACTCGAATGTGGGCTTCCTGCAAGCTGACGCGAGTGGAGTGAAGCGCCTGCGGGATGGCATGGAGCTGGAGCGCGGGGCGTGGAACTTTCACGTCGCCGGGAACAGCCGGAAATTCTGCGACTGGATCCGTGCGGCATATCGGGCTCCGTGCGCCTACCTGGCGAACCTTTACTATCTGGAGCCGGAGCGGCGGCCATACCTCCGCACGCCGTTCTGCGGCGGCACGCTGCGGATGGGTGCATTCGGCGCCACGCGGCCGCTCAAGAATCTGATGAGCGCGGCAGGCGCGGCTTTGGAGATCGCCAGCCGGCGCAACGCGCCGCTGGAATTCTGGGTCTCGGCGGGGCGCGCGGAGGGGGGACTTGGGATCATCGACGCGGTGCGCGCGATGATGCCCGGACTGCCGCACGTGCGCCTGGTCGAAAACGGGTGGCAGACGTGGCCGCGCTTCCGCGAAACCGTCCGGCACATGCATCTGCTGCTGCAGCCGAGTTATACCGAATCCTTCAACATGGTGACGGCGGACGGTGTAGCGGAGGGCGTGGCCTCCGTGGTATCAGATGCCATCGACTGGGCGCCGAGGGCGTGGAAAGCGGGATTCGACCGCGTGGATGAGATAGCCAGGGCCGGCAGCCACCTGCTGGCGGATCCGTATGCCGCGGCGGAAGGCTTGCAGGCGCTGGAAGCCCACAACGCGGAGGGGCTGCGGTGCTGGAAAAGCTATCTGGAAGCCGCTTGAGGCGCTCACTTCACGCGGCTGAAGTCCACTTTGGCGGCCAGGGTCTGCCCGTCCGGGGCGATGGCGGTGACGGGGCCCTTGAGATGATCGCCCTCCAGCGCCAGGTTGCACTTGAAGATGGTGCCGTCTTCGGTGGACTTCACTTCAAAGGTGACCTTGTTGCCGGTGATGGCGCCTTTTTCGATGGTCCACTGGTGTTCTGCGTCCGGTCCGGCGGTGCCGGTGATCTGCCCGCCCTCGTGTTTCAAGACAGCGAAAGCGGTGCCGTCATCGTTGGTGCCATCGGGCCGCGTGATGTTGATGGAGCCCGACCACTTCCCGCTCACGTTTACATCGGCAGCAGACAGAACCAGTGCGGCTGCCAGCAGAAAAAACACAAACACTCTCATAAACGCCTCCGCAGGTGGAATACGAGCGATGGACGAAAAAGTTCCATGGCGGGCCGCGCGGGCCGGGAGAGGACGAGACGGGCGCGGGCCGGGCATGCCCGGGTTTGTTGTAGGGGCGAGGCATGCCTCGCCCGCGGGTCGCGCGACAAACGCCATGAGAATTGCGCAATGGCGTACTTAATTCAGGAAGTAGGTGCGGTAGAGCGTATCCCGCTGTTTGGGGATGAAGCCGGCGTCGCGGATAATGCGGCGCAGTTCCTCTTCGGAGGCGCGATGGTGGGCGCCGGCGGCGGAGACGACGTTCTCTTCGATCATGATGCTGCCCACGTCGTTGCCGCCGAAACGCAGGCCGAGCTGGCAGGTCTTGAGGCCTTGGGTGACCCACGAGGATTGCACGTTCTCGATGTTATCGAGGTAGATGCGCGAGATCGCCAGCGTTTGCAGGTATTCGACCGCGGTGGCTTCCTCTTTGACGAAGCGGCCGAGCGAGGTGTTTTCGCGCTGGAAGGTCCAGGGGATGAAGGCGGTGAAGCCGCCGGTTTCCTCTTGCAGGTTACGGACCAGCTCCAGGTGGTTCATCCGCTGCTCCAGGGTTTCGCCGCAGCCGAACATCATAGTGGCGGTGGTGCGCATGCCGAGCTGATGGGCGGTGCGGTGAACGTCGATCCAATCCTGAACCGAGCACTTCAAGCGGCTGATCCGTTGACGGACGGCGTCGTCCAGGATTTCTGCGCCGCCGCCGGGGATGGAATCGAGGCCGGAATCCATCAAGCGGCGGATGGTGTCGCGCAGGCTGAGGCCGCTGACCTCGGCGATGTTGGTGACCTCCGGGGCAGAGAGGCAGTGCAAGTGAATGCGGAACCGCTGCTTGATGCCGCGGAACAGGTCTTCATACCACTCGATCTTGAGGTCGGGATGCAGCCCGCCCTGCATGAGGACGCCGGTGCCGCCGAGATCGATGGTCTCCTGGATTTTCTGGTAGATGGTCTCGTTAGGCAGCACGTAACCTTCGGCGTGGCCCATGGGCCGGTAAAAAGCGCAGAAGGTACAGAACTCGGTACAGAAATTGGTGTAGTTGATGTTGCGATCAATGATGTAAGAAACAATCCCCTCGGGGTGCCATTTGCGGCGCACTGCGTCGGCAGCCATGCCGATGCCAATCAGGTCGTCGGAACCAAACAGCGCCAGCGCCTCTTCACACGAAATCATAGGAATCCCCAGCGGGTACTTTCAAGATAGCAAAACCGGGATCGGCGAATCCGGACCGGCCAGAAAAGTCTTCTTGACCCCCAGGGCAGGACACCGCGCCTGCCAAAACCCAAATGAAACAGGGCGCCAGAACGCGCGGGCGAAGCCGCCGCGCGAGAGCGGCCAAGGCCAACAGGAAAGGACGGAGAGAGGGAATGAAAACGAAACGCAGATACGGATGGAAGCCGGACGTGCCGGATCATCGCGACCTGGTTTACAGGCCGCGACAAACGGTGCCGGTGCCCGCGGACCTGGATATGCGAGCGGAGCAGCCGCCGATATTCGACCAGGGGCAGCTTGGTTCCTGCACGGGCAACGGGATCGCCGCTGAACTGGAAGCGCAGGCGCTGGCGCAGAGCGAGCGACTCACGGTGTTGTCGCGGCTGTTCATCTATTACAACGAGCGCGCGATGGAAGGCACGGTGACGGAGGACGGCGGCGCGTCGATCCGCGATGGAATCAAGAGCGTCAGCGCACAGGGGGTGTGCCCGGAATCCGAGTGGCCTTACAACTTGCGCAAGTTCGCGGTGAAGCCACCGCAGCATTGCTATACCGATGCCCTGAAACTCAAAGCCATCCATTACAGCAGCGTGCCACAGGAGCTGAACGCGATCAAAGGAGCACTGGCTTCGGGACGGGGCATTGTGCTGGGGATCTCGGTCTATGACTCTTTCGAATCGGACGAGGTGGCGAAAACGGGGCTGGTGCCGATGCCGGATCCCGGCGAGAGGCTGGGCGGGGGGCACTGCGTGCGGTTGGTCGGCTACACAGACAACGGCATCAACGGCGTTCCCAAGCAGCATTTTATCGGGGCGAACTCGTGGGGAACGGACTGGGGCATGGCAGGCTACTTCGCGATTCCCTATGCATATGTCACCAGCCAGAACCTGGCGGACGACCTCTGGGTGGTGACGGCGGTGTCATAGGGCGGGGCGGGCCTGACTGCGCGGGCAGGACCGGCCGGGCTTACGCGACACCGATTGGCGGGGGGAGGAAAGCCGAGACGACTCTCGGCTCAGCAGGCTTGACAGCCTGCGCCACGAACGTCTCGGCGCCAACACTGAAATTGAGCAAGAGGAGATCAAGCATGAAAAGGACGCAAATCAAACTTATTTGGGCCATTCTTCCGGCGCTCGCGGCGGCGGGCTGCCTGTCGGCGCAAGAGCCTACCACCGTGAACTACGCTCCCAGCTACTTTGTTGGCGCGGGAGCCGAGTATAACCGCTACAACACAGCCGGACCGTCGATCGCGGGGTGGACGACGTTCGCCGTGCAAGTGGGCCAGAGCAAGGTGTACTCCTGGTCCACTATTGAACTGACCAGCGCCACCAGCACGGCCAGAACCGGCGCCGGATATCTGTTTGCGCAAACCGGCAACTGGTCGCTGGTGGCGTTGGGAGACGCCGGCCTGGCGGTCTCACCCATCACTACACTGGGCTCATTCAGCGGTGGGGGAGCCATCTTTTACGACATCGGACAGCGCCTCAACAAGGGGCATTTCTATCTCACCGGGATGATGCGGGTGACGTCGATCGCCTCCAACTCGGTGGAGCCGGTGTTTGCGTTTGGCGCTGGAAAGAGCTTCTAAGGAGCACCAAATAAGATGACAATTCCTTCGTGGTTTACCGGAGTAGTGGCGGCGATCATCCTCTCCGCGGCGGCGCGCGCGCTGCCGGACCCGGCGCCTTCGGGCTCGCGGGTCTACCTGTGGTTCTTCCGTTTCACGCAGCGCCTGTTGGCGAATTTCGACAAGACCCAGAAAGCGTGAATGAGCGGATTGTGGCGCACGCCGTGCGTGTCGCGTCGAGACCCTTCTCGACGCCTGGCGACCAGCGAAACGTGTCGGCATGAAGTGCCGACACGGCACGCACAAGTGCGTGCGCCACGTCACAGGTTAACGCTTATTACAGTTACGCCGACGCAGCAGCCAATTCTGGTTGCAGGGCTTGCGCGAACACGTAGATGGTGAAGAGAGGCTTGGGATCGCCCTTGCCCCAGCGACTCACCTGCCACTGGACGCGGAGATAACGCACTTGAGGCCGATCTGTGAGGTCGACCGCGATCTGGTAAGTGCCGCAATAAAACTTCTGCGGAAATGAGGCCACCGGCCTGGCGCCCCAGTCAGAGCCGTCGGTGGAGCCCCAAATCGAGATATCAATGCTTTGCTGTTCAATGATGCGCGTGATGCCGAGGGTCAGAAGCAACGTTCCGCCCGTTTGGTCGCCGAGATCAATCTGAGACCCGGCGCCGGCTTCGCGTACGGTGGTTTCCGGCAGCAGAAACTCTTGCAGCATGGCTTCACCCTTCGCTCGCGTAGCGGCTAATGGAGCTTGAGAAGTTGTTCTCTCGCTGCTTCCAGAGTCTCATATTTTTTGCAGAAACAGAAGCGAATTTGCTGGGAGCCGCCCTCCGGATGGACATAAAAACTCGAACCAGGCACCGCTGCTACTCCAATTCCTTCAATTAGATGACGAACAAGGCTCAGGTCGTCCTTGAATCCGAAGGCGGATGTGTCGGTGATCACGTAGTAAGCGCCTCGGGGCAAAAATGGATGGAAGCCAGCGAGACGCAGCGACTCCATCATGTAATTGCGCCGGCCGAGGTATTCCGCTGCCAGTTGGGTGTAATAGGAATCGGGCATCGACAAAGCAACCACGCCTGCCTGCTGTAAAGGTGCGGCCGCGCCGACGGTGAGAAAATCGTGGACCTTGCGGATGGAGCCGGTAATTTCGGGAGGGGCCAGCACCCAGCCCACGCGCCAGCCGGTGACGGCGTAGGTCTTGCTCATGCTGTTGATCAGGATGGAACGGCCCCGCATGCCCGGCAGCGAAGCGATGGGGACGTGCGTGGCGCCATCGTAGAGGATGTGTTCGTAGATCTCGTCGGTGATGGCAAGCGCGTCGTGCTCCTGGCAGAGAGCGGCGATGAACTCCAGCTCGTCGCGACTGAACACCTTGCCAGTAGGGTTGTTGGGCGAATTGACGATGATGGCCTTGGTGCGGGGCGTGAAGGCGCGGCGCAGTTGCTCGCGGTCAAAGCTCCAGTCGGGCTCCCGCAAGGGCACGAAGCGGGGCACGGCGCCGCAAAGTTCGGCATCGGGCCCGTAATTCTCGTAAAAGGGCTCAAAGAGCACGACCTCATCGCCGGGGTCGAGCACGGCCATGAGGGCGGCGATCATGCCCTCGGTAGCGCCACAGCAAACCGTAATCTCGGTCTCGGGATCGAACTCCATCGCATACCAGCGGGCGTACTTGGCGGCGATGGCGGCACGCAGCGGCGCGGCGCCCCAAGTGATGGCGTACTGGTTGATGTCGGCGGCGATGGCCTCGGCAGCGGCGCGCTTGATCTCTTCCGGAGCCGGAAAATCGGGGAACCCCTGAGCCAGGTTGGTGGCGCTATGGCGCAGCGCCAGGCGGGTCATTTCGCGGATGACCGATTCCGTGAAATTCCGTGTGCGGCAGCTATGAAACCGGCCAAGCGAGGGTAGAGACGACACCTTTCGAGGTTACCGCAGCCGGCTCTTAGAGTGTGAGGATCCGTGGACCGCCGGTGTGTCGCCGCACCGGACAGGTCCACGGTTGGAAAGGACGTTATCAAAAAACTAACATTCAGGGCAGTTCCCGCCTAGTTGTCAAAAGTAACTAAGGTAATATTGCCGGCGACTACTGGCTGCTGGTACTCCGCAACACGCAGGCAAACCGGCTGCCGGGGCAAACGGGCAGCCGGGCGCGGCGCGGGCGTGATAAGATAACACACACCAGAAAGGGGACTGTGCGTACGGCGTTGGCGCGGGCAGGCGGTGCGCGATGAGAACACTGCGGCTGGCTGGTTTGCTGGCGTTGAGTGCCATGCTGCTCGGTGCACAGGGCTTTGGCTGGTTCATCAATCACAAAACCATCACCTTGGAGCGCAAGCTGCCGGCGGCGGTGCAGTTGCCGGGCAACAGCTTCACGGTGAAGACCTCAGCGCAGAACCCGCAGTTCAAGGACGCGGCCAACAAGCTGCAGGCCGCGCTGGAAACGGAGTTGATCCGCTTCAACAGCCAATTGACGCTCGATACGGAGAAGCCGGATACCGTGATCACGGTGAGCGTCATGAACTTCAGCATTCCTCCGCCGCGGGCCACGGCCGACCCCTATGCCGCGCCGCTGGCTGCCAACAACCAGAACAAACCAGCCCAGCAGCAACCCACCGCCTATACCGTCAGTGGCACGCTATCGGTGACGTATCAGGCGAGGACCCGCGCGGGCCGCTCCATCGACGCCGAACCGGTGACGGTGAAGTTCAGCGAAGAAGTCAACACGGTGACGCGCAGCAAAGAGATGCTGAGCAAGATGCGGCACCCGTTGAAGTCGAAATCGGCGGAGGACGATCCGCAAACGGTGGGCGACCTGGAGGAGATTCTGGTCAACCGCACCGCCGACCGCATCGCGGCCCGCCTGGTGACCACCAACGAGCGCGTGGAGGCGATGCTGGCGCGCGGGCCATTCAACGACGCCGACCGCTACGCCGAGGCCGGCCAGTGGAGCGAGTTCGTGGACAGGTTGGAGAACATGCCGCCGCTGCCCAAGCCGGAGGAGGACGCATACCGTCTCTACAACCTCGGGTTGGGCAACGAGGCGCTGGGCTACAAGGCAGAGAACCCCGCCACGGCGCGGAAGTATTTCGAAACTGCGGTGATCGATTACCGGAAAGCAGGCGAGGCCAACCCGCACGAGAAGCACTTCATCGAGCCCGTGAACCGCATTGAAGTCGCGCTGGAGCATTACAAGAAGCTGGCCGCGACAAGCACGGTCACAGCCAAAGCGCCGGCCAAGAAGGGCGGCGGCTAATGAAGTGCCGGGTGGCGCTGGCGCTGCTGGCTGGAGCGCTGGGCCAGACCGGCCGGGCGCAGGAAGGCTGCCCCGTCTCCCAGGACCTGGTGGTGAGGGCGCTGGAGCTGGTTTCCACGCACGCGCGCCGCGACGACCTGGTCAACGGCCTGATGTTGCTCAAGCAGGCCCAACTGGCCTGCGACGAAAACGGCGACGCCTACTATTACCGTGCGCTGTTCGAACGGCAACTCGGCCAGGGCAACCCGCAGAATCAGCTCGCCAAAGCGGCGGACCGTGATTCCCCGGCGCTTAAGAATGGCGAGGACCCGTTTCACCTGGCGACGCCGGCGCGCGGCGTGGCGGTGGCGGAGCACTCCGGCCAGTCTGCGCCCCCGGCTCCGCATATCGCGCGCGACCTCCGCCAGCCAGGTGTTTCCGAAAAGTGGGCGCTGGTGGTTGGGATCGCGCGCTTCCGCCAACCCAGGCTGAACCTGCGATATACCCGCAAGGATGCCGACGCCATGGCCGCGCTGCTGAAGGATCCCATATACGGCCAGTTCCGTCCGGATCACGTCCAGGTCGTCGAGGACGAAGAGGCCACCACGGTGAACGTTCGCGCCGGCATCAACTGGCTGGCCCGAAGCGCGAAGGAAGACGACCTGGCGGTAATCTACATCGCCAGTCACGGAACGGCGCGGGAAGATGACGTGGCCGGCGTCAACTACATCGTCACCCACGACACCGATATGGAGACCCGCGACGGCCTCTACTCCACCGCCATTCCGATGGTGGATATTTCTCACGCGGTGCGCACCAGGCTGAAGGCGTTTCGCGTGGTGGTGATTCTGGACACGTGTCATAGCGCCGGCGCAGTGACGCAGACGGTTGAAGTTCCGCAATCGCTTTCGGCGCAGACGCTGGACCAGATTCGCGAGGGCACCGGCCGCGTGATTCTGGCCGCCAGCCAGACCGAGGAATTCTCGTACGAAGACGAGCGCTACGGGCACGGCCTCTTCACCTACCATCTGCTGGCCGCGTTAAAGGAACACAAAGAGGCGCCGATCGACAAGATCTACCAAATGGTGGAGGAGCGCGTGGCGCAGGACGCCACCGCCAAACACTGGAAACAGCATCCGGTGTTGAGCGCAAGCGATGAGCAGAGCGTGATCGTTTTGGGAACGCCGCCGCTTGGGCCGGCGGCCTGGCTTGAGAGCCCGCAGTCGTTCTTCTTTGAGGCGCTGGCGGCCGCAAGGTAGGACAGACGATCGGTCTGTGTCGTCTGTCAAGGTTGCGCGTCTTAGCAAGGGCCGACAG